>Ga0187859_10003260_pt1 | contig 9986 bp, 6 predicted proteins | sample June2016WEW_10_1_2_FD_133019 | JGI IMG/M metagenome (GOLD analysis project Ga0187859, IMG submission 133019) | Peatland microbial communities from SPRUCE experiment site at the Marcell Experimental Forest, Minnesota, USA - June2016WEW_10_10 | ecosystem: Environmental > Terrestrial > Soil >... | reverse complement strand
CCCGGAGCCAAATTGTAAAATCGTTCGGGGAAGGACGTGCTGCGCGAAATCCAACGGTCCCGTCAGCGGCGCGGTCATCAAAGACAGAGCGTCCGCCTCGCGGATCTTGTCCGAATACTCATCGAAAGTACTGCATTCCCAGCCCACAGGACCTCCCAATTGGCACGCGCTTGGCGCGGCAACTGCATTAGGAACGGCGCAACTCCCGGGCATTGACCTGGATCAACCGCCATTATAGCCGCGACATCGACGAAAGTAACCGTCGTCGGACTTGTTCGGCCGGCGCATTAGGCCCTGTATCACAGGATGAAGTGTTGGGCGGGGTGAATCCAATATCGGCGTTGACCGTATTATTTCTGCAACACTCCGGAAAATTCCCAATCGTCGAGTTAACAATGTCTGAATTTGCATTGGCGCCTGCGACAATTTGGCTTTAGCCTTCTCGATGGTTTCGGGGCGGCACCACCATGAGGCAAGCTTCATAGATCGATCGGGAGCGCGAAATCGCACTTCTTCTCGTGGCGATGCCGAAAATTGACGTGGTTGGGGGGCAGTTATGCATCGTTTTCCGAGGCCGGCGGCCGAGTGCCCGCCGGCGCGACGCTGGGGGAACCAGCCACTAGCGCTGCTTGCGGTAGCCGGCGTTGTTTGCGGGGTTTTGTCTGGCTTTAGCGGGTCGGCGAGAGCCGATGACCTTGCAGGCAGCGACAATTCCATCGCGGCGCTGCGCAGCTACGTTCAACTCGTTGCCGCCGCGCAGCCGCAGACGGCCATTCAGGGCACTGCCGGTAGCGACATTGAAAGCTACGCGGCCCTGCGTGCGTTCGCGCAACGAGTCGGCTCCGAATCGCCACCCTCGATCAAGGATCAGCCAAAGGTGGCGGACGCCGACAACATGTTGGACTGGTTGAAGCAAGGTGCGCCGCCACCGGCCGCCGCACCGCCTCCTGTGGCGGCGCCACGGGGGACAGTGGGCAAGGCGCCGGGCGGCTTCGAAGCGACGTATATCGGCTCGAAGGTGTGCCTCGGCTGCCACGCGGCTTCGGCTGCCACGTACGCCACCACGCTGATGGGCCGGCTGCAACGGACGGGCAAATCGCTCGAATGCGAAACCTGTCACGGGCCGGGTTCGGCACACGCCAAGGCCGGCGGCGGCCGCGGCGTCGGCGGCATCATTTCGTACCGCGCCAACGATCTCAGCCGGACGGCGGAAGAGAACAACGCCATCTGTCTCGGCTGCCATGAGCGCGGCGAGCGCGCCTACTGGGAAGGTAGTGTGCACCAGGTGCGCGGCTTGGCCTGCACCAACTGTCACACCATCATGCGTGCGGTATCGGCGCAGAATCAGTTGAAGACCGCGTTCCAGCCCGACACCTGCTTCCAGTGCCACAAAGACCGGCGCGCGCAGATGTACCGCTCGTCACACATGCCGATGCGCGAGGGCAAGATCGTGTGCGCGGATTGTCATAATCCGCACGGCAGCACCACCGAGGCTCTGCTGCGGCAGGATTCGATCAACGACAACTGCTACACCTGCCACGCCGAAAAGCGCGGACCGTTCCTGTTCGAACATGCGCCGGTGCGCGAGAATTGCCTGAACTGTCACGATCCGCATGGCTCGATCAACGAGTACTCGCTGAAAATGTCGCGCCCGCGGCTATGCTTCGAGTGCCATTCGATCGGTCATGGCGAAGCAACCGGACCGAATAGTAACTTCACGATGGGCCGATCCTGCCAGAACTGTCACACCATGATCCATGGAAGCAACAGTCCGGCCGGTGCGGCACTCCAACGGTGAGTTGAGATAGTCGCTCCAATGACGAGTTGAGACAGTAGCGACAGGGTTCGCATCGGAGCTGGGGGGCTCGGGGCAATGTCAAAGCGAATTGGTTTCCTTAAAGCCTGCGTCGTCGGCGCAGTGTTAGGTGGGACGGCGCTAATTTCGACCGATGCGTTTGCCCAGTGCTGCCAAGGCGGTGGGGCAACTGCTGCCAATGCCTTCACCGATGGTTTGGCCACCTCGGCTTCATGGCCGGCCGACCCGTGGCTGTGGCCGGCGGACAACGCATCGCTGCTAAAGGCGCCACCGGTGGCGCCGTTCTGGTGGACCCACGGCGAAATCGAGGTCGGCGGACGCGACTTCCTCAACAATCCGGACACGAACGGTTCGATTTGGGCCGACACCAACCACGCTAATTTTGCCACCGGCGGTTACGCCTTTGTCGGGCAACAGAGCCTGGCGAAGTACTACGAGTACAGCATCGTTGCGCCGGGCGCGTTCGGCGGCGGCCATGTCGCCACCGGCACCAGCGATGGTCTCTACCAAATCGATTTGTGGGCCAACAACGTCGCCTCCAACTTTCAAGGCTTCAGCGACCAGTCTTACATGCTGACCGCGTCGAAGGCCGGTGAGCAATACCTCACGTTCATCTGGGATCAGACGCCGCACGTCTATAGCACCAGCGCGCAGACAATCTGGAACGGAGTCGGAAGCAATAACCTGACGCTGCCGGCCGGTTTGGTAGCCAATCCGCTCAAGGGCAACGTCAACCTGAATGCCGGCGCTGCTGCCGGCGGCATTCTGCCCTACCTGTACGGGATCGATCTCGGCATCCAGCGCAACACTGCGGCAGTCATCTATCGCGCGACAGACCCTTGGATGTCTTGGGATGCGACTGCGAATTACTCATACATGACGCGGACCGGTACGCAGCCCGCGGGCATCGTTGAGCTGAACGGCTTCCAGCCCACCACCGTGCCGGCGCCGGTCGACGACAGCACGCAGAATTTCGGCGCCAAGGGCGAATATATCGGCACCTCGCTGTGGGGCCAGAAATTCACCTTCAAGGCCGCGTATAACGGCTCGATCTATACCGACAACATCTCATCTTACACCGTGCAGAATCCTTGGTTCCCAACGGCGGCCAGCGCAGGCGTGCCGGCGCCCTGTACGAAACCCACGGCGGCGGCGGCGGGTACGGCGAATTGCGGCAGCGCACAGCTGTCGACCTGGCCCAGCAATCAAATGAACGGGTTCAGCACAACGACGACGGCGGATCTGCCGTTCAATAGCCACTACATGGGCACGACCAGCTACGAGATGATGACGCAAAACGCGGGTTTCCTCCCGATGACGAACAACCCCAACGCAGCGGCAAGCCCGAACGGGCTTCCCTGGAACACGGTCGGCGCCCTGCCGGTGCAGAGCCTTGGCGGCGACATCAACACGCTGCTGAGCAACAACGTCATCACCACGCAAATTACCCCAACTTTGACGTCGAAATTGAACTACCGCTATTACAACTTCGACAACCAAACACCGCGCGTTATCGAGCCGTGCTGGATCTCCTATGATGGAACCGGCACTGCGCCCACAGCTGGGCATCTATGCGGTCCAGCCGGCTTTGAAGGCTCGATTTCGAGCTTGTCAATCAGCTACATCAAGCAGAATGCCGGGGAAGAGCTGAATTGGCGGCCGACTAAGGAATGGAACTTCACTGCCGCCGGCGGCTGGGAAGGCTATAATTACACGGAAGCCGACGCCGGCTACACCAATGAATATTCCGCAAAAGGGTCCGTTGATTGGAAGCCGTTCAGCTGGCTAACCGCGCGCGCAAGCGGCTTCTATTCCGATCGAACCGCGGGCAATTACAACTACCTCAATAACGTGGCGATGTTTCAATACCCGATCTTCCCGAACGCCACGCCGCAGTGTGCGGTCCTTACCCCAAGCTGCGCTGGTTGGGTTTATCAGTCGGCCTATCAGCAATTCATGTTCGACAATCGGCAGCGGACGAAGGCGGACTTCCTGCTCGATGTCGTGGTGTTTCCCGGCGTGACCGTCACGCCCACCTTCAAATACAAGGACGACTATTATCCACTCAATACCGCCACTGGCGCGGCTGCCGGGGCCCCTGCGGAAGGCTTAAGCGATCAAAAGATGATCAGCGGCGGCGTCGACGTTGCCTGGGTCGTCACGCCCGGCCTGTCGATCGTCGCTTCCTACTACTACGAATACTACCATCAAAATCTGTATAGCAACTCGAGTGCCGCTGCTGCGACCGCTGCGACTCTGGTCACGACCGTCGACAACGAGTTCGTGAATACCGCCACGGTGGCGGCGAAATGGGCGGCGATACCGAATACGCTCGACTTCGATGTCCGCTACTCGGTCTCGGATGGCGTCGACCAGCAGACGTGCAATAAATGTACCTGGAACAACCTTGCAGGCGTCGCTCAGCCTGTGGGGACTCCGTTCCCCAATGACACCACCTTGCTCCAGCGCGTTGACGCAACGGCGACCTACAGGTTTGACCCCTCCTGGGTCCAGCAAATGGGCTTCAAGGGCGATCTGCTTTTCCGGCTGCGCTATACCTGGGAGAGCAACAGCGTCAGCAATTGGCAGAATGATCCGCTGGCGCCGTACACCGACATTCCAGCCTTTACGGCAAACGCGCTTTGGCTGGCCTACGACAACCCGAACTACAACGTGCAAATGCTCTCCGCGTCGCTCATAGCCAGGTGGTAGCGGGAAAGCAAAGCCAGTCACGACGTTCGTGAAGCGACGCCGGGCATTGCCCGGCGTCGCTGCTTTAGCGTCACGGCGATCATCGCTTTCCACCACTCCTGTTCGTTCGTGGAGCCGAGTGACGAACGCGTTTCATTGCGGGCGCTCCGCCGCTGTTTCGAACCGCGCGCCGGCCGCTCGCGTCCGAAAATCCCCGCCCATTGATATAGATCAACTCTGATGTGATTTGATCCATTTTATGATCGGAAGAATCTGATGGGGGCCCCTGGGGTAAAATGGGACACCGCATATTCGGATCGGCGCGGCTAACCGCGCCCTGACCGGTGCGGGGAAACGCCTAGCCAAAGACCTGGAGATTCAGCAAATAAACAAAGCGGTCAGGCCATGCCGCAACATATCGCCCGACTCCTGCTGCTCATTGTGGCTTTCGCCGTGCTGGCATACGGCGCCAAAAGATTTTTCACTGCCGATTCGTTTTATGAATATGGCCACTACCGGGGAAAATCGGTCGTCGAGATCGCTGCCGAGAAGCCGATATACAAAGGCACAGCTTATTGCGCCTCGTGCCATTCCCAGCAGGCCGCAGAATGGTCCGATGGCGTCCACAACAGTCTTGACGTCGGCAAGGTGGTGAGATGCGAGGTCTGCCACGGACCGGCGGGAGAGCGAGACCCCGAGCGCATGTATGTGCCGGCGACGACCGGTCCGGATCATCCGAAAAATCGGAAAATGATCGTGCCGGCCGACTCGCGAAAGCTGTGCACGCTTTGCCATGAACGAATGACTGGAAGGCCATCGCAACAGCGCCAGATCGTCGTTGCCGATCACGCCGGAACACAACAGTGCGTCGTCTGCCACAATCCGCATTCGCCGCGGCTCAATTTGGTAGCAGCCGCCACCACGCCAGCTGGCGATGCCACTGCGGGCAAGGCGAAGGCGGCGGTTTGCGCCGGCTGTCACGGGCCCGAGGGCGTGAGCGATAATCTTCCAGGACCGACGCTCGCGGGTCAGCACGATGCCTATATCATCGATGCGCTGAAGGCCTACAGCACCAGTGTCCGCGTCGACCCCATGATGAGCGCGGCCGCCAAGGTGAGCGATGAAGATGCCGCAAACCTCGCCGCCTACTTCAACGGCTTGAAATGCGAGAGCGCTCTGACCGCGGATAAGCAGGCAACATTGCCGGGCCGCACCGCCGCAGCCAAGTGCACCGTTTGCCACGGCGCTGACGGCGTGAGCACCAATCGGTCGTGGCCGAACCTCGTCGGGCAATCCAAGGCCTATCTCGTCGCCGCGCTCGACCGCTACCGCAGCGGCGCCCGCAAGAATGCCATCATGGCCGGCATCGCGCGCGGCCTGAGTGAGGCGGAACTCGAAAACGTAGCGGCCTATTACGCAGCCGCCACTTGCAAGTAATGCGTGGCGAACAGGAATTCGGCTGGGAGCGCTGCACATGGACCTCAAAGAAGAAACTGAGAAACACCAGATCGAACGTCGCGATTTTCTGAGCTGGCTCGGCGGCGCCATCGCATGCGGCGCGGCAACGGCGGCCGCCACCTCGATATCGTCCCCGGCGACGGCGGCGCCGCAAGAGGCAGCGGCAACCAGCCGGCCGCCGGCAATCCCCGGCTATGACTGGTCAAAGCATCGCTGGGCGTTCGGTGTCGACGCCGAAAAATGCATCGGCTGCCTGCGCTGCGTCGAAGCCTGCAAGCGCGAAAATAATGTTTCCCCCGACCCGCACCACTTCCGGACATGGGTCGAGCGCTACGTCACGTTGCAAGGCGAGGAGACCGCGCGAATCGACAGCCAAGCCGACCCGGAGAATATCGCGGCTTCAACCGCGGAGGGCGAATATCGCTTCGCCAACCGCTATCAGGATGCCAAGGTGGGAAAGGCTTTTTTCGTGCCGAAGCTTTGCAACCACTGCACGCATCCTGCTTGCGTGCAGGTATGTCCCACCGGCGCGACCTACAAAACCGAGGATGGCGTCGTCGTCATCGATCATACCTATTGCATCGGCTGCCAGTATTGCGTGCAGGCCTGCCCCTACGGTGCGCGCTTTTTCGATGAGCGCCGAAACGTCACCGACAAGTGCACCTGGTGTTACCACCGCATCAGCAAGGGGCTGCAGCCGGCTTGCGTCGAGGTTTGTCCGGTCGGCGCCCGCATTTTCGGCGACCTCAATGATAAACAAAGCCCGGTAAGCCGGTTCATCCAAAACAATCGAGTTCGCGTGCTGAAACCGGAGACGGGCAACGGGCCGAACGTCTTCTATGTCGGCCTGGACAAGGACGTGATCTGATGGAGAGCCTGTTTGAAGCCTCGCCGTTCACCGGTTACGTCTACCCCAATGAAACGATTATCCCGTGGACGGTGCTGATTGTCGTCTATCCCTATCTGACGGGGCTGGTCGCCGGCGCCTTCACCATTTCAAGCCTGTACCAGGTCTTCGGCTTCAAGCAATTGCGGCCGGTCGCACATTTTGCGCTGCTCATCTCGTTATGTTGCATGGTCACCGTGCCGCTACCCCTGCTCTTGCATCTTGGTCATCCCGAGCGCGCATTCAATGCGATGATCACACCGCACGCGACCTCCGCCTTTGCGATCTTCGGGTATGCGGCTGCATTCTACGTGATTCTGCTGACGCTGGAGACCTGGTTTGTATTTCGACCTCACATGGTGCATCAGGCGCAGCAACGGACCGGATTGTTGGGCTGGTATTACCGCATCTTGTCGCTCGGATCTTCCGACTTATCCGAGAACGCGATGCGCTACGACCGGAAATGGCTGTTCGCTTTGGCAATCATCGGCATTCCCGGTGCCCACGGCTTACACGGCTACGTAGGCTTTGTGTTCGGCTCGGTAAAATCGCGCGAGTGGTGGTCGTCCGATCTCATGCCGGTCATTTTCTTGTTCTCTGCGATCATCTCCGGCACCGCGTTGGTGATCGTGCTCTACGTTTTGTCGTGTAAGCTGCGTAAAGTCCCAGTGGACCTTTCGTGCCTGAAGGTCATGGCTTATTCGCTGTGGGGCTTCATGATGTTTACTCTGTTGTTGGAAGGAGTGGAATTCGCGAGTCTGGTCTATCGGGGCCGGGAAGGCATCGATGTGATTATGCAGTTCGTCGAGGGGCCGCTCGTTGTTCCGTTTTTCATCCTGCAGTTCGGCATTGGTTCGGCGCTGCCGCTCGCCGTGATTACCTTCCTGATTTGGCGCGGCAGCAGCGGAACGGCGTTGCTTGTCGGAATTACCGGAAGCGCCATTCTCGTTCTGCTCGCGGTGCTGATGATGCGCTATAATGTCGTCATTGGCGGGCAGGAAATCTCGAAGACCGCCAGAGGCTTGATAGCCTATCATCCGCCGATTTTCGGCCGGGAGGGCTTGCTGGCAGCGGCAATCGTACTGGTCATTCCGATGGTCTTGCTGCTGGTGATGGTCCGACTGTTTCCGCCCTGGGAAGAAGCGGCAGCCTGACCCCAGGTGGCTCGATCGCGCCGATCTAATCGGGACATTGATCAAGATCAAAAGGAGTTGGAAGCCTATTGATATTGATCAAGATCAAAATGACCAGGACGTCTATTGATAAAGCTACGTACGTGTGGGGCGGCGTACCGTAGATATTGAGACTTTGCCCGCAAACCGCAATCGTACGAGGCTCAACCGCGCCGGAGTTAGGCGAACGACGGTGTGGAGGCATATCGCGCGTTGGTCAGCTAGAACGATACATGATGGAGCACGGCAATGAATCGTACGACGTTGGCCGGTATGGCGGCTATTGTGTTGTTTGGTGTCGTCGGTCCAGCCCATGCCGCGGGGGATGCACAGGCAGGTAAGGGCAAGGCTGCGGCTTGCGCCGCTTGTCACGGTGCAGGCGGCCAAGGGGTAGGGTCAAATCCCCCGCTGGCAGGCAAGAGCGAGGCTCAGCTTGTTCAAGCTCTCAAGGACTATAAGTCCGGAAAGCGCGACAATGCCATCATGAAGGGGATGGCAAGTTCGCTCAGCGACCAGGACATGGAGAACGTCGCAGCGTACTACGCGTCGCTCAAATGATCCGTTGGTCTTGCGTCTTCCGCCCATATCAAAAAGTCGCTAATTAATGCGGGACCGTTCGTACTATGGCGTGGGCAGTGCTCGGGTATTTCAGCCGGCAAAACCAATGGGAAGAGAACAATCGGCGGCGGCGGCGAGCGTCATGCGCGTCGAGAGCGCCAGGCCTCCTGGCCCTCATCAACCTGAATTCCAAGTCGCAACGGCATAGTAAAAGTGCAGCGTTGACTTCGTATAGGATGCATCGCACCTTGCGATCCCGGACCGGAATACTCTCGCGAGTCAGCGCCTTGGCCCTTCCCAGCACCGTTGCTCGAGCCCTGGCGATTGCCATTTGCGCAGCGGCGCTCGGCATGGATAGTGCGAGCGCGCAGCAGCCCGTGACGGCGCCATCCGAGCAGCCGGCAGCGCAACCGGCAGCCCAACCGGCGGAGCCGCCGCCGGAACAGCAGGCCGCCAAGATACCAAGCGAAACCTGCCTTGGCTGCCACGGCATCGATGGCTTCGCGGTACCGGGAGCCAACGGGCAGATGCGCTCGTTATACGTCAACGGACCTAAATTCCTGAACAGCGTGCACGGCAAGCGGGCTTGCGTCGACTGTCACCAGCAGATCACCGAGGTCCCGCACCCGAAATTGGAGCGGATCAAGGTCAGCTGCATCACCTGCCATCAGGATATGTACGAGGATGCGCTGTTTCAGAACACGCCGGAAAAGGCCGAACTGGCCATGGTGGTTCAGCGCATCGACAGCTTCCTGAAATCGGTCCATGCCAGACCGAACAGGGAAGACCAATCATCGACCAACGCCACCTGCTACAACTGTCACGAACCGCATTACATCTATCCGCCAGGCACCTCGATCTGGTCGGAGTGGCGCCTCGGACTTCCTTACAAGTGCGGCAAGTGCCACACCCAGGAGCTCGCCGAATACGCCACCTCGATTCACGGCAGGCAGGTGCTGCTCGACTACAATCCGAAGGCGGCAACCTGCGCGGACTGCCATACCAGTCATGATATCGCTTCGACGGCGCTGCCGGCGACGCTGCTCACCATCACCCAGAACTGCGGCAGTTGCCACCAAGAGAATCTAAGAAGCTACCTGGAAACCTATCACGGGCAGGTCAACAAGCTTGGCTACGCCTACACCGCCAAGTGCTTCGACTGTCACGGCAACCACGGCATCCAGCGGGTCAACGATCCCGGCTCCAAGGTCAGTCCGGCCAATCGCCTTCAGACTTGTCGGCAGTGTCACATCGACGCGACGGCCGGGTTCGCAACATTCGAACCCCATGCCACGGCCCACGACTTCGCCCGCTATCCCTATACCTGGGTTGCGTCGAAATTCATGATCTTGCTGCTCGGCGGCACCCTGTCGTTCTTCTGGCTGCATTCGTTGCTGTGGTGGCT
>Ga0187859_10003256_pt1 | contig 9991 bp, 8 predicted proteins | sample June2016WEW_10_1_2_FD_133019 | JGI IMG/M metagenome (GOLD analysis project Ga0187859, IMG submission 133019) | Peatland microbial communities from SPRUCE experiment site at the Marcell Experimental Forest, Minnesota, USA - June2016WEW_10_10 | ecosystem: Environmental > Terrestrial > Soil >... | reverse complement strand
GAAAGAAAACAAGGCGCGTGACGATCCGGAGCGGTTCGCAGTGCTCAAGCGGGAGGAACTCTGTTGCAATGACTATCGGTGACCCGGCTCTTGAGCCGATCGAGCGGGAAACGATCACGCGGGTGAAGTGGCGGATGATCCCGCTGCTGTTCCTGTGTTACTACGCCGCCTACCTCGACCGGGTGAACGTCGGCTTCGCAGCGCTGCAGATGAACCATGCGCTGAGCCTCACGGCGACCGCGTTCGGTCTCGGTGGCGGCATCTTCTTCGTCGGTTATTTTCTCGCCGAGATCCCGTCCAACCTGGTTCTCGAGCGCGTTGGCGCGCGGATCTGGATTGCCCGCATCCTGCTGACCTGGGGCGTGATCTCGGGATTGACCGCTTTCGTATGGAACGAGTGGTCGTTCTATGCGATCCGATTTCTGCTGGGGATTGCCGAAGCCGGCTATTATCCCGGAATTATTCTGTTTCTTACCTGGTGGTTCCCGTCAGCCTATCGCTCGCGAATGATCGCGATGTTCATGACCGCAATACCGGTCGCAGTGATCACCGGCTCCTGGGCCTCCGGCTTCATCCTCGGGATGGATGGCGTGTGGGGGTTGGCCGGCTGGCAATGGCTGTTCGTGATCGAGGCGGTCCCAGCGGTCATTCTTGGCGTGGTGGTTTATTTCGCGCTCACCGATCGGCCCGAACAGGCCCATTGGCTGACCGAACCGCAACGGCGGTGGCTGTGCGAGCGTTTGGCGGCAGAGCGGGCGCAACGCGAGAGCATCCAGCATTTCGGTCTTGGGCAGGCCTTGTCCAACGGTCGCGTGTGGGCGCTGACGCTGGTCTATTTCGGACAGAATGTCACCGGTTATGGTTTCGTGCTGTTCCTGCCCCAGATCGTCAAACAATTCGGCCTCAGCAACATCCAGACCGGCTTCGTCTCAGCGCTGCCGTTCATTGGCACGCTGGTCGGCATTCTCCTGTGGGCGCGGGCATCGGATCGCACGGGGGCGAGAGCCAGACTGTGCGGTGCCTCATTGTTGAGCTCCGCAGCGCTTTTGATCTGTTGCCTCTTGTTTCAATCGTCCCCGGTGCTGACCATGGCCACTTTGATTCTGTTCCAGGTGGCTGCCTCAGGGATCGCGCCGACGTTTTGGGCGCTGCCTACGGCCATGCTGACCGGCAGCGCTGCAGCGGGCGGCATTGCCCTGATCAACTCGGTAGGCAACCTCGGCGGCTTCCTGGGGCCGTACACCATGGGGCTTGTCCAGGACGCGACCGGGAGCTTCGTGATCGGGCTGCTCACCATCGCATTTGGGTCGGTGGTAGCTGGCATCATCGTGTTGGCCCTCGGCCATGATCGGCGGCTCGAGGAACCGGCGGCGCCGCTCGTGGCGGGATAGAGCGCGGCGCAGAACGGTCCCAACTAAGGTGTCGCGACGTCGCCAGGATTGAACGCCGGGAGGCGCGCCGGATCAAAGGGCGCCAGGTCGATCGTCCTCGCTGCTCCGTCGAGGATCAGCTCAGCGACCGCCTCCGCTGTCGCCGGAGCGTTCAGGATGCCCCAAACGCCGTGACCCGTGGCCACATAGACCTCCCGAGCACCTTTAATGGCGCCAATCAATGGCAGTCCGTCCTGCGTCAGTGGGCGATAGCAGGCCCCGCTCGCAAGAACGCGAGAGGCTGCCAGAACTGGCGATATGCGATCGCAGAGTGCCTTCAGGCGATTCATGGCACCTTCATCCGGGACGACTGATGTGGGATCGACCGGCAGGGGAGAGTCGCTCGAGATCGCACATACGTAGGTTGTACCATCAGGTCGTGGGAAAACCTCCGGCGAGAGAATTGAGCCAGCGGTCTCGTCATACTCGAGGAAAAGGGCTTCCGGAGGGATCAGCTCTCCAGTCTCGAAAACGATGCTGTGCCCTTTCAGACCGTACACCGGCGGAAGTGAGAACCAACGCGTGGCGAGCGATGACCATGGACCCATCGCGATAACCATCGCGTCGGCTTCGATCGCCTTTCCGTTCAGATCCACGCCGACGACCTCGCCACCTCGGCGCAGCAGTCCCGTGACCGTCCCGAACAGCAATTCCGCTCCTCGCGCTTGCGCGGCGCGCATCATGCCGTTCGTGAAGGCCGCCGGGTGCACCTGAGCTGTCGTGTTGGTGGATCCGAGCCGGCCGTTGACCTCAACGTCAGCCGAAATCCATCCAGTCGATGGACCGCGCGAGGCGTCGGCCGATGAGCGGCGAAGCAGGCCGCCATAGGTGGTCAGGCGGCGATAACCCCAATCGCCGTTGAGACCAGCCGCGAGCTCAGCGTGAAGGTCGAAGCTGCGGCGGGCAAGGTGCATCAGAGGAGTTCCGTCGCACCAGTCTCTCGCCAGGAACCCGCCCGCCCTCCCGGACGCGGCACACGCGATCGCGCTCCGTTCAAGAACGGTGACATTAGCGCCTCTCAGCGCGAGACGGTAGGCGATGGAGGTGCCGATAACACCACCTCCCAGGACCAAAATTCGCATGGCCCACTCCGTTCAGGTCAGAGCCTGGCTCTAGGCAGGTACCTTCACCGCCCCGTCAGCGGTTCGCTCCAACGGCACGACGGCGACCACGGCATCCATTGTCAGCACGCCATAGATGTGTGGGAACAGCTGTCCGCCGCGCGAGGGTTCCCAGCGAACAGCATCGCCGAGCCGCGACAGGTCCACCGCCGCCAGCACAAGGTCGTTCACGCCATTGAAGTGTTTTTCCCACGTCGCGGCAAGCTGCGAACCACATGACAAATGGATGTAGCCGTCGGCAATGTCTGCGGGCGATCCCCGGAACACGCCGTCGCGCTGCATCTGCTGCAGCTCAGCAGACGACATAATCTTGTAAGCGATCTGATCCGGCATGGCACCTTGCTCACATCTGACTGGTCAGCGCTGACAGAGGCCAGCGCGCAGACACCCAAAGGGGGCCAACGTTAGGACGTCAGGCCAGCCGGCGCGAGTACGCACCGGTCCGCGGCTTTCCACCTGGAGCGGTCCTGGCTGCTTTGGAACGTTCAACCCGCGTTAAGCGGGTGATCATTCATATCAGCTGTAAACCGAGGCCGTGCGAGAACGTCGTACCGAAATTGCAATGAGCAACTCGGTTTCGCGCCGCTGGACGGGTCGGGTGGAAAAACTCCGGCTGCTCGGGCCATATCCGGCCAAGGGTGGCTTCCCGGACAATCGGTCCGTAATGGTCGGTTTATGTGAATGGAGGCGGTACCGATGCGACGAAGGCTGCAGAGAGAAAAAATGAACGAGAGCCATCGGAAATCCTTAAGAAGGCCGCACCTCACACTTCTCAAGGGTCCGCTGCTCAAGCGTAACCACGATGATCGTCCCCGTGGCAAAACCGACGATCGCTACCAGGATCATCGCCGTCATCAAATCGACCGTCTTGAACTGCAATCGGGTTTCCGTCAGGAAATACTCGATGCCGTCTTGCGACGCGAGCACCTCTTCGGCGACGATCATGCGCCAAGCCCCGCCGGCGGTGCCGCCCTCGATCAGCGCGATCGGCGCCGCTTTGCCGGCTTCCACATTGCGGGAGTCGGCATGCGCGACCTCCCCGCTGGCCCCAAGATAGAAGTCCAGCCCGCCGCGCATCAGTTGCTCGATGCCAGCGGCAGTCTGACGCAGACGGAAATGGATTCTCGATCACCTCCGGACCCTGCTTTTGGAACGCGTTCGTTCCGTCTTCGATCCAGTAGGTCACCGTAACGATATTCGGTTTCAACATCCCGACCTTGATCCGGACGGCAGCCTGGGCCCGCCCAGAGCCAGCGAGCAGGACCAAGGCCGCAAGCAAAGCACGCCGCTGCATCGGCTACAGGCCGCTCCGGGCATAAAAGCGCACGGCATTATCCCAGAACAACTTCTGTTTGCGCTCCGCCGCCGTGTTGTTCCAACCCAACACGATATTCGTCGATTCCGGGAAAGCGCTTTCGCCGTGCGGGTAATCGGAGGCGTACATCAGCACATCCTCGCCCACGATGTCGGCGACCATGTTGGTGACCTTTTCGCCCTCGGACACCTCGATGCTCTGGAAATAGCGCCCGCTCATCACGTACTCGCTCGGATGCCGCTGCAGGTCCGGCGGCAGCGCGGTGCGGATGGTTTCCATGTGTTCGTCCAGCCGTGCCATCCAGAATGGCAGCCAGCCATGGCCCGCCTCCAGACAGCCAAGGCGCAGCCGCGGGAAACGATCCAACAGGCCGCTGCCGATCAGCGCGGCCATGTTGCGCATGCCACACCACGGATGCGCCGCCGATCGTTGCAGCCACAGATTGTCCCAGGTGTCCAGGCCGCCCGGCGCGTACGGCGGCATCACCGTGAACGTGTGCAGCACCGCCGACAAATCGAGTTCCTGTGCCTCAGCCCATATCGGATCCAATGACGGCAGATCGATCGGCGTGCCATAGGGCGCGTAGACCAGCACGCCCCAGGCCCACCGCTCTTTCCCGGCGCGGCGCATTTCCCTGACGCTGCCTTCGACGTCACGCGAACTGACCAGCAGCACGCCGCCCAACCGTTCCGGGTACGGCGCGCAATAATCGCGCATCCAGCGATGGAATGCCTGATACATCCCCATTTCCAGCGCGACGTCCTCACCGGCGGTGAAGGTGCCGAACCAGCCCGACGGCAGCATGAAGTTCACGTCAGCTCCCTCATAGTTCATGTCGGCGATACGCGCGGCCGACGAGCGATCGACATCCGGATTGATCGGCTTCTTTCGATTCACGCCGGTAAAACCTGCCATATAACCGGACGGAGCTGAATCCGCCGTTTCGGTATACAACCGGCGCTGATAAACGCGCTGACCCTTGTTGTAGGACACATGCCCGTTCTTGTTGGTTGTGCGGAATTGTTCCCATCCCGCGAGCCGGCCTTTGTCTTCGGCGGTCAGATAGGGCTGCAGGACGTCAACGTATGGTCCAACATGCGCGTCCGTATCAAAAAATTTATAGCCGCCACGTGCCATTCCTACCTCCTGTCAGGTCAGTTCGCCCCCTGGGCTTTTTACATATTTTGCCGTAGCGGCCCGTGAAAGATAACGTTCCTCGAGCAGGCGTTGCTTATCGAGCCCCTCGCCGTCAGGCGGCGTTTCCGGAACAATGTACGGCCGGTTTTTGCGGCTCTCGACGAAGTCGTCCCAGGCAGCGACACCACGCTTCGAAAAATCCGCCATGAAGTCCGACAGCGCCGCCCAACCGACGTGGTGGGTGAAGCCAGGCAGCCAGGCGATGGCAACGCCCAGTGCAAGATGTTCTTCGAATGAAAGGTACCGCGGCAGTTTGCCTTTCATGAATGACAGAGGACCAGAAACGACTTTGCGCACCATGGCAATTTCCCCGATCGAATGTGGCGACTCGAGTTGCACCCAGTCCACCCCTGCTTCTTTTTCATAAACCGACATGCGGTGCAGCGCATCATCCAGTCCACCATTCGCCGCGTCACGCGCATAACATTGCGCCATTATCACGAAATTGGGATCAAGTTCATTCTTCATGTCGACGGCGGCGCGATAGCGGGCGACCGCCTGATCGAGCGGCACCACCTCGACGCCGGCGCTTTGCGTGCGACGCTTGCCTTCAATCGGTTGATCGTCGATGCGCACACCGGCGATCCCGGCACGGATGCACTCGCGTACCATGCGGCGCACCGCCATCACCCCGCCGTGGCCAGTGTCGCCGTCCATGATCACCGGCGTCGAAACTGCGTTGGCGATCCAGCCGGCGATTTGCACGCATTCGGTCATCGACAGTGTCCCAACATCGGCAAGACCGGTATAGGCCCCGACCACACCGCCGGTGCCCACGAACAGCGCCTCACATCCGCTCTTTTCCATGATCCGCGCCAGCGTGGCCGATGGCGGATGCAAAACCGCGAGCACGCGATCTTTGCGATGGATCAACTGCTGCAGCCGCGAGGACGCGCTTGTACCCTCAGTCGGGTAGGATGCCATGATGCTGCATCTCCTCCAGTACCTGTGATTTCATTGCGAGAAACGCGGCCGAATGGCGGTCACAAGGCCGCGGCAATGCAACGGTCAGATCCGCCGCGAGGCGGCCCGGCGATGGTTTCAGGATCACGATTCGGTCGGCGAGTTAAACCGCCTCCTCAATGTCGTGGGTGACATAAACAACCGTGCGCCGCTCCTCGAACACGACACTGCGATCGAGACCGGGCCCGTTGGCGGGCCGACCGTTCAACAACACCTCGTCGCTGGTGGGACGCGTGCGGCCGGCGACGATCCGCAGGAAGGTACTTTTGCCGCAGCCACTGGGGTCCAGAATGCACAGCAGCTCGTTGCGCGGTACCGTGAGATTGAGGTGATCCAGCTAGTGGTTCCAGCCGCTCTGTCCTCTGAAGAGATGGTCGACATCGATGGTCTGGATGATGGGCGGCCCAGACGAAGTCGGCGCCTCCATCAGCATCGACGGACCACAAGGCCAGCTTCTGGACATCCCCAGAGTTTCACGGTGTGAAACCACTTTTCGTTCGCTGATCCTCCAATGCGAACCTGGGATTGTCAACCCAACGTGGACTTCGTGCGGATTGAGACCGTACCGCGCCAGTACAATTAACGGTGGAGTTGTGGCGCCCCCCCCGAAATGCGACTAAGATACAGCTGAGCAGGCCAGGGATAGCTGCCGACCAGGCGCGAGTCGTTACCTACAACAGAGAAATCGCGTCCGGGATGTTGGCTGATAAACGGCGGGGCACTATTACGGTGCGAACGCCGGGCCAGTAACAGGGAAGGAACCGCCAGTGATAACCCGCCGCACCGTACTGAGGCGTGCCTCGCTCACCGCGGCGGGCGCTGTCGCCTCGCCAGCGATACTGCACTGGCCGGCCCATGCCGCCGAATTCGCCTACAAATGTGGGACCGCGCTCCCCGACGGGCATCCGCTCGTCATCCGCGGCAAGGAGGCCGCTGCCAAGATCAAGGATGAGAGCGGCGGCCGGCTCGACATCACGTTCTACACCAACAGCGTACTGGGCCAGGATACCGCGATGGTCTCGCAGACCATTGCTGGCGCACTCGAGATGTACTGCCTGCCGATCGACCTGCTCGCGCCGAAGAACGAGGCGTGCGGCATCTTCGGCGTCGGCTTCGCCTTCGACGGTTACAAGCATGTCTGGGACGCGATGGACGGCGACCTCGGCAATTACCTGCGCGATATTGCGAAGCAGATCGGTTTTCACTGCATTCAAAAATGCCCGGATCACGGCTTCCGCCAGATCACCATGAAGTCGAAGCCGATCAACACACCGGACGATTTGAAGGGGGTCAAAATCCGCCTGCCTGTCGCGCCTTATCTGATCGCGCTGTTTCAACATCTTGGCGCGTCGCCGACCCCGATCAATTTCGGTGAGGTCTACAGCGCGCTGCAAACCGGACTGGTCGACGGCCAGGAGAATCCGCTGATTCTCATCGATACAGCCAAGCTCTACGAAGTGCAGAAATACTGCAGCATGACCAACCACGTGTGGGCCGGCATCCACTATTCGTTTGGCAACCCGTATTGGGAACAACTGCCGTCCGACCTACAGCAGCTCTCGGAAAAGCACTTCAACGCCGCCGCGATGACCGAACGCGACGACTGGCAGAAGATGACCGACAACGAGCAGAAAAACCTCACCGGCAAGGGCATGATCTTCAACACGCCCGACATCAAACCGTTTCAGGAGGTGCTGAAGAAGTCCGGCTTCTTCGGCGAAATGAAGCAGAAATCCGGCGAAAAAGCCTGGGCCCTGCTGGAAAAATACGTGGGGCCGCTGACCTAGGCACGGGAGCATCGCGGTGACCGAACAGACCCTGCGACCCGCCGCGATCGGCGTGCCATGGGGCGGCGTGAGACGCGCCGCCTTCACCCTCGACATCATGATCGGCCGCGGCGCGGAGGCGCTCGGCGCGCTGCTGGTGTTGGCGGAGACCTGCATCCTGTTTAGCGGCGTCGTCTCGCGCTACGTGTTCGACAGCCCGATCATGTGGACCGACGAACTCGCCACCTTCCTGTTCCTGTGGCTGGCGATGCTCGGCGCGGTCGTCGCGCTGCGCCGCGACGGGCACATGCGGCTGACGACGTTCGTCAATTGGTGCTCGCCTCGTCTGCGTTCCTGGCTTGGGACGGTCGCCGAGCTGGTGGTCATCGTCTTCGTGCTCGAGATCATCTTTCCCGCACGCGCCTACCTGGGGGTGCAGGAGTCGACCGAACTGATCACCTTGCACGTTTCGGATGGTTATCGCGTCCTCGCCATCCTGGTCGGCGCCGGATTGATCGCGACAGTGGCGCTGCTGCGGATGCTCGAATCCAGCAGTCCACGCGGCTTTATCGCGGCGGTCGCCGTGGTCGGCGCGGTCGCCGGCGGCTTGTGGCTGGCGCAGCCGATGCTGGCGGCGATGGGCGCCGGCAGTCTCATCCTGTTCTTCGTGGTGATCGTGGCGGTCTGCGTTTTCATCGGCGTGCCGATCGCCTTCACCTTCGGCATCGCGACGCTGTCATACCTGGCGCTGATGACGCGCATGCCGCTGACGATTGTCGTCAACCGGCTCGACGACGGCATCTCGAACCTGCTGCTGCTCGCGGTGCCGATGTTCGTCTTCCTCGGGCTGTTGATGGAGATGACGGGCATCGCGCGGGTCATGGTGAACTTCCTTGCCGCCCTGGTTGGACATGTGAAGGGCGGGCTCTCTTACGTGCTGCTGGGGGCGATGTACCTGATCTCCGGCATATCCGGGTCGAAGGCCGCCGATATGGCGGCGGTGGCACCGATCCTGTTTCCGGAGATGCAGCGGCGCGGGATGCATCCGGGCGAACTGTCGTCGCTGCTCGCGACCTCGAGCGCGATGTCGGAGACGATCCCGCCCAGTTTGGTGCTGATCACGATCGGCTCGGTGGTGCCGGGGCTGTCGATCGCGGCCCTGTTCACCGGCGGGTTGCTGCCCGCCTTTGTCGCGGCGCTGGCTCTCGTCATCGTCGCGTGGTGGCGTTCCCGAAATTCCGATGCCGGCGCCGGCGAGCGTGCCCCGGTCTAGCTGATGCTACGCACGTTCGTCATCGCCGTACCGGGGCTGAGCCTGCCCTTCGTGATCCGCTTCACCGTCATCAAGGGCATCGCCACAGCGACCGAGGTGTCGACGGTCGGCGTCGTCTACACCGCGCTGATCGGGCTTCTCGTCTATCGCCAGTTCGATTGGCGGCGCCTCTACCCGATCCTGGTTGAGACCGTGTCGCTGACCGGGGCGGTGATGATGATCATCGGCACCGCAACCGGGATGGCATGGGCTCTGACACAATCGGGGTTCTCGTTGTGGCTGGTGTCCGAGATGGCCGCGGTGCCGGGAGGGAGCTGGGGCTTCCTCGCGGTGACGATTGTCGCGTTCATCATTCTCGGCAGCGTTCTCGAAGGGCTGCCGGCGATCGTGCTGTTCGGGCCGCTGCTGTTCCCGGTCGCCAAGGCAATGGGGGTGCACGAGGTGCACTATGCGATGGTCGTGATCCTGGCGATGGGGATCGGCCTGTTCTCGCCGCCGTTCGGGGTTGGGTTTTACGGCGCATGCGCGATCGGACGTACCAACCCCGACGATTCGCTGTGGCGGATCTGGCCGTATATCGGCGCGCTGGTCGTGGCGCTGCTGATTGTCGCCGCGGTACCGTGGCTGTCTACAGGGTTCCTGTAAGTTACGACGGCCACCCGACGAACGACCACTGGTGAATTCCCGGCTATCTGAACGTCGTCGTGTAGCTGAAGAAAAATGCCTGATTGTGCGGCTTATCGAGCGCTTGACCGTCAATGAACGCGTTGCCGGCCACGGTAGCGAGCGTGGTGATCGCACCATCGCCGTATCCCACTTCGAAAGGGCTTTTTGGGCCCGGTGAAATAGACTTTTTATTTTGAACAAATCGTGTTGTTACCCCATAATCAACCGAGCCGAACCCTTTGATGAAAGGTCGCCAACTG
>Ga0187859_10003251_pt1 | contig 10004 bp, 6 predicted proteins | sample June2016WEW_10_1_2_FD_133019 | JGI IMG/M metagenome (GOLD analysis project Ga0187859, IMG submission 133019) | Peatland microbial communities from SPRUCE experiment site at the Marcell Experimental Forest, Minnesota, USA - June2016WEW_10_10 | ecosystem: Environmental > Terrestrial > Soil >... | reverse complement strand
GGGGAGTCCGGGTTGGGAACTGGCGTGAGGACTGTGGCAGTCGGTGCAATCGCCGGCGGCACCGGGATGCTGAACCTTCGCCTTCTCGATTAACTCGGCCTTGTCGGAGTGGCAGGTGACGCAGAGATCCTTGACGTTGGCTTGCGTCAGGACGACTTTGCCATCTTTGGCGGGAGCGTGGCAGGTGCTGCATCCGTCTTTGTCAGCAAAAGGTGGATGCAGGAACTTGGCCATCAGCTTCGGAGCGGCTGACTCGTGCGGATCGTGGCAGCTGAGGCAATTGGCCTTTTCAAAGGGTTGGTTCTGATGCGCCTTTTGCAGTGCTGCATCTTTGGGATCGTGGCAATCGATGCAGAGGGCGGGAGCTGCTTTGGTCAAATGGAAATCGAACTCAGCCTTTCCGACTTCACCCGTTTTGTGCGTGGTGTGACAGGTGTCGCAGCCGCTATCGAGCGCCGCGTGGCGGCTTCCGTTTTTTCCCGGATCCTTTGTGCCGACATCGTGGCAGGTGAGGCAGAGATTGTCCTTCTTGTCGCCGGAGAGCGGTTTGAGCAGCTGATTGGCGTTGTCGGACTCATGCGGATCATGGCACTTCAGGCAATCGCGAACCGCCGGCGGATGCACATGGCCTTTGATCTGGCTCGCGTCCTTATCGGCATGGCAAGTCAAACATAGCTTGTAAGGCACGGCGGAGATCAGGGTCACGTGAGTTGTGTCTTTATTCGTCCGGACCTGATGGCAGCTGAGACAGCCCATGGCGATGGCGGAATGAACGTGCTTGCCTTTCGTCTTGTCTTCGTGGCATTCGAGGCACTTGGCGGCATCGACGTTCTTATCCAGAGGAACGGGATGAACGGCGGCCGATGCGCGCGAGAGGAGCAGCGCCACCAACAGAAACATGAGAAAAATGACGATCGCAAGAGGCCGGTCACGATGATCTGCGACCTTCATGCGGAATACGTTGCTTTGGGGAAGGACTTTCACACGACCTCCGCAGGGTGCGTGTGCACGAAAGCGACCTTATCATATGGAATGTGTTGTGAATTGCAATATTGATGCAACTGACTGAGTAAAAGACAGTTAGGAATGGCTCTCGACTGGGCCACGCAATTTAGACCTTTTCTTGCCGCGACCTGATGGGCTTTCTGCCACAGCGACGTCGGTGAAATGCCCCAAGGGGAGGATTGCTTCAAACCGCTTCTCTTTGCTGGACTTTTGGCACGCTCGGCCAATGTCATAAAGGGTCATCGAAACCGATCCGCAAGATGCGTGGAAGAGGCTCAATCACAGGGGTTTGTGACGATCATCACGTCAGTTCGAAGGCACAAGGGCCGGGCGCGATTCAGGACATCACGAGGGTCAGTGAGCGCCGTCACCAGCAGTGTGTGATGTGTGAAATGCCGATTGCGCGGAGTGGGAGTGCGCGATATAGCCCAAAACCGGCAATTCCTGTCACAGCCGTAGCGGCAATAACTTCTTTATAAAACAGAGAGTTGCAAATAATAGCTCGTCTGGCGTGGTAGTTGCATTTGAAGCTCCTGAACGGGGAGAAGATATGCCCGCAGACTCGCGCTCATTTGTTCATAAGATCTGGCAAACCGTAGCTTCCATTAAGACCGGCGTAGTGCTTTTGATCCTGGTGGTGATCCTCTCGGCGGTTGGGACAGTCATCCTTCAGCGGCCCGCTACCGATGCCGAGGAGATGCAGAACGCCTACTCGCCGCACGTGCTCCATCTGCTGGACGCGGTTGGGTTGACGGACGTATTTCACGCCTGGTGGTTCCTCGGATTGATGACTCTCGTCAGCCTCAGCATCATCGCCGCTTCTGTCGATCGTTTCCCGAACTCGTGGCGCTATTTCTCTCGCCCCTACAAGTATCCCGATGAGGGCTTTCGACGCGCCTCACGGCCGCAGAAAACGCTGCCCATTGCCGACGAAGAATCCGGCCTGGTGGCAGCAGAGCGCGCGCTGCACGAGATGGGATTTAAACCAGAACGAGTGGTGCGCGAGGATCATTTCGGAATTTTCGCGGAACGGCATCGCATCTCCGAGCTGGCGGTTTATATCGTGCACGCCAGCCTGCTGCTGATTTTCTTCGGCACGATCGTGGACGGCCTCTGGGGCTGGGGCGGCACGCTCAATCTGAATGATGGACAGACTTCAAACGTCGTCGAACTGCGCGACGGCACGACGCGGACCCTCCCCTTTGCGATCCGTTGCGACGAAGCTGGACAGGAGAACTACAAGGACGGCACTCCGAAGAAGTGGTGGTCGAAGCTGGTCGTAGTTCGAGACGGACAGGATGTGCAGAAAAAAGAGATTGTGGTGAATGATCCGCTGCTGTACAGCGGCGTTCGCTTCTATCAGGCAAGTTATGGGGGCAACGGCAAGGTACAGAAGTTCAGCCTGATTGCGACTCCGAGCAGCGGCTCCGGGGCGAAGCAAGAAATCGGCATGATGGTAAATGACACGGTTGCACTCGATGCCGACACCACGGTGCGCTTCGCAGAATTTATTCCTGATTTTGCGGTTCGCGATGGGCAGGTTTACAAGAAGTCGAACTATCTGGACAATCCCGCCGCTCATCTAGTTGTGAGTTCGAAAAAGGCCGGGAAAGATTTCGACGTTTGGCTTCCACAGATGGACGAGGTCACCGACAACTCAAAAGCGCCGTACCAGTTTCAACCCGTCGATCTGAAGATGGGGCACTACACCGGTTTGCAGGTTTCGCACGAACCGGGGCAGTGGGGCGTGTGGTCGGGCGTGGTGCTCATGGGCATCGGGCTGGCCTTCGTGTTCTACGTAGTACACATACGATTTTGGGTGGTACCGGTTTGCGATGCAACTACCGGCAAGTATTCGTTATGGATCGGAGGCAGCGCGAACCGCAATCGCGACGCCTTTGAGCAGCGCTTCAACGATCTGGTGGCGTCCATTGAAGACGGCACGAAAACGGTTCCCAATAAGGTTCGGCGCCAGTCGACTGCAACCGTGGTTGCGAATTAGCGCTGCGAATTGAATGGGAACGAAGTTTCGAACGTGGGGAACTGAAGTCAACAGAAGTCCAACTGCCTCATGGGAGGAAGTAAATGGCACACGCAAAAGCAGAACAGCAGCAGCCGGCAACCGGCATGACCCTGATCGTACTCGTCGGACTGACCGTAGCTTTCCTGCTGTTCATGGCATTTCTCAACGTCGTCAAGAGCGGCAACATCTTGAACGAGACAAATTTGCTGTTTGCCGCGTTGATTTTCTACGCCGGAGCCGGCGCGCTCTACCTGGGATTTGGCGTCACGGGCACAGAGTCGTACCTGAAGTTCGCGTCGCTCTCGACGTGGGCAGGATTGATCGCGAACACGGCCGCTATCGCCCATCGCTGGTATGAAAGCGGGCACGCGCCATTCGCCAGCGTTTACGAGATGCTGCTGAGCTTTGTATGGACACTGGCTGCGCTTACGCTGGTCGCGGAAAAGAAATATGGCGTGAAGGTCATCGGCACAGTGACCATGCCGGTGGCAATCGTGGGCGTCGTGCTGATGCAGTTGCTGCGGACCGAGGTACATCCGCTGGTTCCGGCGCTGCAGTCGACGTGGCTTCACGTGCACGTTACGCTCGCCATGCTGGCGTATGCGGCTTGCGCGTTGAGTTTTGCGCTCGCCATGATGTTCCTGATCCAGGACCATCTCGAGACGGAGACTGTGCTAGCGGTTACCAGCGTGAGCACGCTTGCCGTCTACGCCAGCATCGTTCTAACGCGCTTTGAAAGATGGGGCGGATTGAGTCTGGTGGCATGGAATCCGGAAAGTAAGTCGGAAGTTTTTATCTCGAAGGGCGTCCGTTTGTTCGTGGTGGTTCCCGACCTGGGCTGGCTGCTGACGCTGACGCTTCTGGTGGTGGCATCGCCGCTGGTTTTTTATGGATTGGCGCGCTGGAAGAAAGAGGATGGTTTCCTGACCCTTGCGAACCGCGCCGTCTTCCTTAGCATCCTCCTACAGATCATGACGGTGGCGATGTTTGTGTTGCGCGCGCGCGATGGGCGTTATTCGTCGCTCGACGCAGATGGACTCTTCCCGACCACGCTGGCCGCGAGCCCGTTCATTCTTTCGGGGCTGGTTGGTGGAATTTTTATCTCGCTGCTTTATCTGTTACTGCTGTGGCGCCGACCTGACCTCGAGCGGTCGCTGCCGAGTTCGGACAACCTTGACCGCATCACCTATAAAACGATTTGCCTGGCCTTTCCCCTTTTAACTTTGATGATCGCTTCGGGCGCTTACTGGGCCAACCAGACCTGGGGTTCGTATTGGAGCTGGGATCCTAAGGAGACCTGGGCGGCGATTACGTGGCTCGTGTACGCTCTTTATCTGCACATGCGGATCACTCGCGGATGGCGTGGCCGCCGCGCCGCTTACTTCGCCATCGGCGGCTTTGCCGTCGTGATGTTCACGTTCTTCGGCGTTACGTACCTGCTACCGGGACTTCACGCCTATGCTTAACCGCCAGCAGTTCGCGGCGGCAACGCCTGGGTCGAAGCAAGAGACAACCCACCGCCCCGCTTCTGTCGCCGGCCATCCTGCTGATGAGGAGCGGCCGAGCGACAGCGAGCACGGACATGCAGATTCACTGACGGGATCGTCGTTCACGGGATCGTCGTTCACTGGATCATCGTCGACTGGATCATTGCCCACGCGATTGTCGTCTGCTGCTATGCCGCCGGAGGATTCTCGTATGAGTTCCGTTCGAGTCAATTGGCAACTCAAGGCGATCTTGCCCGTGGCCTTTGTGCTGTTGGCGGGGCTGTTGCTCTTTACGCTGGCGACGGTATCTTTGCGCGATCCTGAGCGGCACGCGGTTTTGATTGTTGCCGGAGTTGGAGCCGTGGCTATTTGCACGGTGTCGATTGCGGCTCTGGCGTTTTTCATTCAGCGACCGATGGTCGAGTTGCAGGAAAAGATTGCGCTCGTGAGCGAGGGGCGTCTCGACGTCCCGGTCAGCTTCGACCGGCGCAATGACGAAATTGGAGATCTGGGGCGGAACTTTAATCACATGCTGCGGCAGTTGCGCGACAGCCGCGAAGAAATCGAGTCGCTGCATCGCACGCAAATGTCGCGCGCCGAGCATCTGGCCACGCTGGGCGAATTGGCCGCCGGCCTCGCGCACGAGATTCGCAATCCGCTTGCCGGAATTGCGGGCGTTATCGAAATCATCGGTCGCGACTTGCCCTCGACCAGTCCGGCGCGCGCCGTGGTGAAAGACGTTCGCCAGGAGATTGCGCAGATCAACCGCATCCTGACCGACCTGCTCGAAACGGCGCGGCCGCATCCGCCGCGAATCAGCCGGAGCAACCTGAACACGACCGTCGAACATGCGGTGATGCTGGCGCGCCAGCAGGTTTTATCGAAGCCAATCAAAATTGAATTCCGCCAGTCGGACGATCTGCCGGAAGTGGAACATGACAGCGATCAGATTCATCAGGTTCTGCTCAACCTGCTGCTGAATGCTGTGCAGGCCACTGACGGCGAGGGCACGGTTCGGGTTGAGATTGGCTCGCGAGAGGGTTGCGCCACTGTGGTGGTCTCAGATACCGGGCGGGGAATCCCAGCGCAGAACCTCGCGTATATTTTCCGTCCTTTCTATACAACGAAGGGGAACGGCACCGGGCTCGGCCTTTCGCTGGCGCGGCGGATCGTGGAAGAACATCACGGGCTCATCGAGGTCAGCAGCGTCGTTGGGAAGGGAAGCAAGTTCACTGTGCTGTTGCCATTTCAAATGCCTAACGCTGCGGCGTCGGCTTCGTAGCGAGTGGACTCGCTTCTTCGTTTGAAATAGGACGCGACGGCGGGACCGGAATCACACCGTTTTGGCATTAACCTTGACCAGACTGACTTCGGCGGACGGGTCACTGGCCGGCGCGGTGGCGGGTGATTTCGAGCACAATTCGATGGTTTCGGCTATGGCTTGGCATTCCTGCTGTTTCGCGCTGACCCATTCGGCAAAGGCGGCTTTCTGCCGCGCTACGCCGTCGAGGTTACGGCTGATGCGCGCGGTGTAGTGGGCTTTAATGCTCTCCATCTCAGCCTGAATTTGGACAACTTCTTCTGCCTTCCTTGCCCATTCAGCCTCAACTTGCTTGCGTTGCTGCGCTTCGTGAGCGTCGAGGGCATCCTGGCGTGCTTTCGCGTCTTTCTGGAGTTGCTCGATGGTGGTGCCGGCGGCTTCGAGGGCCATGAGCACGGCGGCGCGTTTCATGTCTGCGGATAAGTCGCGGATGTGTTCACTATTCAGCATCTCGACCACTTTGGTGATGCTGTATCCCCGTGTCGGATTCATGATCCCAGCGGCGCGGTAGATTTCTTCCGTGGGCGACAGATCAACTTGAAAGCCTGGGACCTCTCGTGCAGAGCGCACGATGGGCTTTTGCGCAGGTTGTGTCAGGTCAGACATAGAATTCTCCTTCTCGCTGCTGGTGTTGGTCGTTCCGTCGCTACTGGTCTCGAAGTCGGGGGCGCTCATGCTGGGGTCTTCTGGTTTCTTGCTCCAGGGTAGGTCGAGCCATTTACTTCGCATAGGTTTCTCTTCCTTGCCAGGCTGCATTGAAGGCTGTTTGGTTTGGAGTTGAGTCTGCAATTCAGCCTGCAGGACACCGCGGACGTAGGCACGCAATTCGCTTCGCAGTTCGGCTCGTACTTCGGTTCGTACTTGAGCTCGAACATCGGCGGTTACTTGTGCGGTCACTTCGGCCAGAAAAGGAGGAACGAAGTTTCGCGAACGCGAGGTCAGAATATCTGGGTTGTCGATTTCGTCGTCGACTTGTCGCGCGGGAATCAGGTTCGCGATTGCGGCGCCTTGGACCGGATCGACTGATCGGCCTGCGCCTGGCTTGCTCTTTTGCCGGTTTGTGTCGTGCCGCTGGTTGGAACTAACGTCCTCCGCGACGTCTCGCTGAATTCCAATCAGAAATTCTCTGCCATCGGCGCGGCAATGGCGAGCGGTGCCGGAAAAATCGTCGAGCCGCGACTGAATGCGTACTTTGGATCCGGCCTCGATCGGTAGCTTGACTCGAATACATGCGCCACCGGTGGACCTGTCTTCCATGCGCGCGGCCAGAGTCTGCCAAATCCCGGCTGTGTCCTGCCATGACACGTCGATGCGGGTCAATACCGGTTTCCGGTACTCGGTCGCCGCGCGTGTCGTAAACTCGGTCAGCACAGCGCTCATGTAATGCCTATCGGCAAGAAGGCGAATTAGTTCAGAATGGGATGGGCAGCACAATTGGGCGGGGCTGCCGAATTTGCGTCATAGGAGCTGGATGCCGGTTAGGCAGGGTTGAAGAGCCGGTTGTCTTTGCAGGTTCAGGGCGCATTCGCCACGAGAACGGAATTTTATGCACCTCATCATTTGGGAGTTTACGGTTCGAGAGGAGCACATTCAGGAATTCGTACAGGCCTATGGCTCGGCTGGGGAGTGGGCAAATCTGTTTCGGCTCGCAGATGGCTATCTCGGCACTCAGTTGCTGCGGTCATCTCAACAGCCGAACTTTTTTCTGACTATCGATCGATGGGAAAGCGCCGCATGCTTCGAGAATTTTCAGGAGCAGTTCGCTGCGGAATATAAACAACTCGACATTCGGTTTGAGAGCTACAGACTGGCAGAACGGAAAGTGGGAGTTTTCGACGAGGCCTAGCCGCGACGCTCCTTTGGAATTCTTATCGGGCGACGGTCTGGTGCAGGGGAAGCGCGCCCGCGCTGCAATGCGCTCCAAGCCATCTTCACCCCTTTCGTAGTAAATTAAACACCGATGGGTTCTGAAAAAATTATGATTGTGGACGACGAGCGCCTGGTGCGCTGGTCGCTCCGCCAGAAGTGCGAGGAATGGGGATACCAGGTCATTGAGGCCGAGTCCGGGCAGCCCGGGCTCAAACTGGCGCAGCGTGAATCGCCCGATCTTGTCCTCCTCGACGTCCGCATGCCTGACCTTAGCGGCATCGAAGTGCTCGACCAGCTGAAGAAAAATGGCGACGCGCGCGCGGTCATCATGATCACGGCCGATCCGCAGCTCGACGACGTGAAGGCTGCAATCAAGCTGGGCGCTTACGATTTCGTGGGCAAGCCGATCGATTTTGACGAGCTGCACATCACCATCAAGAATGCTCTCGAGGCGACCAGCCTGCGCACGGAGGTACAGACGCTGCGCAGCGAGGTGCGCCGCAGCTCCGGCTATGACAGCGTGGTGGGCGTCTCGGCGAAGATGACGGAGCTTATGAATTTCGTGCGCAAGGTGGCGTCGAGCGAGGCCACCACGATTCTGATTCAGGGTGAGAGCGGGACTGGCAAGGATCTCATCGCCAAGGCGATTCACTACGAGAGCTCGCGACAGGACAAACCGTTTGTCGCGATCAACTGTTCTGCGATTCCCGAGACGCTGATGGAGGCTGAGCTATTCGGTCACGAAAAGGGCGCGTTTACCGATGCCAAGCAGATGAAGAAGGGCCTCTTTGAGGCGGCCGATGGTGGGACGCTGTTTTTGGATGAGATTGGCGAATTGTCTCCGCTGCTGCAGGCGAAACTTCTGCGGGTGCTGGAAGACCAGGTCATTCGCCGCGTCGGCGGAATAAAGGATATGCAGGTTGATGTGCGGGTGATTGCCGCCTCCAATCGCGATCTGGAGAAGGCGGTGCGTGACGGCAATTTTCGCCAGGATCTCTACTACCGCCTGGCCATCATCGCCATCTTCATTCCGCCGCTGCGCGAGAGGAAAGAAGACATCCTGCCGTTGGTAGATTTTTTCATCGACCGCTACAACCGGCGGTTCAAGAAGTCGGTGCGCGGGATTACTGACGAGACGCGGCGGCTCATCTTTACTCACAACTGGCCGGGCAATGTGCGCGAGCTTAAGAACACGATTGAGCGGGGAATGATTCTGGAGGATGAACCGTTTCTTCGGCCGAATTATCTGCCGTTCTCGGTCGGAGAGTCGGGCGGGAGGACGCTGTTTGAACGGTCTTCACCGAACGACGGCGGGCAGGCTTTGCCGAACGGACGCTCGTTGCCGCGGCTGTATATTCCTGAGGGTGGGACTTCGCTGGAAGAGGTGGAGCACGCCATGGTGGAGCTGGCCATGCGCCAAGCGCACGGGAATCAGACGCACGCGGCCAAGCTGCTGGACATCAGCCGGGATGCTCTGCGCTACAAGCTGAAGAAGTTCGGATTGATCCGCGGGGATGAAGAGGGATCGACGGCGGCGGAGGAGCAGTAGGTCAAAGGAAAGACAGGCAAGATAAGGAAGAACAAAGGCAACAAGCAACAAGCAAGATCCAACGCAAAATCAAACCAAAGCAAGATCAAACCAAAGCAAAATCAAACCAAATCAAAATCAAACCAAATCAAAATCAAAGGCAGCGGACAGGAGTGTCCGCTCCACACACGCGGGGCTAGGCTGATTTGGCGCCAGCTACACGCTGGTCTGAGGTTTGCGGGGATTGCAGGTGGAAGAGGCGTTGCAGCGCCCTCGTCATTTGTTCCTGCTCTCCTTTTTCGGGGAACTCTTTTAGCTCGCGGGCTAGAGAGGCTGCGATTCTTTGGGTCATGCGCGCCAGGACTGCGCTCAGCATTTCATTCTGATCTTCGGAAAACGGTCCGGTTTCGTTGCGGAAGGCGTCCAGTTCCTGGCGGCAGACTTCGTCGAGGCGCTGACGCACTTGAACGATGGTCGGAACCACACTCTCGGCGATCAGTTTGCGGCGAAACCCCTGGGCTTCTTCGTGCAGAATCTTTTGTGCTTCGGCGGCGGCAGCCTCGCGCTCGGCGGTGGTGTCGTCGGTTACATTTTCGAGGTCGTCAAGGTCATAGAGGAAGATGCCTTTGACGTTGCGCACCGCGGGATCAATGTCGCGGGGCATGGCGAGATCGGCAATGAGCAGGGGCGGAACGGCTGGGTTGATCGTCGTGTGAGCGTCAACGCCAGCGGCTGCGCCGATCTTGGCCACGTTCGGAACCTGGCAGTCTT
>Ga0187859_10003249_pt1 | contig 10005 bp, 1 predicted proteins | sample June2016WEW_10_1_2_FD_133019 | JGI IMG/M metagenome (GOLD analysis project Ga0187859, IMG submission 133019) | Peatland microbial communities from SPRUCE experiment site at the Marcell Experimental Forest, Minnesota, USA - June2016WEW_10_10 | ecosystem: Environmental > Terrestrial > Soil >... | reverse complement strand
TAAAGGTTGTAACCGAATTACCTTGAACGTCATTAAATCCGCCGACAGATACGTTGTAGACCTTGGAAGCCGTCAACGGCGAGGCAGGCACGAAAGTCAACGTGACGCCGTCACCGGCCAAAGTGACCGTTCCAGCGATGGCGCTTCCGCCCGAAGGCGTTACCGTTATCGAGCTGCTGTTAATCGTCGTCGGATCGACTTGATCACTCATTACCGCGATGATCTGCGCGTTCAGAGGAACATTGCTCTGCGCATTCGTGGGACTGATAGTGCTGACCGTGGCATGCGTCGTATCCGAACTCGAGGCGGTAACGAAGCTGCCGCTGTAGGAACCGCCGGCGTTACCGGCAACATCAAAATACGACGCGCCATACCCGACATAGATCTGGTACGAAGTATTCGGCTCCAGCGGCGAAGTTGGCGTGAGGGTCGCCGTCGTTCGATCGGTGCTCATGCTGACCGTCGCCGGCACGAACTGGCCGGTGGCGTTGTTATACAACTCGACCGAGCCGCTGTTGTACCGCTCATTCGAACTGCTGACAATGCTCAGTGGATTGAGCCGCTCGCTGAACACCACGCGCGGCGCGACATTGGTGCCGACGCCGGTGGAACCACTCGGCGGATCGACCCCCGTGACCTGAGGAGTGACAAAGTCAAATGTCGGCCCGGTCGCGAACGTATTCGTAACCGTACTCGTCATTTGATTGCCGGCCGTGTCTTTGACACCCGTAATAGTGAGCGTGTAGGTAACGTTCGCCGATAGCGGTAGCGTCGGGGTCAGAGCCAGCAATTGGTTCGTGTCGCCGAACGTCGGTGTAAACGCCACCGGGTTGCCGCCCGTACTGAGAGCGATCTGGCCAATACTCGTGGGATTGATCGGCTCGCTAAACAGAATCTCGACCGGTGAATTCGTCGGGACTGCTGTCTCCGCATTCTCCGGGCTGGTGTTGATGACCGTCGGCGGAGTGGTATTCGCGGTGAACGACGTCGAGAAATTGACGCAGAAGTTCTGCTGCGCGTTCCCCTCGAGATCGGTCATGTAGTAACTGCACATCGAGTAACCTTCGCCGACATTCAACGCGCTTGCAGGTGCGAGGAAGATCGTCGTCTGATCCGCACTCCACGAAACCGTGGACGGCACGTTCTGCCCGCTGATCCCTCCGCTCACATAAACGTAGGCAGAGTTGTAACTGCCAATGTCCATCGGCTTGCTGAACGTCATGCTGAAGACCGCGTTATCCGGAACATTGGCCTGGCCGCTCTGCACACTGCTGCGCAGCACATAGGGCTGGCTGAAATCCGGTCCCGCCATGGTCGTGAACGTCGTGCTCTGACTGGCCACGGCCACGCCCGCTTCGCTCGTCACCCCGTTGATCGCGATCGTCATCTGCGTGCTGAGCGGTAGCGGAGCTTGCGGAGTGATCGACACGCGCTTGTAGTCTGGAGTGAAGCTGATGCTCGACGGCGCTTCCGTCGTTGCACCCGCGCTCAACTGAATCGTGCTTCCCGTCACCGACACCGGGTTAATGGCCTTGTTGAAGGTCACACTTACCCCGGCATTCGTTCCGATATTGGTGGATGCATTCGGAGGAGCGACCGAGGTGATTGTCGGCGCAGCATTGTCGACGGCGGTTCCGGCGGTGAAATTGAAGCAGTAGTTCTGCACCGGTACTCCATCAATGTTAGTAACACCTCCTACACACACCTGATACTGCGAATTTATTGTCAGGTTGCTCGTCGGCTGAATCTGAATAACCTGTCCGCCCACCAGCGACAGCGTCGGCGTCAGATAAGTCCCGCTGCTGTACTGATAGAGCGACACAGTGTAGTTGTTCACTGTCACCGCAACCAGCGGCTGGTTGTACTCAACCTGAATGATGCTGTTCAGCGGCACACTCCCGGCATTGGGGAACGGGTTGACAGCTTGCACTTGCGCCGCCGTATTGGTCGGCGATCCCGCCACCGTGAACTGCCCGCCGAAGCTATTGAGCGCAACGCCATCCGAGCTCAGCGCAGTCGAATCCAGGAAGACCTGAATCAGATCGCCTGGGTTGAACGACGCGCTGGGCGTGAACTCAATCGCCTGGCCACTGCTGAATAACTGCACCGTTCCCGACACCACCACTCCGTTATCCGTAACGTGCAGGGCTCCGCTGACCGTGCCCGCATTCATCGCTGTGCTGGTGAAGAGCGTTATTTGCGTAGTGACCGGGACGTTCGTCGCCCCGTTGCCGGGCCGCATCTCGACAACTTGCGGTGCGTAGCCGGACAGCTGGGTGGTCAAAGTGAACTGGCTGGTGACCGGCGCCAGCACGTTACCCGACAGGTCTTGAATGCCGCTGTTGAGGGCGACCGTTATGGTCGCGCCCGCCGTAAACGTGTTGCCATTCGGATTGAGAACCAGCGTCCGGTTATCCTGCGAGATGCTGTAGCCATAATTGATGGCGGTATCTCCGCTGAATAGCGCCACCGTGTTCGTAGTGATAGTCGACGGATTAATCGACTTGGAGAAGGTCAATACAACCTGCGTGTTGAGGCCGACATTCGTAGCGCCGTTGCTCGGCGAAATAGTCACAGTCGGCGCCGTGTGGTCGGCAGTGTTCGCAGTTGTGAACGTACCTGCATTGGCGTAAGCAGGATTGCCCGCCTCATCCGTCAGCCCATAGATGTACATACCCATTTGCGTATTGCCGGGGTATTGGGTCAACGGAGTGAACGTCACCGAAGCGCCGCTTACGCTGAAAGTTCCGGCCACATACTCACTGCCGCAGGCGTGGAAGCATACCTCGACGGTCTGTGAGTTCACCGACGCCGGATCGATCAGATTGGTCATGGTGAACGTGACCGGGCTGGTTACCGACACGTTCGTGGCGCCGCTTGCCGGACTCGTCGATACCAGAGTGAACGACCCGCTACCATATGCCGTCGTGCCCGTCGTGAACGAACTGGCGAAGGGCGTGAGCGTGTTTCCATCGATGTCAGAAAGCCCGCTAACCGCCACGTTGTAGACCGTGGACGCTGTCAACGCCCCGCTCGGCACAAACGTCAGCGTGACGCCATTGGCGCCTAACGTCACCGTTCCGGTTATGGCGCTGCCGCCCGACGGAGTAACCGTAATCGAGCTGTTGCTAACCGTGGTCGGATCGATGTTGTTACTCAAAATCGCAGTAACCTGCGCGTTGAGTGGCACGCCCGTCTGCGTATTGCTGGGATTGATCGTGGTTACTGTAAGGGAATTGGTGACCGTACTGCTCCCTGTGTCAAAGCTCGACTGGAAGCAAGAACCTTGGTTGCCCGCAAGGTCGGAGTAGCCGCAGAGGTGTATCTGGTAAGTCGTATTCGGCATGAGCGCCGCACTCGGCGTCACAGTGGCGCCTAACTGATTGGCCGAAACCGTTACTGTTGCCGGAATAATCAGGTTGGGGCCCACATCATCCGGGTATTGCAGCGTGAGCGCGCCAGGAATCGTCAATTGATCGATTGGTTCGTTGAAGGTTAAATGCGGCGCGACGTTCAATCCCACTCCAAACGTGCCATTCGGCGGATCGACGAGCGTTACCGACGGCGTCGTATGGTCGCTCGTTGCTCCCGTCGTGAATGTGAACGTACCGGGATTCGTGAGCGGATTCTCCGAAACGTCGGTAATTTGGTTTGTGATAGCAACCGTATACGTAGTGGAGCCTGTGAGAGCAGCCGCCGGAGTAAACGTTACCAGCGTGTTTCCGTTCGATAGGGCGATCGCTCCCGGAAGTGGGGTGCCACTCTGCTGCAGTTGGATACCGGTCGTCGCGCTAATCACACTAATCGGCTCGTTGAACTGAGCCACCACCAACGAATTCAACGGAATCGCGCTCGCGCCATTCACTGGGCTTATGCCGAGCAACTGCGGACCCTGGGTTTGCGGACCGAATCCGGTCGTGAAGTAGAATGATGCACCCGAGAACGGATTCTGCGTAATGTCGAGAATCCCAGAGGTTAGCTGCACGCTGTAAGTGCGGCCCGCGTTATATGGCGTGGTTGGCACAAATGACGCCGTAAAGCCGGAGACATCGACCTGCAACATGCCCTGCGCCATCTTTCCAGTCGTAGAATCCGTGAGGTAGAAAGTCTGCGGCGTAACCGTCGCGGGATCGACTTGCTGGCTGAACAGCACCGTGAAAGCCGCATTTGTCGGAACGTCCGTGGCGCCATTCGGAGGACTCGTGAGCGTGGCGCTGCCCGACGTCGAATTACTGGTCAGTCCCGTTGTGAACTGGCTCTGGAACACTTGCGTCATCTGGATGCCAGACGCAGCCTTTACTCCCTGCGCCACCACGGTATAGGTGGTCGACGAAGACAGTGCGCTAGTAGGAGCAAATACCAGCGACAAGCCGTCGCCCGACAGCGTAACCGTGCCGCCAATCGTCAGAGATCCTTGGAATAGCTGGATCGTGCCCGGAACCGCGGCCGTACCGCCGCAGCATGTCCGCAACAGGTAAGCCTGCAAGACCTGGGCCGCAAATGCGGCGTCCGTGGGGGAGAAGTTCGATCCCGGAGGCAGTCCGGCATTGATCGCGGCTTGCGCCGAGGCCAGACTGGCAGGCGTCTGCAGCGGTTCGCTAAAGCGCACGACAATTACTCCGTTAGTCGGATAATTTGTTGTGTCGTTAGCTGGGAACACATTTGAAACCGTCGGCGGTACCAGGCTCGGAGCCAGCGGGTTCAGGCCCTGCTGATAGGCTTGCAGATAGGTCAGTCCGTCCGGCGCGGTTTCGCCAGCTTGCGACGCGTTCAAAGGATTCAGACCAAAATAGACCGCCCATCCATCTGGGATGCCGTCGCCCGTGGTCGAGGCTTTCAGAGGATTCGTACCAATCGCCTCTTCATAAATATTCGTCAAGCCATCGCCGTCCGCATCGGCGGAAGGGTTGGTGGAGATCCCGGTCAGAGTATTGTTCGGGCCTCCGGTCTGACTGGAACTTCCACCGGCCGTAGTCGCGACGAGAGTGAATGATCCGACTGCCGTCGAGGTGAGCGTAAGAGTCATCGAGGCCGAAGTGCCGTCCGGACTTATACTGACGTTGGAAATATTGATAGCGGCCGGTACGAATGCAGGTACAAAGGAAAATGTCGCGCCACTAAGATTAACGCCTGTAACCTGAAACGAACTGACAGTAGCTCCCTGGTATGCGAACGTCGGGTTAATGGAGCTGATAACTGGGTTCGGAAGGATAGTAAAATTAGTGGTGGTGGTCACCGTACTCGACGCCACGGTTACCGAGATAGGCCCAGTGGTTGCGCCGTATGGTACAGTAACAGTAAGAGAGCTGGTCGTAGCCGCGGTAACGGTCGCTGCCGTCCCGTTAAATTGAACCGTATTCGAGCTTGGGGTCGTACTGAAATTCTGTCCCTGAATTGTTACTGTTGTCCCGACACCACCTTGCTGAGGCGTAAAGTTGAATACCGCAAGCGAACCGGGAGGGGGACTCGACGAGGTCGCGATCGAATCCATGTTCCCAATCGCATCGTACGTGTAGGTGGTGACGTTGGCGCTGGGATCGACGACTTTGATCAGTTGCCCGTTGTCGTCGTATGCAGCCTGCAAACTTACGGCTTGGCCGCGCAGACCGATGGGGAGCGCTGCGACCAGCGCTACAGTTACTAGAACCGTCAAGAACTCCCGGCGCAGTCTCAGCATAATTTCCCTCGCCCGGCTATGAGAGAGCCTGTTGCCATCCATCTGCTGCCAACTCTCGAGCCCATCCAGCCGTAACCCGCTAACTGTGTTTCGGTACCTCTTACAAATTGCACTTCACCCACGCAAAACTTTTCAACTTCCTTTGTCCGCTGCCCTAAGTAAGTACGTCTCTCTGCTGTCCAAGAACTTAGTTAGCGCCTGATCTGCTTCTAACTAAGAACAAAGCTCCAAGTAAGAGTAAGATAGCCAAGGCCATCAGCGCAGCACTAACACTCCAATGTCGCGGACCGTTACTCTTCCCGGATAACACAACGTCATCTTCGACCGAAACAAAACTCAGAAACTCCTTCTTATAGGATCTCCATAACAACCAATAGGGAACTCCCATGACAAGAGAACAAATTCCGAGAAAAATGCCTCCGCTTCTAAGTAAATGTCTAGCGGGATTGCCTAAGGCGTAGGATAGCTCCCTCGACGACTCATAGGCTAAGCAGTAACCTAGTAAGAGGATTGAAACCTGAGCGAAATAAAACATCTTCAGAAAAGATCTGATCCTTAGTTCCTCAGCCTCGGATCTTACGACATAGCCTCGAGAGTGAAAGCGCCGAGGAAAAATGACCACCCGGCCAGCTTTCTCATCTCTAAAATACCCATCTACGATTTGATCGAGAAGAGCCATAGCTGCCATTTCCTCTTCCTTGAGGGCCAAAATGGCGCCCCCTTGTACGCCCGTTCGCGATGCTGAGAAACCAATATTCACCAGAAGATCTCCCGGCGGCCTGCCAGCGGTGACATTCAAAATCTTCCGCAAGGCCGAGACCGCACGTTCGAAATACAACTTCCTCTTCAATCCCGGCGATCTATTTCCGGTCCTACTTCATCCCGCCGGACGCGCAGCCGATTGTAACTTTGCATACCCATACTGGCGTCCGGCTATCCTGGTTCCGTTTCAGTTCGTCCCTCTCTCTGCCACACCTCGGGCTTCGATAGTCGTTCATCTAGTGGCACGGCGGTGGCGGAGGCGGCGGCGGATTACAAGTCGGGTCACATAACACCAGCGGTTCGGCCCAAAAGATAAGTCCGCAGGCGCCGACGATAACGGCAAACGTGGCCGGGCACGCGAACCCAACGGTGCCGATGCAAGCAGCGACACCAATAACTGTGGCAGCAACGCATGCAACACCTACGGGAGCGCCCACGGCCAATTGGCATTTGGTGCAATCACTCAGGCGGCCCGTAGAATCTGTCTCATTGACAGGATTGTTGCGCGCGTATTTGTAGACGAGCGTTCCACCGGTCTGCCCCAGCGGGTCTTCGCTTATAAATCGTCCAGCAGACGGGCAGTAAAACCGTGCCCGGTAGTAGTACAGGCCGGAGTTAACAGGCACTCTCCCCGTGAATTGAAACGGATACGTGCTGGTCGTCGTTGTTTGCCCAAACGGTTCATAGGCAAACGAGGAAACAAGTTTTCCGTTTTGATCCGCAGTGGCTTGGGTGCTGTTGATGGCGTCTCCGAGCTTATATTCCACCTGGCCACTCGCATGAGTGACCGCCAGATCCTGGTCAATCTTCCGACCAGCGAGTACCGATACACTGTCCCCGTTGCTCCTGGAGATGTAAGCCGCGTTCGTGAGATCGTCTAGGACGAAACTCTGCGTCAAATTTAGAGTTGGGCCTGAGTCAGTTTGCTGAATGAGGTTGCTCTGGAAATCGTACAGAAACTTTGTCGTCTGACCTGAGGGCGTGGAAATCGATACCAACCGGTTTCTCGCATCCCACGCGTAAGTGGTTGTCCCGGTGGAATCGGTCGAAGAATTCAAGCTGCCGTTGTTATCATAAGTATAGGACGTTGCTCCGCTCTGAGTGAGGCGATTGTAAGGGTCGAAGGTATTGGTTACGGCCTGCGGCTGCGCGAAATTCGTGCTGTAGGCGGATCGGTTGGCGGCAGCGTCATAAGAGTAAGTCAAGGGTATCGAAATGCCTTGCCCCCCTGAATGCGTCATGGCGAGGAGGTCCCCGCCGGCGTCGTAGGTGTTTTGGGTAGACACACCATTCGGACGCGTGATGCTCGTGAGGCGGTTTCGCGCGTCGTAGGTGAGGGTCGCCGAGGTGGTAGGTTGTGATGCGCTGAGCAAATTGCTTGCCGCATCGTACGAGTACGTCACCGCTGATTGGCCCACCACCTGGGTTGAAATTACCTTGCCCGCGGCATCGAATGATTCCTGAATCGTCCCAAACTGGCTTGAGGAACTCGTGCGGTGACCGTCGGCATCGTAAGTGAAATCGAATGTCCCTCCGACAGAGTCGACGGTCTCCAGGAGCCGCCCTCTCGCATCATAAGACCGCTTCACTGTGCTGCCATCCTGATAGCTCTCACTGCTCAGGCGGTTCAGAGCGTCATAAGTGAAAGTGCTCGTCTGGCCGATACGGTCGACAAACTTAATCACGTTGCCGTTGTGATCGAACGTGCGCGTGTCCGTTTTGCCGCGGGCGTCCGTATGGGTAAGCTCCCGGCTCATTGCGTCGTAAGTGAATGAATTTGTGTCTCCTGATTCATCCAGCAAAGAGAGCAAATTCCCGATGGCATCGTAGGCAGCCGTGGCGGCATGGCCTAGTGGGTCCTTTCGCGTCAACAGCCGGTCCAGCGCATCGTAGGTAAATGTGCTCGTTCTGCCCAGTGGGTCGACACCTTGAATCAAACGGGAAACGGCATCGTGGGTATAGGTGGTCGTGTTGCCGAGAGCATTGGTGGTAGTCAGCTCGTTTCCGAAGCTATCGTAGGTGCGGTTGGACTTTCCGCCAAGCGCGTCAGTGATTTGGACGACTTGGCCGAAGGCGTTATACGAATACGTGGTCGTATTGCCGTCGGGATCCGTAGCCGTGAGCATGTTCCCGCTGGCGTCGTAAGTGTATTTGGTGACGCTGCCATCGGGGTCCGTAGCCGACGTCATCTGCCCGAACACTGGATCATAAGTGTAGGACGTCGTATTTCCAAGGCTGTCGGTGTTGCTCAGGATGTTGCCATTGGCGTCGTAAGTGAATGACACGTCGCCGCCGGCCGAGTTGTGGCAGAAGGGACAAGTTCCTCCGCCTGTAATCGAGGTGACAAGGTTGTTCTGCGCCGGATTGTGATTGAATACCCGCACCTGCCCCGTCGGATCGGTCACATTCAACAGGTTCTGGTTGACGTCGAAGCGGTAGCTCGTCTGGTTCCCCAGCGCGTCCGTAACCACCGTCAGCAAAACCGGGCTGGTGTAAACCTGAGAGTTCAGCAAAGTGTAGGCGAAATTGAGCACTCCGCCATCAGCCTGCACCTGCGAGATCACTCGCGGGTTGGTGATGGGGCCGCTGCCCGTGTAGCCCGATCCAGCGCCACTGGTGTCATAGGTGTTTTGCATCACGACCACACCACGTGCATCGGTGGTAGTGAGTAAGTTGTTGTTAGTGTCGTAGGTGTAGGTTGTTACTCCTCCCGCCGCGTTCGTCACCGTAGCCAGGGTGCCCTGGCTGTTGTACGTGTACTGCACTGTCCGGCTGATCGGGTCGGTGATCTGCGTAATACGATTGGTAGAGTCATACGTGAAATTGAGCGCTCGACCCACCGCATCCACGATCTGCGTGATCTGAACTGGTTGGGCGCTGTTGCCCCGAACCAGGGTGATCGTATTGCCATCCCGGTCCGTGATCGAATTGAGATAAGCGAGTAACGCTCCCTGCGAAGACACAGAGAACTGATAGACCGTGCCGTTCTTCCATCGCAGGTTGTATGTGCCGCTTGACGGAATGGTAATCTGGCTTCCGATCAGCTGAGGAACGGTGCTGTTGGTGAACGTGTTGGTGCCAGTCTCCGAAAATACGAATTGGTTTCCATCGGGCATTACCAGGGTCAGGCACTGGCAAATACCTTTGATGAAATTGTATGTACTCAGAAGGTGACTATAGTTGTGGTTGGTCCCGATTCCAAAGGGCCCTGCGTTTGTATCCATCGAGCGGAAAACGCGGTTGATCGCGACTGATCCTCGTCCTCCATCAAGAACGATATCCGTTGCTCTCTGTACTTGAAGCCCTGACGAGAGATCGACCGGCTCGCCCGCCTCCGGCCCACCATTTCCGCCGCCACCACCACCACCGCCGCCACCGCCACCGCCGCCGCCACCACCACCGCCACCGCCACCGCCGCCGCCCCCCCCCCCCCCCCCCCCCCCCCCCCCCCCCCCGCGCCCACTTCCTTTGCCCGCGGCCCCCCGCCGGCGGGGCGGGGGCCCTCCGCCCCGGCCCACCAAAAGAGGCTAAACAAAAAAAAAGGCCGGGGGAGTTTGGTTCGGGTG
>Ga0187859_10003238_pt1 | contig 10017 bp, 9 predicted proteins | sample June2016WEW_10_1_2_FD_133019 | JGI IMG/M metagenome (GOLD analysis project Ga0187859, IMG submission 133019) | Peatland microbial communities from SPRUCE experiment site at the Marcell Experimental Forest, Minnesota, USA - June2016WEW_10_10 | ecosystem: Environmental > Terrestrial > Soil >... | reverse complement strand
GTGCGCACGTAAACATCGATTGCAATAAAGTTCCGCCACGCCGTAAAGTGACACCACTCCGCGGGGAGAATCTCTTTGTTCTCTTACGACCGCTGAAGGCTATTTCGAGGGAGCTAGGGGCCGCTTAGCTCAATTCTACCCGTTCTGCGTATCGAATAACGAAGTCGAAGAAGTAGCCCACTATTCCTTGTAGGAGCCTTTCTCGTGAACTCAGCCAAGCGTCGCTTTCTTCTAGGGGCGCTGAAACTATTCAACCTCGGACTTATGGCTGTGGCGTTTGGACTAGCTACCGCTGTGCTTGTTTCCGAGGCGGGCGGAGGCACTACTCTCGCGGCGTTCCTTTCCATGAGAGTGAAACTGTCAAACATTGTGGTTTTTGCTGCGATACTCTTCGTGTGGCATACCATTTTTTCCTTTTGTCGTTTATATCAATCAAAGCGGCTAACTACGCAGCTGTCTATTATGATTGACAGTGTGAAAGCAACCACGTTTGCGACCATCTTCCTAATGGTCATGGTGAAATTGTTTAGCGTTACCATGGTCACACCTCGTTTTCTCGTCCTTTTCTGGGTATTTAGTTCTGGATTGATAGTAGCCGGACGGGTAGTCATTCGATATCTTCTCAAGAGGATTCGTCTCCGTGGCCATAACCTGCGTCACATGCTGATCCTTGGGAGCAACCCACGCGCTGTCGAATTTGCGCGCAGAATTGAGTTAAGGCCTGAGCTTGGCTATCGCTTACTTGGATTCGTGGATGACGAGTGGCCAGGACTGCAAGACTTCCTGACATCAAGATCCTCGCTTTGCTGCAATTTCGACGGTCTTTCCGAATACCTCCGGCGTAACATAATCGATGAGGTTGCCATTTATCTTCCGTTACGTTCCTTCTATGAGCACACTTCTCAGGTTGCAGCCCTCTGTGAACAACACGGAATCACGATGCGGTTCGCTGCCGATATGTTTAATCTGAAAATCGCCCGCTCTCGTGCGGATGACTTAGATGGCGACGCCCACATTGCCGCTTATTCCGGTTCGATTGACGGTTGGCCTATTCTGATAAAGCGAGCCGTCGATGTGACTTTTTCGTTCGTGCTGTTGGCTGTCTTAGCTCCGCTGCTCGGAATCGTCGCACTGCTGATTAGGCTTACATCGGGAGAGCCGGTCCTGTTTCGTCAAGAGCGGGTCGGCCTCAACAAGCGAAGGTTTGTAATTTATAAGTTTCGCACCATGGTCTTGAATGCGGACAAGATGCTGCCCCGGCTTGAAATGCTAAATGAGGTTGCCGGTCCTGTGTTCAAGATCAAGAATGACCCGCGCATGACGCCGATCGGAAGATTTCTTAGGCGAGCCAGTATTGATGAGCTTCCGCAATTGTTCAATGTCCTGAAGGGCGATATGAGCTTGGTCGGGCCTCGGCCGCTTCCGGTGCGCGATTACGAGGGATTCAATGAAGATTGGCAGCGGCGGCGCTTCAGTATTCGACCCGGTATCACGTGCCTCTGGCAGGTGAACGGTCGAAGCTCAATCTCGTTTGATAAGTGGATGGAACTGGATCTTCAATACATGGACGAGTGGTCGCTATGGCTCGATCTGAAAATTATGGCCCGTACCGTTCCCGCCGTGCTGAGGGGCTCAGGTGCTGCGTGAGTAACGCTCTTAAGGACGATCGAGATACATGTACCGGTTAGCAGCACCTGAGGCCTTTCGGCTGCTGATACTTCGCTAATGAGATCTAGGTGTGAGTTGCCAAGGAACAAACACACCAAACAGTGGGGTGAGCAATGCGTATAGCAGTTATCGGCTCTGGGTACGTGGGGTTAACTTCTGCTGTTTGTTTTGCAGAAATTGGACATGACGTGATGTCTGTGGACAATGACGAGCTAAAGATTGCTTCGTTGGAACGAGGATATGTACCGATTCATGAACGCTTTCTGCCTGAACTGTTGTCGCGTCATCGGGGTGGGCGTCTGCGTTTTTCCACGTCCGTGGCTGAAGCGGTCAGCGAATCTGAGGCTGTCTTCATCACGGTAGGGACTCCCCAGTCGGAAACAGGGGAGGCCGACCTATCCTTCGTTGAAGCTGTTGCCCGCGAAGTAGCGTCTGCCATTCGTAGCCCCGTAGTGATTATCGAAAAAAGCACAGTGCCGGTTCGCACCTGCGAATCATTGCGCAAGACGCTGCTGATGAACGGAGCACAACAAGCCTTATTTTCCGTGGCCTCAAATCCAGAGTTTTTGCGCGAAGGAACAGCAGTCACCGATTTTCTGTGTCCAGATAGAATTGTGATAGGTGTGGACGACGAAATTAGCGCCTCGGTGCTGCATGAGATCTATCTTCCTCTGACGACCGGTAGCTATTACAGGACCCAGGACGCGATTCTCTTTGAGAAGGGTGCAGTTCTGCGAGCTCCGATCATCGTCACCAATGCTAAGAGCGCCGAGCTCATCAAGCATGCCTCCAATGCCTTTTTAGCCATGAAAATATCGTTCATTAATGCGGTTGCCAATATTTCAGAGAGTGTCGGAGCCGACATTGAGCAGGTATGTGCCGGTATCGGATCCGATTCTCGAATCGGACCGAAGTTCCTGAATGCCGGCATTGGATACGGCGGTTCTTGCTTCCCGAAGGATGTACAAGCCTTCCAAATAGTTGCTCACCAGTGCAACTGTGACTTCGGACTGCTTACTGAAGTCATGCGGATCAATAATGAGCAAGGCCGCAGATTTCTGAACAAAGTCAGGAGCGCTCTTTGGACGCTTCGCGGTAAGCGGTTGGCTGTCCTGGGACTCGCGTTTAAGGGCGGTACTGACGACGTCCGGGAGTCACCGGCCATCGCGATTATCGAAGCTCTACTCAAGGAGGGGCGCTAGTGCGCGCGTACGATCCGGCCGCGATCCCAAAAGCGAGGGCCGTCCTCCCCGATAACAATAGTCTGGTTTATGCTGCCGATGCGTACGACGCGGCCGCAGAGTGCGATGCTCTGCTGATATTAACGGAGTGGAAGGAGTTCGCCAGTCTCGATCTTCACAGAGTACGCTCACTGTTGAAGCACCCGATTGTTATTGATGGGCGGAATCTCTATGAGACCACTCAGATGATAAATGCTGGATTAATCTATTATAGCGTTGGCCGTTCTGTTGGATTTCCGGTACACATGTCTTCGTTGGCATATCAGGCTGAGTCGGGATTACACCCTTCCATTCCGGTCGAGCGTCCAGCTTTCAGCCTTCAAAGTAGCCAACAATTCAATGTATAGATCACGCGTTTCTTCCGCGCGGCTACGGCGATGGCTACAATACGCACCAGCACACCTAAAAACTGTAGCGATGGCTTTTCGGTCTTCGACGATGAATTGTCCTCATTTCGCTCTCCTAGGTCGTCGCCTTTCAGAGAAGTTCACCTCCCGGGAGCAATGTTGTTCCGGTAACGGGCGTATTAATCGGGCTGAGCGGCTCTGGCTTGACATTAAAATACTCGATCTAACTCGACCAAACTATTCCCGTTGTGGTGAAAAGGGGCCGGAGTAGCAACATGAGCTGACCGCCGCCATCGGGTCGACTTTGAACAAATGAAGATCCTACTGATCCACAATTACTACCAGCAGCCAGGCGGAGAGGACGTCGTCTTTGAGCAGGAAGGTCGGCTGCTCCAACAGCACGGTCACGAAGTTATCACTTACCAGCGCAGCAATCACGAACTCGAGCAAATGTCAGCCCTCAAGAGGCTAGCACGGCTAAAACAAGCCGTGTCAGCGAAGGACAGCAAAAGAGATGTGCGCCAGCTTCTCCACAAGCACAAGCCCGACTTGGTGCACGTGCACAATACTTTCATGATGATCTCGACGTCAGTATATGAAGAATGCTGCGAGATGCGAGTTCCGGTCATTCAGACACTGCAGAATTACCGGCTCCTGTGCCCGGCAGCATTTTTCTACCGCGATGGCCACGTTTGCGAGGAATGTACCAACCATGGATTGGTAAGGAGCGTGTTGCACGGGTGTTACCGCGATTCCCGTGCATCGACGGCTGCCGTTGCATTAATGCTTAACAGGCAGCGTGTGGGCCGGAGAAGGAATAATGAGGTAAGTGGCTATTTGGTCGCCACTGAGTTCGCCCGGACGAAGTTCATTAACGGTGGGCTGCCAGCCGCGAAGATTCATGTCAAGCCAAATTTTGTTGACAACGATCCGGGAGAACGCGGTGGTGTCGGTAATTACGCGCTTTTTGCCGGCAGGCTATCCCCGGAAAAAGGAGTATTAACACTGCTCGCCGGTTGGAGTCAGCTTGGGACCCCGGTTCCTCTCATGATTGTTGGCGACGGCCCATTACGCTCGCAGTTGGAGGCAGAAGTTGCAAAAAGGAATTTGCCCCAGGTTACGTTCCGAGGAAGATTGAACATTAGCGAGACGCGTGCCGCAATGAAGCAAGCGGCATTTCTCATGTTGCCGAGCCTGTGGTACGAAGGGTTTCCGATGGTCATCGCGGAAAGTCTTGCATGTGGGACTCCGGTGCTAGGCTCGCGCCTAGGCGCCACTGAGGAGCTCATAGACGATGGCCGGACGGGATTGCATTTTACCGCTGGAGATGCTTCCGATCTGGCCAGGAAAGTTGAATGGGCATGGAGCCATCGCTCGGAAATCGCAGCAATGGGCCACGAAGCGCGTCGTGAATATGAAACGCTATATACACCTGAGAAAAACTACTCGCAGTTAATGGACATCTACGAATGGCTACTGAGTGAATGCGCTCACTCCACTGCGCCGATTGTATGTTAGAGCCCACAGTCTTTCCAGATTGACATAAATCGACCGGCTCGTGTTCTTTGACCCTATGACAGGAGTCCACATTTAGAGTATCGCAATCGCGCATCTCTCAGCTCTTTTCCCGCTGACAACCTCCTTTGTTGACGTGGTAGGACGCATATAAGTGGCACCGCAAAAGGCAGGAAGTGCTGGTACGAGCTGCGGGCTCTCCGGAGAAACCCCCTATGAGCACAACGACGCAGCTCCAGGAACTCTTGCCTATCCGGTCCGTTCTAGGGGTCAATGTTGCCGCCAGCAGCTATGCAGAGATCGTTCAGAAGAGTTTGCGCTGGGCCGAAGAGCGCCAGTCCCGTGCCCTCTTCTTTGGTAACGTGCACATGATAATGGAGGCCTATGACAATCCATGCTACCGTCGGGTTCTCAATGCCGCCGATGTGGTCAACCCCGATGGCATGCCTCTCGTCTGGGCGCTGCGAGCGCTGGGTGCAAGCGGCGCGCAACGAGTTTACGGTCCCGACACGACCGAAGCCTTGCTCCCCGCGGCCGAAGAGGCCGACGTTTCCGTCGGCTTCTTCGGCGGCAGCCAGACAGTACTCGATGCACTCGTCAGCACAGTACGTCTTCGGCACCCGAACCTTCGTATCGTCTTCGTCGAGAGCCCGCCTTTTCGGGCTCTAACCCCCGAGGAGGATGCAGCGACCGTCAAGCGGATGATTGCCTCAGAGGTACGTCTGCTCTTCGTTGGACTTGGATGTCCGAAGCAGGAGATGTGGATCATGGATCACGTGGGGAGAGTTCCCGCAGTCATGTTCGCCGTCGGGGCTGCGTTCGACTTCCTCGCCGGCGCGAAACCCCAGGCGCCTAGGTGGATGATGAGCTCGGGGCTTGAGTGGGTCTTTCGCTTGGTCTGTGAGCCGCGGCGGTTGGCTAAGCGCTATCTCAAGCACAATTCTCGTTTCGTCGCCTACTTCCTCCGGCAACTCGCCTTCGGGCGCACCGGGTAAGCAGGGGTTTCCTCTAACTTTGAGCAAAGGTCGTTCCGCAGCTGCAGAAGTTTTGCGAACGATAGCAGTAGCAAAGGGATGCCGATACTTAGTGTAGGCGCGGCATTCCCATTTCTGGCGGTAGACTGCCGCAGGCTCCTTCGTGGATGCAAGCCGCGGGTCTCGAATGGTTGTTTCGCTTAGCCTCCGAGCCGAAGACTTTGGTGCCGTTACGTTTACTTGAATCCGGCTTATGTGTTCCTAGTGACGCTCCAGACTTTTGGGCTTTCCCAGTTTTCTCCGAACGGACGGGCTCCCATTGGGGATATCCTTTATGGTCTAGTGCGCATCTGCCGAGACAGGCTTGTGTCAGTGATCTAACTAAACTAACTCATGGTCAAACCATTCGTAAGCATCGTAATAAGCAATTACAACTATGAACGCTTTGTCGGGGAAGCCATTGCGAGTGCCCTAAGTCAGACCTACGACCGAATCGAAGTAATTGTCGTGGACGATGGCTCGCGTGACAATTCCAAAAGCATCATCGAAAGTTACGGGAAAGATGTTGTCACGGTTTTTAAACCAAATGAAGGGCAGTCCTCAGCTTTCAACACCGGCTTCGCCAAAAGCTCCGGTGACATTATTTGCTTCCTCGACGCGGATGATTTGTTTTTACCGAATAAGGTGGCGAAAGTCGTCGACGCTTACGCGAACGAGCCCAGATGGTGGTGCTTCCATCGACTACAGTGGGTCGACGCTATCGCTCGGCCGATTTCTGGTTGTCCGGATATTCCGCACGCGACTGGCCGCTACGATTTACGTAGCCGATACCTCGGCGGAAGGTGCGATTTCTGGGCTCCGGCAACTTCGGGTCTCACCTTTAGCCGGCCCCTTCTTGAGAAGTTGCTCCCGATGCCACAACACATACGAATCACCAGCGACAATTACTTGAAATTCTCCGCGCCTGCTTTCGCGGCTGGCTTCTACATTTCCGAATGCCTTGGTTTACAGCGTATCCATAGTGCCAACGCATACACATCGAAAAAAGAAGATCCGTTACTTAGGGCCACAGTTAACGTGTCTATCGCAAGGGGGCTGCGCGATACTTTCCCGGAGCTCACACGAATAGCCAACAGGGTGTTCGCGAACGCCATAGCGGCGGAGTGGAAAGCCGGTGCCGATTGTCAGGAATTGTCGGCTCAACTTAGGCAGTATTTAGAGAATTGTACAGTGTCTGAGAAAATAGAGGTCTTCGTCCGGGCCGCCTACCGCATCTTGGGCCCTCGCCAGCCAAGTGTTTCGGGATTATCCAATCGGCCGATTCAACCGACCACAATTCTATGATCCAGCGCGCCACTTCGATGTTTCCGGTTTACAGGCAAAAGTCGGCTCGCCAGAGACATTGCGACGATGCTGCGGGGCAAAATAGTGACTTGCTTCCCCGGAGACGTTAGTGTCCATTTCCAAAGCTAAGACGTTTCGCAACATCATCTACACCAGCTTTACTAAGGGGATAAGCCTGTTTTGCATCGCCCTGACAAGTATGGTTGTTGCCAGGAACCTCACTCCCAGCGATTATGGAATCGTCGGGTTTGCGGGTATTATTATCGGCTTCTTGAGCCGTTTCAGTGACATGGGGATGGGCAGCGCTGTCATTCGGCGTCCGGTGGTTCAACCGCAAAGTCTTCAAACTGCGTTCACTCTTAAGATCATCCTCAGTTGCGGTGCGTTTGTGCTGGCTTTGTTGGTTGCTCCGTTCGCGCGGCATCTTTTTGATCATCCAGCGATCGGTAATGTGATTCGGGTTTTGGCATTGACCTTCTTGGCGAGTGCGATCGGGTTCCTTCCGCAGATCATGTTGACGCGCGAAATGAATTACCGGGCCTTAGTTATTCCAGGGGTCGTGAGCGCTGCCGTTCAGTGCATCCTGGCGGTCACCTTGGTTTTGTACGGGTGGAGCTACTGGGCGGTTGTCACCGCCAGCGTTGGCGCAACACTCGCTGGCGGGGTCGCCACCCAGATCACGAAAAGAATTCCCATCCGCCTCTATCTCGATTGGACAGATGCGCAGGAGTATTTACGGTTCGGTCTGCCTTTGTTCGGAACCGGAGTCTTAGTTTTTCTATTACTAAACCTAGATAACTTTTTGGTAGGGTCCGAGATGGGGAGCAAAAAGCTGGGCTACTATGCGCTAGCGTTCACCTGGGGGAGCTTCATTTCTGTACTTCTTAACGACACTGTTAACAATGTGCTGCTACCGACATTTTCCGCCATCCAGGATGACCCGGTCGCTATACGGCGGTGGTATCTCAAGACCATAGATTTGGTGGCCTTCATAGCCGCGGCCACCAACACTGCGTTACTAGCGAATGCGCCCTTTTTCCTGGTGACCTTCCTAGGCAAAGGCACTGACAAATGGCTGCCGGCGACATTAGCTCTTAGGATTCTCTGCGTATACGGAATCGTACGGGCTATAACGGTACCGATCGGCATCTGTATAACGGTTCGCGGGCAGACCAAAAGACTATTGCATGCAAATGCTTTTGGCGGAGCAGTCGAGTTACTGCTGATTCTTTTGGCATTGCACTCAGGAAGGATTGAGCTGGTCGCCGCCGCCGTGCTCGTCGCTTATGCGTGCGCGGCCGTCGCGTTATTGCCTTTCTTGCGCCGCGAATTGTCCATCGGAATTGGAGACATTGTAGCTCAAATCTGGCCGGTGGCACCGGCTGCGATTATGGGCTGCATGGTAACGTCTCTTCTGCCCGCTTCACTGGGAAGCACCATTATCACGCTCACCGGCAGAGGATTAATCACGGCTTCGGTCGTTGCTTTGACACACGGACTTTGCACGCGCTTCCGCTGCTTCCAGGAAGCGCGCGGCATGGTTGCGCAAAACTTGGCTCGTATCGGTGCGTGAGAATCAGTCTTTCTGTTTGCCGTTGAAGCGCTGAGCGATGCAGCACGAGGAGGTCCCCAGTGAGTTTTAAAAGCTGGCTGCGAGCGAATCTTCGTCCATCCGAGTACCAGCGTCTGGTGCGTATCGCCAAAGCTTTGCTGGGCTGGTGGTACAGAAACGATCTGAACCGCCTCGCTCGTCTCTTCGGCACAGACAAATGGGGGTCCCATTGGTACACGCAACATTACCAGCGCTACTTCGCGCCACTTAGAAACAAACGTCTGAACATACTCGAAATCGGCGTCGGCGGCTACGAATTCTCCAACGCAGGGGGCGGATCTCTTCGTATGTGGAAAGCCTACTTCCGCAAGAGCCGAATCGTCGGAATAGATCTCTACGACAAGCATCACTTAAGCGAACATCGAATCGACATCCGGCAATGCGACCAGACCGACTCCGAAGCGCTGCTTCGTTTGTCGAGCGAGTATGGGGGGTTCGACATCATCATTGATGACGGCAGCCACTTAAATGGCCACGTGATTAAAACCTTCCAACTGCTCTTCCCGCTGTTGCGGCAAAATGGGATCTACGTAGTGGAGGACACGCAAACAGCGTATTGGCCGACGTGGGGAGGCGGGATCAGCAACCCCCAGACCTCGATGGCATTTTTCAAGGGCTTGGTGGACACTCTAAATCATGTCGAGTATCCCATCGCAAATTACGAGCCTGACTACTTCGACCAACACGTCGTCGAGATTGCTTTCTTTCACAACCTGATTTTCGTTCGTAAGGGAAACAATGACGAAAAGGCAAACATACCGGAGTTGATTCAGCGAGAGCTAGCGGTAGTGCAGGGCGGCGGTACCAGCGTCAATCGGAGTTTACAACGTTTTGCCACCAAGCAGGCGGAATGATTTCGCAAAGCTTTGCTCGTTTTCGAGAGTTAGATCAGCGAACGTTCGTCGAGGAGGATATGCCGGAGAATACCAATCTCGGAACAGTTACCAAGCGGGCCGATGCCGTGGCGCTATACCTCGACATGGTCAAGCGATCCCTCACGGACAGCATCTATTGGGACGATCCGCTGGCAATTTACACTTTCTGTCGTCTGAACACCGGTACCGCACCATGGAAACGATACATCGTCGCATTCCTAGAAAGGCTTCTGAGTCGTTACAAAATACGCCTTGTCAGACCTTACTCTATCCCTTGGTTCGCAGATTACAGCCGATTGTCAAAAGACCAAATCCACCTGTCGGGCGATTATTGGCCTGTGCGAGCGCACACGATGATTGGGTTGAAGCGCCTCGACAACATTCAGTTTTGTGTCGAGACGGCAATCGAAGAGGAGATTCCGGGGGACCTAGTCGAAACCG
>Ga0187859_10003236_pt1 | contig 10026 bp, 6 predicted proteins | sample June2016WEW_10_1_2_FD_133019 | JGI IMG/M metagenome (GOLD analysis project Ga0187859, IMG submission 133019) | Peatland microbial communities from SPRUCE experiment site at the Marcell Experimental Forest, Minnesota, USA - June2016WEW_10_10 | ecosystem: Environmental > Terrestrial > Soil >... | reverse complement strand
GTCGACGCGCTGCTCGGGTTGTTGGCTGCTGAGGAAGATCGGCGCGAACGGGCCGTGCGCCGCGAGGTCATCGAGCGCGACGAACCACACGGGGACCTGGCCGACGCGGCCGGCGGGGTCCGACGCCTGCAAGGCGAGGGTGCGCTGCACCCGCTGGCGCATCGTCTCGCGCGATTGGTCGGCGAGAACGATCAGGAGGTGCGGCCAGGCGCGGTAGTAGCTCCGCCACAATGGCTCCGGCGTGTTCTCGCCCGAGGCCGGTGGAGCGTAGTGGCGCAGCCGCGCGTACCGCGTGATCTTTCCGGCGAGCTGCTCGGTGGTTCGGGTGCCGCGGTCAAGCTCGATGAAGCGCTGGTGCAGAGCGAGCGCTCCATCGCTTGAGGTCTCAAGGTAGGTGAGAAGGGCGTCGGCGATGACCAGCTCGGCGGGCCTGCGGCCTCGCGCCTGGCTGATTGGGTGCGCCACCTCGTTGCGCCAAGAGTCCGGGCCGCACTCGTCGCCTCGCTCGCGGGCTGCCCGGACGAACTCGACACCGACCTGATTGACGGCGATCGTGTGCTTCTTCAGCGGCCCTTCGGCCTGCTCGCGGCTGGTGACTCGGCGGCGGAACTCAACAGGAGCACCACCGGCCTCGACGGCGTCCGCTCCGGCGTCGGTGAGGAACCACAGCGATAGCCGCCGGGGGCTGCGAATGCGATCTACGAAGCCGCGCCGCTCAAGCAGCGCCAGCACTTGCCGCGCCCACCTTGCCTGCGCCGCCGGGGTGTAGAGCGCATGAAGCTGGGTTGTGCTCAGCAGTCGATGCTCGTAGATGCCCGCGAGCATCGACCCGGCGACTGGCGGCAACGCGCGAGGCCCGCTCATGGCCGTGCTCCAGCGGGCAGCCAAGCTGGCCGCGCAGCGTGCCCGTCCCGCAGACGCGGAAACCGACGAGGCGCCGCCGAGTGCTCGCCACGCCCGCGAACCATCAAGCTGGCGGGCGGACCAGGCTCGCTCGGCGCTGGCGCCGTCCACGGCGCCTCGGGATCGAGACGGGCACCTCCGCCGGCGCCGGATTGTCCTTCGAGGTGCTGCTTGATCCGCTCGTCCAGCGTGTCGAGATCGGCGACCGTCTCTGCGGCGGTGGTGCGGCCCGACGCCTTGTCGATCGTTGCCTGGACGTCAACTAGAGCGTCTGGCCTGTAGGCGTCGGCGAACTGCTCCTCGACTGAGTGGCCTTCGAACATGAACGGCCGGGTCTGCTTGCCCTCGTGCGTGACCTGAGCGATGAACGTCCAGCGCGGCAGGCCCGTGATCGCAGCGGCGGGCGGATCGCCTCCCCACTCCCTCGCGATCAGCGCGGCGGCGTGCGCGTTGAGCGCCGTCGTGATCAGGTGGCTGCGGTTGGTCGTGAGCGCGTTCAGCGTGTCGCTCGTCAGCCGCTCCGGGTTCTGATTGAGCAAGGTGGCTCGGATGCCGTACTTCGCAGTCTGCTCAAGCAAAGCTGCGAGGTTCCCGCCGGCCGCGCCGTCGTAGGTCTGGACCTCATCGAGGAAGACGTAGAACGGCAGGCGATGCTCGGGCGCCATCGACGCGCGTCCCTTCGCGCCATGCAGAAGGTCGTAGACGAGCAGGTTCGCGACGAGCTTGTCCTTCGCTCCGCCGGCACCGGGGCAGGCGAGCACGATCCGCCGTTCGTTCATCGCGCGGCCGATGTCGTAGCTGGAGGTCTGCGAGCCGAGCAGCGCGGCGAGCGACGTGGATGAGCGAAGCCGGTCGATCAGGTTCGTGACCGGCGTAATCGCCTCTTCGCTGAGGCGCGGGAACCGCTCGGTAAAGAACTGGCGCCGCGCCGGGGAGAGGTGCGGCAACGCCGCTGCGAGCCAGTCGGGGTTCCCCAGGATCGAGGGAATCTGGAAGATCGTCGGCTGCAGCCCCTCGGGCAAAACGGCGGCCAGCTCGATCAGTGCGGCGGTCGCCTGCGTCGTCAGCGTGAGCGCCCGGTTGTTGCGCTCTGACCACTGCAAGGCAGACGCGAAGCTGTCAACGATCGCCTCGACCCGCCGCTCGGCGGCGTCGGGATCGAGGCCCCTGGCGGCAAAGAGGTTCCATCCGGGCTGCCCCTGACGGCTGCGCGGACCAACGAGGTCAAGCTCGATGACACGCTCGGCGAGCCCTTCCTCGGTCAGGCAGCTCTTGACCCTCTGCACGGCGTCTTGGTGCGGGTCGAGGAACAGCCCACCGTGACCGCTTCGCACAAGGTGCAGGAACTGCGTGAGCGCCAGCTCGGTCTTCCCCCAGCGGCTCCGTCCGGCTGTGTAGGTGAAGAACGAGTCCTCGACGCGCAGCCCGATCGTGCGCTGACCCGTCTCGTCCTCGACCTTCCCGAGCGGCACGAGGTTCGCCTGACCCTTGAACGTCGGGAGCGTCCTCGGCGCCGGATACACCGCCGGGCCAAGGCGCAGCACTTCAGGCGCTGCACACTTCACGCTCGGCGGCTTCAGAAGGCCCGCCATCTCCCGCGCGGTCACGTAGTCACGACGAGCGGGGCGAAACAGCCCCGTGCGTATCCGGTGATCGAACCAGCCACGTCGGCCAGGGAGGTCTGATCCGGCGAACGCCAGTCCGAAGAAACGAACGCCGACGACGCGCAGAGAGTTAGCGCCAGCGAACCCGTCAAAGCAGCCGAGCAGCCCTTGCAGGCAAGCGACCGCCCGGCCGCGCTCTGGCGAAGCGCACCGGATCAGAACCTGAAGCCGGAACAGAGGCTCGGCCTGCACGAGCTTCGCCGCGATCTCCTCACGCTCGGCGCGCTGCTCGACCATTTCCGCAGGCCGCCGCCGACCGACACGACCGGAGTCGAAGTCGAGCCATCCCCCGCCGTGGTTCGGCTCGCTCGATTGGCCGCCGCGGCGCAGCGCCTCCTTGAGCAGTCGGCGGCGAAGGCGCCTGCGGGTAGCTGCCGTCGTCGGCAAAAGATCGACAGCGACTTCCGCCTGCTCGCGGTGCGCCGGATCAAGCCGCGAGAGAACCCTCGCGAAGCTCTGCAACGGATCGGGTGTCAGCGGGAGGTGCGCGAGCGGTTCGCTGCTCGGGCGCGCAAGACGAAGCTCAGCCCTCACGACCTCAACACGACGATCGCCCTCGCTGGGCGGCTCGGCGTTCGGGTCGATGACCTGAAGCTGCACGCGATCGAACACGCCGACCGCCGCGCGGACCGCCGGCAGCGCCCGCTCGGGCACGCTCAGCGAGTAGCGCATCCGGCCTTGCTCGTCGCAATCGAGCAGCACCCGAACGGCCCTCGCCCGCGGATCAAGCCAGCCGCCGACGAGCCTTCGTACCCGCGAGAGCTGAGCCGCGCAGCGCAGCACCGCATCCAGCGACGGATCGAACGAATCGGGCGCGAGCACCACCAGCCGAGTCCGAGAGGCGAGCGCCCTCCTCGTCACCACCACCCGACACGCCAGCGCGACCAAACCGAGAACCGCGGCGGCAATCAACACGACCGGCAGCACCCGCCCAGCGCTCTCGACCGCGGCGACGTGCGAGCCGCCAGCGCCACCGATCAGCGACGCAATGATCAGCCCCGCGACGACCGCGATCAGCGGGCGGGGGTCCTGCGATCCCTTCCCGCTCACCGCGCACCCCCCGACCGCCGCCGCGCCGCGCGCGGGCCGTTGCACCATCTACCGGGCAGCCGACGCGATAGCGACGGCTGGACGGTGCAACCTCGAACAGCGAGGCACCGCAGCACCGGGAAGGCAGCTGGACTAGCCAGACGCGCAGGCGCAGCCAAGCAGCGACGACGACCAGCGACGACACGATCCGCGGAAGGCACAGCGCCGCGCAGAGTCACCACGGGCCTCCTACCGGAGCGCACCGCGAAGATGGCAGCCAGCCGGGTAGCCAACGGCAACCGCAGAGTGGCAGCACGCCCCGCGAGGCAGAGCACCGCAGGGTCTCCAGTCAGCGAGCGGGAGACAGGACATTCACCAGCGGACACAGAGATGTCGGCGGCGCAGTCGTCCACAAAACCCGCAAAGGTGCAGGGGAAAAGACCCAACGGCACGCAAAGCGCAGGGAACCGCAGACGGACCCTCTGACGGAACCTCAAACGGCCCCTTAGACGGAACCTCAAACGGACCCGGCAGCTCATCGCCGCGCCCCCCGACCACAGCGGGACCGCGTTGCCGGCTGCCTTGTTTTTGCGCTGTGGCATGGCGCCGCTCACCCGTGCCTTCCCGTCGTCGGTGGCTGCGCGAAGCCATAGATGTGCTGTTCTTGGACGACCGCTTCGCTCGGGAGGAACGGTCCGGCTATGCCGACTTCGTTGTGATCGTCGTTGCCGTCGATCGTCGTGATTCGCCCGTCGCTGTAGACGCGCTGCACGATCGCGACATGCACGCTTTCGGTTGGGCCTGCCCCGAAGAACACGAGGTCGCCGGGCGACGGTCTAGCGGTCGGCGGGAGAACTCTGCCGCCGTGTTCCTTGGCCCATGTGTAGAGCGACCCGGAGTAGCCGTAGGTGGCGGTCGAGCCGGGCAGCGGAACGCCCGCGCGCTTCCAGACCCAGCTCGCGAAGAGGCTGCACCACTCCTCGCACGGCCCGAAAATCGTGCAGTTACTCCCAGGCGGGTGCTCGCCTTGCCCGAGCTGACTTTCGGCGACCCGGACGATGCGCGAGCTGCTGGCCGGCGTCGGTGGCCCCGAGCTGGCTTCGCAGCCGCCGCTGACTGGTTTGGCGAGCGGCGGGCTTGTCGCCGTCGGCGCACCGGACCCGGTGAAGCCGTACTGGACGGCTCGGGCCATGACCTCTTCCGCATACGCCACGGTCGAGTCGCCGCACGCGCCGTAGTAGCGGCAGGCGGCTTCGTGATATTCGGCGAAGGTGCCACCCGTCGGTGGGGCGCCCTTGTCTTCGCGCAAGATCCTCGCGGCCGTGAAGATCGCGTCCGCTGGGTTGTTGATCGACAGCGGATGGCCGGGGTCGGCGTTGACGGCGTAGGTTTCCCAAAGCGTCGGGCCGGAGCCTGGGCTGCATTCGCTGCCGCGCACGTAGGCGATCTGCATCGGTCCCGCGCAACCGGCTTCGTTGGTGCCTGCGCACTCGCCGTTGCCGCACTCCTGCGCCCCGATCGAAGCGAGAAAGCTCCAGTCGATGTCGAACCGCTGCCCGGCTCGCTCGTATAGCGAGAGGCGTTCGGGCGGGATGCTTTGCAGCGCGTAGGCCGACGGCGTTGGCCCTTCAACGGTGGGTGCCGGTGCTGCCTCTGGCGAGCAGCCGTTGAGGCTCGCGCCGAGCACGGCGACCGCGACCGCGAACGCCAGCAGCAGCGCAATCGCCGCTGTGGAGAATCCGCCAATGAGCCACATCAAGGCGGCGCGTCGCATCACGCACCCGCCAATCCGGTGACGAGATACCGGCCGCCGTGCGCGGCGAGGACAACCCTGATCGGGTACGCGACAACTTCGCTGTCCTTGACAACCCCGGTGACGACGATCGTCGCGCCCGTCGAGCTGCGTACAGCGACCAGCCTCGGGTGAAGCCTGCGGAGCGCTGGCGGCACCAGGCGCGCTCGCCTCCTGAGTGCGGCGGCGAGGCCGCTGGCCGCGTCCTTCACGGCGCTCGCCGGCCCGTGCCCGTAGGCGAACGCCAGGTAGCCGGCAAGGAACGTTCGTGCGGCGCGAAGCGCCTCGGCAGGAGCTGCTCCGCCCTTCACCGGACCGACCGTGCTAGTCGGCGGGTGTGGTGCGCGGGGCTGTTGGCTGGCGGGCACGCCGGTGCTGGTCATCGCGAGCAGGAGGGCTGCCGCGATCAGCACGACCGAGATCGCGGTGAACGCTGCGCGCCGCTCGCTCTCGCCGATCGGCCTGTCGAGCTGCCGGCGAATCCACGCTGCGGCGGCGCTCATCGCCGTGCCTCCTTCTCGATCACCTCAAGGCGCGCTCGCGCGCGCATCGCGGTGTCACAGTCGTGCGTCGAGCCGAGGTAGCTGCGGCCCGCGCGGACCGAGGCGAGCCCGACGTCCGCGAACGCGCTGCAGAAGGGATCGAGGACGAGGCAGCGCCCCCGGTCGTTGGTGTGCGAGCAAGCGGGCCGCGACCGAGCTGGCTGATCGGGTCCGCCGGGCAGCCGTCGCCAAGGTGTGCCGCAGACCCCGCACGCGCGAGGCGAGGTGCTCGCGCGAACACACCAATCGATGACCTCCTGCGGCGATTGGGCCTCGCCAGCGGCGGGCACGCACCAAGCGCGTCGCTGAAGTTGCCTGGAAGCAATCACGCGGCTGCGCTGCGAAGAGCAGGCTCCCGCGCCTTGCCTCACTGCCGGGGCGCGCAGCGCAAGCCGGGCGTTGAAATGGAACTCCTGCTGCTTGGTGAACAGCGCGACCGTCGAGTGCCCGACGATCAGCGAGAGACGGCTGCGGTGCAGGGCGCGATCCTGGCGCAGCCATCCGGCGTCCTCGACCAGCTGGAGCGCGTGCGGCTGGCTGCCACGTCCCGGCAATGAGAGCCAGAGCGTTCCGTCGTCGCGAAGGACGCGGCGAACGCTGTCGAGGATCGCGATCAGGCACGGCGTCGGTAGGTCCCTCGGCGGGCGCAGGAAGCACGTCTGCGCCCAATCGTCGGGAAGCTCGCTCAGGAGGGCGAACGGGTTTGCGGTTTCGATGCGCCAGCTCATGGGTGTTCGTCCTCCTGGTTTGCGGGGTCAGCCGCGCCGGTGCCGTATCGCGCTCTGAGCAAGAGCGAGACGGGCTCCTCGGCACCGATCGCGGGGGCGGTAGATGCCGACGGCGGCTTGTCACGAGGTGGACGCGCCGTGGCGGCGGGCTCAGGGGTCGGCTGCGACGGAGGCCCGTCGCCGAAGTCATCGCCGCTCGATCGCCGTGGCGGGATGCCCGGCGCCGGGGTGCTCGCCGACGCGACCGGCGGCGGAGGCTCGATCGCGACGGGCGCCTGCGGCGCTGACGGCGCCACCGGCGGTGGCGGTGCTGGTCGGGTCGGGGAGGTTCTCGCGCCCGCCTCTGCCGCTGGCGTCGTCGGCTCGTCGCTCCTCGCTTCGGGGCCTGCGCCTTGCGGGCGGGCGCTGGCGGGTGTCGTGTTCGCCGTCGGAGATCTAGGGATGCCCGTGTCGCCTTGGGGCAGCTCGTCCTCGGGAGGCTGAACACGAGTCGGGGTCGACGGCGATGGCGGAGCGTCGCTCGCGGACGACCGATCTGCCGAACCGCGAGGGTGAGGCGAGGTCGCGTGCTCCCCGTGTGTGTCCTCGTGGTCGTAGCTCTGGCGGGGAGTCGGGGCGCCTGGCCCGTGCGTCGGCGTTTCGTTCGGCGCTGGCGCCGTCGTCGGTGGCTCGTCGTCTCCGAACTGCTCGTCGCCGCTCGGGCCGCCACCGGAGGGTGCGCCCGTGGGCGGTGGTGGTGTTCCGCCGCTCGGGCCTTCGCTCGATGGTGGAGCTTCTTCTCCGCCGCTCCCTCCGCCGGGCGTCCCACCGCCGGGGGAGCCGTTGGGCGTGAGCGTCGGGAGTTTCCGCGGCAGGCGCGGGAGCCGAGGCAGGTTCGGCGTGGGCATCAGCCGCGCGAGGCGCGTGGCGTAGTAGAGGTTCGCGAGGCGGTTGGTGCCGTCGTTCGCGGCGCGTGGCCCGACCGTCCCGGCGAGGAGGTCGCTCGTCAGTCGGTTGCGTTGCAGGAAGACGGTCCAGAGGAACGCGGCCTGCAAGGCGAACGCGAGCAGCCACCCGAGGTTCGAGGTCGCGTCGTCCAGCGCGGAGCAGACCGCGAGGACGATGGCGAGGATCAGGCTGTAGATCACCTTCCGGGCGAGGTAGCCGGCGAGCTTCGATACCCATGCGCGGAAGAAGTCGTGCCCGCGGCCGGGGAAGATGCCGATCAGGAGCGCGACCGGCGCGAACGCGAGCAGCGTCAGCAGCAGGATCTGAGCGAGGATGACCCCGACCGCGAGCGCGCCGAGCAGCAGATAGGCGCCGATCTCGCCGAGCAGGATCACGATGGCGAGCAGCAGCCGCTGGTACTGGCCGCCCTTGCCCATCGCTTCCGCGGCGGGCTCGTCGGACGGGCCTAGCGGGTAGGTGCCGTCGCTCTTGCCGGGGTCGGACGCTGGGAGGTCTTCGTTATCGCCGTGTTCGAGCGCTTCGTGCTCGGCGCCGCGGCGGTGTGACCCCGGAGGGAACTGGAGGAAATGGGTGGCGTACTTGTTGCGGTCGTTGATGCACGTCTTGCCGTTGGCTTTGACTTCGGTGCCGTGTTCGAGCTGGGCGGCGAGCCGCGTGTCGGTCGCCGGGTTTGAGCTGAGCGGTCTGACTGCGACCGATTGCGGCTTTCCGTGGCTGACGGTCGCGCAGTGCTCGATCCCGCCGAACTCGAGAACCGTCCAGGGGTTCAGGACGAGAAGTTCGAAGAGCTGGTCGCTGGCTGCTGTCTTCGCCTGCGATTCGTTGCCGACGCTTCCTTCGCTGCCGAGTGACAGCAGCGCCGTGGAGAGCTGATTGGACAGTTTGCTCGCCGGGGCGATCGTCTTTTCGGGCTGGGTAACTATCCCGATCGCGAGGACGAAGAACAGCGCCGAGACGGCGAGCGCCCCCGCAGTCTCCGCGTAGCGGCGCTGGATGAGCGCCTTCCACATCGCCCAGCAGCCGACGAGGGTGATTGCCGCTATCAGCCAAGGCGTCCCGAAGGTGCTCTCGTACAGGTTGTGGATCGCCTGCGAGACAGGCGCGAGCGCGCCCGATCCCGGCTTTGACCCGTTGACCAAGTCGAGGTTGAACGCGAGCGCGAAAAGGAGAATCACCCCGTTTGCGAGGAATGAGGTGATTTCCCACAGCACCTCCGCGCCGAAGTACGCGATCATCGGTGCGACCCCGGAGGCATCGACGCCGCTGGTGAAGCCGACGCTGATCGCCGGGAAGTACTGGTCTAGCTCGTAGTTCCCGACGGGGTAGCGGCCGACCCAGCCGCCGGGCGGGAGCTGCGGCGCCGGGTCGATGTTGCTGAACACGTCAGCGGCGTGCGCTGAGGGGTGCGCGCCGAGCAACGTCAAGAACGTCACGAAGAAGAGGACGATCATGCTGCGGCGATGACGGCCAGCCCACCTCGCCGGCCGGAGGATCAGGGTCTTCATGCTTCGCTCCTTCCGGGCTGCTGGGGTGTGGTTCCGAGTGCTTGGAGGAGGTGCGGGTAGACGAGGTCGATCTGCACCTCCCCTACGCGGCCGTGCAGGTCGCGCATCAGGCAATGCCCGGCGCGGAATTCGCGGACCTTGCCGATCAGCTCAGGCGTCGGGTCAAGGCCGATGAACCGCAGAGCCGCCGAGGCCCCGGCATCGGAGTCCTGCCCGAAGACGAACACGACGCCGATCAGGTCGGCGAGGTCCCCGAGGTCGGCGATCCTGTGAGTGCCGAGCAGCAGCGTCGCGTTGTACGCGCGGCCGAGCCGGACGAGGCGGTGAATGATCTGCCGGCCCTGCGGCGAGGCGAGCAGGAACCAAATCTCGTCGAGGCCGACGATCTTGTGCCGCGAGCGGTCCTTGGAGATGAGCTGCAGCGCGTAGGCCGCGACCAAGCTCAACGTCGCGACCGAGATCCGCTCCGCGCGCGTGTAACTGTCCCGAGCCGCCGTCGGTTCCGGCAGCGAGAGGCCGGGCATACGGATCGTCGTGACCGGCATCGCGGCCTGCACGTCGCTTCCGGCGCCACCACCAAAACCGAGCCTCGCGAGGCCGAAGTCGCGGATTACCTCAAGCGCCTCCCCAGCCTCCCTCGCGCCAGCACGATCGGACGCCAGGAGCTGCTCGACAACGCGCAGAAGGCTCCGCGATCCCTCGCGGACGGTGTCCTTCACCGCGAGCGAGACGGCGTTCTCCCACTGCGCCGGGCTTCCCGGCAAAAGCTCCAGCAGGTAGCTGCACGCCAGCTCCTCGCGGATGTCCTCAAGCCCGATCCGCAGCGGATCGAGTCGCCCTTGCTGGGCCTCCGCGCCGGACAGCTCGAGCACCTGCAGCCGGTCGGCCAGCTCGGGCAGGTTCTCCCACCCGTGG
>Ga0187859_10003234_pt1 | contig 10026 bp, 8 predicted proteins | sample June2016WEW_10_1_2_FD_133019 | JGI IMG/M metagenome (GOLD analysis project Ga0187859, IMG submission 133019) | Peatland microbial communities from SPRUCE experiment site at the Marcell Experimental Forest, Minnesota, USA - June2016WEW_10_10 | ecosystem: Environmental > Terrestrial > Soil >... | reverse complement strand
GCTATCGCCCAGGCGATGGCACGCTGGCGGATCAGAAGGTCAAGCTCTTCGCGTTTCTCAGCCGGAATGAGTTTCGAATCGCGCAAGCCGCGAATGCGGCGGGCGGGGTCGTCGTTCTCACAAAGAATGACTGCGGCGGCGACTACTGGACCGAAGAGCGATCCGCGGCCCACCTCATCCACTCCCGCGACGTATCGTGCGCCCGCGGCCCAGGCACGCTTTTCAAAATTAAGAGTGCAGCGGAGTCTTTTCAATAAACGCAGTTTGGCCGCGGCGGCAGAAATGCCGAGGGTCTTCGATTTTGAGGCGGTCCTGGAGCGGGACTTGGGCACGGAATCTGTCTAGCATCTTCGCCGAAGAGGTCGCGCGAGGCAAGGGCAGGTTGCCGCCGTGCTGACTGTTACGAGACGAATGGATTGCCGGCGATGAAATAGCGCAATAGATCTTTGGCCGCCTTTACGATTCCGATGCGGGGAGAGACCGTGACGCGGCGAACGCGATAGTCGTCATCGACTATGCGCAGGTCGGAGCGCGGGCTCGTCAGGTTTTTATCGTTGTCGCGTAGGCGCGTAACTCCCAGCGCTTCGGACATGCGGCCCGGGCCGCTCGAAATTTTCTTGAGGATAGAAATTTTTCTTAGCTCGGGTTCTTCGGGCAGGTCGACTCCTCGCACTTTGGCCATCTGCTCGATGCCAGCGACGGGCTCGAGTGCTCGAAACAGTACGCCTCCGGCCACGCCATCGGGCAGGCAGGAAACATTCAGGCAGTAGTGAGTGCCGTAGATGAAATAGACGTAGGCGTGGCCGGGAGGGCCGAAGAGAACAGAGTTGCGCGCGGTCTTGCCGGCCGCACTGTGCGCAGCAGCATCATCCTCGCCGAGGTAGGCTTCGGTTTCGACGATTCTTCCGGCGAGAATTCCGGAGGGTGTTTTGCGGACGAGCAGTTTTCCCAGCAGAGCGCGCGCTACGCGGCGCGGATCGCGGTTGTAGAAGTCGGGCTTGAGAGGAGCTACTCGACCCAGCGGTTTCATGATTCGAGGTTAGAGGTCAGAGGTCAGATTGCAGAGGTGAAACGCCGATTGGTTCTTACCTCTGCAATCCGACCTCTGACCTCTGCAATTCGTTTCAGGCGGCGCTTCTTAGATAGGCTAGCACTTCGTCCGCGTGGCCCTCTGCCTTGACATTGTTAAAGACGTGTTTGATTTTGCCGTCGGGACCGATTACGAATGTTGTGCGCGCGATTCCTTTTACTTTCTTGCCATACATGTTTTTCTCTTTGACCACACCGAAGAGGTTTGCAATTTTCTTGTCGGGATCGGCCAACAGCGGGAACGGCAGGCTGAACTTGTCTTGAAATTTTTTCTGCGACGACGCCGTATCCGCCGAGATTCCGAGCAGCACTACGCCGGTTTTCTTGATCGCGGAATAGCTGTCGCGGAAGCTGCAGGCCTCTTTGGTGCAGCCGGGCGTGTCGGCCTTGGGATAGAAATAGAGCACGACGGTTTTGCCGCGAAAATCTTTCAGGGCAACCTCTTTGCCGTTCTCGTCCGTCGTACTAAAGTCTGGGGATTTATCATTGACTTCCATGGAATTTTTTCCTCGCCGAACATCGTTATATCGCAATGGACTGTTCGCCGTCATCTTGGCGGCCGTGGTTGCGCTTGGCTGTTCATTGCTCCTGGCCCAGGCTACGATCACGCAGTACGGCCGCAAAGCCGCGGTCGACAAGGGGCCGCGAGCGCTCGGACTGGTGCAACTTTCGCCGAAAGGCAAGGCCCGCTTCATTCCGATTGCCATTATGATTGACGGGAAATTCTTCGACGCCAGCTCCTATAAGGCCGCGCCCGTTCCCATGGCCCTCGACTTTGGCATCGTGTACGAAGGATTTGTGACCGGCGTGTCGCAGGGCACATTCACGATTACGCAGCCCGGACAGCTAAACCATACATGGATTGCGGAGGGGAAATGGCTGCCGGCGGGAGCTATCGATCCCACAAAACACAAGAAATACGCGGCGCCCGTGATTGCCGACGATGACAAGAACGGGCCACCCGTGCTTCACCGCCGCGCCCCGCCGGAGGCCGATAGCGGCTCGGAGACTAAGGACAAGGATAAAGATAAAGACAAAGACAAGAGTGGCGAGGCCGGTAAAGACCAACAAAAATCGACGCCCGCTGCAGCTTCGTCGCCGACTACTCCTGCGCCGCCGACTACGCCTGCCGCGCCGACTACGCCTGCGCCGGCAAACACTCCACCGTCCACCGAGACGGCCAAACCGTCGCCTCCTGAGCAGCCGAAGGCAGCCGCTGCAGCCTCTTCGTCGAAGGCTTCTGCTTCCGATGACGACGAACCGATTGGCGATCCCAACCGGCCTCGACTGCGACGCGGTAAACCCGAGACAACCCAGCATGAAGAGCCATTTGCCACCTTCGCACCTGTGACTGAATCCGTGCCTGCTTTGCCGGCGACCGCGGCCGCTGGAACATCCGCCGCTCAGCCAAAAGATGCTGCCGCGCCTCCCGTAATATTTATTCCCGCGATATCCGATGCGGGCGGACCCGATCCGCGTCCCTATACTTATGACCTGAAGCCGGTGGAAGAAGCGATCTACCGCAACAAGATGCTGGAGCTCGCCGCGACGCAGCTTCTGGGAAATGCCCCGAAAGCGGCTACAGCCGCGCCGAAGAAGGTATCCGCGGGCAAGTCGACAGGCAAGACGGCCGCGAAACTGCCCTCGCCAACATTCGACCAGGTGAACCTGCGCATCTTCGATCTATCCAGTTCGAACGAGCCGGTGCTGGTGCTGTCAGCGAAGGCTCAATTGCCCGCGACCGGCGAGACGGAAACTCCCGCCGAGCCCAAGGAGATCACGCTGATCGCGCGCACCAACCTCGAAGGCGAGTTGAGAAAGCTATTTTTTGAGCAGACCGATTCGCGGCATCTGGATGTCTTTCCTCGCATGGAACTCATCGACGCCGTCGATGCCGATGGCGATGGACGCGGTGAACTGCTCTTCCGCCGCACCTTCGACGATGGCAGCGCCTATGCCATCTACCGCGTCACCGCCGATCGCTTATGGCCGCTGTATGAAGGCACGCCTTGAGAGCAGGTGACAGGTCAGAGGAAAAAGCAAGAAGCGGGAAAGAAGCAACTAGTCGATAGTCGTTCGCGCATTGATCTTGACGGAAGACTCCCATCGTGGGGAGTACGACTCCGACCATCTCGGCCTGAAAGAAGTTGATGGCGTTGAGGCCGAACAAACTCCGCCGCTTGAACGCCGGCGCACTGCCGCCGCTCTCTGTCGCTTGCTTTTGTGTAGAGCACCCAAAACCCGTGCTGGACATCGGCTTTATAGATGCGGTCCTGCGCGGAAGCGTCATGTCGAGAAATGTAATCTGGCGTTGCGGCACTCATGCGGACGAGGAGAATCGGAGTGCCGACCATTTCCCCCGATGCCGCATCGAACTTTTTCCTGCTAGCATGGAGAACCGGAAACCCCTGAGGTGTCGCGTGAAACGTTTTCTCGTGTTGCTTCTCTTATCCTCTTTCGCATTGTCTGTGTCGGCATTCGCGACGGACGGCAAAACTGTGTCCTACAAGTCCGGCGACGAAACGGTTGATGGAATTCTGTACACCCCCGCCGGCAACGGACCATTTCCCGCGCTCATTGTGATTCACGAGTGGTGGGGGTTGAATGACTGGGTGAAACAGCAGGCCGAGAAACTAGCCGGGCAGGGATATGTGGCGCTGGCCGTCGACCTCTATCGGGGCAAAGTCGCCGCTGACCCCGATCTGGCGCACGAACTGATGCGCGGTCTAGCTCAGGATCGTGCCAACCGCGATTTGCGCGCGGCGTATGACTATCTAGGATCGCAGCCGAATGTGAAAAAAGATCGCATTGGCTCGATCGGATGGTGCATGGGGGGAGGGTATTCGCTCGATGTGGCGCTGGCAGAGCCGCATCTGGTCGCTGCGGTCATCAATTATGGGCATCTCGCCACAGATCCCACCGAGTTGAAGAAAATTAATGCTCCGATCCTCGGACTTTTTGGCGGGCAGGATCGCGGCATCCCTCCCGACGATGTTAAGAAATTTCAACAGGCGCTCCAACAACTGGGCAAAAAAGTCGAGATTAAGATCTATCCGGACGCGGGGCACGCTTTTGAAAATCCTAACAATAAGCAGGAATACCGGCCCGAGGATGCAGCTGACGCGTGGCAACGCACGGTGGATTTTCTAGCGGCTAACTTGAAAAAGTGACGGGAGGCTAGGAATTCTGGCTCCGACCGCCGCTTTTGCCTCGGGACGTCCAGGCTTGATTTCGGGCAAGTAGGTCAGTTGATACGCACATCCCCTCAGCGGCTAAAGCCGCTGTTGATTTTGTGGCAGTTACGGCACGGCTGGAAGCCGTGCCCTTTCAAAGCAAATTCAATCTGACCCTCTTCGGAATTTCCACTTGCCAGAAGGTACCGCTCTGGTTACTATGCACGCATCTCATTTTGACCTCTACGTTCGACCCTGGGTTGAGTTAGTCGCGTACTTATGAATATCGGCGAGACCATCCGCAATTTCCGACTGCAGCGCAGCATGTCTCAGGGTGACATCGAAAAGCGTACCGGCCTGTTGCGTTGTTACCTTTCGCGCGTGGAGAACGGCCATACCATCCCTTCGCTGGACACGCTGGCCAAAATCGCGGGGGCGATGGATCTGGCGTTGTCGCAATTTTTTGCTGAAGGTGGCAGCAACGGCCATAAAGGTTTGCCGCAGCTCTCCGACGATGAAGTCCGCTTTCTGAGCCAGATGCGGCGCTATTCGGCCAATCTGAACGACAGCGACCGGAAGCTGGTGCTGGCGATGGTGAAGAAGATGGCGGCGAGTTCGAAATAGCTGTCAGCTCTCAGCGGTCAGCTTTCAGTAACACCTGATCTATCCCCAACACTTTCCCTGGACTTTGATACCGATTGGCCCTTCCAAATTTTCAGTTGCTGAGAGATGACGGCCGACAGCTGTACGCAGAGTACTTTCGTACTATCTCCAACGTGTCCGGCGGGAACCTCGCCAACGCCCTGGGCCGACGCTAAGCTGTTAGCTGGGGGATCTCTGTGACCACTGAGGAAGAGCTGAATCTGCTCGATCAGCAGTTGCGCCGGCTGAAGATCGAGTACGAGATCTTCTTTAGCAATCCCACCAAGCGGCCGCCGACGGACATTGAATGGAAGGTGCTGGCGCTGATCCGCAAGTTCAGCGATGGAGCGCGCCTGAGCTTCGCGCAGCGCTTCCGCTACAACGAAATGGCGCAGCGCTATGCGATTCAAAGCGACTTGTGGCGCAAGAAGATGCGCATTCGCGAAGAGGGATACCGCCGGCCGGCGGACGCAATTCTTTCAGTGCAGGGAGTGCGCGCCGGGGAATCGCGGGCGGCAAAGCACAACCCGGTGTACGGGCTCGCCCACAATCCCGATAGTGCCGGCGCGGCTGGCGACGAAACTGTGAGCGCGCGGCCGTTCTCCGTGCAATGCTCAGGTGCGACGATTGAGCGCGATCAGGTTGAATCCCTCTATAACGCCCTCGCCGAAGCCAAGAAAAAGTCGGGAGAGAAGGTTTCGGGCAATCTCGAGTCCTTTGCCAGCTTCGTGAAAAAGAAAACCAGCGAGATTCGCAAGCAGCACGGCTGCGATACGGTCGAATACTCGATCGAGATGCAGGGCGGACAGGTCAAGCTGAAGGCGAAGGCGAAGAGCTAGTACCCAGTACCCAGAGAACTGACTGAGAACTCCATCCCAAGCTGCTAGAATCTCCTTTCGCCATTATCATCCGCAGCCGAGGGAAGTGTGTCTAAAATCCAGCGCGCCATTCTTAGTGTTACTGATAAATCTGGACTCATAGATTTTGCTCGCAAGCTCGCAGGGCTCGGCGTGGAACTGGTTTCTACCGGAGGCACCGCCAAGCTCCTGCGCGACTCTGGTATCGCCGTGAAAGACATTTCCGAGTTGACGGGATTCCCTGAAATGCTGGATGGGCGTGTCAAGACGCTGCATCCGAAGGTGCATGGGGGCATTTTGCATCGCCGCGAAGATAGCGGCCACCGCGCCGCAGTTGCGGAGCATAGTATCGAGCCCATCGATATGGTGGTTGTCAACCTCTATGCCTTCGAGCAGACCGCTGCCAAGAAGGGCGTGCACTTTGAAGAGCTGATTGAAAACATCGATATCGGCGGGCCGTCGATGATCCGTTCCGCGGCCAAGAATTTTCAGGATGTGGCGGTCGTAACGTCTCCTGCCGACTACGATGCGATTGCCGCCGAGATGACGCGGTCGGGAGGATCGCTATCCAAAGAAACCAAGTGGCGTTTGGCGCAGAAAGCATTCGCCACGACTGCGGCTTACGATTCTGCGATAGCTTCGACGCTGGAGTGGGTGGGCGACGACTTCGATGGGCGCGGATTCGAGCGAAAAAAAGAGGAAGGCCTGCCGCAAAACCTGCGTCTGATGTTTCACAAAGTGATGGACCTGCGGTACGGAGAGAATCCGCACCAGAAGGCCGCGATGTATGCTGACGCGTCGAGCTCAGGCGTCGCCCACGCACGACAGGTGCAGGGGAAAGAGCTTTCTTACAACAACATCGTCGATCTGCAAGCGGCGTGGGATCTGGCGCAGGAATTTGACGATCCGGTTTGCGCCATTATTAAGCATACGAATCCCTGCGGAACGGCGACCGGCGCGACGCTGGCCGAGGCTTACTTGCGGGCACTTGAGTGCGATCCGGTGTCGGCGTTTGGCGGAGTAATCGGAGTGAATCGCGCGGTGGACGAGGCGGCCGCGAGTGAAATGGCCAAACTCTTTCTCGAGGTGATTGCCGCTCCGGCATTTGACGAAGGGGCAAAAGCAGTTTTTTCCGCAAAGAAAAATCTGCGGCTGGTGGAAGTTCCTCCTGGCCAGCCGAAATGGGTGTTGAAAAATATCTCCGGAGGCGTCCTCTTACAGGAAAACGATCGTCGCAAGCTGACCGAGGCCGACTTACAGGTGGTTACGAAACGCCCACCGGCAGCCGAGGAAAAGCGCGCGCTACTTTTCTCTTGGAAGGTATGCAAGCACGTTAAGTCGAACGCCATCGTTTATGCGCGCGATGGGCAGACTGTAGGTGTGGGCGCCGGACAGATGAGCCGCGTCGATTCCTGCAAGCTGGGCGCGATGAAGGCGCAGTTGCCGCTCACGGGAACGGTTGCCGCTTCTGACGCATTCTTCCCCTTTCCCGACGGCGTCGAAGAGATTGCGAAAGCCGGCGCGACAGCGATTATTCAGCCCGGAGGATCGGTGCGCGACCAGGAGGTCATTGATACGGCCGACCGCCTTGGCCTAGCCATGGTCTTCACTGGAGTGCGGCATTTCCGGCACTAATCATCAAATCGATGACCCATAATCTAGTCGAAAGCCCATAATCTTTACTCTTCTTGACAATAATTTCCCAAAGCCCCTGTACTTCTGGCTTTAACATCGACCTATGCTTTCTTGCCGTCGAAAGTCTGTGCCAAGGGTAGAATAAGAAGTCCGGATGCGTCCGAACCAGCATCCAATTTTGAGTAGGCTGCAACTTAAAGGCTTGGGATTTTTCATGAAAAAAGAGCTGTCGATTGGTAGCGCAATTCTTGCTGGAACCTTTTTGTTTTCTCAGGCTTTGCTAGTCCCGGGCTTGCTGGCACAGAGCTCCCCGGAGAGTTCTACGGGGAAGGACCAGGCTGCTCATGCCTCGGAGCCGGCGGCCACCCAGTCCGTCGCTAAGGGCAAGACGCCGGATCGCGCCGCCGCCTACTACCACTTTGCGCTTGCGCACATGTACGAGGAGCAGGTGGCGACTTACGGGCGCAGCGAACTGGCCAACAAAGCCATCGAAGAATATCGCGCCGCCATCGATGCCGACCCGACCTCCGCATATTTGACCTCGGGATTGGCCGAGCTCTACGCGAAGACCGGGCGCATTCGCGATGCGGTGGTTGAAGCGCAAGACATCATAAAGAAGAATCCGAACAACCTCGAAGCTCGCCGTCTGCTGGGGCGGATTTATCTGCGCTCGCTGGGCGACATGCAGTCGGGGAGCGGTTCTGAGAGCGTGCTCAAGCTCGCGATCGAGCAATATGAACAGATCGTCCGCCTGCAGCCCGACAGCATGGACGACCATCTGCTGCTGGGTCGCCTCTACCGTCTGAATAACGACCTGCAGAAAGCGGAGGCCGAATTCAAGACCGCGGTCAAGCTCCAGCCCGACTCCGAAGAAGCGATCACGACTCTTGCCTATCTTTACAACGAACTCGGCGACACGGCTCGGGCGGCGCAGGTGCTGAGCTCGGTGCCAAACGCGGAGCGCTCGGCGAAACTTTATTCGGCGCTCGGCTACACCTATGAGCAGCAGAAACAATATAAAGAGGCGATCGACGCTTATCGGCACGCGATTGAGATGGATCGCGACAATCTCGATGCGATTCGCGGGCTGGCGCAGAATCTGCTCAACGATGGGCAGGCCGACGCCGCTCTCGATCAATACAAGGTAATCGCCGACGCGAATCCGGAAGATGCGCAGACTTATGTTCGCATCGCGGAGATCTATCGGAAGCAGGGCAAGTTTGACCTCGCGCTTGAAAATCTGAAAAAAGCCGAGTCGATGGTGCAGGATTCGGTGGAAGTTCCTTACAACATTGCCGCCATCTACCAGGCGCAGGGGCGCTACGACGAAGCGATTCCGATCATGCGCGACCTGCTGAAGAAGTCGGAGAAGGCCGACGGCAGTTATTCCAACGGCGAAAAGAGCAATCGCGCCGTGTTTCTCGAGCGGCTGGGCACCATTTATCGCGATCAGGGAAATAACCAGGCGGCTATCGAAACTTTCCGGCAGATTGTCGCTCTTGGCGGCGACGAAAATATCGAGCGCGGATATCAGCAGATCATCGACACCTGGCGCGAAGCCAAGGAATGGCAGAAGGCTACTGACGTGGCCAAAGAAGCCGTGCGCAAACTGCCCGCCAGCCGCGACTTGAAAATGGTGCTGGCAGCGCAGCAGGCGGATATGGGCGAGGCGGACCAGGCGCTGAAAGATGTTCGCGGGATGTTGAAAGGCGGCGCCGGAAACGCTAACGACGATCGACAGGTCTACATCACCCTAGCGCAGATGTATACGCGTTTGCGGCGCTTCGGCGAGGCCGAGCAGGCTCTCGACAAGGCCGAGCAGCTTTCGACCAAGACGGAAGATAAAGAATACGTATGGTTTCTACGCGGCTCTACTTTTGAGCGGGATAAGCGCTACGCCGAAGCGGAAGAACAATTCAAGAAGGTATTGGCCAGCGATCCGGAATATACTTCCGCGCTGAATTATCTGGGCTACATGCTGGCCGACCAGAACATGAAGCTCGATGAGGCGCTCGGCTACATCAAGCGCGCTGTCGACCTCGATCCTTCGAATGGAGCGTACCTCGACTCCCTCGGCTGGGCATATTTTCGGCTGGGCAAGTATGAATTGGCGGAAGACAATCTGCTGAAGGCTTCGCAGAAAATCAACACTGATCCTACTGTGCTCGATCACCTCGGCGATCTTTATCAGAAAACCGGGCGGCTGAAATTGGCTGCGAGTAACTGGGAGCGCGCCTTGAACGAGTGGAACCGCACGATTGCCGCCGAGGTCGATCCGGCGGATCAGGCGCGGGTGCAGAAGAAACTTGATTCGGCAAAGATGAAGTTGGCGAGAGAAGAAGGCGCGAAGTAGCCGACGAGCTTAGCCGCAGAGATGCGCAGCCGCCAATACGCCCGCTTCACGAGGTTCATTAAATTCATTGAAAGATTTTCTCCGCGATCTCTGCGTCTCGGCGGCAACAATCACTGCTAAACTTTCTAAATGCTCGCCGACTACGCGGTGCGCGTAGAAAATTCCCGCGGACGCCGTCATCCCGAGCCGCCGCATCCCTACCGCAATGATTTTGAGCGTGACCGCGATCGCGTCGTCAATGCCCGCGCCTTTCGCCGCCTGGAGGCGAAGACGCAGG
>Ga0187859_10003233_pt1 | contig 10026 bp, 12 predicted proteins | sample June2016WEW_10_1_2_FD_133019 | JGI IMG/M metagenome (GOLD analysis project Ga0187859, IMG submission 133019) | Peatland microbial communities from SPRUCE experiment site at the Marcell Experimental Forest, Minnesota, USA - June2016WEW_10_10 | ecosystem: Environmental > Terrestrial > Soil >... | reverse complement strand
GGTGGGGAAAACTGTGGTGGGGAAGACGGCAGCCCAATAATGATGGGTTCGGGCGGTGGAGCTTTCGGCGGAAGAACGGCTGGTGGAACGACCGCCGGTTTGGGCGGTGCAACAGATTCGGCCGGCGGCGCCGGTTCACGCCCGCTTCTTAAGCGAACAACCTCAGTTTCTACCGCGCCCAGCCGGCGAGTGAGCTCTTCGATTCGACTCTTGGAACTAACGGCGCTGACAATCAACCAGACGGTCAAAGCAAGGGGGATTCCAAGAAATACCAAGACGATGAGAGCAACTGCCGGTTCCATAATTTTTGCCTTTCGACTGCGGAACGACTTGGATGCCGACACTGTGCGCCCGCAGCGAGTCGCTGACAAGCCACAAATGCGCGCACCCCAGCCGGTGAGCGTTCATTTATTGACACGATAACGCTGCGGGCAACCAGCGAATGAATTGAAAAGAATTAGCGGAACAATCAAAAAATTGATGCGGCATTTTCCATTTCATTCACCGGGCGGCGGGGGTAAAATACGGTCGTTGTATGACGAAACCATTTTCGCAGCGTCCTCCGTTGTCACCGCGGCGGTTGCCGCGGTCCTTCAAGGATTTGACGCCATCGAAGCATTTCAATCCGCGCACCTTTTTTCAGGAACTGGTCTGGAAGGCCCTGCTGACGCCGCGCACCGGCCATCAGCGCCGCCCGGTTTTCCCCAAATTGTCGCGCGGCCAGGTGGCCATCACCTGGATCGGCCACGCATCGTTCCTGATCCAGTTCACGGACCTGAACGTGCTGATTGACCCGAACTTTGCGAACTGGCTGTTTCTGCTCAAACGGATCAAACGTTCCGGTCTCAAAATCAACGACCTGCCACCGATCGATCTGGTGCTGCTGACCCATGCGCACTTCGATCACTTTCATAAACCGACGCTGCGCCGGCTGCCACATCCCAAAATCGGCCTCATGCCGTGGGGCGTCGGCGATCTGGCCTTTGACCTGGGGTTTTCCCGCGTCATTGAGCTGGTGTGGTGGGAGAGCTTTTCGCACCGGGATTGGAAGGTCACGTTCACGCCGAGCCGGCACTGGGGCGCGCGCACGTTGTCCGATCAGCATCGCGGCTATGGCGGATTCGTGCTGGAACATCAGGGGCGGAAGATTTATCACGCCGGCGACAGCGCCTACTTTGATGGTTTCAAACAAATCGGGCAGAAACTTGCGCCGGAAATCGCGTTGCTGCCCATCGGCGCCTATCATCCGGAATCGTTCCGACGCGTGCACATGGGTCCGGACGAGGCGGTGAAGGCGTTCCGGGACCTGCGGGCGCGGTGGCTGGTGCCGATGCACTACGGGACGTTCAAATTGTCGTTTGAGGCCCTGGACGAACCGCCGCGCTGGCTCCGGCAAATCGCTGACAAGGAAGGGCTTACACCCCAGATGCGAATGTTGGAGGAAGGCACGCCGGTGGTATTCTAGCCTTGGGCAGCCGGCAGCCGGTCGAACTTCCCGGCCAGCGCAAAATCCTTTTCCGTCAGGCCGCCGACGTCGTGGGTCGTGAGCGTGAGCACGACCTTGTTCCAACGAATGTCAATGTCCGGATGATGCCACGCCCGTTCGGCGATTTCGGCGACGGCGTTCACAAATTGAACCGCGGCGGGGAAATCCTTGAACTGGTACGTCCGCGAAATTGCGGCACCGGTCCGGGTCCATCCCGGCACGGCAGCGAGCGAGGATTTGATTTGAACGGCGCTGAGTTTTTTCATGGCCTAAAACCATTCCTTGCGTCCGTCCACATACACGCGCACAAATTCCTCGTCGGACCTGCACAGATAAATGATGCCTTCGATGAGGCCGATGATATGCATGACCGGCGCCAGAATGAAACAGGAGAGCAGGGACACCAGCAGCATGACCAGACCCGCGCCGGTGTAGCCCAGGATGAACTTATGAACGCCGAAGCCGCCCAACAGTATTCCGCAGATGCCCGCGGGGATTTTGTTCGACGCGCGGGTGGCGAGGGGGGAGGGTGCCGCAATGGGCGGCGGGACCGTTTTCAATCCGGCTGCCAGTTCCGGAATTGACCCCAGCGGTTTCCATTCCGTGGCGCCTTCGGTTTGAACGAGTGTTTGCGCGTTGACCCGGTTCTCGGCGGTCCACTGCCGGATTTGTTCGGCGTTGACGGGGCCATAGGGCAGGCCGTCGGCTCCAATGATTTTATACATAACGGGCCTTGGTTATTTGTTTTCTAAATTTTTATTCGTTGAATCTGCCAGCCGTGGCGGAACGGGTTTGAGGCCGCCGGCTTCATCCGCTCCGGCCTGTCGCCAGAGGCTGATGCTTGTAACCAGCGACCATACCCAGGCCGCGGCGAAAAGAACCAGTCCCCACTTTAACATCCAACCAATCGGCGTTGTGGGAACCGGCTCACCCAGTTGCTGGCTGAAGGCGCGGTCGAAAAACTCAAACATCCAGCCGACCAGCAAAACAAAACCAGCCAAAGCCAGCAGCAACTGACCGATTCCGGCCCAAAACCGGCGGGCGATCAGCGAACCCAGTCCCGGGGTGGCGGCCAGATTAATCAAGGCGCAACTCGCAACGCGGGCACGGCTTAATGGTCGAACAGGCTGAGAAACGCGTAACATCACGTAAACTGCGACTTCACTTCCGGCTTGTTCAAGACCACCAACGCCCAGATGCCGAAGGGAAGTCCCAACAGGCAACAACATTGGCATGGCAACATCGCAGCCACGGAAGCAACCATGGACACGGCGTGGTTCTGCAACCGCAACATTTTTACCGCGCCGAACAACACAAACCCATTCCACGCCGCAATCACCAGATTAACCACTCCGGCCAATGGCCCTTGCATTCCCTGGATGAACGCCTGCATTTGCGGCGGGATATTAGGCGGCATCTGTTGATGGAACATCACACTGCCAGTGAACAGCGTAAAAAGACCGCTCAGAGCATAATATGCGACACCCAAACCCGCCGTGATAATCAGGGCGATGGCTGGACCTTTAACCAACTTCAAGGCGGTATCGCGTCCCTGGTCCGCACCAGTGGCAGGCGAACCGAATGGCAACGGCGCACTCAAGGTTTCGGGTTTGCCGGCCAGCGCCTCTGCAAACTCCGGAAACTCGGACAATTTCTTCCACTCGATGTCGCCAAACACCTGCACGAGTGATTGCGAGTTCAACCGGTCCTCGGCAATCCACTTGCGCACCTCCTCGTCCGTGACCGGCCCGTACTGTTTCAGGTCGCCGCCGATGATTTTGTAGTTCGCCATAATTGTGTTGGTCTGCCCCGGGTTCTAGTCGGTTGACTGCGTTTGTGCAAGTCCTGGTTTGTAAATTACGTGTTTCGCACAAACAGTTTTCCGGGCAACTGTTTGACCGCCCGCTTCATTTCCAGGCCCAGCAACGCCACCGAAACCGCCGAACTCGGCAGGCCACTCCGCCGGATGACCTCGTCAATGGCCGATTCCTCATGGCTCAGGGAATCGTAAACGCGCTGTTCATTCTCGGACAACTCCAGCGCGGGCAAAATGCCGGTCTCGCCGGGTGACGGCGGGCGATTGCTTCCCGGAAACAAATATTCGAACTCGCTCAGGACGTCTTCGGCACTTTCGCACAACTTCGCGCCCTTTTTAATCAGATCGTGGCAACCCTTGCTGCGCGGCGAATCCACCCGCCCCGGCACCGCGAAAACCTGCCGGCCGTATTCGGTCGCGAAATTCGCCGTGATGAGCGCGCCGCTGTTCAAATCCGCCTCCACCACCACCGTGCCGAGCGTCAGGCCGGCAATGATCCGGTTGCGGATGGCGAAGCTTTGCCGGTCACCGTTGCGATTGAACGGGAACTGGGTGACGACCGCGCCATTGGCCGCCGCCCGTTCGAATAATTCCCGGTTCTCCGGCGGAAACACCACATTGATGCCCGTGCCCAGCACCACGACCGTGCGGCCCCGGGCCGCCAGCGCGCCCTGATGCGACGCCGTGTCAATGCCCCGCGCGCCGCCGCTCACGACCGTCACGCCCACATAAGCAAGCTGGTAGGCCAGCTTGCGCGCGGCTTCGAGGCCATAATGCGTGGTCATGCGCGAACCGACCATGGCCACCGCATTTTTGTCCTTCGCCGTCAGCGCGCCCTTGACGTAAAGCACGATCGGCGGATCGTAAATCTGCCGGAGCAACTCCGGATATTCCTCGTCGCTCTGAATCAAAACGCGGCCACCGGATTCCGCAAGGCGCTTCGATTCACCCGCGAGATCAATGGATTGCTCCCAATGGACAATCGCTTCGGCGGTTTCGTCGCCGATGTTGCGGACGCGGAGCAGGGCGGATTTTGAAGCGGTGAGGATTTTGGGGGCCTCACCGAAATGTTCGAGCAACAACCGGGCACGCACGGGGCCGACGTGTTCGATGAGGTTCAGCGCGATTAGCGCCTCGCGAGAATCCATGCGATTTGAATAAACATTTATGATGGCCGCCGCAAGCGAAAGGTGTGTGGGGCGTTGCAATTTTAAAATTCTCTGCTACCTAGTGCGCGTGCCTGATCCCAGCTTGTTGCTCCTGATCCCGGCCCATAACGAGGAGCGCCGCATCGAACCGGTGTTGCGCGACTACGCCCGCTTTTTCCAGGAACATTATCACGGCAAATTCCAGATGGTTGTCGTGCTCAACGGTTGCGCGGACAACACGCTCGGCATCGTGCAAAAAGTCGCGAAGGAATTCTCCAGCGTCAGCTACCTGAATTTTCCCGAACCCATCGGCAAAGGGGGCGCACTCATCGAGGGACTCAAACTTGCGCCCTACGGCGATTTGATTGGATATACGGACGCCGACGGGGCGACCCCGCCGCCTGCTTTTCTTGAACTGGTCCGGCACACCGGCGAGGCGGACTGCGTCATCGGCTCGCGCTGGCTGACCGGCGCGGTCATTCACCAGTCACAGACCGGGCAACGGCGGTTTGCCAGCCGAGCGTTTCATCTGATTGTGCAACTGCTGTTCTGGCTGAACATCCGCGACACGCAATGCGGCGCGAAGGTGATGAAGCGCGCAGCCGTTGAAACCATCCATCCTTACCTGCGCATTACGGACATGGCCTTCGACATCAACCTGCTGGTGGCCTTGAAACGCGCGGGCTTCCACATCCTCGAAGTGCCGACCGAGTGGACCGACAAAATCGGGTCAAAAGTGGTGTTGGGACAGACTTCGTTGACGATGTTTCTCTCGGCGGTCCGCGTCCGGTTGATTTACTCCCCATTTTACAAATGGCTCCGTCCGCTCCGTCCCTTGGAAGGCTGGATCTACAAAAGGCTGAGTGCGCCGCGGCCCTTGTCGGAATCTCAAGTCCAAAGTCCGAAGTCCGGCGCCCCATGACTTGTGCCCGGGCTTCAGACTCCGGACTTTGGACTTCGGAGTGTGAACCAGGCGGACGCACCCAGCAGCAGCAGATTGAACGCCCCGAGCGTCTTCAGCACCGTTATCAGCGTGCCGTGAAATTGAGTGAGCGCGACCCCGTAAGCCGTGGCGAGCAGCAACAACACCGGCACAATTCGGAATTGCGACCGGGCGAGCAGGTTATTGATCAGCGCGTAGCCCAGAGACAGCGGCACCATGGCCCACGCATACCAGGGCAGCACCGAGGCGGCGACGGAAACGTAGTCTTTCGAGTAAATCAGCCGGATGACCCAGGGTCCCAGGATCGTCAACCCCAATGCACCGCCCACCGCCAGCAGGCCCGTGCCCAGCAGCACCGTGCCCAGCAGATTGCTTTTCTCCGAGCGCGCCACGCTGTGAACGATCTTGGGAAACATCACCGTGGCCAGTGGCACCACCAGCCACATGAGCGCGCGCGACAACGTCCCCGCACTCACGTAAAAGGCCGCGTCGTCGCCGGAAAAATACGCCTTCACAAACATCGTGTCCGCGGTGAACAAAAACTGGACGGCGCCGAACCCGAGCATCAGCGGAAGGATTTGTTTCAGCAGGCTGCGCCAGTCGAACGGCTGCGCGGGCAACCGCCACAACGACCGCGTTTGCCAGACGGCGACGCCGACCCCCGCGGCCAGTCCCAGGCACACGCCGAACATCATGCCCCCGGCGTAAGCGCCCAGCGCCAGAACCAGGAAGGACGCCACACCCAGCCGCCCCACGCCGTTGACGATGTTCGACCAGCCGAACCAGAGAAAGTTCTGCTGTCCCTGCAACACGCCCCAAAACATCGGCAGCCAGAAGGAGAACAAGACCACGAACAGTGTGATCCATAAATCCACCGGATTTGTGATTTGCCAGCCGGCCAGAATGTCCTTTTGCCAGATGAGCGCGCCGATGGCCAGCAACAGGCACAGGGCGAACGTCCCCAGCCACGCCAGCCGGATCATGCCCGCCAGTTCGCGCCTACGGCCCGTCGCCAACGCGTGGGCCGTTTGTTGGGCAAACACCATTTGCAACGGCATGTTCGGCACGAACATCGCCACCGCCAGCAACACGCCGAAGATGCCGTATTGCTCCGGCGGAATTTTTTTGTTCAACAGATGAACCGCCCACATCATCACGCCGCTGCCCACATTCGCCATCATCAGCCAGCCGCTCTGCCGGAAAAAAGCGATGTGATGTTTGGCCTGGGCGGCCACGGGCGCGGGTTCGGTTGTCTCTGCGGGCATGGGCGGTGGAAAATACGGGAGCCGGGCATTTCAGGGAAGCGATTTCAAGAAGCCCAGGAGCAGATTCTTTCCGCGCTCCAGCGACGCCAGTGAAATCCATTCGTCCTTCGTGTGCGCCTGGGCAATGTCACCGGGGCCGAAAACGACGCTGGGGATGCCGCCGGCCGACAACACCGCCGCGTCGCAGAAGAAATCAACGCCCACGGAGCGCGTCTGGCCGATGCTCCGCAGGAATTGCCGGACCAGTGGCAGCCCGGAATTTGTTTCCAACGGCCGGGCCGGCGCCAGCTTGACGCTGGAAATGTCCGCGTGCAGTTTTTTTGCGTTGAGGAAGGCGGCGATTTCACGCTGCACCCCGAGGTCGGTTTCGCCGGGCAACGTGCGGCGGTCCACGGTAATCGCGCAACGATCAGGCACAATGTTCGGTTGCGCGCCGCCGCAGATGGTGCCGACATTCACCGTCGCGGCCCCGAGCAGCCGATGCCGGCGCCGGCGCAACCGCGCGGCGTAATCCGTTTCCAAGACCTCCACGATGCGCGCCATTTGGTGGACGGCATTTTTACCGAGCTGCGGCATTGCGCCATGGGCCGACCGGCCGCGCGTTTCGAGTTCCAGCCACAAGCTGCCCTTGTGCGCCGTGACGACTTGCAATCGCGTCGGCTCACCCACGATGGCCAGATCCGCCTTGAACCGGCTTGCCGCCAGGGCGCGCGAGCCGGCTTGCGCGTGTTCCTCATCCACCAGCCCGGCAAAGACCACGGCCGTTTCCTTCGGGCGCTGCTCTGAGCGGGCCAATTCGCAAAGCGCGGCGAGCATCGCGGCCACGGAGCCTTTGGTGTCGCACGCACCGCGGCCATGGAGCCGGCCATTTTTCCGGCGGGGAATAAACTGCGATTCATCGGCGCCGACGGTGTCGAGATGCGGTGCCAGTAAAAGGGTCCGGCGGATCTTGCCTCGCGGCCGCAGGCACGCGAGGAGATTGGAACGGCCGGGCAATACTTTTTGAAATTCCACCTCCAGCCCTGCGCGCGCGGCGACCGTGGCGAGAAAATCCGCAACGCGTTGTTCCCCGGTGAACGGATGCGGTTGGCGGGCTTGCCGCACCGAAGTTCCGCCCGACGGAACGAAGGCGGGATTGACGCTGGGCAGCGCAACAAGCTCAGCCAATAGTTTTTCCGGGCGCGTCATGCGGCTGCAGCTTAATGGCCAACCGCACGGGTGTCGAGCCGCGGCCGCGCGACTTTTTCTGGACAAAATTTGGGCCATAATCAAATGTGCATTCATGAAACAAATTTCGGACAAGGAGAACAGCATCCTCTGGATCGAGGCCTTTGGCTTCTCTTTGCTGATCGTGCTTTGCTGGCTGACGGAACTGGTCCGCATTCCTCACCTCCTTTTCGGAGAGTCCTTCACTCCCGACTGGCACCGGGCAGCGCTCCGGACGGTGGTGATATCGCTGGTGTGGACATCGGTTCATGTGGCGACCCGCCGGTTGCTGCAGCGGTTGCATTACCTGGAGGAATTCCTGCGCATTTGCGGCTGGTGTCGCAAGGTGTGCCATGACGGCGAATGGCTTACGATGGAAGCTTATTTCAACTCAAAATTCGCCACGCGGACCTCTCATGGCATGTGCCCGGAATGTTTGAAAAAGGGTGTCGATCAACTCAAGTCCAAGGAGAATCCGACCGCCGCGCCGAAATCATGAGCCGAGACGTTGCGCGAAAAATCATCGAAGTACCGCGTTGAAGGCTGACCAACGGTCAGGTCTGGCATTGGGTGATGGTCCGTTTGCGACTGGCGATGAACATCAGCATCCCGAAAGCCGCAAACAGGGCGGGCGCGAAACGTTCTTCCACGGTCATGGCCGTTCCGCCCAGAAACGCCAGGCCGTTGGCCAGCACGTATCCCGCCCAGATGTTTCCGACCGCGCGCTGCGGGTGACTCCACAATTCCATCAGGCCGGGAATGCCGGCCAGGCAGATGGCCAGCGTGGCGGAAACAATGGCGGTTCTCGCGCCGCCCAATTTCCAACCCGCCAGACACCCGAACACAAACACCAAGATCACGCTGTCCAGGCGGCCCCAGGCAAAACGCCCCTTGACCAGCAGCAGCCCGGTCAAAACCGAACCGCCGAGGGCAAAGCCCAACGGTAGGAGAAAGTTTCCGTGCCGTTGGATGGTGCTGAGGGTCAAAATGGTGTCCAGTGTGGCCCAAAGGATCCAGGTGGAAAAGCTTTGCCCGTCGCCGCTGTTCTTGACCACTTCGATCACCATGGGGACAAACAGCACCACTACCCCGATGCCGCCCGCCATTTTCAGCACGTCGTGAATATCCATGGCCACTCAGTTAATTTCCACCGGGCGTTGGGTCAGAGAAGGTTTTTCGGTGTGCGCCATGTCGCGCCAGTTTAATGGCCGAGAACGTGGGTGTCGAGGATGGGGAGAAAAGAACAGTGGGCGTTGAGAAACATACAAATGCGAATTACGACTTGTATCCAACGCCCGCCGGTTAAACTTGAACTACATTGCCATCCTAATCCTGTTTCCCGCTTTTACAAGTGACGTTCTGGTTTCAAGTGCGTGACAATTCAAATAATCTCCACCGGGCATTTCGGCAGGGCGGAGAGCTGGACGGAAGCTTTCTATGGCAGCGATCGCAAAACGACACAGGCATAAGCTCTTTGCCGCTTTCTTCTCGACACGGAATCTTGCAAGCGTAAACCTTTCCAAGGAACGACTTATAGACGAATTGTATCTGGATGCTCCATGATCAACAGCCCGCTCCTTTATGTCGTCACGCCGATGCCGTTGAGTTGAAAATTTGCAAAAACGTGTGAGATGGGTGTGGCGTGTCCGGCCATTTCGCCAGAGAAACATGCAAATAACTTGCGGCGGCAAGTATCCATGAAAACGTGTTCATACTGCGGGCGCGACAATACCGACGAGGCGTTGCATTGTAGTGAATGCGGCACGGAGTTCGGGCGCGAGGTGATGGATTCAGAATCCACCAGCGGTGAGAATCATGACAAAGAGGAAACGCTGACCGTCCGGATTTTCTCCAGCCGCGAGGCAGCGCAGCTTGCCGCAGCAAATCTGGAAGCTAATGGAATGAGATGCTGGGTTGATGCGGATGATTGTGGCGGGATGTATCCGAATCTGACGGCGCCGGGTGGTGTGCGGTTGCTCGTCCGCGCCTCGGATGCCGAGGAAGCTGCCGCTTTGCTGAATACGCAAGCGTCGCCCGCAGAAATGGGCCAGATTGAATCTGAAGCCGTCGCTTCTCCTCCACTCCCAACCGTCCCGTTAAAAAAACTGGCTCTGGGTCAAATCGTCTCTGGCCTTGTTATCGGAGTAATCCTTGGGTTAATG
>Ga0187859_10003232_pt1 | contig 10029 bp, 10 predicted proteins | sample June2016WEW_10_1_2_FD_133019 | JGI IMG/M metagenome (GOLD analysis project Ga0187859, IMG submission 133019) | Peatland microbial communities from SPRUCE experiment site at the Marcell Experimental Forest, Minnesota, USA - June2016WEW_10_10 | ecosystem: Environmental > Terrestrial > Soil >... | reverse complement strand
GACATAAATCCGGCATTCGGTTGCCAGTAGCGGCTCGGCACCGAAGACCCAGAGATGGCCACCGCGGCGCGATTGCTCAAGCGCTGCGTCTACTCCATCCTGCTTGAGTTCCCATTGCAGTTGGAACAGCGATTCCAACGCTCCATCAAAGTCGGCGTCGATTGCGACCCACTTTGAGCGTTGCGTCTCGGGGTTGATTGCGTAGAGGCTGATCGTGACGTCACCATTGAGGTGCATCCGTACTACGCCATCATCGAGCGGCTTCGGTTCCTTGGTCTTCCAGTCGCGCGCCGGGTAATAGGGGACAGATCCGTTCGGCAACGGTCGCTCACCCTGGATTGCATACGCGCGCCGGTTTACAAACAGGCGCGTGAACCTTGCCGCGGCTTCCCGATTTACACAGAACTTGGCATACATGGCGTCCCGCCTCCTTCATCCGTTGTGTGGTTGTAACCCGGGTCCGAAACTCGGTCAAATTCAGGAAGACGGCGAGCAGAGCACACTGTCTCTGCATCTGCTCGCCGATTCCCTCTGCTGGTGCTATGCGGCTTTCCTGTTCGGAACCACCACGACCCTCACGAACTGGGACCGGTTGATGGGCCGGGCTGGCTCCGGGTTGACGGCCGAATGGCCGGGGGTTCTCTGTGGCGCGGACCAGGCGGACGACTGAACCCTGGCGATGGCGCGGTTGATCGAACGGATGCGGCTTGCGGACAGGCGCATGGGGACTTCCTCCTTCAGTGGCGGTGGTTTAGGATTTTGGGAGTCTTGCGGGATGGGCTAGGCGTTGGCCGGCTGGAACTCTGTGAGCAGCAGGCCGGGCTGTTCAACCAGACGAAACAAGTCGTACTCGGAGAACGCGCGGTCGAACTTCTCCGACGTGAACTGGTCTTCACAGTCCTCGAACGACAGCATGTACCATTGCTCGCGCTGTCTATCGAAAAGGTAGATCGCTCCCGATGCGCCGTTATCCGGCACCATCTGCAGGAGCAGGACACCCTTGGCCGTCTGTATCCACCGGGTGGCAATTGCCTCTCCGACTTCGAGAAATGCGGCGACAGTTTGCTCGACGGAACTGGCGGCGCGGTCCCGCCAACTGAACATCTTGTATGTGGACATCTTTCCCAAGCTGGCTTGCATGGCACGATTCTCCTTTCTTCTTTGTTGGGTTTGGGGATCGATTGCGGGTTAGCGGGACCTGCTGTTCACGGTGAGGAACCACATCCGAGCCAGAGATCCGAGCAGGGCTGCGAACATCAACGTCACCCCGATCTGCTGAAGCGCGTGATGAGCAGTCACGAGGTAGAGCGTTCCAGCGAATCGCACAACGATGATCGCGTTGACCACGGTCTGCACAACGCAGATCGTTAAACGGCGCTGGAACGGATTTGAGAGAGATCCTCTTCCCGCCGGCTGGTCGGAGGCGGCGGAGACATAAGGGCGCATGGCGGTCGTTTCCTTTCGTGGCATGATGTGCCGGTTGTCGTTCATTGATTGCGTGCAGGGGGACTTTGACGAGGTCAAGAACGGCTGACACCTTGAGCTTGCCTGGGAGGCTTTAGTTGTTTGGGAATGTGTACTACGAGTGCTACTCCGCTTGGCAATAGGATTCGTGCAGGCGGTCGTCACAGTTGAGGAGCCTGGTAAGACAATCTGCCAGGCTGGCTTCTCCTGGCATGTATGCCCGATTGAAGATCGCTCAACTTCACCCTCGCTACCCCTTACCTTCACTTCGCCAACCCAACATTCCCAACCAAACAAGGGGATAGTCAGAAAGGAAGTTCTTGAACAGTCATAACTTAGGAAGTGCCGATTCCGTTCAATAACGAGGCAAAGGATGTCAAAGCAGATTCAATGAAACGTCAATGCGACGTGAATGCAACCACAAAGGACAGTCGAAGAAATGCCTTGCCCAGCGCAATCGAACTACGACGCTCGCAAATCGAAGAGTTCCCTAAGGGGCACAATTTCCGAGCTCGCCGTGTTGGTCAGAGTGCGCGTATCGAGCAGCGAATGGCGGAAGGCCTCGCTCAGTGCAAAGCCGATTCGCTTCCGAGTCGTGCGCAATTCCATGGCAAGCAGATACAGGATGTCGTCGCTAGATGTCAGGTACAAGACGGTATCTGTGGTGCCGTCCCTGTCGAGAGCCTCGCGAATTGTGGCGTAACGGGATGCTGCCTTCGCGCTTCTCTCGTATTCAATCCCGATCGTTCGCGTGCATCGGTCGATTCCTATTTCCGCGACGGCATCATAGTCTTTGGTCGCTGCGCCGGCGGCGACAAGATTCCGTGACGTGATCTCGACGTCACTCTTCCATGATCGAAGCAGGCCTGATCGGGCAAAAGCCAAATGGATATTGACCAACTCCAGCGCATGAGCGACCTTCGAGGGATGAAGAATCTGTTCCGTATTGCTGGGCAAGGAGACCAGGTAATGACCGCGTGATTCGAGACATTCAAGACCCTGTTGCGTAATTCCATAGACAGGTTTACCCAGGAACCGCTGCCCATTAAACCTCACTATCAGGCCAGCCTTTTCGAGTCGTGTCACCCGCCAGCGCAAAGAGCGGACGATTGCCTCTAGCATCTCGTGGGTCAGCAGATCGCGAAGCTGATCGAAAGTGATCGCACGGGAGTTGCGGACATGGAGCAGAACCGGCAAGTCGCAGGTGTCAGAAAGAGAAATGTAGCCCTTGTAATACCTCATCGGATCGCTCCTTGGCTGTCATCATTGAGCCGAAGTCGGCTTTGACCCTGATCAATCCGCCATCGCCCGAGATCACTCTCGACCCAATCGTCAGCGCCGAAGAGCAACATTGCCTCGTACCTTTCGCCGCGCAGGCTGATCGAAACTGGACGAATTCCAGCCGATTTCCAACCGGCCTTAGCGAACTCGATTACGCCATGCTCGGCTGATCTGAGAGTGACCAGCCAAGCGTCGGGCGTGATTTCGCCGGCACGTCGCTCGAACAGCAAGTGCACCTTCCCGGAAAACTGACGCGGCAGAGAGCAAAGAAATGTCCTGCCGACCGCACGCAACGGGAACTCCGGATCGAACCCGCTCTTCGCGTTGAAGCGAATTTGCCCGGGAAAGATGGCGCTATGGTGGAGACGGCTTCCCGACATGAGTGCCGCGGCGTTGAAGTACGCAGCCTTCCGCCTGAAGCAATAGGGATCACTCACGTCGCGTGAACGCATCGCCCACCAGTTCGTTCCGAAGCTGATTACGCGGACGTACATGCTCGCAATTCCGCCATAAGCGTGCCCAGAACAGCACGCGTCTGGGCCATTCTCTCCCGGCCTCGGAGGGAATGGAGGAACCAGATCCGCTCGAATAGAAGCCTGGGAAGCGGCAGGTCATCGGCGCGAAATCGGGCCAGAAGCCTATCCAACTCGACCATCGCGCGGGCGAAGTCAATCTCCTCGTCGCACTGCGATTCGAGTTGCTCGGCGAGATACTCATCCCACTTCTCGGCGACCGAGCAATCAGAAACCCCTCTTTTGTACGCTGCCCATAGCGCGAAATAGCGGTTCTTCTGCGCGAGGTGGTCGAGCAATTCCTGAATCTGCTTTCGAGGAGATGTCCGTGCCTGCCGCTCGTCGCGTGCGGTTGTCAGCCGCGCCTGATTGCTGAGATGCATAGTAATGGTTCTGAAGATCGAGTCGTTCAAGCCTTCTAACGCGATCGTGCGCGCGGGATCAAGCAGGCTCTCGATACGCTCCAGTTCTTCCGCGAATCGCGCTGGCAACTGGAGTCCCTGCAACTGGTAGAAGCTCCGCAAGAGCTCCATGCGTCCGACGGCCAGCGTATTGCGCCGTTCCTGCGCCGGAACATCACTGCGGACGTGCGTCAGCCAATCGTCATGACTCTCGAAATCGGAAGGGGGTTTTCTGGTCATTGTGGTCCTCTTATGCGCCCTTGAGAGTCGCATTACGGCGCCTCTCCTGGTCAAGCAACACTGTTGTTTGGTTGAGGCGCTGCTTTAGATTCTGCTCACTGTTCTGCAACGCCTCCACGCGCCGTTGTAACAATAGATTGGTTTGTTGCGTGCTGGCTGCGGTCGCATCGGACGCAGCGGCTGCAATCTTCTCCGCCTCAGCAGGCGAAATCCCTTTGCTGTCCGACAGGGTGCGAACGCTTCTCGTCAAACTCCCATTCGTATCGGTCTCCTGTTCTGAGGGCCTTGACTTGCGGGACAGGGCTGCTTCAGCTTCGGTATTATGCGCTTCGGCCAACTGATTGAACTGTTGGGTCCGGTGCTCTATCTCGATCCTGTCGCTGACGCGGCCGTTCCACAATTGCGCGATGAGAGACGCTGCGATGAGTTCGCGTTTGTCCATGGCGCGCCACTGAAAGAGAACGACTGCGACCAGACCACTGAGCAAAAGCAGCGTTGCAACATTCGACCAAAAGTAGAGATCGTCAATTGTGTCTCCAACAAGAGCATTCCGCGCGGACACCAATTTGGAGCCGTAATCTGTGTCGCGCGGATTCACTTTGCCCAAAGCGTAGTCAAAGAACCCTTGGCGCTTCGGTGCCGACTGCGGAACTTGCGTGCCCGGTTCACTCTGGGCCTGGCCAAAAGATGGCCTCGCGACGCAGCAAAATGCGATCGCAATAACCAAAGATCGGATGACACATGAAGTACGATTCCTCATTCTCCGCCCTCACCGAGAAACAATCCCGCTGTTCTCCTGCGCCGCTGCTTCCGGTTCTCCGCTTCTCTGAAGCGCAGATTCACGCCAATCTCCGGGTCAAGGTAGCTGTGCATCTTCGGATAAAGAGTAGGCACAATGCCCTCCACCTGAAACCGCGGAACACGCCGGACGTGCAAATGAGAGTGGCGAGTGCCTTCGCGACTGTCCACCATCAGGATCTCCATCTGGCCAACTGGCAGGTTCTTGATGTGGTCTTCGCGCGCACGTGTCTCCTTGATGTCGCTTTCACTTCCCGTGCCGGTTTCTGTATATTTGGTCGAAAAGATCCCGGTTCTGCGCACCGACAAGCTCCGGCGCTTGGTTTGAATTCGTGAGGATGCTTTCAAAAACCATTGCGCCGTATGCTCCTCAGAAACGTTCATGATCATCTTCGTCCCTGGCGCCGATGACACCTCGTCCGCGAACGCCTGGCTCACACGCTGCAATTGCGGGATGCTCTGAAATGAAAAAAGGAATGAGACTCGAGCACCTCGGGCCGTCTGGAGCACTTGCGTAAACCCTGGATATGCGAAAGGAGCAAACTCGTCGAGGATCACCGAAAGCATCGGCTCCTCGCTATTTCGGTTGCTCGACGGCTGCGCGTAGCGCTTGCCTACCATCAACTGAATGTTCTGAAGCAGGATCTTTCCCAAAGCCTCAACGGCGCGCTGATTGCGGTTGGCATTGAGTGAGACAAACAGGATGAGGTCCTTCTCGAGTACATCGTCCAGCGTAATCAGATCCTGATAGGAGCCCGTAACGATCGACAATTCATCTTCAAGGAAACTGAGAAGCTCGTTTAAGAGCCCCTGAATCTTCTCCACGCGTTCCCGGTCGGCAAGCGATCTCTGCAACATCTTGACAGACATCTCGAAATTCAATCGCTTCTGCATGGAGATGCCGGGCACACTGGCAAGACGCGCCTTTGCAATCCCGATCTGTTCCTGCAGAACATTTTCATCGAGCGCCATCACCAGCACGTCGTAGACGTTGAACAGTTTTCCCGTGTACTGAAGTATGCGGACAAGATCCGAAAGGTACGCTTCCTGGTGGCCCTTGAAGAAGTCTTCGCGCAGACCGAAGGACCGGAAAATGAAATTCACGTGCTCCTGATACGCATCGTCGAGCGCATAAAACGGGTTGTATCGCGCCGAATCCGAGGGGTGGGTTGGATCAATCACTCGCAGATCTTCGAGGCGTCCGGCAGCTTCAATATGCGGCAGAAGGCGATCAAGGAACTCCCGTTCCCCCTTGCCGTCGAAGATGATCATTGGCATTTTGCGCGCGCCGAAGCGCCGCATAAGATCCTGCGCGATGATGTTCTCGAGAAAAGTCGATTTGCCCGAACCCGTGCCACCCACGATGACACCATGCTTCATGCGCACGGCGTCGGGCCAAAGCCATGGCTCCTTGTGTACGTTGTAGCCGAGCAATGTGGCCTCGCCTTGATTGGCCTCACGCACTGTTGCCGCATCGTTCGATGCCGCAACTAGGATGGCTGGGTGCGGCCAGTTCTCCTCTCTCTTTCGTCTCCTGCCAACCAGTTGGGCGAAGAGCAGCCCGCCGCCAAAGAATAGAACGGCGATGTACAGGAAGATTTCAAGACACTGTTGGTTGTTCAGATGAAGGCGCGAGACCGCAACGTACCACATGAAGGCGAGCACGGCACAGACGACCAGTAAGAGAACTCCAGCAATATCTTCCGGTCCTTTCTGAGCGAACGTCGGCTGATCGTAGTTTGGACTCATTAGCGTCCTCCGATTGAGAAATACAGAAACACCCCAAGCAAAGCGCATAGCAGGACCAACGTGAGAATGAGCAGTGGACTAGGTTTCCAGCGCCCCTTCTCATCAACGGGTCTGAGTTCATCGGAAAAGAATATGAGCAGGGAGCTCTGCGGATTGGTTTCGGCGTCTCCGCGATAGATTTGTTTCAACGCCTGACGCACTTCCTGTGTTGAAATGTAGCCTTGCGTATCCATGACTAAAGAACGGCCTCCACTTTCAAAGGACCATTTTGGTCAGAGCCAAAACTGAGTTGATAAATTTGGGGCGGGTTGCCAGTCGGAATTCCAATGCTGATGACACCTGTCGTCTTTTCTCCCGGCGCGAGATCATGTGCAATGGATTCTCCCTGCATCACCGTGAGATCTCCGCCTTGTTTGGCTTTGAAGGCCGTGAAAGTCCGCGAGGTGATCTGGTGGTTTCTCAGGCCTGGAAGCGATATGGGCTGTTCGGACGGGACAGGGGCGCACACGTCCGGGGTTGTGACTCGGAACGGTGCTTTGGTTGCGTTTGTTACCGAATAGCGAATGTACATACGGTCCTTCGCGCGATAGACCCGTTCGAGATTGATCTCCACACGATCCGCGGCGGGCTTTTCTGCATCGTGCAGAATGTCCTCGGCGCCCATCATTGCCTGAGTCAGTACCAGTGAGGCGATCTTGCGAATCTCCGTGTCTGACGGCTCAGCTGAACCCCGTGTGCTGGTGTGGGGATTGGGGGCGGGTTCACTCCGAACCAGCACATCCATACGGGCAAGTTGGCCTGCTGGATCGAGTTCGTAACTGATCTCCCGGGACGCGGTCCAGACAAAAAGATTCGTGGATACACCCTCCCGAAGAGGCTTCAAGAAAACCTTGTCGTCATGCCGTTCGACTTGGAAGGAGTCTGGATCGGCGATCGCAAGCGTCGTCACGGACTCGCCAAATTCGAGAACGGTCAGATGGTTCAGCGAAGTCTCGATATGACGAATCTGGCTTTGGCTGGTCGTCTGCGCGCAGGCGGCGACCGCGACGAGAGCAAGTGAAAGGATAGTGATCGTCTTCATGGCGGCCTCCCTGGACCCGAGATGAATCAAAAGAAAAGAGAAGCCGGGCGCGGGGCCGCAGCTTCTCTTTTGCCGGTTAGGAATGTTCCATCGAGTCTGGAACACTCGTGTTTTCGAATAGAAGCGTGCGTTTTCCGGTGTACTGGAAGAGGAATACCCGCTTTTCACACTCCGGGCCTTGAGGATTTTGCATCCGCTCAACCAGGAATGCGCGCCGCTCGTCGTCGAACCACACGTAGCCGTTCACTGTTTTCGGAAGTCGAACCCGTACTCTCTGACCCCCGGTAACCTCCGCGAAGGCATCGATCACCTCCTGCGGAAACGACTGGAAGAGAACGGCGCCGGAACCTGAGCCACCGGTGACGACGGTATTCATCGCCTGTGCCCACGCTCGACGGTTCTCTTGTTTACCTTGCGCCCAGTAGTGGACGAAAAGATGCAATGAGCTGAACTGATCCCGTGCATCCTGTTCGTGTTCCCAAAGGGCCGCCTGCGCTTTGTTTCGCGCAAGCACGGCAGTCTTTCTCTTTTCTTTGTCCTCGCTCCCGCGCACTGCTTCCCACTGCGCTTGAGCGTCTTTCAATTGCTGTTTGACTTCATCCTCGCGCTGGACAATCCGGCTCGCAATGTCCCCGTAGATCGAATTGACGAGCTGACATTCTTCGAACATCTCCCGGGTTACGGCTTCGCCCGAGAAGAGCCCGCGAAAGTCTTCTATCGACATCTTTTCTTCGAAACCGTTGCCGGTCCCGTCGGGAAGAAAGCCAACCTCCTTGCGCAAGACGTTATAGAGCCTTCCAACCTTGTCCGTGTCCGCGACTTCAAGATAGGCAGGCAGATCCGATACTCTCCGCTCGCGCTTGTAGCGAAGCCAGGGTGCCGGCACTACCTCCTTCCTGATTCCACTGACAACTGTTTCATCGACCTCGACCCTGTGTTTAAGGGAGTCGAGTGCATTCTGCAGTTGCTCGACGAGCTTATAGGCCAGGTCTGGCCGTCCCGCAGCAAGGCATGAAGTCTTCAGATCGGTAATCGAACCGATCCGGTTTCCCCGCGCCTTCATCGCAACCGGGCAGGCATTCCACCAGGGAGACTTGGCTTTCTGATGCTTGGTCTTTTCCTGGTGAAATTTCTCCCCATAGGCGATCCTTCCCGCGACAAACTTCGGGAACTGATCGGATGGCATCACGCAGATGGTGTCGAAATCGAAGTCACCGCCGTTCTTGCTTGCAGTCTCTGAATGCAGGATGTAAGTTCCCTCCATTCGAAGCTGCCGGTCAAGGATATAGGCGACCTCGGATTCGTCAAGGTCGGCTGTCCCGAGCGCCTGTTTGAGCGCCGGAACAAGCTCTTGGTTGCTGAGATGACGAACGGGTAACAGATCCTCTTGCATTCGTATGGGGTACCGGATGCACAGGCCCTTCTCCGCCGCCAACGATGTGATCGAGCTGTCTTCCGGTATCCAGTCGGACGCCGAGAGAATCTTTCCCCGACGTTCGATGAGGACACCATCATCTGCCAGAGCGAACGACGGCAGCTTCAGATCTGCGCTCGTGCAAGTGCGAAATGCCCAACGTGCGAGCTTGCGGTTCAATTGGTTGAACACATAGGGAATCTTGATTGCGTTTCCACTACGGTCCGACAACAGAACAGCTTCGGCCGAGTCACACCCCTCTGAGGCTGGATCATCCTCTCGCTCTAGACTGTCAGGATCAAAGCCGACACCATCATCGATCGTCGTAACCTCGGACTTGCCGATTACTTCGAACAGAGCCTGGTAGTCACCCTCGTCCCACGCCTTTCTCATTGCCTTGATTCGTTCAAGCGCACACAGTTTCAGTTCAAACTGCAGCGCCTCTTCCGAAGCGTGTTCGATCAAGGTGTAGCTTGACCCAAACTCCGATTCGCGGGAGATCTGTTTGATTCCGAGAATCGCCGGACCCGTATAGATGCGGCCCGATGTGCCCAATTGTGGAAGAAATCGAACTCCTCCCTTCAGGGCCGGTTTGCAAGCGCTTTCGGGCAGAATTACATCGACCGCTAACCTGTCGGCCACGCGATCGCTCATTGCCTTTAGTGCGCCTTTCGCCTGCTTCGGTTCGTTTGCGTCAAATGCCAGCCGGAACTGGCAAAACCGATTCGTGCCGATCTTGAGCTTCCGGTAGAGGGATTCACGCACCCAGCCACGGCAATCGTTGGTGCCAAGGACATGATCCTTGACCACAGCGATACGCATGCCGGATTCCTCAATCATCAGCTTGCAGTCGGAGACGAGGATCGCAAAATACACGATCGCCGCCTCGGGCCAATGCTGAAAGCGCTCAGCTATCTGGCCAGCGTGCGCCTTGTCGACGAAGTAGAACTTGCCATCTTTCGCCGAACCGCGTGCGCCCACCATCTTGTACTCGACCCCGCCGTAATAAACGCTCGCCATGCGGTTTTCGACCACAGACTGCTCATACGGCGTCAACTCATACGGCACGCTGACGCGCGCGACTCGGAT
>Ga0187859_10003231_pt1 | contig 10031 bp, 8 predicted proteins | sample June2016WEW_10_1_2_FD_133019 | JGI IMG/M metagenome (GOLD analysis project Ga0187859, IMG submission 133019) | Peatland microbial communities from SPRUCE experiment site at the Marcell Experimental Forest, Minnesota, USA - June2016WEW_10_10 | ecosystem: Environmental > Terrestrial > Soil >... | reverse complement strand
CAGCAACAGCAAAAATGCCCAGTCGCGTCCGGTGTGGCGTCGGGGTTCGCCCAAGTGGCGGCAAAGCAGGCGGTAATTGCGCCGGTTGGCCTTCCAGGCGATATCGTAGATGTCTCCGAAGAGGGGAATGGAGCCTACAAGCACGCCGAGGCCGAGGTTTGCGGCCATGCGAGCCAGGGTGACGTAGGGAACGCCGCGGATCCAGGCGGCCAGGGGAATGACTAGCGAGAGCAGCCCGGCCAGGACGTCGCCTAGACCGGGAACCAGGCCGATGATTCCGTCCAGACCAAAGCGAATGCCGGTGCCGGGGATTACAAATGCCTCGTCGAGCAGAATCTCCAGCCTGTGCAGAGTCTGGTCGCGAAAGATCCAGGCGCCGCGGTTCCAGCGGTCCATGTGCTGGGAGGGGGGCTGGGAGGGACCGGTCATTCCTGTGCTCATGGCAACAGGCTATCGCTGGTCAGCTACCCAGGTCCAATTCTTGCCGGTGACGTTCCATGCTCTGCCCTCCATATGCATGCCGGAGATGCGGCCCTGATATTGGCAGTATTTATTATTCATCTCGATGTAGATTGAATCTCCATCCTGCTTCCAGGTGCCGTTCTCATAGTTTTTTTTGCCATCAAAGTAATGCAAGGTGCCATCCGCCACAAAAGTGAAGACGTCGTTATCGCCATCGGTCTCCGCCACGTTCCAGGAAGTCCCAACGAGACTTGGGACGTCTGGCAGGTTTGAGTTCTGTGCGAAGGCCGGCATGGACAGGCCGACGGCAAAAGCCAGAAGCGCTGAGATTGCGATGCATTTGACGTAAATCATCATCTGCTCCTCGGAGAAATGCGCCCGTAGAAATGCGGTGTTGAAATGGGGCCAGTATACATGGAATACGGCGGCGGCGTTCTTTTTTCGAATCCCAGGTCGCAATCAGGCTGCCGGAGTGGGTTGGGATCAGGCGCATATCATCGAGGCTTGTGCTTAGCCGGACGGCGCTGAAAGCTGATCCAATGCTACAATCAAGGATAGATGGCGGCAGTAGTTCAGTGGCAGAACGCCTGACTGTGGCTCAGGATGTCGTGGGTTCGATCCCCACCCGCCGCCCCAAAATTTTCACGGACCGCACTGGCACCAAGCCGTATCTCCTGATGTATGGAGGTTTCCGTGACCCAGAAGACCCCTGAAAGCAAAGCTGTTGAGGACTCCGCTCCGGGACTGCCGGAGTGGTTTACTCCGTTTGTGCCGCGGCGCGGGTTGGCAAATGGCCACGTGCAGACGATTATCGGGAATTTTCTGCCCCGTCCTGCCTTCCGGCTTTCTTCTGTAGCGGAGGCGGTTGAGGTGGACCCAGACGATCGCAGCCGCGTGCTGTGCCATTGCCACTGGCAGCCGGAAACTGCGGGGCATCTGACAGTGGTGCTGGTTCACGGGCTTGAGGGATCGTCGGAATCGCGCTACATTCAGGGCATTGCCGCGCGGGCCTGGGATGCCGGCTGCAACGTCATCCGCATGAATATGCGTAACTGCGGCGGCTCGGAGGCGCTGACCCCCACGCTCTATCACTCCGGGCTTTCCGGCGACGTGGGCGCAGTGGTGCGCCACTATGCGGAGCGCTTCAGCCTGGAGCGGTTTGCATTGGTGGGCTACTCGATGGGGGGCAACATCGTTCTCAAGCTGGCCGGGGAGTGGGGCAGTCGGCCGCCCTTGTTTTCAGTGGCCGCCGTTTGTCCCGCCATCGATCTGGCTGCTGGAGCCGATGCTCTGCATGAACCGGTCAATCGAGCATACGAGTGGCATTTTCTGCTCGGACTCAAAGCGCGCTACACCCGCAAAGCAAAGCAGTATCCCAGCATTTATACGCCTCTTCGGGAGATTGGGCCGATCAATTCCATCCGTGACTTCGATAACAAGATCGTGGCCCGCTACTGGAACTTCCGCGACGCAGACGACTACTACTACCGAGCCGCCAGCGCCCGGGTAGTGGACCGCATCGCTGTGCCCACGCTGATCCTGAGCGCCAAGGACGATCCGTTTATCCGCCTGCTGCCGGAGACCCGAGACAATCTTCGCGCCAATCCCTTCGTGACCTTTGTTGAAACCAGCCAAGGTGGCCACTGCGCCTACCTTTCTTGCGACGGCGGAAACGAGATTCACTGGGCAGAGGCATCCGTGATTCGCTACTTGCTTACCGTGACTGGCCTCCCGCATGGAAGCTGACTGGGAGTTTGAGCTGGGCGGCGATGCAAAGGCGCCTGAGGTTCCAGTTATAGATGCGCCGTGGCCGGGATTTGTTGACTTGCGCAACAGCCCCGAACGCGCATGGCAGTTGTCTGAGACGACTCAGTTCCCGGTTCTGGCCGGTGTTCTGATCAAGCTGAATGAGGCTTCCTCGCCGGTGTGGACCTCAAAATGCGATGTGTGGCCACACCTCGAACCGGATGAATTCGACCTCAACGAGTTGGATGCGCCCTCCGGATGCATCAGCGCCATGGGCTGCTACATTGACCTTCTGCATAGAGACAATCAGCAATGGGCCGTGCCAGATAAGGCCGCCGAAGATTGCAAACACATGTGCAGCCTGTTGCGCGTAGTTCCGTTGCGTAGTTGTCGCGTCGACCTTGTCATCCGTCGCGCCTGCATAACCCCGGAGCTCATGTGCCTGGGAATCACCGCCTATTTCACCTCATGCGGCGGGTCCGACGCCGAAGCCGCTGTTACCCTTCAGGCTGCGCTGGTGGCATTTCCAGGTGCGCTCTGTGGCCATTCAACGATAGAATGAGGGATAAAGGGGCGAGTAGCTCAATTGGATAGAGCACCGGCCTTCTAAGCCGGGGGTTGTGGGTTCGATCCCCGCCTCGCCTACCATTTAGAATCAATAACTTACTGTATGGTCGCTTCTTCTTGCGCTTCCCGCTGTGGGGGATTTTGTGGGGAGTCTCCTTCAATTTTGCCACTGGTGAGGAAGTCCACAGCGCGGCGCTTGGCTTCATTGCGCGTGTGCGAATACCGCTCCAGCATCTTCCGGCTCATCCATCCTGAAAGTGCCGTGAGGGTGGAATCTGCCACCTTTGCTTCGCCAAGCCTGGAAACGAACGTGTGGCGGAGATCATGGAGGCGGCAAGTGACCCTGGCAGAATTCCGGCAAGCGGACCATGCGACCTTCCAGCTTCCAATCGGTTTCTCAGGGGCACGATTCCAGATGGTAACCGCGCCGGTCAAATAGCCTTTTTCACCATCAAGCCCATATCGCTCCGTGGGGAAAACAAAATGGTCTGGGAGAGGATTATCGAATTGTGCGCGCCATTCCACCAGAGTGTTGAAAGCTTCCTGGTTCAAGGGAATCATGCGCCCTTCGCCTCCTGGAGTCTTAGAGCGGCCAACGGTAATGCTCCGCTCCAACAAGTCCACTTGCCGCCATTGGGCCATTCGCAACTCACTAACGCGCATCCCGGTATTGAGCAAGAGCACTAGCGCGGGATAGAGCGATTGACTGCGGCTCTTTTTTGCCGCTGTGAGTAGCCTCTGAAACTCATCCGTGGTGAGCGCCCGCCCGACCTCTTTTCGTTCGCGCAGAGGCCGATAGTCCGGCTCCAGCAAATGCCAAAGCCGATGCTTGCGGAGGATCATTCGCAACACTGCGGTTTCCATGTTGATTTCCCGACCGGACGCGCCAGCCTTTTGCCGGTCACGTTGAAAGCGCGAAACGTCTGGCGCGGCAATGTCACTCAGGAGCATCTTACCGAAAACGGGTTTCAGATGCCCCAGCTTCATTTCGTAAATCTCTCGCGTTGAATCGCTCCAGTGCGCGCTCTCCGCAAGCCAAGCCTTTGCCGCCGCATTGAATAGCAGGGGCCTTTGCCGCCGGACCCCGCCAGCCGAAAGCTCCAGCTTGCGACGGCGCTCCCGTTCGATCTGGATTGCTGCCGTCTTGCTGCTAGTGCGCGCAGGCTCGCGTATGCGCTGGCCCTGGAAACTGAATTCGTACCACCATCTTCCACCACGCTTAAACACTCCCATTGCTGCGCCTTCCTTTCTTTTGATTTGCCGTCTTTTTTTGAGCTTTCGCGCGATTGGCGCGCATTCGGCGCTGATGTGCTGTGTTCTTGCAGCGCTCTCGACTGCAATATTTCTTTTCACTTCGCGAGCCTACCTCGAACAGTTCCGAACAAACTTCGCAAACTCGATACTCGACGCCCGAAATACGATCCGCGTATATAACCGCCGCAATTGCCTGCAATGTATTTGATGGCTGAATGAATAGAATGGGGCGCATTGCCTCTTGAGGTAACAAGAATTCGGCCATTGCGTCTTGATCGACAAGTGGGGAAATTGTCTGGGCATCTGTCTCAGTTTTGGGTATCCACTCAATTGAGCAGGCTCCATCTGGTGGCTGGCGAAACCACTCACACGCATGAAATAGCTCGGCCCTCTTTCGGATCTGCTGTCTGCTGATTGCCTCCGCATTCTTTGAATCAGGTAACCACAACGCGCGTTCTTCCAATTGTGCGGGTGTGCCTATCGGCTTAAGCTCTGTGCCGTCGAAAAAGGCGCTGTCTCTGTCGCCTGCCAGAGCTTTAAGAGCCTCGCCCAGTTCACCATCATGATTACCGCTCAACATGGCCGAAGCAAGCAAATCATGCTCTTGTACGAGATATGCAAAGCGTTGCCACCTCTTGAAGTAGCTCCACGAGAATTCTTCACCTAGCAGCGTGAATCGTCCGGTCTGGTTCAAATAGTCGAGTGCTTCCATCGGAGTCTTGGCAGTTTGAAATTTGTCCAAAATGGCGTCGGCGTTTAGGTATGAATAGTGCCAACGCGGTTCGTAGCTTCCTTCCTCCCTTACTATTTCGGGTGCGATTGTGAATTGAAAGACATACTCATCACCGCGCTTGGAAAGTTTGTATTCTCCCCAAGTCGCTTCATAGGCGATAAGCACAGGCATGGCCGAAATTGAACGTGCAGAGGCCCTACCCTGATAAGCGGCCATAGCCCTACTAATCCGCTCCAAGCGCTCCGCATTATCGTTTGTCCTGATTTCCTCACACTCCAACTGTGTACCCCCTATGTACCTTCTTTCAAGGGTACCATACTCCGGTTATTATGTTCGTGAATCACAGAACACAAGGGAAAAGGACGGAAGACGATGGGCAAACTGCTCAGAGTGCCGGAAGCAGCAGAAATGCTCGCTCTGTCTCAAAAGACCGTTTGGCAGTGGATCGGCGAGCGCCGTATCGGGGTGGTGAGGCTGGGCCGGGCAGTTCGGGTGCCCCAAACCGAAATTGACCGCCTTATGGAAGAGGGAACGACTCCGGCGCGGCGCACAAGCTGATTCCGTGGGGCCAGACTTGACCAACTCTGCCAATGGCATGGGAGCGGATTCGAGCGGGTCCCTTGCTTCGCAACCCTTGAGGGCGGACAATGCTCCCTCCATCCCGCTCCGAAAGCTGCACAAAGACGGATACTACTTTCAAGACAATGAATTTACCGACGTTTATTCGCCTATAGTCGGCCCGTTCGCGGCGATGATCTATGAAAGGCTTTGTCGCAATTCCTATGGCAATCCAACTATCGAGTTTTCAGTGCGGGACTTAGCGCGCGGGATGAGCCATGCATCAGCCGCGCGTGCAATCCAGATTCTTGAAATTGTCGGTTTGATCAAACGACTGCCCACCAGCGGGAACCGGAAAAGCGTGTGCCAACTCTTTGATGTGAAAGCGCTGGCTGAATCTCACGGCGCGATGCGCCTACGTAAATCTGCACCCCTGGAATTGCCGACGCCTGTCTTTGACCGGCTCAAATCTCAAGTGAGAGCAGTCCGGCAACGCCAGCAAGGGAAGACAAAGGCGCGCGCGGATTTGACTGGCAAAAGGAATGTGGAAATCTCTGTTCAAAGTGGATTGCACTCTCTTTTCTCTGTCTCTCAGAGAGACGCCAGCGTTTCTCCAGCTATACGCCAGCGTTCCACCAGAGAGACGCAAACGGGGACCCATCTATTAACGGAAGAAAGAAGAACTGAAAATGTCCTATCCCCTACCCCTTCCCGCGAACAGACTGTGCAAAAAGACTTTCCCAATGAAGAAGAATCGGAAGCACTACTGAAATGCGCACGGAACCTATTCAACGGCGTTATAGACGAAATCCGTGCTCACCTCTTGGACACCAACACGCCTCCAGTTCCGCATCTTGCAAACGGTTTTGCCGATTGGCAAAAGTATGGGTTTGGCAGCCTGGCAGTGAAGGCAGCGGCGCGGCGCGGTAACGGACTGGCGCTGGTGCTTTCCGCAACCGATCCGGCGGCGACGCGGCGGGGATTGGAAAAGTACCGGCGGACTTGGGAAGCGAGCTTCCGAAAATCGTTTGGCTGCAAAGTCCAAGTGGCATTGCAACGGGCGGTAGACGTGGGATAAGTGACGAAGCGAGAGAGCACAGAGAGGCGGGCAAGGGGGAGGGGCAGGCGAAATCTCTAGCGCATCCCTTTTTGCAGACCGTGTGCCAAGCACACTTTTACTTCCACAAAATTACAAGAATTCTGCAAACAGGAAGAAAATGGCGGAGACTTCAATCCCACCGCAGAGCATTGCGCGCAAGGCCGGAAGCGGCCCTCTGGCGCGCTCTCACATGCACAGACAGCGACGCGCATGGCCTGTGGCGCTATTGCTCTGACTCCGCACCACCAGCCGCGCCGCCTTTCGGCTTTGACCCGATTTCCGTTCTGCGCTACACTCCCATCAACTGCTTTGGCCCCAGGGGAAAGGGGGGTCGCTTCGGCGATTGACGGACTGGGCCCGGTCCGTTCCCAGGGCGGTTTCTTATTTTTATATAAATCCGCGCGTCGGACAGCGTGAGCGCAAGCGCGCAGAGCTACAAGGTCTACAAGCAGTTCAGCGGGCTGCGGGGATACATCGACTTTGACCCCCTTGTGCGAAGCATCAAACAGATGCACTATCGAATCCCACCTGAAAGTGCGCCCGTTTGATAAGAAATGCTAAGGTTTCCCCGGCGTTGGCGGAACGGCACGCAAGGGGGTATGGGGGTCAAATCTTTGGAGCATCGGGCCGCTAGACCGTGGTGGAGTAGCGCTTACACGCCCACAAAATGGAACTTTTGTCAGAAATTCAGCAGCAAATGTGCCGCGTCTCTATCCTGCCGTAGAGTGCAGCACAGCGGGCCTGTAGGTGCCTGTTGTGGGCCTGATAGGTGCTCAAGAGGTGTGCGAAAGTGCCTTTTATGCACACGGGGCACCCCGCCAAATACTCCCCAAATCCGCCGCACTCTGCAAGAATTGATCTTCACCCAAGAGTTACCCGCCCATGGCCCTCTCGCTCGCTGAATTCGTCACCCGCTGGAAAGCCAGCACACTCACAGAGCGCTCCGCCGCGCAATCCCACTTCAATGACCTCTGCGATGTGCTTCACCAGCCGCACCCCGCCGACGCCGATCAAACCGGAGACTTTTACACCTTTGAAAAGGGCGTCTCCACTTCCAAGGGCGGCAAGGGCTTTGCCGATGTGTGGAAGCGCGGGCATTTCGGATGGGAGTATAAGGGCAAGCATAAGGACCTGAAAGCAGCCTATCTCCAACTGAATGACTATCGGGAAGACCTGGAGAATCCGCCCTTGCTGGTGGTTTGCGATCAAGACCTCTTCGAGGTCCATACAAACTTCACAGGAACCCGCCCGCACGTCTACCGCTTCACCCTTGACGATCTACTCACGAACGCTCCCACGGCCCTTTGTGCCCTGCCTCCGCTTGAAGTCCTCAGAGATACCTTCACCGATCCCGAGCAACTCCGCCCCGAGCGCGCCGCCGCTCGCGTCACAGAATCGGCGGCGGCGGAGTTTGCCAAGCTCGCTACCAGCCTTGAGCAACGCGGCCATGAACCCCAAGCCGTTGCGCATTTCCTGATGCGTCTACTTTTCTGCCTCTTTGCGGATAGCATCGGCCTTTTGCCGGACCATCTATTCCGGCAAATGATTGACCTCAACAGAGCCACGCCCGTCCCTTTTACCCGGATGCTCCGCCAACTCTTCGCCGCCATGTCCACCAGCGGCAATAACTTTGGCATCCATGAGATTCACTGGTTCAACGGCGGCCTTTTTGCCGATGATTCCGTCTTCGATCTGACTTCCGCCGATATGAGCACTCTGCGCGCCGCCGCCGCCCTGGACTGGTCAAACGTGGAACCCGCTATTTTCGGCACACTCTTTGAGCGCAGTTTGGACCCTGGCAAGCGCTCGCAACTTGGAGCGCATTACACCAGCAAAGCGGACATTCTGCTCATTGTTGAGCCGGTAGTCATTGCGCCATTACAAGCGCGCTGGCAAACGGTAAAGGCGGAGGCCCTGGCGCTGGTGGAGGCCGCAGAGAAGCAACGCAAGGCCGCGGCCTATAACAAGCTCCGAGCGCAGATTGAAGAAAAGCTCTATGCCTGGCTCAAGGAACTCTCCGCCGTTCGCATTCTTGACCCCGCCTGTGGGAGCGGCAATTTCCTTTACCTCGCATTGCGCCGGATGCTTGACCTGTGGCGAGAGGTCTATCTATTCAGCGCAGAGCATGGCTTCCCGACTCTCTTGCCGCATCAGGTTCACCCGTCGCAACTCTACGGCCTGGAAACGAACGTCTACGCGCACGAGCTGGCCTCTGTGGTGGTTTGGATAGGTTACCTGCAATGGTTGAATGACAACGGCATTGGATGGCCTGTAGAGCCGATTCTGCGCAAGCTCGATAACATCCAACACCGGGACGCGATTTTCGCCCATGACGCGGAAGGTAAGCCGGTAGAACCCGCTTGGCCGGATGCGGAATTCATTATCGGGAATCCCCCGTTTCTCGGGGGTAGCAAGATGCGCGCCGAACTCGGAGACGAATACGTAGAGGAGCTGCGAAGGCTCTATGAAGGTCGCGTGCCGGGCGGGGCCGATCTGGTGACCTATTGGTTTGAGCGAGCTAGAGCGCAAATTGAATCGGGACACGCGAGACGAGCCGGGCTGTTGGCAACCAACTCAATCACGATGGTGGGCAATCGTCCTATCCTGGAGCGCATTCTTGAAACTGGCGCTATCTTCATGGCTTGGAGTGACCGCCCCTGGATTTTGGACGGCGCAGCAGTGCGCGTTTCCCTCTTAGGCTTTGACAATGGCTCAGAAACTACCCGGAATCTTGACGGGCACGTAGTCACGGTAATTAACGCGGACTTAACCGGCGGTACAAATGTCGCGAATGCGTTTAGATTGTCGGAAAATCTAAATCTTTCATTTAAGGGCGTCACCCAGCAAGGTCCGTTTGACCTCCATGGCGAGCTGGCCGAGAAAATGCTTGCTGCGCCGCTTAACCCTAACGGACGGCCAAATTCCGATGTTATTAAGCAGACTCTCAACGGAAGCGATATTGTGCGGACGAGTAGAAATGCGTGGATGATTGACTTCGGCGAAATGGCAGAGTCAGAAGCAGCACTCTACGAATTACCGTTCGAGCACGTGCGCAAATACGTGAAGCCTCTCCGGGATGTAAGTCGCGAAAGTATAATTCGCCAAAACTGGTGGCTCCACGCTCGTTCTCGTCCTGCTCTTAGGAAGGCCCTCAGCGGTCTTAACCGTTGCATCGTGACGCCTGGGGTCGCCAAACACCGTGTCTTCGTCTGGATTGGCACAGACATTGTGCCAGACCAGAAGCTCTGCGTAATTCCCCGAGACGACGATTACTTCTTCGGCGTCCTTCACTCTCGCTCACATGAGGTTTGGTCACTGGGGATGTGTGGATGGATTGGAGTAGGAAACGATGTTTCGTATACATCCGGCACAACCTTTGAAACATTCCCATTCCCCTGGCCGCCGGGCCATGAGCCGAAAGACTCCCCGCTGGTAGAGGCCATTGCAGAGGCCGCGCGCGAACTGGTAGAGAAGCGGGACGCCTGGCTCAATCCACCAGACGCCAACGCGGAAGAATTGAAGCGCCGCACCCTCACGAACCTCTACAACGCCCGCCCTAGTTGGCTGGTGGAGGCGCATCGGAAGCTAGACGCGGCGGTGTTTGCGGCCTAT
>Ga0187859_10003224_pt1 | contig 10037 bp, 9 predicted proteins | sample June2016WEW_10_1_2_FD_133019 | JGI IMG/M metagenome (GOLD analysis project Ga0187859, IMG submission 133019) | Peatland microbial communities from SPRUCE experiment site at the Marcell Experimental Forest, Minnesota, USA - June2016WEW_10_10 | ecosystem: Environmental > Terrestrial > Soil >... | reverse complement strand
TCTTGGATTCGACAGTGAGGATCTTCTATCCGAAATGGGCGATGCTTCGTGCGAAGCGATCCGCGCGATTGAGCGCCGTTACCTTCCCGAATGCCAATATATTTCGGTTGCATCAAATTGTATGGGCGCGCATCTGGTCAAAGCCTATGGAATTGCTGAACCGGTGGTACTGCATAACGTGTTTCCGGTTTCTTTGGCCGATGGAATGAGACCTCCACACGCAAGGCCGGTTCATGCCCTGTTACGGATACACTGGGTCAGCCAGACGCTAGGTGTGGATCGTGGCCTCCAGGACATTTTCGAGGCGAGTGGGCATCTGAGGGAAAGGGTTGAGATTCATTTGAGGGGACAGGCGTCCGAAGGGCAGAAAGAGGCGGTTCTGAACCTGGCGGAAAGATGCGGCGCCGCAGGTTTAGTCAAGCTTGACCCAGTCATCGAGCACGACGCGGTAATCCAATCAATGGGGGAGTATGATGTCGGGCTTGCGTTGGAGCGCCCAGACCATCAGAGCTACAGTCGGACGGTGACTAACAAAGTGTTTAGTTACCTACTGGCTGGGCTCGCGATCGCCGCGACAGACACGCCAGGCCAGCGCGAAGTTCTAGATCAAGTTCCAGCCGCTGGATTTCTTTATCCGGCTGGAAACTCAAGAGTCCTTGCTGAGAAGCTGCAAAACTGGATCAATAACCCGACATCGCTCTTTACAGCGAAGCAAGCTGCGTGGGACGCTGCGAGAGCGACATTCTGTTGGGATGTGGAAGAGACGAAATTCCTGCAGCTTCTCAAAGGGTTTCCTAATCCTGTTGGGAAACTTGTGGAAGCGACCACGGGATGAAACGGGTTCTTATCATTGGTGCAGATTTTACTCCCAGCAGCCATCCGCCGGCGCTCCGCATCCGCTTCTTTGCCCAACATCTTCGTGAGTTTGGCTGGGAACCCATCATTTTGACTGTCGATCCTAACTACTATGAGACTGCCATTGATGCTGAGAACGAAAAATTGTTGCCTTCTGACATAGAAGTCATACGCGTTAATGCACTGCCTGCTAGGCTGACGCGCAGATTAGGTTTTGGCGATCTCGGACTACGGAGTCTGTGGCACCTGTGGCAAGCACTCTCTCGTCTGCTCCGACAGCGAAAGATCGATCTTGTGTTTATCCCGGTCCCGCCAAATCCTTCTCTGATACTCGGCCGACTCGCACATGCTCGATTCGGCATTCCTTACGTAATCGACTACATCGACCCGGTGGTCACAGAATTTTACTGGAAGTTACCGCGGTCCCAACGACCGCCGAAACATGCATTTGCCTATGCGATGGGACGGCTGATGGAGCGTTTTGCAACCGCCAACGTTGCGCACATCACTGGAGTCTCGCGGGGGACTACCGATGGTGTCATCGCGCGTTACCCGTGGTTGAATGGCGCCCTAGCAACCGAAATTCCTTATGGCGGAGAGCCCGCGGATTTCGATTACATTCGGCGACACCCTAGGAAAAACGTGATCTTTGACTCGACGGACGGTTTGCGCCACATCAGCTACATCGGGGCTTACACGTTGTCGATGGAGCCTGTGATCAGAGCTCTGTTCGCTGGGATTGCGCGAGCGCGATCGCGCAATTCAGAACCATACAGCCGTCTGCGCATTCACTTTGTTGGAACGCGATACACTTCCGGTCGTGGACAGCTAGAGCAAGCACGGCCCATCGCCGCTGAGTTTGGTATCGCCGACCTCGTAGACGAACATCCTGACAGGGTGCCGTATTTGGACGCGCTAAATCTGCTCCGGGATTCAAACGCGTTGTTGATAGTCGGATCAGTGGAGCCCCATTACACTGCATCCAAGATTTTTCCCTATATCCTTGCGGAGAAGCCTTTGCTGCCGATTTTTCACGAACGGAGCAGCGTTGTTAAGATCCTTGCGGATACTGGAGCGGGAAAGGCAGTGACTTTTGGCGACGGACGTCCATTGAGTGGAGCGACTGAAGAGATTGCGGTCGGTTTTGAGCGATTGCTGAGCCTGCCGCCGGATTTTCGACAATCCATACACTGGGACATGTTTGAGCCTTATACTACTAGGGCGATGTCAGCCCAGCTTGCGAAGGTCTTCGACGGAATCGCCAAAGTGTCGCCCTTCAATGGTGCTGCAATCGCGCCTTTTGCTTATGGTAAATCGGAATGAACTCGGGGATTTGAGGAGTCACCAATGGCAGTGAAGTCGTTAATCACCGGCGGTGCCGGATTTGTGGGTTCACATTTAGCACAGGAGTTGCTGCGGCGGGGCGAAGAGGTTTACATCTTGGACGATTTGTCTACCGGGAGCATCGAAAACATCGAGCACCTGAAGCCCAATCGTCGTTTTCACTACACTGTGGATTCCGTGCACAACGAACCCGTTGTAGCGGAGCTTATCGATCGCTGCGACGTGGTTTATCATTTGGCGGCTGCCGTAGGCGTAAAATTGATCGTTGAAAGCCCTGTCAACACGATCGAAACCAATGTTCACGGCACGGAGGTGGTTCTCAAGCTCGCGAACAAGAAGAAGAAGAAAGTACTGATCACCTCCACCTCAGAAGTCTATGGCAAGTCCACGGCCGTGCCGTTCAACGAAGAACAGGACTTGGTTCTCGGAGCCACGACAAAAGGTAGATGGAGCTATGCCTGCTCCAAGGCGATCGATGAATTCCTCGCGATTGCTTACTACCATGAAAAGAAGCTGCCGGTCGTTATCGTCCGATTGTTCAACACCGTCGGTCCACGGCAGACCGGCCGCTACGGGATGGTGATCCCTAGCTTTGTATCTCAGGCACTGGACGGACGGCCTATCACAGTCTATGGCGATGGGACACAATCGCGTGCTTTTGGCTATGTCTGTGACGTGGTAAGAGCTATTGCGGACCTCACCAATCACTCCGCCGCAGTGGGTCAAGTATTTAACATCGGAAGCACGCAAGAGACCACTATCAACCAGCTGGCGCATATGGTGAAGACCATGACTGGAAGCAGTTCCGAGGTCGTGTATGTGCCCTACGACCAGGCCTACGACCAGGGTTTCGAAGACATGCCGCGTCGCGTGCCGGATATCAGCAAGATTCGGCAGCTCATCGGATATCGTCCTAGTCTGGATCTTGAAGGCATCTTGGCGGAGATCATTGCCTACATGCGAGAGAGTGTACGTATCGACGCGAATTGCGCGGCTGGACAACTCGAGAAGAGTGCTTAGCGATGCACTTTTTCCCTGCGCTCGTCGTATCCATTTCATGATTGTGTCGGTCTCAGCACAAGATTCTTGTCCTTCGTTCCGGTACTCTGGCGTGGCTTGCACGACATTTAGCCACGTCGCGCAAGGAAAGCGCCTCACGTCGTATGGCGTTGACTTGCGGCGGGAGGGGCGAAGAGATGACTGCGCGACTGGCCTAACGATTTTCCGCAGTGGTTCAAGAGGGCGGAAGGGCATTCCGCTCCGCCAAATCCAAGAACTGCGTCGGTCGAGCAGAGCTAACATGGCGGTGTGAGTCGAAATGCCTAAAATTTCCATCATTCTTCCGGTTTATAACGGTGAAAAGCACTTGCGAGAGTCCCTAGATTCGGTTCTGGGGCAAAGTTACCGTGATTTTGAGCTGATTGTCTGGGACGACGGCTCTAGCGACCACAGCCGCGAGATCATTGACGGCTACAGCGATCCGCGGATTGCCGTATACGAAAACACTCAGAATTCAGGCTTGTTCTCCACCTTGAACTCCGCCATTCGCAAAGCAGAGGGACCCTTCGTTCGCCTATGGGCGCAGGATGACATAATGAAACCTTACTGCCTGGAGAAAGAGATTGCCTTTTTCGAGCCACGAACAGACTGCGCCTTGGCCTATTCCGCCTACGATGTGATCGACGACGATGGCCGCGTTATCCGGAAAAGAGCGGAAATAACAGATGTATTTGTCGTCGCACCCGATGTTGCTTCAGAAATCATGTTCTACTACGGCGACATTACTGGCAATATCGCCAACATCACTATCCGCAGGAGTGTCCTAGAGCAGGCCGGACTGTTCCGGCAGGACATGCGGGTTTCCGGGGATTTTGAGTTTCTGGTGCGTCTCGCGGCAAGCTATTCCTTTTGTGAGATCCACCAACCGCTGATTTACCTCCGCTCTCATGCGGGGCAATTCAGTCACCAAAAAGGCGCCTACAATCTGCACATGAGAGAGAATGACGAACTCCACGCCCAACTGGCGGGCCGCATGAAGCATCTCGATCCTCGTTATGTGAAAACCTACGATATCTGGAACCGGCAGGTTCTGTACGTCCATTATGCCGTCCGGCGTGCTCTCACCGGAGATTTTGAGAACGCGGTTCTGGCGTACCGGAATATCCGGACTCTGGGTCAACCGTCGCTCGCCTTTCTAGCGTGGCTTGTTTCCGCAAACGCCCACCTGAAATTTTGTAAGCCTCGGTACTCGCGAGCATTAGCCGCTCATTTCGCGCGAGCGGCTCCAAAATTCGTTGACGCATCAAAACGTCGCTACTCCGAGCCACTGGGCTGCAACAGTACGTCAGAAGAGTAGCCTCGGTTGCGCTGGGTTCTTAGGGCGATGCTTGCTTGAAACGTTGAGTTGTGTCTGACTCACCATCGGAGATATCCAAATGGGTTCAAGTTTCTTGTCTCAGATTCCGACTGTCATTGACCTTCTGCAGCAGATTCATCCCGAGACCATTCTCGATGTGGGAAAGGGATTTGGTAAATTCGGTTTCCTCGTGCATGAATACTTCGGAATTCCAACAGTGGTGAGGCCCGACCCCCGGCGGATGCTGCGTGAGCAAAGCACGGTTGCAATTGACGCGGTAGAATCATGTCCCTTCTATATGTGGCCCCACCTGGATCATATTTACCGCAAGATCTATTTGGGAAGAGTGGAGCAACTGCTCAAGGAGTTCCCGCCCTATGATCTTGTTCTGATGTGTGACGTGCTGGAGCACCTGGACAAGGCGGATGGGGCCAACGTGGTGCGGTGGTTTCTCAGCCAAGGGTCGATTTTGTTTGTCACAACACCCAAGGACTGGTTCAAGCAGGATGCACTCCACGAGAATCCCGACGAGGAGCACAAGAGTCACTGGACGCCGGAAGATTTCAAGCAATTTGGATCGTCGCTTACTTGGCAGAACATCGGCCCCGGTAGAGCCTTTATTCTTTCTAAGCAGCCGCTGTGGTTCCGAGCTTTTGGGAGGCAGCCAATTAAGAGAGCTAAGCGGATTGCCCATGCGATCTTAAATGAACTATAGACAGCACTATGCCTAGACAGTTCCAACTGGCGATCCTTTCCACCCACCCGATCCAATACCATTCGGCCTGGTATCGGGCGCTGGCCGGGCATCCAGATCTTCAGGTCCACGTGTACTATTGTCACCAAGCGACACCTCAGGAACAGGCCCGCGCTGGTTTCGGCGTGGAATTCGAGTGGGACGTGCCACTGCTCACGGGATATCCGCACTCCTTCCTACGGAACATTGCGAACCCACCCGGGCATGGTCGGTTTGCCGGGTTAGATACTCCCGAGATCGCGGACATCATTCGCCATGGACAGTATGATGCTGTAATGGTTAATGGTTGGCACTACAAGAGCGCGTGGCAGGCGATCTGGGCCTGCTGGAAATCGAAAGTGACAGTCATGGTGAGGGGCGACTCGCACTTGCACAGTCCCCGAGGCATCGCGATGCGAGCATTGAAGTCTTTCACATATCGACGCTTTATTCCGCGGTTTGATGCCTGTTTAGCCGCCGGCCTGTGGTCGCGGGAGTATTTTCTGCATTATGGCGCGCGTCGGGAACGCATTTTCTTGGTGCCGCACGCCATAGACAATGGAAGATTTGAAGCGGAGGCTGATTGCCTCGCACCGCGCCGTCCCGATATTCGAAAAGAAAAAGATCTGGGCGGCAATGCAACAGTATTCATGTTCTCAGGAAAGTTCATTCCTAAGAAACGGCCTATGGATTTCGTATCCGCGATTGAACGGGCGGCGCGACGCAACCCTAGTATTCAAGGTTTGATGGTGGGAGATGGACCGCTGCGTGCTGGGTGTGAGGCTGTCGTTCGAGAGATGAGCGTACCGATTCGGTTTACCGGATTCTTGAACCAGTCACAAATCACTAGAGCGTACGTCGCTTCCGACGCGCTCGTGCTTCCCTCGGATGGAGGAGAGACCTGGGGTCTGGTCGTGAATGAGGCCATGGCTTGTGGCCGACCCTGTATAGTGAGCGATCGAGTGGGATGCGGCCCCGACCTGGTTGTTCCGCAGGAGACAGGGGCCATATTCCCCCTGGGGGATGTGAACGCATTAGCGAATTCGATGCTCGAGTTGGCGAGAGATCCCGAACGAACGATTTCAATGGGTCTGGAGGCCCGGAGCAGGGTGAGAAACTATTCTGTCACAACGGCAGTTGATGGCATAATCCAGTCGCTTGTCGCGACTCTGGGTCCGCGAGCCTCGCATGCGAGTGTCTAAGATTTCGAATAACGGGAGAACTTCACCGGTTTTGCTCTACACGGGCGTCCCGTTAATCGTAACTGCGGTTCTATGGGCAACTAACCTCTATCCCGTGACCCTGCCGGAGGTCCTTGGTGCATTTGTCCTCTGTTGGATTCCGTGGGCCGCATACCGGCGCTGGGTCGGCGGTGAACGGGAGCAGATTCCGCTGTTCGTTCTGATCGCTGTCATGTACTGGATGGCCTACGCGGTGCCGCTATTCTGGACGAAGCACCAAATCGTGCTGATTATGGGGAAGCATCAACTTCCCGAGAATGTCATAACGCAGTCGCTATACTTGGTCATCTTCGGGATAGCTGCACTTGGAATTGGCATGGCCGCGGGTGGACGATTACGCTTTAGCAATTCTTTCACGGTGGACATCCATCGTAGTCCAGCACGATGGAATTACTTGAGATTTACTTTGCTGGCTACGACATTCCTGAAAATCGTAGTGCCGATCGACATGCTTGGCGGCGGAAGCCGACAGTTCCTGGCCATTATTGAGACAATTGTTCCGTCGGTGGCGTTTGTAATTCTCTTTCGCTATTACCTCCGCGATAAGGCCATTCCCGTGGATAAGATACTTCTTGTGGGCTACACCGGCGTAGCACTGGTCGCGGGGATTTCTTCGGGCTGGCTCGGAAGTTTCGTGGGAGTGGCAATTATGGCTATGGCGGTCTACGTATACGAAAGACGAAAACTCCCCCTCGTCGCGATCATAATAGGAATTCCCATTGTCCTCTTCCTGCAGCCAGGAAAAGAAAAATTTCGCAGCCAGTATTGGCGCACCGGTGCTTCGGAGAACTACGTGGAGCGTTTGAACTTTTGGATAGATACCTCCTGGAGTGCTTGGGCAGACGCTTTGTCAAATTCGGATCCGGAACAAGCAAGGAACTTGGCCAATCTTACGTTAGGACGACTCTCGTTACTGCAGCAAACTGCGAACGTAATACAGTCAACACCCGAGCGCGTTCCATACCAGAAAGGACGACTGTATTCGTATATGCTAGTCACGTTCGTCCCCCGATTCTTCTGGCCTGACAAACCTTCCGTCAATGATTCGAATAGATGGTACCAAGTCGCATACCGACTGACAACGCCCAACCGATTGAACGGCGTATCGATCGCAGTTGGGTACTTACCTGAGAGTTACATTAACTTCGGCTGGTTCGGTCCGCCCGTGGTGATGTTCTGTGTGGGAATATTCCTTGGACTGTTCGACAGGGTATTTTTACAATCTGGTTCGGGGTTGTTGCTGAATAGCATTGGTGTGGCTCTACTACCCCAGCTTTTGCCGGTGGAATCACAACTAGCACAGTACATAGCGGGTTTCGCGCAGCAAGCCGCGATCGCGTTGATTACGTTGGCGCCCATGTTTGATCTCCACCGGAATAAGAAGTATCAAGAAACGCGAGCTGTTTTTGTCCCTGGTGGCAACTTCATAGAGCGGTGAACGGTAGTAACCGGAGATTGCTCACATTCGCGCGTCGAGCTGGGGATTGCATGGTATGAATACCTGAATCTGAAGGCCGCAAAGAGACTGGCGTCTTACATGGCGGTAGGGATCGCGAGCAGGTTCTGCACAATGAAGGAGTTGTTGGCGCCATACCCCAAAATGGACCATCATGAAAACCGTGGGTTAAGCCTCACGCTCGAGATTTTGTCCTTCCCCGATGGAGTGCTGGTGGTAACCGTTCCGTCCACGGGATCGCTCTTCCGCTGCCGCTGGGATGTTTCAGGACACGAGCTAAGTAGAAAGTATTGGCTCTCGGACTCATTTTCATGAATCTCGACAGTGTTTCTCGCGCGGCCCGCAGGTTTCTTCCAGCGCGACTGTTTGCGCTCCTAAGACGCCTTGGCACGGCCACAATCACGCCTGTGGTCTTTAGTCTGAGATCCGGACACTTTCGAAGCAGTCTGGCTTCCCGCGCTATGACTGCAGGTGGCGAGCCTCTGCCCTGGTACACCTACCCCGCGATACATTTCCTGGAACATCGAGATTGGAGTTGCCTTCGTGTTCTAGAGTTCGGGGCCGGGCAATCCACATTGTGGTGGGCCTCGAGGGCGCGAGAGATCCAGTCATTCGAGGACGACCGGAATTGGTTTCGCGAGCTTACCCCGAAGCTCCCGCAAAATGCGCAGTTGTCGCTGGTGAGGAATGACGCGGGTGACTGTTACCCGGCGGGTGTTTTCGATGTTGCCGTGATCGATGGACTGGATCGGTATCTAGCGACTAGACTCGCGCTGCAATACCTCGCACCCGAGGGAATTGTGGTGGTTGACAACTCGGAAGGAAGTTGGGACGGTGCAGAAGAGTTTCCTATCATTCAATTGCTCCACCAGGAGGGATTCCAGCGCGTGGACTTCTATGGTTTCGCTCCCGGAGTTATGAAGCCCCATTGCACTTCGCTATTCTTCAGAGGGAAACCGTCAGTATTAAACGACCCATCACCGCCGGTGAAACGCGACTGAATCGTGAACCCATGTGGCCTAGGCGGCGGCCTCAAAAAGTTGAAGCCCGGAGACAATAGATTCAGATCAGAGTCAATTTGTCCTTCCGAAGCCAGGCGAACCAGATGCCAGCAGTTCCCTGTGCCTTCAGAGACGTAGGTCTGGCGCGCGTGCGTTGGACCCAGGCAGTCAGACGCGCTGACGATTAATGAGTCGATGCGCTCGACCGCGGCCGCATCGAAAATGTCCAGAGACAGCAGGACGTACAGTGCGGACTTCCGTGAACTGTGACCGGCGGAATAGAGCGTGATAAGGTTTTTGCTGAGCATCCTCCCAAGTTGGACAAATAGACAAAGGGACTAAACGCCTGCCGACTTTCCTGCGATTCAAATAGCCGTAAACGCAGGTGGCCGCGACGATTCGGTATCGCGTGTTGACGGGGAAGACCGGAATACTTTGTGGCAAAGCCAGTCAGGGCGGTACGGGACTAGATGAATACAATCCAAAATGGCTTGAAACTCCCGTCCCCTTCCCTCCCAATCCGTGACGGAGCTCGTTCCGTGCACCGCCCGGTCAGAGGTCAGAGATGGCTTAATCAAGCGCTTCTCTAGGGCCTATATCCTATCGGCCAATCGCAAAGAGTGTTGAGGGCGAAAAACGTCGCGCGTTCCGCGACCGGCGAGGTTGTCCGCTTTGCTCGATCTCCCGTTGCGAAACGCTCGGATCAAGGTTTTTGTTCGATTTGTCGATGATTGGATTGTCACCTCAAGGTGGAGGAAAACAATCGTGATTCGAAACTCCTTGTGTCTGGCGGTATTGCTTTGCAGCACTCGAATCATATTGGGCCAAGGATCCGCATCGGACACGATCGCTTCACCGGTTCCTGCAGTAATTAAATTCGGTGGCACAATGCGAGATCTCGACGGTAGAGAGCTGGTTGGCTCGCGGAGTCTGAGGTTTGCCCTTTATCAGAATCAGGAGGGAGGCACTGCGATTTGGACCGAAGTCCAGGCCGTGACCCTTGACAGCCATGGACGTTACACTGCATTTTTGGGGTCTTCAATCCTTGGTG
>Ga0187859_10003222_pt1 | contig 10040 bp, 9 predicted proteins | sample June2016WEW_10_1_2_FD_133019 | JGI IMG/M metagenome (GOLD analysis project Ga0187859, IMG submission 133019) | Peatland microbial communities from SPRUCE experiment site at the Marcell Experimental Forest, Minnesota, USA - June2016WEW_10_10 | ecosystem: Environmental > Terrestrial > Soil >... | reverse complement strand
TGCCGGCAAATGATGGGGATCCCTGGTTCTTTTGCGGCGAGCTTCTTCTGGGCCTTCGCCCCTTTGCCGATTGCATTGAACCGGCTTACTAAGGAAGAGACGGCCCTCACATTCTTCACTCTCCTGGGTTGCTACTTCTACTGCCGGGCGCAACAGGCCCAGGCGGACGTGACTGCCCGGCGCTGGTACGACCTGAGTGCAATCGGCTTTGGTCTGTCTTTCGCGTCGCAGTACATTATCCACCTGTTTGGCATTAATGCACTTGCTTGGTTTCTTGCGGGAAGAGCTGGGCTTAATCACGAGCCGTCGCGGTTCGGATACAAACGATTCTTCCTCGTGCTGTTACTGGCCTTCGTGCTGGTCAACCCGGTCATTCTCTTTCCGCACAACTTCACCACCATCGTGCAGTGGCTGCACCATGCTGGCGTGAAGCACAGTGGCTACGACTTCGATGGCACGTTGTATGTGAACTTTGCTTCGCGTCTGCTGGGCGGTGTGCCCTGGTACTTTTATTTCTGGTTGCTGCTGGTAAAAACGCCAATTCCAATCCTGGCGGCAACGGCGCTCGGATGCATATTGCTTTTGCGCGACCGCAAAACTCTTGCCTCATGCTTCTTCCTGTCATTCGTGCTGCTGCAATTGGCCGGGCTCTCGATTTGCGGAGCAAAGTGGATTCGCTATTCACTTTCGATATTGCCTTTCTTATTCCTGGCCGGGGGCTACGCTGTCCAGCAAACGTGGAACTGGCTGGCGCAACGAAGGATGTCGCTGGCTCCCGTCGCCATCGCCGCCATCGCCCTGTTCGGATGGCCGCTTCTCGAACTGCATGCCTGGGCGCCCTATTACCCGTTCTACCTGAACGCAATTGGCGGTGGGACCACGAACATAACCCGATACTTTGCGCCCGATGAGGTTTCCGAATTTGACTCGCGTGAAGTCGCGCAACAAGTGTGTCCAACCGCTTTCGCGGGGGCAACCCTGGCGACCGGCCGGCCGATGAGCATGACCCACTATCTCCAAGACTGTGGGCGTTCCGACATCCGGATCATCCCGCTCTTCGATCCTCTCTATACACCTCGGGAAGGAGATCTGATTGTTCTCGAGCCTTCCCGCCGGTTCTTTGAGACGCAACGATTTTTCGACGCCATCGAACACTCCAGCATGTCGAACCACGAAATCCGTGTTGGACCAGTTCTGGCGAGCACGATCTATCAATTCAATTCATCGATGGCCAAACAAAGCAGCATTCGGGAAGGCATGATCCTCAGTCAGTCGCGTCAACACCAGCCTTCCTTCAACAAAAAGGTTCGTAACTTAGATTGGGCGAGTGTGCAGTCCTTTTCCTTCTGGCCGCTCCCCGCAAGGCAACAACGATGACTCTCGTATCACAATACTTGAACTCGCGGGTGCGCTGGTTTCTACGCGCATCGGCATTCCTGCTTGTTTGCCTCCCGGCGGTGGCGCAGCAAGCCAACATTTCCACGCCTCTGACTGCTAACGAGGTAATGGAGCGCGTCGTGGCAATGAACGAACTGCGCAACAAAGCTCTCGAAAACTATTCGAGTCTCCGCAGTTATCACCTTGAATGCCTCTGCGTGAGCCACAAACAGGCCGATATGGTGGTTCGCGCCGATTACCACGCACCGAATAAAAAGGAATTCACGATCGTATCGGAGAACGGATCCGGCACGGTTCGAACTCGCGTCTTCAAGAAGCTCCTCGCGGCCGAAGAGGAATCCATGCGCGAGGAGAATCGGCAGCGTTCCGCGATTACTCGTGCGAATTACACATTTCAAGTCGTGGATTACCAAACAACAGATGCAGACGAATTCTATGTGCTCGAAGCACTGCCGCGGAACAAGAACAAGTTTCTGTTTCGAGGACGAATCTGGGTGAATGTCACAGACTTTGCCATCACCCGAGTCGAGGGTGAGCCGGCCCAAAATCCATCGTGGTGGACCGTCAAAACTGACTTCAAGCGTAGCTATCAGAAAATCGGCAATTTCTGGCTGCCCGAATCAAACGAGAGCGAGACAAAGGTGCGCATTCTTGGCACCGCCGTTCTAACCATTAGCTACGGGACGTACCAGATCGCAGAGACACCCGGCACAAAACTGGCTTTGTCTTTAAAGACGTCGTCCAGCGATCAGTAAAGAACGAATACTAAAAGGCAGAGACACAACGTCGTGATTGGAGTCAATACTCCCAATTGGATACCCCAATGAGTCGACCATCTACTTCTTTCGCGAATACCGATCGAGAATACAATCTTTCGGACCTGGCTCGCCCGAACTCAGTTCACCGCATCGCATTCGCGGTCCCTTACAAGCCCGCATTGCGACAGGTTGCAGCGTTGCCCGCAAAAGAGGCAAGGCAGCCGAACCCTTCCAGACTGCAACGAACAGAAGTCCGTGACATATTTCACGATAGTCTGATTGAATCAGCTCGAAAGTCCCAGCGAAATCCTTGGGCCGCAGTTGGATCGCTGGCCTTTCCGTTGTTCTTCTTAGTGATTCTAGTTGTCGCTCCGTTTTTTTTCACGGATCCGCTGCCCAAACGTGCAATCGTAACGATGTTATATGTACCCCCGGTGCCAGCCGCAGCTTCGAATGTCACGAAACTTCGAGTAGCAACGTCCACAAATGCTTCGACAAGCACGAGCATTCCTGACCCGGTGCGTAAGACACAAGAAGCGCCGCCACCTAAGGTCGACGCGACGAGCGGGGTGGTCGGGGGAGTTCCTGGAGGAGTAGTCGGCGGAGCGCCCGCACTCAGCGAAGTCTTGGGTAGCACGCACAGTGCGCCCGTGCTCGCGAAAACACCAGAGCCCACCAGGAGAATGCGTGTCGGTTCGCGCGTAGCCGCTGCGAACTTGATTCACGACATTGCACCGATATATCCGCCTGAGGCTGGCCGGGCACGCATTGAAGGGACGGTAGTACTACTGGCCGTGATCGGCAAGGATGGCACAGTGCGGGACGTGCGAGTCCAGAGCGGCTCCCCGCTGCTGGCGCAAGCCGCTATCGATGCAGTCAAACAATGGCGCTACAGGCCGTACCTCTTGAATGGAGAACCAGTTGAAGTCGACTCCCAGATCACCATTACTTTCAACCTGTCCAGAGGCTAAATGTCGATAATCCACAACACGTACGCGAGGCCTGAACGGCAACCGCGAGCGCTCCCGAAAGTAACACACTTGTTGCCGCTGATCGCCTTGGCTGGTTGTCTCCTTGTTGCGTCCACGTCCGCGCATGCTACTGAAGCAGCCGTTACAAAAGCAGGCATCGTTGGCACGGTGGTTGATATTAGCGACGACCCGATTCCCAATGCCACCGTAATCCTTCTAGCCCCGGAGCTCGATCATATCACCGCTGTAACAAAGGACGATGGATCTTTTGCGTTCCACGACATCATGCCAGGAATTGACTATCAGGTCACAGTCACAGCTGAAGGGTTTGGAGAGTGGAGTTCGTCCGTTACAGTCGAACCTGGACAGGACAAAATTCTGGCAGATATCAAACTCCGCATTTTGGCTGAGCAGCGGGCAGTTACTGTGACCTATTCCTCGAAGGAGGTTGCTACCCAACAACTCAAAGCTGAAGAGCAGCAGCGCGTTTTGGGCTTTATACCGAATATGTATGTTACGTACGAACCTCACCCCGAGCCTCTTACCTCGAAGATGAAGTTCAAGCTGGCCTATAAAGACCTCACCAATCCAGTTTTCTTCGCCCGCGCGGCTGCGTGGTCCGGGGTAGAGCAGGCCACTGACCTCAGAAATTACCCCCAAAATGCAACGGGATATGGCAAACGGTTCGGGACCGGCCTCGCCGACGCCACTACAGAGGACTTGATCGGCAATGCCATTCTTCCATCGCTTCTTCATCAAGACCCTCGCTACTTCTACCAGGGCACTGGTACAAAGAAGTCTCGCGCTCTTCACGCCTCGCTAGCGGCATTTATCTGTCAGGGAGACAACGGAAACTGGCAGCCGAATTATTCTACGTGGGGCGGCAGTTTGATTTCATCTTCCATTTCTACCGCTTACTACCCAAGTTCCGATCGTAATGCTGAGCATGTATTCCGAACCTTTGGGATTGGTATGGGCCTGCACGTTGCCGGCAGTTTGGCCCAGGAGTTTATCTTGGACAAATTCACAAGTAGAGGTAAGCACTGATTTCGAACAAAGCACTGCGAAGCTCTCCTGTTTCGCCAAGCCGTACCATTCGGGAGTAGGGTACGGGAACAGTGAGTCTCCGGCTCCCTGGATCACCTTATTTGGCTTTATGACATGCAGCGTGTCCGAATCGTAAAAAACATTCCGCTGATTGTTTTGGTCGCCGCGTGCCTGCTGCTCTCCACCGCCGAGTCTTTTGAGCCAGCGCCGAAACTGTATCGCGCCAAGCCGGAGGACGTGCCGCCGTGGGCGGAACAGGGAAATTTTCGTTTCATCCGGGTCGACGGCGGACAAATCGAGCGCTGGAAAGCCGAGCGGACCTGGTGGGGCAAAAAAATCAGCGCTCAAGAGAAGGACGTACTAAGCCACATTTATGACCGCGATTTCGAGCAAATGCTCGGCTTGCTCAAGGACGCGGAGTTCAACTGGATTTGGATCACCTGGAGCAGCGGCTGGTCGCTTAGGGATGAGGAAGAGAACCGGGAGAATCTGAAAAAGGTAATCGCCCGCTGCCATGAGAATGGCATCCATGTCTCGGCTTACCTGTCGGCTTCCAACATGTTTCGCAAGAGCGCCTTTCGCGACGACCCGGAGACGAAGAATTACGGGCTGTGGATGCACGGCATCCCCATGTTCTACGCCGGCCCGACCAAAACCGATCTGCAGATCTCATGGGATCGCCGCCTGGCCGACGCGCGCAAGTCCGGCTGGCGGGCCTATCTATTGAAGAAAGCGGCGCTGGCGGTAAACGCGGGCGTGGACGCGATCATGTGGGACAACATGATCGGCTACAACGACGGCCTGGCCCAGTTGCTCGATGACACCCAGCGTATGGCGGAGCGGAAGGCGCAGCAGACCGGCCGGCCCAAGGTCATGGTTTATGCCAATGTCCATATTTCGCCGGGCCGCTTTGCGATGAACGACATTAACGACGCGATCTGGGAGGAGGACGGCAAGGACACTCCGGGGGTGTGGAACGGTAAATGGCAGGTGGACAACGCGCGCAAGATCAAGTTCCTGAGCGGCGAGAAGCAGCCTTGGCAGGCCCTGATGTATGAGAACGACATTTACCATTGCGGCCATCGCGAACTTTGCATCCCTAGCCCGGCCGAGCAGAAGCTTTCTATCGCCGAGGCCTATGCGTTCGGCGCGGCCACCTCGCGCAACATCGAGGGTCGATTCCTCTCCGCGCTGATCAAGGGTGAGCCAGATGCTCGGGAAGCCTGGACGGCCATCGCTCAATACAATCATTTCCTGGTCGAGCATCAGGATCTCTATCACCAGACGGTGCCGGCGGCTCGGATCGCCTTAATCTCCGCCGAGCCGCACAACCCGCTGGCCGACGAGTTCCTCAAGCGGAGCGTCTTCTTCGAGACCAAAGTGCTCGCACACCTCGACAAGGGGATTCCCTTGGGGCGGTTCAAAGTACTGGTGATGCCGGCCGACCTGACCAAGCTCAGCAACCAGCAAAAGGCCCGGTTGGATACGTTCACCGCCAGCGGCGGTGTCATCATCAGGGCGGGAAAGGCGGAGCCGGGAATCGTGGCCCGCGTCGAAGCTGCGGCCGGAGGGTTTCGCCTCAGTCTGGGGCCGCGCGGTTACGTGCTGGGCCAGCTGACTCGGAAACGCGACGGTCGAACTTTGATTCTCCACTTGCTCAACTACGATCACCAGGCCCCGGCAGAGAACGTGAAAGTCCGGCTGGACCTGAGCGAGTTGGTCGATCTGCGAGGAACCAAGGATCTGAGCCGTTGGGAGGTGAAAGTCCTTTCGCCGGATGCGGACGAACCTCAGATCGCTGGTCTCTCTCTGCACGGGAGCGTCTGCGAGTTCACCGTGCGCCGGATCGAGCACTATACCGTGGTGACTTTCTCGCCCAATCCGGGGCCGTAGCTTTGTCGAACAGCCTGGGCATCTTGTTTGCTCCTATGCCACAAGTCAGCTGACATCCTCATTCGACCCCGACGTGAGTGTTGAAGGCCTATACGAATCCATCTGCCAACTCATGTCCCCAATAAACGCCATTTGGACGCGATCCTCCCGCTTTCTTCTGGAGGCGAACAATGACATTCCTCCGAAGGCGGAGGAGAAGGCACGCACGTAAGTAGGACACCTAGCCAACGACGAATGCGCGTCGCGCCTGAACTTGAGACCGTGGTGTTACTAAGTCGGTTGCGGCACCGGGGCAGAAAACTGCTTTTCGATCGGTCGCGGAGCAGTCCTGCGCCGCGCCACTTCGGGGCGGGTACCCCGCGAACCCTATTGGATATTGGCGTCCCCGACGGGGCTACTTTGAACCATTTGAGCACCCTGCGCCGGGTCGTTTATCGCGCGAATTTGGAATGTACCGGGTAAAACGAGGCACTGTATTCCGGCTCGTCATAGAGCGATGAGAGCCGTCAACTGGTGGTAGGCTTTAGCAATCATGGATCGCAATGAACCACCTACGCCAATTGGAATCAGTCTTGAGGTCGTGGCGTATGGTTCGGGTGTTCCCTGCCCCAATTGCCTTCATTCTGTCGGCACCATCTCTGAGGTGGCCCAACGATTCTTCGAGACAGGCTCGTTCCCGTGTGGATGGTGCAGCAGTGAAATAGACGTATGGGAGGCATCTCACAAGCTCGTGAGTAAAACGGGGGCGTCCTTCAATGGGTTGACTTCCTTAGGTGCCCAGAAAACATCCTTCAGATTCGAACTGGGTCGCAGCGAGACAAAGGAAATCGATCTTTCGCAATATGGCGTCCCAGATGACGCCACGTTGTTGCAAGTTAACCTTTATCCGCAGCGTCAGGATTGCTGTTTTCCGTTCATAGGCCACAAACAGTTTTCGCCCCAATCGCTGGGAAGAAAAATTCTTGTATTCGGCCAACCTCTGGATGGGAGCGCACAGGAAGTGATAATTGCTGCGTCAGTGACTTGGGTTCCTTCGCACGATGAGAGTAAGGAGAGTTGGATTTACTTGACCGAAGCCTTCGACGCATGGGCTTCTCAAAAATATTGGAACGTCATTCTTCCAGCATACGTTGGGTTTGAAATTGCCTTGATGAGGTTCGTGAAGGCCACAATGGAACGGCGGCTTTCGAAAGAAAGAATTTCCGACTTTGTTAGGGACGGCCTTACGTCATCGGTAGCTCTAAATGTGATTCTTCCATTGCTCTGTGATTTGTCCACTATTCGGCGTCTTCCCGACTCAATCCGTGGCGAACTAAACCGACTGCGAAAATTGCGGAACGAATTAGTACACGATGGCCTCGCCAAAGACGGCGTTTCAAAACAACTGGCCAGCGAAATGCTCTGTGCAACGGTCTTCGGCTTCGAGTATTTGCGATATGCTGAAGACCCGCTTCGTAAAACAGAAGCCCCTCCGAGGGAAACTTTTCTCGTCGTAGATATTCCCAATAACGTCAAAAAGCAGTAGAGTCTTTGGCTTTACTACAACTTTGCTCCCTCGATACGTGGCATGACACCTTCCATCGTGTAGCGCACGAATTGGGTGCCCAGTTTCGCTAATTCGTAAGACTGTTCATCATCAAAAGCCGACGCCATAATTCTCGAAACCGTGCCGCTGCGTTTGGGCGTCTTCTTGATGAAGTTCCCCGCGTAATCTGTCTCCCGATGCTGGCGAATGACGTGCCCGGTGCTCAGGTCATGGATTAGCAATTTGAACAAGTCTGCCTCGGCGGAATCTTCCCGAACACGCTGCCCCGCATGAACTCCTTGCCACATCTCCTGTCTTGTACACCCGACGTTCTTGTAGATAAAGTGAATTACTGCAAAGTGAGCTTCCGAGTACATCTCGATCCATTGAATGAACATTCTTACCACATCATCGTCGCAGATATGGTGGACTGCAGCGTTTGTAAGAAGGTTCCGAACAAAGACGCGCTTTTGCTCACTCTCCGCTGCTGACCAGTCCCGGAAACACTTCTTAATGAGCTTCAGATACTCCGGACTTTCGATGCGCTTCTGAATGCTCTCATCATTTAGATCGAGTCGGGTCAATATTTCAGCGATGGTTATTCCAATCTCGCGCACTTCGTCTTCTTGCAACCGCAGCCAACTCTCAAAGACTTTGTTGAAATGCTCCTGATCGGCTTCTGACCATGCCCCTGCCGCACCGCCGAACACCCCGCCAGCGACCGGAATACCCCCAAGGCAGGCAAGAGCGAAACGTGCAATTCGTGGGCCGTGTCCATGGGACAATGCATCCCTAATCTCGTCGCGAGGGGTTTTATCGTCTGACATATGGCGACCTCACCGGCGACACTTGCGATCAAACCAGTCCGCCTGCTCAATTGGCAAACGGGAGAAATGGAAGCGAGACCTGACCTCTCGCTCCGATGAAATGCCGCGATCCCACATCGAACATAAGCCTTTTGGCGGATCAGTCGCCAGCCAGTTTCACCCGGCAACCCGGCCTGTGGTTGTCCCGCTGTTCATGGGTGTTTGGGTGATGGAGGCAGTAATTTGGTCAGCATACGAAGGCAGCCACCTCCGGGAGCCGCCACGACTATTGTATCAATGGACTTTTCGTGGTGTTAGAATCTCTGCCCGCCGTGGGAGGCTCGTGTGCTATGTACCGTTGCAACCTAAATTCCTACTTGCTAACCCTAAAAGCGATTGCTCGCCGGTCGCTAACCGTCAAGATAGGCGGCACCGCCATCGGCATTTTCTGGGGCTTGCAACTCATCAAGGACGAGCTACTACCGGAAAAATGGGAGGGGAAGTTGCGGCTTCTAAATCTGCTCCCCCACTTTCCTTTGTACATCTGGGGAAGTCTCTGTGCAGTAATTGCCGTTGTTGTACTCGTCGAGGGCGCGACCCGCTGGAACTGCGTGGACATCGCCCCAATTCTCGGCTGGCCGGACTCATTACACAACAATGCGTTTCAGACTGCGGCCAAGATTCGGGACTTCATCGAGGATTTTATCTCTGACAACGGTGAGATGCCGCCGATCACAGTCTATTCAGATGAGGAGAAAACACGGCAAGCACATGCTCGGATTAGCGAGTGGTGTATTCGGTTCACGATGCTGTTTAGGAGCACTCTCGACACTGAGGTACGAGACCTGCTGATGAGGATTAGGGCCGAAGGAATACCGCTCGACTTTTCGATCATGGGGCTGTTAGATCAAGCCTCCGTCAATCCGAGTACGGTGATGTCGGTTGCTGGACTCCTCATGGCGGCTGGATTGTCGCTTTCGCTGAACAAGGCGGCTTAACTGCTATCGAGCAACACCTACCGTATTGACAATTTCTATCGCATTCATTCAAGCGTCCGAGTCACACTCGCTATGGAAGGGGGATTAACGGATCACATTTGGTAGATTGCTGAACTGCTGGGCGCGGCGTAAGATTGCCGCGTCTTCCCCACGCTTCCCCAGCAAAGGAGACAAGTAATGCCGATCTATCTCAACTTTGCCGACTACGGACTAGTCAGCGATGAAACGAGCAACGTCTTTAAGGAACTGCACAATCCCGGTGTAAACGCACCGTCTTCTGGAATCTACAAGTGTGATACATGCGGTTTTGAAGCTGTATCCACTGAAGGAAATCCCTTGCCACCAGCGAAAACTTGCGAGCAGCACGACAATGCACGCTGGAAGTGCGCAAAAGGTGATGTCAAGTGGAGGCTCGTTGCTTACGCGATTCATCTGAAAGACAAGTAGGTTCTTTGTGGAGTCGCGCCATTGGCCTGTGCTCTTGCTCGAGCATCGAACGGTGTGCAACGTCCCCCGTATAGAAACAGAGGTGAATTATGGCCAGATTAAATGGGAACGAACCGACGACGTGTGAACTCTGTGACGTTTCGATGAAAGGGAACAAACTCGGTCAACATTTATACATCGAGCATCGAGAGGCTTGG
>Ga0187859_10003220_pt1 | contig 10045 bp, 11 predicted proteins | sample June2016WEW_10_1_2_FD_133019 | JGI IMG/M metagenome (GOLD analysis project Ga0187859, IMG submission 133019) | Peatland microbial communities from SPRUCE experiment site at the Marcell Experimental Forest, Minnesota, USA - June2016WEW_10_10 | ecosystem: Environmental > Terrestrial > Soil >... | reverse complement strand
GCCGGCTTACAACATCGGGGATGTCCGGCTCGGCGGGCGCAACGAGCGCTACGAGGTCGCCCTGTTCGTCAAGAATCTCACCAACGAGCACGCAAACCTGGCAGACGCCGTCATGATCGGGGCAGAAATTCCCGGCCAGCCGCATTTCGTCATCAATCAGCCACTAACAGCCGGTGTCGAGGCTCGCGTAAGGTTCAAGTGAGGAACGGGATTCGAGCGAATCCCATCCTCTCTACTCCGCAACTGGCGCGCGTCTCGACAAACCAGCCACGCATTACCGCTGGTTATGACGATGCGGTCGGTCTGCTCGATGAGGTCGAGGTCGGTAAGTACCATGACAACGTCGACACCTACCGGTGAGGTGCCGGCCGGCGTGACATTGACGCAGCCGGCGGTCCGGGCGTTGCCGGATGCGGCGACGCTGGCGCGTTGGGCGAACGAACCGTTTGCCGCTGTCCCCGCGAGCGCGCCGCTAGGCGCACCGTCCGCGCCGCTGCCGCTAGGCACACCGTCTGCGCCGGTTGGCGCACCGTCCGCACCGGCGGCCGCGACTGGCATTTTGCCTTTACCGCCCGGCTATCAGTCGTTGCGGAGCCTCCATCGGCGAATAGACCGTTGCAATTCTCGAAGCGACCCATATGCGTCTTTGATTGCCAGGTCGCGCCAACGCTGACGTAGTCACGCAAGCGTCCCAACCATCCGAGGCGCAGACTCCGGCTCCGGCAACTCAAGAGCCTGGTCGAGGTTATCGCTTGGTTCGAATCGGAATCTCGGCTCAATACGCGCCACTGGCTACGCGGCCGCGCTAACCCTCGTTCAATCCACTGAAGAGGATAAGGCGAGCCTTCTCCCAGTCGCGCTTAACCGTGCGCGCCGAATCCCCGCGCTGCGCCGCGATTTCCTCGAATGTATATCCGCAGAAGTACCTCAGATCCACAACCTCGGCGAGCCGCGGGTCATGCACGGCCAATTCATCCAGTGCCTCAGACAGCCTCGATAATTCGCCCTCATCGCCGCAGGTTTCTCCGATCTCCGTCGGCAGTTGCGTGATGTGGAACTCGGACCCGCGCTTCAGGGCACGCCGCGCGCGCACCATGTCGATGATGAGACCGCGCATGACGCGGGCGGCATATCCAATGAATTGCGATCGATCCGGGAACACTGCTTCCTTTCCCGACATCCCGAGATAGGCTTCATGTAGTAACGTCGTTGGACTGATCGACCCACCGGGGTTGCGCCTCAGTTGGCGTTCCGCCAGGTTGTGAAGATCCACGTACAGCGCCGCGAAAAGGCGCTCGTTCGCCGTTGCATTGGCTGACTCGCCGCGCTCGATAGATGGTTCGCGCGTTCCTAGCTTTGGCTTTTCCATGGATACCAGCCCGGTAGTTTCTTCCCGCGATGGCGCAAATCCACCAAAAAATCTCATCCGTCCGGCGCTTGACCCTTTCGGTCACCTCGTCGCGAAGACTGTTCTTTGCGCTGCACAACGAGATACTTGCGTTCAAGCTGCCGGAATTCTAAGGCCGATTTCGCGTTGCTGTCGACCGTCCGATCCGTGGATCCAACGGCGCCGTACGGGCCGCGCCGAATGGGTCGGGGCTGCGAGATTGAGAAGGTAGCACTAATAATTATCTTGCGGGTCAGCCGCTGCGACCAGATGTCGTCGGCTTCGTAAGCATGCTGTCCCAGCACCCGCGCGTGGCGCCACCAACACCACCAACGCCCGTGAGCTTCCCCGCCGTCGGGCTTGTGTCAGTCGATGCGCTAGGAAAAACGTCCGTAAGGGGTCGGGGGTTGCCTTGCACCGATGCCGGCGTATGCTTTCGTTCGGCCGGTACGTTTTAACCTCGCGCCGTGCCTACAGGCGAAGGGAGAGACCATGAACAAGAAATTCATCATCGCTTGGATCGCGCTTTTCGTCGCATGGTTCCTGGGCAGCTTCGTCGTACACGGCGTATTGCTGCGTCCCGACTATATGCAGCTGACCAACCTATTCCGAGTAGAGGGTGACCAGCAGAAATATTTTCCTCTGATGATAGTGGCGCATGTGATCCTTGCAGGCGCGCTCGTGTGGATCTATGCGCGCGGCGCCGAGGCAAGGCCGTGGTTGCTACAGGGCGTGCGCTTTGGCGTCGCTGTCGCACTGCTGACCGTCGTGCCAACCGACATGATTTACTTCGTGGTGCAGCCGATGCCGGGGGACGTGGTTATTAAGCAGATCGTCTACGACGGCGTCCTGACCGTAATACTTGGGACGATCGTTGCGTGGTTTTATCGAGACGCGGCGACACCGCTGCGCGCAGGGTAATGGCCGGGATGCTCGCCCGATAGCCTCCCGATGATGTCGCTGGTATCCCGTATCCGATGGCTGGTGCCCGGAAAAACGCAAGTCCGTCGCGCTCGTGCGCGATCAGTTCGAAGCCACAGAATCTCCAGACTGCCAATGGTCCTTTTGGTCACGACCGCTCATTGGCTTGCGAGGACGCTTGGCAACTGCTAAACACGCGAAGACGCCGGATAGCAGTGCAAATCCGCCATTCAGCAAAAACGAGATTTCCCCGAATTCATTATTGACGCCGAGATCTTCGAGGGAAACGCCGAGCGACCCCCGCACCGCAGACGCGTAATCATCGATCCCAACTGCGGGCACTTTGATTTCTACGAAGAGCAGCGCAACGGCGGCAAGTACACCGGCGCACGTCACCAGCGTTTGCAAGTGAATACGCATGGCATTAACTCCTGATTAGTGACAGTTGCGGCGCAAGCCGGTCGGGACGCCTCTACAGCACCCTTTCTCCCCTTTTCCCGCGTCGCTAATTGGTATATCGAGAAATTCCGACGAAAAGCGACATTCACCGTCGAGTGCTTCGCCGGGGTGTCCTCGCCTCCGTTGCTCATGGACGTCGATTATCAATGCAGATGTTGACTTGCCGAGAGCCTATGTGCTGCCAATTCAGGCACTTCCGGCACAAAGTTCTCGTGAGGTCAAATAGCAATGACATTTTAAATTGCACTCAGCCGCCACGAATTTACTACGCTTGGGGGCCGAAACTGCGAATGTCGACGTCCAATTACAATATCGGGCGTCCTCACATGGTGCTTCGGTCCGCGTGTTCCAGATCCACCAATTGATCATTTCGAATTCGGAAAACCCGTTCACGCGATTGCCGCGCAGAGTCGTGCGCGTGATTGATTTTCTTGCGGACCACACTCGGCAAATCGTTTCCGTCTATTGCGGATAGCGTTCCGCGCTTTGCACACCGGTTCAAATTCCGAGCATCGACCTGAGTTGATTGAAATTGAGCACGCGTATGAATGTCACTAGATCGTGTTCAAAATGGCACAGATCATGCGATCATCCGCTGCCGCGCCCGGCGCCGCCAAGTGCCACGGCCTCCTTGGGCAAACCGTTTACGACGCAACTCGCCTCGCCTTGCGCGACCGTTGCCGCGCCCTTCTCGGTCAAGGTCGAACAAATCACGACGGGGTCTGCCTCTCCTCTACGATCTTACGCAGAAACGTCACGCCGCCCATGCGCGGCATCAAGTTTGTAAACCGGCGACTCGACTGGACGCCGGCCGGCGGCAATATCACGGAGAAAACTGTGACGAATATTCGCGTCGCAACGAAAGACGATCGGCGTGAAAGCGCCCCCGAAATGCCGTAACAATTGACCTCTGGTGGAATGCAACGCGGCGCCTAAGCCAATGCGGGTTGCAGACTCATCAAGCGCCATTGACCAAGGCCTGCGGTGCGCCGCTGGAAACCGTTGAAGCGCAAAGTTCCGTCAACGAATCTGCGCCGGGGCCACATATACCTCCCGCCCGTCGAGGTAAGTCGCCGTCACCTGGGTATCGTGCAAATCGAACGGGTCCATCGAGAAAATATCGCGATCGATCACGATGAAATCGCCTCGCTTACCGACCTCGATACTGCCCGTGGTGCGGTCTTGCTTCAACGCAAAGGCAGCGTTGATCGTGTAGGCGTCGACCATATCCTGCAGAGTTAGGCTCTGTTCCGGCAGCAGCGGTGGCTTGCCGCGAGCTTCGGAGCGGGTGATAGCATGCTCCATCGCGGCGAACGCATCGAAACTGCTGACACCCCAATCGCTGCCGCCGGCGATCTTGGCGCCGGCATCGCGCAATGAACGCGCTGGATAGAGGTACCGGGAACGCTCTGGGCCGAGGTATTTTACCGTTGCATTGTCGACATAATCGTCATGTTGCGCCCACAGCAATTGAAAATTGGCGATTACTCCCAATTCCTTGAAACGCGGAAAGTCCGCCGGGTTGACGAGCTCTAGATGCGCGATTTGATCGCGGTTATCCAAATCACCATTTTGCCGTCGAGCATCCGCAATCGCGTCCAGCGCCGAGCGGACTGCTCGGTCACCGATTGCATGAATGTGCACCGTCAACCCGGCGGCATCCGCCGCGGTCACGATTTGATTCAGATTGTCCTGCGTATAATAAGAAGGCCCGCGATTTTTGGTTGGGCGACCCTTGGCGTCGAGATAAGGTTCCAGCAGGGACGCCGTTTGCGACGGATACTCGATGACGCCGTCGGCAAATATTTTCACGGCATCGGCGCGCAGAAACTCGGGATCGATCGCCCATTTCGCGCGAAACTTGGTCGCCTTGTCGATCAATACCGTTGCGGGCTCGTGAAGGTTTTTTAGGTGAAACGAGCCGCGCACCCGCATGTTCAATCGGTGCTGGTCATACAGACGCTTGTAAATCTGCATCGTGTGATCATCGACGGCGGCGTCCTGTACCGACGTAATGCCAATCGCACGCATGGAGTCCAAGGCCTTGTTGAGCTGCGAGGCTTCATATTCCAGGCTGGCTGCCGGCTTGGCAGCAAGCGGAAGATCGGCGGCATTGTCACGCAGCGTGCCTGTCGGCCGGCCTGCGGCATCACGTTCGATATGCCCGCCGACCGGATCCTTGGTTGCGGCCGTAATGTGCGAGAGACTCAATGCGCGCGAGTTGGCCCAGACGGTATGTCCGTCCGACCCGCTGAGCAGCATAGGCCGGTCGGGCAGCATCGAGTCGAGGTCCGCCAAGGTAAGCGTCAGTGCGGACGGATTGACCATGACCACTTCGAACCACTGGGTGCGCTCTCCGGGTTGCTGCTTGAGGCACGCCGCGACCCGGCTCTTGATGTCCGATGGCGTGAGCGCCCTGTCATCGAGGCTGCATTTGCCGAGGTCCTGCGAGCTTTCAGCGGGATGGGTATGCGCATCGATAATGCCGGGCAACACGACGCGGCCGCCAAGATCGATCTTGCGGGTGCTCGGACCCACCAGCGCACTCATCGCTTGATCCGTGCCGATGGCCACGATGGTGTTGCCGCGGAGCGCCATGGCCTGTACAACATCATGGCTGGCATCCTCGGTATGAATCTTGCCGTGAAGCAGAACCATGTCCGCTCGAGGATCCGCAGCTAAGGCCACCGAAGTAGCGCCGAGCGACAACGCGGTTACGACAACGGCCAGGCGTCCCTTCATGATCCCCCCTTGTTTGGGTAGCAGCTTACGTCGACGTGCACGAATTACTGATACAGCGGACGCTGTGGTTGCGTATCGGCATTATCGTCGTGTTTGCGCGCCATGTTACCAAAAAGGCCGGTTCGCGCCTGCCTGTGCATGACTGAATTCTTGCGGACCACAGGCGATTCAGGCGGCGACGACCGGCGCTGCCGCGATGATGCGCCTCGACAAGGACCTGGGAACGCTCGAGTCAGGGAAGCTTGCCGATATCATCGCCACCCGGGACAATCCCCTCGACGACGTAAAGGCCCTGCGCAGCATGTGTTTCGTCATGAAGGACGGACGAGTCGCCAAGCATGTCCACTGAGCACCGCAGACCAGGCTCCAATCGCCTGCGCATTCGCGCCGCCCATCCGGCGGCCGCGACTTTCATCACGCGTGTCATTCCGCCGTACGAGATGCTCGACGAAGAGCAGCTCGTCAACATCGAAACGCACGCGGACCGGATCTTGCACGAAATCGGCATGGAAATACGCGGCGATGCCGACGCCATCCGGCTGTGGAAGGAGGCCGGCGCGGATATCGAGGGCGAATCACGGGTGCGCGTTCCGATGGGCCTCGCGCGCCAGATTGTCAGGCGCTCCGCGCCGAAGGAATTCACACAATACTCGCGTAATCCCGCCCGCTCGGTGACGATCGGCGGCCGCTCGACGGTATTCGCGCCCGCCTACGGCCCGCCGTTCGTCTCTTGCGCCGATCACGGCAGGCGCTACGGCACGCTCGTGGATTTCCATAATTTCGTCAAGCTCGCCTACATGATTCCCTGGCTGCATCACTCGGGCGGCACCGTCTGCGAGCCGACCGACATTCCGGTCAACAAGCGACACCTCGATATGCTGTATGCGCACATGACACTCTCCGACAAACCGTTCATGGGGTCGGTGACGACGGCACCGCGGGCAGCCGACTCGATCGAGATGTGCCGGATCCTGTTCGGCGCGGAATTCGTTGACCGCCATTGCGTGATTCTGGGTAACGTCAATGTCAACTCGCCGCTCGTCCTCGATGGCGAAGCGAGCCGCGTGATTCGTACCTACGCTGCCGCCAACCAGGCGCCGGTCTGCGTGCCCTTTATCCTGGGCGGCGCGATGGGTCCCGTCACGACTGCTGGCGGTCTCGCGCAGTGTTTTGCCGAAGCAATCTTCTGCGTAGCCTTAGGCCAGCTCGAGCGGCGGGGGTCGCCGGTCATCCTGGGGAATTTCCTCTCATCGATGTCCCTGAAGAGCGGCGCTCCCACTTTCGGTACTCCCGAGCCATCGCTGGCGTACTTCGCGATCGGACAGCTCGCGCGCCGCCTCGGTGTGCCGCTGCGCTGTGGCGGCAACCTGTGTGCCTCCAAGACGATGGACGCGCAGGCTGCCTATGAGAGCGCGAGCTCCCTGTGGCCCGCCTTTCTCGCCGGCGCGAATTTTGTGTTGCACTCGGCCGGCTGGCTCGAGGCGGGTCTGGTCATGAGTTATGAGAAATTCGTCATTGATGCGGAGCAGTGTGGCGCGTTCCACGTGGTCGGCCGCGGCATGGCACTCGATGACAATGGATTTGCGATGGATGCCTTTGCCGAGGTCGGTCCCGGCAGCCATTTCCTCGGCTCGGCTCATACCATGCGAAATTTCGAGACTGCGTTTTTCGACTTTGAGCTGTCCGACAACAATTCCTTCGAGCAGTGGGCACAAGAGGGCTCACACGACATCGTGTGGCGTGCTAACCGCAAATGGAAGGGACTGCTCGACGCGTACCGGCCACCGGCGGTTGATGCGGCACGCGACGAAGCCCTGCAGGTGTTTATTGCCGCCCGCAAAGCCTCGATGCCGGATATGAATTATTAATCGGGAGTTCTTCCCCAAAGTTTCTGAGATACGATTGCGCAGAACCTGCAATTACCGGGCTTTGTGTCATTCTTGCGCCTGCTGCCGGCACATCATGTGGCCATGCAAGTATGATTTGATGGTTGTCTTCGGGCGAGAACGATGGCATCACCATCGAGGAAAGCGGCCTTCAGTTCAAGCGGCTCGAGCAACAGATCGCCGCCGAAGCGGTGCCCAGCTGCAACGCCCTCGCCGAAATGGCGCATGCGTTCCGCTCGATGAAGACCATCGATCTACGTCCCCACCCTCTTAGAATTGAAAAAGATCCGATGCGCGGTATCGGAACTCAATTGAACTGGTTGCCTCATCAAGCTTGCAGCAATCTTGTACGCTCGGCGATGGAAGAGTAATAGAATGCCGATACGACTTGCAGAGCAATGTACTGCTTACTGTGAAACCAACTAGGAGGATTGGCACATGCGGAGGCTCGGATTTTCTGTAACGCTTGCTATCTCAATCGGCGCTGCTACGAGCGTATTTTCACAATCCGCCGCACCGACGGTCGATCCGGCTTGGAAGGCGTCGGAAGTCGTCGGAAGTCGTCGAATTCATCGGCCTTAAAAAGGGTGACAAAGTGGCTGATATCGTGGCGGGTCGCCTTACCGCATCGCTCGCGCAGGCTGTCGGACCTTCCGGAAAAGTATACGCGGTTGAAACGGCCGAAGTCGTCAAGGCCCACCCCGACGCGTTGGAGCACATGAAGGCACTGGCGAGTCGGTCGCCCAATGTCATCGTCAGTGAGGATCCGGTCGCCTCGCCATTGCCGTCTGGCCTCGATGCCGTATTGATTCGACAGAATTACCACGATCTCTACGACAAGTTTATGGGACCGGCGGACGTACCCGGATTCAATAAGGCGGTCTTTGCCGCCCTGAAGCCAGGCGGTGTTTATGTCGTATTGGATCATGCAGCGGCAGCCGGATCAGGGGTCGGGGCAACCGAAACGCTGCACCGTATCGATCCGGCAAGAGTCAAGTCGGACGTGCTTGCAGCCGGCTTCAAGCTGGATGGCGAGAGTTCCATTCTGGCGAACAAGGCCGACGATCACACCAAGAATGTGTTCGATCCGTCTATCCGCGGTCACACCGACCAGTTTCTATTTCGCTTTAAGAAGCCGGATTGATGCCAAGTCAGAACTCGCTGGGCGTCACGCATTACGAGCGCGGAGGCTTCGAGAGGGTCTGCAAAGAGCCGCAATAGACTACCGATCAATTCACTTTCCCGTAGCTGCCGCCCGCCAGTGTCAAGAACGGGTCGTGATTTGCAGAATGCGGAATACTCCGCGCATAGCGGACATTGATAACGCGCTTGAGCGACCAGATAATCCGCACTACGGCCATAGGCTTCCGACAACGATCAGAGGCTGGCGGAGAACCACCGGATGAAACCCGTTACTCCTGAGCAGTGGCAGTCAATCAGCGCATACCTTGACCAAGCGCTTGAACTGGAGGAGCCGGAACGGGCACAGTGGCTTGCCGCATTGGCGCAGAACGATCCGGCGAAGGCGGAGCTGTTATCCAAAGTGCTTGCCGACCGCGAGCAAGAGGGGTTCTCGCAGTTCCTGGCAGGCCCCACACCGATCCCTCTCGACGATATCAAACACGCAACCCTGATCGGCCGACAGGTCGGACCCTATGTCATCGAAGCGGAGGTCGGCCGAGGCGGCATGGGCAGCGTGTGGCGGGCGCGGCGTGGGGACGGCCGATTCGAAGGCACGGTCGCCATCAAGTTCGTCCATGCCGCATGGATCGGGCGCATCGGGGAGCAACGATTTCTCACCGAGGGCAAGCTTCTCGGGCATTTGAATCATCCGAACATTGCGCGACTCATTGACGCCGGCGTTTTAGATGCTACGCAACCGTACCTCGTGATTGAGTACGTGGAGGGGGAGCCGATCGATGCGTATTGCGACCGCCATAGGCTCGGTGTCGAGGATCGCATCAAGCTGTTTCTCAGCGTTCTCGCCGCGGTGGCTCACGCGCACAGTCATTTGATCGTGCATCGGGACCTAAAGCCCGCCAACATCTATGTCACTCGCGACGGTGTCGTCAAGCTTCTCGACTTCGGCATCGCGAAGCTCCTCGACGACGAGGCGGGATCGGCTGCACTCACCAAGTCAAGCGCGACCGCCTTGACGCCACAGTACGCGGCGCCGGAGCAGCTGCTCGGGCAGGCGGTTTCCACTGCAACCGATGTCTATTCGCTCGGTCTGGTGTTGTATATGCTGCTGACCGGCACGCATCCGTTCTCGACCGATTCGCGTTCGACTGCTGAGCTGTTACGCGCGGTGATGACAGACTCTCCGCCCCGCGCGTCGTCGGTTGCAAGAATGGCAAGCATTCGACGGGCGTCGTTGGAAGGCGACCTAGACACCATTCTCGGCAAGGCCCTCAAAAAAGACCCTGCGGAGCGTTACGCCTCGGTCGGCGCCTTCGGCGACGATCTGCAGCGTTTCCTGACGCATCAGCCGGTGCAGGCGCGGCCCGATTCCGTCGCTTACCGTATGAGTAAGTTCGTCAGGCGTCATCGCGGCGGTGTCGCGGCAGCCATCGTGACCACGATCGCCATCATCTCCGGATTGGTAGGCACCGTGATGCAAGCTGAGCGAGCGTCCGCGCAGGCGCAGCTT
>Ga0187859_10003214_pt1 | contig 10056 bp, 5 predicted proteins | sample June2016WEW_10_1_2_FD_133019 | JGI IMG/M metagenome (GOLD analysis project Ga0187859, IMG submission 133019) | Peatland microbial communities from SPRUCE experiment site at the Marcell Experimental Forest, Minnesota, USA - June2016WEW_10_10 | ecosystem: Environmental > Terrestrial > Soil >... | reverse complement strand
GAACATGCGCAATTTCCCGGGCGAGCCGGTTCACGTACAACTCAGCCGCCCCGCTGACGTCCATGGCTCCGTCGCTGATATAGACCGTCCGTTCCGCCAAAGCGGGGAATTCATCAAAGAAGTTGCTATTAACCCGAATCACGGCGTGCGGTTGCCGACATAGTTTGGCGACTTCGCGAGCAATTCGCACGTCCCGGCAGTCGCGGTACATACCAGCGAAGGTGTAACAGGGCAGGTGACCACAGGTTGTGGGAAGCCAGGCCATGATCATTCGGCTGTCCACGCCGCCAGTCAGCGACATGCCGACTTGTTCGGGCCCACGCAAATAACGGGATAGAATTCTGGAGAATGTTCCTCCAAGCTTTTCCTGGTACTCTTGCGGCTCGCATTGCGACTGGCTCTCCCATTGTGCCGGATCAAAATACGTTCCCTTCTCGACTTGACCGCCCGGAGAAAAGATCCATGCCGAACCGCCTGGAAGCAGATAAACACCGGAAAACAGCGAGCGATTGTCGAGGACGCAACCGCACGAAAAACATTCACCCAGGCTCTGAAGGTTGATGCGCCGCAGGTGGGGCAGCGCTTTCAGGAGGGATTTTGCTTCCGAAGAGAAATATAGGGCTTCCGGAGTTTCGTGGTAGTAGATCCGGTTAAGGCCGTACCGATCGTTGAACAGGAAAACCTTCTTTTCCCGGAGATCAACCAGCACACCACTGAACCAGCCGTTGAGCTTTTCAAGAAATCTCAGTCCTGATTCCTCGTACAAATGAACCAGATAGTTCGCCTTCCCCGTACCAAGCGAATGCCCTCGGGTCTTGAGAGCGTCAACCTCAGACGGATCAGTGAAGTCCTCCCCGGAGAATATCAAACCGATATCGCCCGTTTCGTTCCACACCGGCATTCCGTCTGAGAACGAACCCCGGTGAGTTGTCCAGCCGCCCCAGAGTCCAACCGACTCGTTGACGTAAACCCCGGAATTATAAGACTTTTCATGGAGCATGGCCTCCACCATTGACTCCACTCGCTGGCGGTTGGCGGTGTCACCAGGAACGCCGATGATTCCAGTTATTCCCGGCATAGGTGGTTGGTCCGGTCCGTTACCAAATGTGCTGACTCATACGGTTTGGAGCGCCTAACAAAACCGGTGTTCGGCGCCGGTCTTTTACCCCGAATCCCTTTCGGGGCCCGACCGCGCCGTCTGATTGACCATGCGGTCTCCATTGTTCGTATTGGCACGCAGAACTTCGGTCGAAAATAGTGCGGGGTCAGGAGACGCACGCACAACCGGTTTTGTCAGGGTTTTTCAGTCGCGATTCTCTGCCAACGCAGGGCTCGTATCTCGACCGTTCATCCTCCTGCGCAATTGAAACGAGTACCATCGCGCCCGAAGAGGAAGGATCCGGTTCAGTAAGCCTTCGGGCAATCGCTCAGAAAGATCCCTGTGGAGCCCCAAGCGCAACATCAAGCGCCCCTTCGTGCCAAGCGGGACGTAGTAGCGCGGAACCTCGTAGCATTGGAATCCATTGTGGAGCTTGAAGTCCTGGGCGCTTCCCCGGCCCCAAACGCCGAAATGCAGTAGTGAAACTCCCTTCTCAGCGCAACGTTCCACCGCCTTTGCGATCAAGGCATTCGTCGGGGACTTGTCCCGCTCCTCGATCTTCGCGATTATCTGCATGAGGCTGGCCCAGCCTCTCTGATAGACCAACTTTACAAAGCCGATCAACTCGCCGGAACAGTACGCGCCGAGGAATTCGCTTTGTTCCAAAAACGTTGCGTGCTCACGCTTGAGTGTCTCCAAGTCCTTGGCGTAATGCCTAAACGGCTTGCCTTGCCGAATCGGACACTCGTCGTATATGGCCTTGACGCCTCGAAGGAACTGGTCGTCGAAATCCGCCACTTGCACCTTGACCCCCTTCTTGCCGGCCTTGCGTACCATGTTCCTGGTTTTGTCGTTGATTTGCCTGGTCCACCAATCTTCGTAACTCTTAATGTGCAACACGCCCGCTTTCTCGGTCTCGCGGTGATAGCTGTATTTCAAGTCTCGCTCTGAAATGCGCTGCAGAAATGTAAATACGTCGGCCCGAATTCCCAGAGCCTTGATTTGCCCTAGGCAGACAACAGGATCGTCGACAAACTCATACCATTCCGACTGAAGCCTTGCAGTCTTAAGTAGAGCGCCGGCGACGCCGATTTGTTTGCCCTCAATTAGCACGGTGTTTGTCTTCTTCTACGTATTGGCTCTTGGAATTACCGACCGTGGGATGTCCACAAGCTGTTGCGGCATCCACCCGTTCGCCTGCTTGCATGCTCTTGAGTATGAGAATGCGCTTCAGCCGGGCCTTCTGTTCTGCGCGGTGAAAGGCGATGAGTTCCGATGAGATGGGCCGTTCCATTCGTTTGACGGCTGCCCAGCCGAAACCGCAAAGAAAACAAAGACCCCCGAGTACCCACGGCCGTTCTCGCATCTGGAAGATGCCCCGCAAGACTTCCCAAAGCGGGTGGCCGCCCACATAATAGGCCTTGCGACCATAGTGAAAGCGCGTGCCCAATGCGCTGTGAGTGCCTGTACCCATTTTCCGGTGGTGGAAATACGACTTCTCCGTAAACGTTTGCGTCTGCCAACCTTTCATCCGCGCTGTCGTCACGGCCACCCAATCGATCGCTCCGCCCTTTATGGGAACGTATCCGCCGACCTGTTCAAAACACTCACGACGGAACAACTGACACATTCCGGAAACATGCTCCAACTGGGCAAACCGGTGTGCATAAGCGTGGCTATCCTGTTTGGTCGCATCCTCCACGTACGGCGTGCCGGCCACACCCAAACGGGGCATGGCGGCAAACTTGCCAAGCAGAAATTCGAAGAAGTCCGGCTCGAACGTAACATCAGCGTCCAGGTTGCCGATGATCCCGTAATCGGTTCCCTCCAGGCCTGCATATCCTGCGTTCACACAATTAGCTTTTGCGGCGAATTGCCGGTCACGATGTTCCGGCATTCGTAGAAGCTTGATCCAATCATGTTCGCGCGCATGGCGATTCACGATTTCGTCAGTTCCATCAGTTGAACCATCGCTGACGATAACCCATTTCACAGGCCGAATCGTTTGTGCCACAACGGAGAGTATTGTTTGTTCGATCAATGCCTCTTCGTTGCGCGCAGCGGTAACGAGCGCGTATTTCAGCCTGCCGGTCTGCGTGGAAGATTTCGCATTCAAAACTGGACTCAGGTCGGGAGCTTTAGAGTGCCTAACAAAACCCGTTGTGCGTGGGTCTCCTGACCCCGCACTATTTTCGACCGAAGGTCTCCGTGCCAATCGAATAATGGAGACCGCACGGTCAATCAGACGGCGCGGTCGGGCCTTCGCCGCGCCGAAGCGGCTTCGTCCGCGCAGGCGGGAGACCGGCGCCGAACACCGGTTTTGCTAGGGGTTCTTAGTTAGGCCACTGCATCCTGCGTACACTTTGCGAGAGGGATGGCGTCTTGCTTTCTTAACCGGCTCAACAAATGCGCCAACCCTTTGTACATGGTGGCTTGACCCCAGTGAAAATACGGCGTTTTCGATGTGATAAGCGGATAGCACCGGTAGTAGAAATAGCCGCTTCGATCCTGCATGTTCTTGATTGTCCACATCGCCACCCGGCCTGCCAATTCCACGGCCGACGGGTCCTCAGCGCCAAAATAACTCAACGTGTCGATCGCCTGCGAGGCGCACTGAATATCGATCGGGTAAGTGCTGTTGTGGTAATACCTCGGGCGACCAGTGTCTTCAAAGAAGACGTCCCGGAAGTAGCGAAAGCCTCGCGTGAGATTCTCCCGAAAGGATTCGTCGCCGGTGCATGCGTTGTAGCGTTTCAAACTGTCCAGATTGTAGGCCGTGTGAAAATTGTCAATCCAGTGATGCATGGGAGCTTCGCCGTAATACCACGACCCGTCTTCCCGCTGATGCGAACAGCTATACAACATCGCTGCCCTGGCAACCTCCATGTATTCAGGCTCCTGAGAATGACGCCAGGTTCTGGCGAGCATGGCGGCACCCAGCATGTTTGAGTTGTGAATGGAACTCTGGTCGTTGGGAACGTAGCTCAAGCAACAGCCATGCGAGGTAACTTCCCGGGGCAGACCTAGAATCCATGTGCAAATGCTCCTGGCAATCTGGAGAAACTTCCGATTGCCGGTCTGTTCGTAAGCTTCCAGGTACGCCTGGCCAATCAGGCTCGTCCAAACAATGGTGGGCTCGTGGGCCGCAATGCGCCCTGTTCGCGACGAGAAATCAAAGTGATTTCCCCAACAATGACCCGCGTACCCGGTTTCCCGGTGCTCATCCAGCCAGTCCAGACACTGGATTGCCTTGCTCCTGTATTCCTCGTCCCCCAATGTCTTGAACATCAGGAGATAGCCCCAAGCCATAAACCCCCGGCCCTTGGTGGAATCCATGGGTCGAACCCCTAGCAGAGGACGAATATTGAACGGGCACTTCCAGATGGCCTGTTGCAGGACCCGCTCCGCAAACAGATTGTCGAACGTCAACGGCCTGAGCCAGGAAGTCAGGCCGTCGGCGGGGTCGTAGCCCTTGTAGTCACGGTCTTCAACGAACTTCTGGACAGCATCCAACGCCTGCTTGATCACTAACTGCAAATCATCCATTGCGAGAGCTTGGTTCTTTGAGATAGGGACTAACAGTTTACCCCGGATCCCTGCCCCAAATTCGTTTCGGGCGCGAGGTCGGGGCTCGTCCGCCCGCCGTGCTCTGGCCGACCGCAGAACGCCGACCGCCGATCGCCTCTTCCCCCCAACTCACTTCTCAACGCACAAGCTGTCCACGAGCTTCAGGTAGTCGGCCTTCCCGGTTGCCCAGTCGTTGCGGGCCGCGTATTCTGACGCCCGTGCCACCATCTGCTGACGCAGGTCTCGGTCGCAAAATACTTCGCACACCGCATCAGCCAGCGCTTCTGGCTTGCCGGATTCAAAAAACCGCACGCCACTGTCGTGGAAGTAATGCTGGTCGATCTTGGTGTCCGACACCACCACGGGAACGCCCAGGGACATAAACTCCATGATTTTGGTGCTGTAGGCTTCGTTACCGAACGAATCAGCGCGCTTGGGCACGACGCCGAGGTCCGCATTCGCCATGATCTCAGCGACCTGGCGCACTGGCACCGGGTCGAAGAACCGGACTTTGCCGTCGAGTCCAAGCTCGTTGGAGAGGGCCATCAAGCTGTCCTTCATGTTCCCGTCGCCGTAGATATGCAGTTCGGCCTGAGGTATGCGCGCGTGGATCCTGGGCATGGCGCGAATGGCGATGTCCAGACCTTGATGCCACTGCAAACCGCCGGGAAACAGAATCACCGGCGTGCCATTGTTTTGCGCGCGGATCCGCGGCCGAAACATCTGCCGGTCCACGTAGTTGATCAGAACGGAGCACTTGCCGTTGACGCCGGTTCTCTCTGCATACTTGGCAAGCCAGAGGTGGTTGGCGACGATCACATAGTCAGCATACCTGGCTGACACGCGCTCCATCCATCTCACCATCCGGATGGCGGCCGTGTCCTCCTTCTTTCCAAACTTGCTGGCATAAAACTCCGGGATAACATCGTGAATGTCCAGAACCACCCTGGCGCGGGTCAGTTTCGGCAACCAGGCGGCGAACACCAGGAAATCCGGTACGTTATGGACATGGATAAAATCGTATCGATGTTTCAGGTGCTTCGACGCCAACCACGCGGATGAGCTGACCCAAAACCGCAGAAGCGGCAGCAGATAGCCCGCCTGCCCCTTGTCCCGTTTCTGGGACCGACGGTGGACGCGGTGCACCTGCACCTGGTTGATGGTTTCCTCATCCGGCTGGTGACGATCCCGTTTCACACATACGACGTCGACCACGTCGCCCCGCTCGGCCAGCGCCTCCGCGTATCGCATGACGCGGTTGTCGCTCTCGTAAATGGAATGGGTGAGCATACACACTCGTAGAGAGCGCCCCCTTCGTCTGATTGGCCGAACCGCCGAGCAGAATTCGGCAACTTCACGGGGCAGCGCGTGCCAGTAGAGATTGGCGTACTTGTCGAGCACGTACTCCAGGAATTCCTGATAATGCGTGTAGGGAAAAGTGTCCTTTGAGTCGGTTCGCCCCTCAAAATCCATGTAATCCGGATGGACGTCCATCAACGCCATTCCACCGTGCTCGACAATCCAATCGAGCTTGGTTTTCCAAATCCTCGTAGATCGTTCTTTCAACAGCAGGAACAACGTCGAGTCCTGCGGAAGTGTGTAGGGGAGTTCGGCATAGCCGCGTCCCGCCGGTCCATCGATCCAAAACGGGAAAATTGTGTTTGCCCCATCGGGCTGGGGCTCAAATGGGTCGATGTCAAAGGTGGACGCATCGTACTTGATCGCCAAATCGTGAAGCCACGCCAGGTTGTGGTGCATGAAGGCGGAACGAAAGCCGCTCGCGCCCCAGTCGCTCAAGTAGGAGTTGATGCGCCCCGCCTTTCTGGCGAACTCCGAGCGGTCCCAGAACAGCTTGCCGTCGTGTTGGAGGTCATGCACTCCGACCTCGAATCCCTTTTGGGTCAACTCTTCGCGCAGTTCCGGGGGGACCCTGTGATCTCCTTCCGGGATGAAATTGAACGAGGAACGAAAGCCGAGTTTCATCTCGAGGTCCACCAACTTTCGAAGTTTGGCCAAGCCTTTGGCGCCCTCCACGTCATGCGTGAGCACCAGGGCGAACTTCTTGCCGCCCGGCCATCCCGGCCAGCCATCGGGCGGCTCGGCAGCGGCTTTGTTAATAGGCCAAATATCCTTATAGGCCTGCAGTGTTCTCCGTGCGAAGAGCCTCCGTAACCCCATTCGAACACGCCACGGAACGAAGGGTTTGACTTCGTAATAAATGCGATTCTTAAGCATGGAAGATCAATTTAAAGCGAACTGTCGTTCGGCGCCGGTCTCCCGACCGCGCCGCCTGTAGCGGCGGTCTATGACCGCCAGTCATCCGTTGGTAGGGACGAGCCGCCGGCCCGTCCGCCCGCCGTCCCGATTGTAGGGCGGGAAGCCCCCGTCGTATGGGGTTTCCCGCCGTTTGTATTGTTCGGTTCGGGCGGCATCTCGGCGGGACACCTAAACGACAGCCCCGAAAGCTTTCGGCGCAGGCCGTCCCGCCCAACAAAATAGATCGGCCCTCAGGAATCGCTCAGGTATTCCTGGTTCAGCCGGGCAGGCACGTAGGTGCGCGTTTTGTTCAACACGGCGCAGACGTTGGCTTTGGACTCGGCGAGCAACGCCGATGCCTGTTGAACAACCTGCCGATCCGTCTTCTCGGACTCGATCACCAGCAACACCATATCCATGAATCCCGCCAGGCGCGGCGTCAGACTGGTCTGAGTGATCGGCGGCATGTCGAAAATGATGTAATCGTAATCGCTGGCCTTCAGCTTGGGCACCAGCTGGCTGAATCGCTTGGGCAGGATGCGCGGAAGCCTGTCGGTATTCGATTTCTCAGTCTCGGTCACCACATACAGATTGTCCTGAACCATGGTTGTGTCCTTGTTATACAAAGCGTCCTCCAAACCCAAAACGGGGTCGCCGTTGCGGAAACGGTGTGCCGCCCCTTTCTCCAGATTCATGTCAACCAGAAGCACATTTCCGTCCCCGGTCTCCGACAGGCACGCCGCCAGGCCAGCGGCGGTCGTCGTCACGCCTGTTCCGTGGTCGGTACTGGTCACGGCAACAAGCTTGGGCTTGTGGGTAATGCCCCGTGTCTCAAAGTACATCGCCAGGCGGTCCCGTAACGCCTCGTGGAACGGACGCAGCAACCGCTTGGGGCCCTTCAGCTCCATCATCTGGCTGCCTTCAGCTTCCGCCGCGCCGACCGCGGTGGCCGGTGGTCCACCTTCTCCCGCCGCTTTCAGGGCGGGCCGCTCCTGGCTTGCTGCCTTGGCGAGACGTCGATGTCCGTTCCGCTCGACGTCAGGAATCGATAGGAATAACGGCAGCCGCAACTTCGTTTGCACTTCGATGGGGCGCTTCACGGAGCGATCCAGGAACAACTCGGTGAGGAACGCCCACGCCAGGCCGCCGACCACGCTCCCGACGAAGACCATGGCCATCCTCTTCGTGGTCTCCAGCGGAACTTTAAACGGCGGCGACGGCTCCTGGATCTTGCTGATGTTGGTGATTTTCCCATGGCTGATCGCTTCGTCGATCCGCGCTTGTTCCAGGCTGGAGGAAAAATACCGATAGTTGGACTCTTCCAATTGCTTCTTTCGCTGCAGGTCCGAGATGGTCGAGTCCATCTCGTCTATGGCGCCTGTCTCCTTGCGGATCTGCTGCAACTGATCATTCAGGACCCTGATCTTGGTTTGAAGGGCGGCGATCATGGTCTTTTGCTCAACCGCAGCCCCGGATTGTGGCTCGTTGGATTTGGACGCAGAAGCGGTCAGAGCCAATGCCGGGTATTTCTCCTCGAGCGACTTCTTGGCCAGTTCCGCCTCGGAAATCTGCACGCGAACGTCTTTGACGAGCTTGTTCTTCTCCGTAAACTGCGCGATCAGCTCCTTGTGCTTCTTCCACAATTCATCAATCCGCGCAGTGATACTCCGGTATTCGTCCACCGGTAGCGCGCCTGCCCCGATTCCAACCGCATTTGTCACCGACAGGGCGCTTGCAGGTGTCACTTGCTCCCCCAAGGCCGCCTGGCGTTCTGCCAGCTCGGCCTCGGCGTCAAATATCTCCTGACGAATTTTTGCAATCTGATCGGTGTAATCCTTCTTGCTGTCTTCCAGAGATATGACGTTGATCTTGCTTCGCGCCTGACGCAATTCCTGCTCGGTCTGGGTAAGCTGCGCGCGCAACTGGTCCGTTTCCTGAGTCAGGGAATCGTCCACCTGCCCAAACGCCTGGTGGATTTCCGCGTGCTTTCTGAGGTAATCGTCGATCAGCACCGTTAGTACCGGTTGAACAACCTGCGGATCCGGATGCCGAAACACTACCCGCATCACACTGCTCTTGTTGGGAACGTCAATCACCAGGTTCCTCTGGATAAGATTGGCGGCGGCAAAGCGGTCTTTCCCGCCGCCTGACTTGGCGAGTATCCGTTCCGGCCCGACGACATCGACCACTTGCTCCGCAAGGTCCAAGCTCGTCAAAATCTCGATTTCGGAACTGATGATGTTCTGCCCTTCGGCAGTGGCTATCACGCGCGAATCGTCCGGCGTGGTCGAAGGAGATTTGCTATCCAGCACGTAGCGGATGAACACCTTGGCCTCCGATTCATACATCGGCGGCCAGAACACCAGCATCGCCACCGCTCCCAACAAGCCGGCAGCCGAACAGCCAATGATTTTCCACTTGTGCTTGAACAGCACGTAGTACACGTCGTCAAGGGTCAACCGCGACCGTTGGTTTATCATCTGTCGATCATTCATTACTTACATCACCTTTCACAGCATAGCCGCTAGGCCATGTGCCTGTAAAGCGCGGCCCCAATGCACTTCGCGACCGGGTCGGGTAGCGCCCGGAACACGCGATTATACCAGCCAAATGCCTCATCTTTCACCGTCACAAAACCGCCGCGCCGGCGGTCATACCGCATATACTCGATGCGGCGCTCCTGGGTGCCCCACCCAAGCTTGAAACTCCGCAAGCCATCGTTGCCCAGCGAGGTCCGGCCAAAATCGAGTTCATCGAATCCGTGCGTTGCGTACCAGCAGATGGCTTCCCACATCACCAGATTATTGGCCCGCAAGTGCTGAAATTGATCGTCCGACGCGCCAAACTTATAGATTGCCCGCTTCCCGAAATTGAAAAATACGGCGCCCGCCACAGCTTTTTGATCATTTTTAGCCAGAACGACCAGACCCTGATCATGCGAAAGGACATGACGGTGGATGTTCCGGAAAAAGTGAAACGGCTGCGGAGGAAGGCCGTGTTTTTTGCGCGTTTTGCAGTGTAGGCGATAGAATGCCCGAACCGCATCCAAATCCTGCGACTTCTCGATAGTGAGCCCGCTTTTGCGACCCTTTCGGATCGCGCGACGGACCGCGCCGTCGACATTCGAGATCAGT
>Ga0187859_10003210_pt1 | contig 10060 bp, 6 predicted proteins | sample June2016WEW_10_1_2_FD_133019 | JGI IMG/M metagenome (GOLD analysis project Ga0187859, IMG submission 133019) | Peatland microbial communities from SPRUCE experiment site at the Marcell Experimental Forest, Minnesota, USA - June2016WEW_10_10 | ecosystem: Environmental > Terrestrial > Soil >... | reverse complement strand
GCCGGTGTGGCGAAATGGCAGACGCACAGGACTTAAAATCCTGGGACCGTAAAAAGTCGTGTGAGTTCGAGTCTCACCACCGGCACCATTCCACCAGTTAAGGATTTTTCGACGAGGAGCGACCACGGCAAAGCCGTGGAACCACGAGCTTTTTTGCAGTCGAGGACGAGGTTCGAGCCGAAAATTTTTGAGGCGTGAACCCTCTTCTCTTGAAGAGAACCAGTCAAAGCGATTTGTTCTGTGGATTTTGAATCCAAAATCCATCGTTGGAACGGTTCGAGCCAGTCGGCTCGACCTGCCGTGAGGCGGTCTTTCTGCTCCTCCAAAGATTTCCTCTGGCTCAAGAGCTTGGCTTTCTTTTCAACGTAGGTGCTGCGGTCAATGATTTCATCGAGAAATGAGTCGAGGAGTTTTTGGAGGCGGAGATTGATTTTTTCAATCTCCGTACGCCTCTGGGCAACCAACGCGACGGATGATTGGGCGATGGACTTTCTCTCGCCCTCAAGCTTGGCAAGCATCTCGTCCGCCCAATCAGACCGGAGCGTGAACGGCTTAAGGAGCGTCGAAATCTCCACGTCAAGGGCTTCTTCGCGGATAAAAGGAAGATATGAGGCTAGGACCCTATTGTCCCTTTTAACTGAATATATTTGTTTGGGAGCCACAGACGTTTTATTTGGGGCTGTTCCAATTTGAGATTATGGGAGACAAGCTGCGCAAGTGCCTTTTTCAATTGCCTGAAACATTTCCGGCCACGGAACATCCTGATGGCACTTGGGGCATTGTTTCAGGGATATTTTGTCAATCTCAGCATGTAAGATTCCATATTGTCTGTCGTTCAAGCTCGATTGAACGTTGGTGATGGTTTGCTTTGAAATTCCCAATACAGCTCCATTGAGGCGATCGGATTTTACCAACTGCCCCAGAAAATCAATAAATTCCAACTCACTTTTATCGGGTGTCATTTTTGTTCCTTCATTTTTTGGTCATTCTTGCTGCATGCGCGTTGCGGCCTGGGCTGGTCCTTCCCCATGTCAGAATTGGGGAAACCAGCCCCGACATGGCATGTCGAAATGGCGACAGTGAACAGTGGGAGTGAGGCAACGGCATTTTTTCTGAATGGTAAAAGGGTCCCGCTGGAACAAGAGAACCCAGCGGGTGCCGGGACACTTACGCCAGCTGCAACTGCTGCCTGGCCTCGAACCAATGCTGCTGGTCATTTCCCGCTTCCTGTCCGCGGGAGAGCCAGATTTCGTAGGCCTTGGTGGCGATGTCTGCGTCGGAAGGAGAAGTTGTCTCCTGCCGGGTTGACTTGCGTGAAGCAATGCTTGCCGCTGCGGTTTGTTCTTGGTTTGTAAACATACTTTTTATGCTTTCTCTTACGGTTGTTTTATTTGTTTTGAAGCTGCCATTGCGGCTCCAGCTGGCAGGGCAGGGAATAAAAGGAGAGGGAATGCCCGCCAAAGGGCAATCGGACACCTGGTAAACTATACTCCGTTAGCTATCACACCTTATCTTGGAAACCGGACCGGCCAAGATAAATCGGCATAAATCGCCTGCCCGAAAATGGGACGGTCGAGAACAACCGCGCGATCGGCGTCGGTCATACATTCCAATAAGCTATGCCCCGGCAAGCCGTCAAAACTCCTTGTCATCACTTCCGGGCGGGAGTATTTCCGAATCAATCCCGTCTGATGGAGAGATGTCCTGAATTATGTGTAAACCAAAAGCCAATATGAAAAAGTCCATTTCCCTTCTCCCGATTGCCATTGCGTTGTCCGGCGCAATCGCGACCGCCCAGCCTGCCCTCACCATTTACAACCAGAACTTTGCCGTCGTCCGCGATACCGTGCCGCTCGACCTCCAGTCCGGCGTCAACGACGTGCGTTATGCCGGCGCCACCGCGCAGGTGGAACCCGATTCGGTGATTCTGCGCGATCCGACCGGCAATCATTCGCTCCAGATTCTGGAACAGAATTATCGCAACGACCCGGTCACGCAGGAATTGTTGCTGTCGTTGTTTGAAGGGAAGACGATTGATTTTGAAACCCTGCGCCTGAAGGACAACACCCAGGTCCGCGAAATCGTTCCGGGCAAAATCATCCGTAGTGGTTACGTGCCGGGGGGCAACCCGGAACAACCCATCGTCGAGGTGGATGGCAAGCTGCAATTCAGCCTGCCGGGACAACCGTTGTTTCCCGATCTGGGCGACGACACCGTGCTCAAGCCGACGCTCAACTGGCTGTTGCAATCGGACAAATCGGGCAAATTCGATGCCGAAGTCGGCTATATCACCGGCGGTTTTAGCTGGAGTGCAAGCTACAATCTGGTCTCGCCCGAGAAAGGCGACGTCGTGGATTTGGTCGGCTGGATCACGATGAACAACCAGAGTGGGAAGACCTTTCATGACGCCAGCATCAAATTGATGGCCGGTGACGTGAATCGGATCCAGCCGCAAACATTCACTGCCGGGGCTGGCGGAGTTTACAGGCTGGCGATGGCTGAAAATGCACCGGCGGTCACCGAAAAAGCCTTTGACGAGTTTCATCTTTACAGCATCGCGCGGCCGACGACTTTGCGCGACCGTGAGACGAAGCAGGTTGAATTCGTTCACGCCGAGAAGGTGGTGGCGCCGACGATTTACGTTTACGACGGCGCCCCGGGCTATCGCTTTTATGGCGGGCTCAACTACGAGCAGGGTTACGGCACGGAAGGCAATAAAAAGGTGCAGGTAATGCGCGAATTTGTGAACGCCGAGACCAATCACCTCGGCATCGCGCTGCCGGCGGGCAAACTGCGGTTTTATCGCCGCGACACCGACGGCCAGTTGCAGTTTGTCGGTGAGGACCAGATTGATCACACGCCGCGCAACGAGACCATCCGGGTGACGACCGGGAATGCGTTCGATCTGGTCGGCGAACGCAAGCAGACCAGTTTCCGCGTGGACACCGGCGACAAATGGATGGACGAGTCGTTCGAGATCAAATTGCGCAACCGCAAAACGGAGCCGGTGGAAATCCACGTGGTGGAACATCTCTATCGGTGGAACAACTGGGACATCACGCAAAAGTCGGACGACTTCAAGAAGACTGATTCACAAACGATTGAATTTCGCGTGCCGGTCAAACCGGACGAGGAAAAAATCGTCAGCTACACGGTGCATTATTCATGGTGATTTACCGGGAGCGCCGGCTTCCAGCCGGCGAGTTGTCCGAACAGGGAACGTCAAAACGCCGGCAAGATGCCGGCGCTCCCGGTCGGAACCATCAACGATGGTTTTCTTCTGCTTGACAAGCCGGTCAGGCCATTGAAGATGGGTGAAACCATCAACCACCACCTCCCATGAAAAAATCTCCATTGTTCGGCATATTGGCCTTGCTGGCGGGACCGTTGTTCATCGCCAATGCCAGCCCTGCGGATGACGTTGTCAACGCGGCCCAAAAACTGGCGGGCGAAGCCAGTTACAGTTGGAACACGACTGTTACCAATGTCAGCGGCAACGGTTTTCGCGGCGGTCCCGTCGAAGGCAAGACCGTCAAGGACGGCGCCACCTGGGTTTCGATGACTCGCAACGACAACACGACCGAAATTATCATGCAAGGCGGCAAGACCGCCATCAAGACGCCCGATAACGGCTGGCAATCGCTGGCCGAAGCGACCGACGGCAGTGATCAGCCGGGTCCCGCCATGTTTCTGGCGCGCATGGTCCAAAATTTCAAGGCTCCGGCCGCCCAGGCCATTGATCTCGCCGGCAAAGCGAAGGAAATCAAGCTGGACGGCGACGTTTATGCCGGTGATTTGACCGAGGCCGGCGCGAAAGAGTTGCTCTCCTTCCGGAGGCCCGGTGACGACAACGGCCCGACGGTCAGCAACGCCAAGGGCTCGGTGAAATTCTGGGTCAAGGACGGTGAACTGGTAAAATACGAATTCGATTTGCAGGGCACCATCAGCTTCAATGACAACGACCGGGACATCAATCGCACCACGACGGTTGAAATCAAGGACGTCGGCGCAACCAAGATCACGGTGCCGGACGAGGCCGCGAAGAAGCTGTCCTCCTGACGGCGCGACGGGCCGTTTGAAATTTTTCCCTGTCGAGGGCAGTGTCCGAATTTGCTGTAGCGTCGAGCTTGTGGCTCGAAATCGGCGCACCCGTCCTCCGTAGTCCCGCAATGCGGGACGGAGGGTGGACAGCGCCGACACTACAACGGCTAAATCCGGACACTGCCCCGCCGACAAACGGTTGACAATTGAACGTCGTCCGCCAAATTCGTGTCGGATTGCCGTCCCGACGAGGGCTGTGAACAAGGACAATCAGTATTTTGCGGAAGCGGGATTTTCCAACGCCAACGAATTGAAGCCATGAACCAGACGTCCGAAACCAAAGTACCGACCGGGCCTTCTCCGGCCATGTCCCTGCACGAACAACTGATGCGCCAGCATTTGCAGGAGGAGAATCTGCCGCAGGCGGTCGTGCCGTCCTGTCCGGTCAACAAGTTTTTGAAGGGCCAGAAGGCGCTGATTACCGGCGCCAATTCCGGCATTGGCGAGGCCGTCGCGCTGGCGCTGGCCGAGGCGGGCGCGGACGTCGTCATCAATTACGTGTCGCATCCCGAAGCCGCAGCGGCGGTCGTGCAGCGGGCCGCCGGGTTAGGCGTGAAGGCTTATGCGCACCAGGCCGACGTGCACCGCGAAGACCAGGTGCAGGTCATGTTCCAGAAAATGATCACGGAGTTCGGTACCATTGACATCCTGGTCAACAACGCCGGATTGCAAAAGGATTCGCCCATCGAGGACATGACGCTGGCCGACTGGCAGTTGGTGATTGACGTGAATCTGACCGGGCAATTTCTGTGTGCGCGCGAGGCCATCCGCGAATTCAAACGTCGCGGCATCCGCCCGGAAATTTCCTGCGCGGCCGGCAAAATCATCTGCATGAGTTCGGTGCACGAGGTCATTCCCTGGGCCGGCCACGTGAACTACGCGGCCAGCAAGGGCGGCATCATGATGCTGATGAAGAGCATCGCCCAGGAGGTCGCGCCCTGGCGCATCCGCGTGAATTCCATCTGTCCCGGCGCCATCCGTACCCCCATCAACGCGGAAGCCTGGAGCACCCCCGAGGCTTATCGCAAATTGATGAAGCTGGTCCCCTACAAACGCATCGGCGAACCGAGCGACATCGGGCACACCGCCATCTGGCTGGCGTCGGATTATTCGGATTACATCCACGGCGCGAGCATTTTCGTGGACGGCGGCATGACGCTGTATCCCGGATTCGAGACCGGCGGTTAGCCGTCGTCTTGGAAGCAGCAGCCGACGTGAGCCGGCTCTGGATTTAATCTCAACGAAGAAATTTGAGCCGGTTGACGCCGGCTGCCGCAAGAAGCAGTTTTACGGGAACATCTCAACGAAGCGCATGAATTCAGAACAGGAACGTCTGGCGGCGGCCCGCACCAGCGCGGCCCCATGGCAGCTTTGGGGCCCGTATCTTTCGGAACGCCAGTGGGGCACCGTGCGCGAGGACTATAGTCCCGGCGGCACGGCGTGGAACTATTTTCCGCACGACCACGCCCGCAGCCGCGCCTATCGCTGGGGCGAGGACGGCCTGGCCGGCATCAGCGATGAGCAACAGCGGCTGTGCCTGGCGCTGGCGCTGTGGAACGGCCGGGACCCGATTTTGAAGGAGCGTCTCTTCGGCCTCACGAACGAAGAAGGCAATCACAGCGAAGATGTGAAGGAGCTTTATTATTACCTCGACGCGACGCCGACGCATTCCTACCTGAAAATGCTCTACAAATATCCGCAACGGGAATTTCCCTACGCTCGGTTGGTGGAGGAAAATCGCCGGCGGGGCCGGGACCAGATGGAATTCGAACTGCTCGACACGGGTATTTTTGACGATGACCGCTATTTCGATGTCTTCGTCGAATATGCCAAGGCCGGGCCGGACGACCTTCTGATGCGGGTCACCGTCCACAATCGCGGGCCGGAAGCCGCCACCCTGCACCTGCTGCCGCAATTGTGGTTTCGCAACACCTGGTCCTGGAAAAATTCCGCCAAGCCAAACCTTTTCCTGACAAAAAAGACAACCATTTCAACCAAACATGCGGAACTGGGAAATTGCGACCTGGTTTGCGATGGCCGGCCGGAAATCCTGTTCTGCGACAATGAGACCAACTTCCGCCGGCTGTACGGCCAGAACGAAGCCATCGGCCATTTCAAGGACGCCTTTCACGAATACCTCGTCCACGGCAACCGTTCCGCCATCAGCCCGGATTCCGAAGGCACGAAAGCCGGTGCGCTTTACCAACTGGCCATTCCTCCCAATGATTCAGCGCAGATTCGACTTCGTTTGGTTTGTAGCAGTGGACGTCAGTCCGCTCCGTCCAGTCAGAGCCGACTCACGTCGGCTGCTACGGATTCATTTGCCAATTTCGACGCCATTTTCACCCGGCGCCGGCAGGAAGCGGACGATTTTTACGCCGACTTGCAGAAGAATATTGCCGATGCCGACGCGCGCCTCGTCCAACGCCAGGCGTTTGCAGGCATGATTTGGGGCAAGCAATTTTATCATTACAACGTGGTGGACTGGTTGCGCGGTGACCCGGCCCAACCGCCGCCACCGCCCGAGCGCAAATACGGCCGCAATGCGGATTGGAAACATCTCAACAACGCGGAAATCATTTCCATGCCCGACAAGTGGGAATACCCGTGGTATGCCTCGTGGGACCTGGCGTTTCATACCATCGCCCTGGCGCTCGTGGACGCCGAGTTCGCCAAGCGCCAGCTCGTCCTGCTCACCCGCGAATGGTACATGCACCCGAACGGCCAGTTGCCCGCCTACGAGTGGGCGTTCGGCGACGTCAATCCGCCCGTCCACGGCTGGGCCGCGTGGCGCGTGTTCCAGATCGACCGCAAGCAGCGCCGCCAAACAAATCCCGACGATCCCGGCGACGTTGTTTTTCTGGAACGCGTCTATCACAAACTGTTGTTGAACTTCACGTGGTGGGTGAATCGCAAGGACGCGCAGGGCCGGAACATTTTCCAGGGCGGCTTTCTGGGACTGGACAACATCGGTGTGTTCGATCGCAGCAAACCGCTGCCCACCGGCGGTTTCCTGAATCAAGCCGATGGCACGAGCTGGATGGCCATGTATTGTCTGAACCTGCTGCGCATTGCGCTGGAACTGGCCCGGCACAATCGCGTTTACGAGGACATTGCCAGTAAATTTTTCGAGCATTTCCTTAATATTGCCGCCGCCATCAACGGCATGGAAGAGGATGCGCTCGGTTTGTGGGACGAGCAGGACGAGTTTTACTACGACCACCTTTGCCTGCCGGACGGGCGCACCTTGCCCGTCAAGTTGAGGTCCATGGTCGGTTTGATCCCGCTCTTTGCCGTGGAAGTGCTGGACCCCGCGCTGTTCAAGGAATTACCGGAATTTGCGTGCCGGATGGACTGGTTTTTGGAGCACCGTCCCGAACTGGCAAAATTGGTTTCCCGCTGGCAGGAGTGCGGCGCCGGTGAACGCCGCCTGCTGTCGTTGTTGCGCGGTCATCGCATGAAATGCCTGCTCCGCCGGGCGCTGGATGAAACCGAATTTTTGAGCGACCACGGCCTGCGGGCGCTCTCCAAGGCGCATGAACGTGAACCATACCGGCTCGATTCCGGCGGTCAAACGTCGGAAGTCAGCTACTGGCCCGCCGAATCGCAGAATGGCCTTTTTGGCGGCAACTCCAACTGGCGCGGCCCCGTCTGGATGCCGCTCAATTATCTCCTCATCGAATCGTTGCAAAAATTCCATTACTATTACGGTGACGATTTCAAAATCGAATGCCCGACCGGCTCCGGCCGGTTCATCACCATCAACGAAGTGGCGGACGAACTGGGGCGCAGGCTGACGCGGTTGTTTCTCAAGGGCGCCGACGGCCAGCGGCCGGTGCTGAAATATCATCCCAAACTGGCGACCGATCCGCATTTCCGCGACCACGTGCTGTTTCACGAATACTTTCATGGCGACACCGGCCGCGGTGCCGGGGCTTCGCATCAAACCGGCTGGACCGGCCTGGTGGCGAAATTGATTCAGCCCCGGTGCGTTGAGAATCCGACGAGGAAAAAGCCGTAATCTGCACGGTGCCATATACCGGGAGCGCCGGCTTCCAGCCGGCGAATTTCGCGAACAATAAAATGTCAACCCGCCGGCAAGATGCCGGCGCTCCCGGTTACTTCGCCATTACCACATCGGTGCTGCTTTCGGACGAAGCAACGGCGGCTTCCGGTCCTTCAGTCTTGTGGAATTTCACGCTGACGATCTTGCTCACGCCGTGTTCCTGCATCGTCACGCCGTACAGCACGTCGGCCATGCCGATGGTGCGCTTGTTGTGCGTGATGATGATGAACTGCGAATGCGAGATGAACCGCTGTAACAGCTTGACGAACCGGTTGATGTTCGCCTCGTCGAGTGCCGCGTCCAATTCGTCCAGCACGCAGAACGGACTGGGTTTGACCTGATAAATCGAAAACAGCAGCGCCACCGCCACCATTGTCTGCTCGCCGCCGGACAGCAACGTGATGCTTTGCAACTGTTTGCCCGGCGGCCGCGCCACGATGTCAATGCCGCTCTCCAGCACGTCGTTCTCGTCCACCAGAACCAGGTCCGCCTTGCCGCCGCCGAACACCTCGACGAACATCGCGCGGAAATTGTCGCGCACCTTCTCGAACGTCTCGACAAACATCTGCCGCGTCTGCACGTTGATGCGGTTGATGACTTCCAGCAGTTGCGCCCGGGCCTGAACCAAATCGTCGTTCTGCTTCGTCAGAAATTGATAACGCTGCTCGGTTTCCTCGTATTCCTCGATGGCCACGAGATTCACCGGGCCGATTTCGTCGAGCCGTTTCTGCAAGGCTTCAATCTGCTGCGCGACGGCGTTCCAATCCGTGGACACGCCCGCGGCGGCCATTTCTTCCGGCGTCATCACGTGCACCTTCGCCGCGCCTTCGTCGGCAAACGTGATGGTGATGCACTCGCTGCGCACGTCGTCGAGATTGACGTGATATTTCTGCTGGATCCGTTCGCGCAGGTTCTGGACGGACATGTTCTTTTGCACCAGTTCAACGTCCAGGGCGCCACGCTGTTCCTGCAATTGAGTCAACTGCCGCCGCCGCTCGCTCAAATTTTCTTCGCGCGCAACGACATCACCTTCCTGCGATTGTTTCCGCGCCAGCAATTCGGCGGTTTGCGTGTTCACCTGCTCGCGCTCGTGCTGCAAACGCCCGATTTGCGACCGTGAATCCTGAATTTCCGACCCCGCCTGCTCTTTGCGGCCAATAAAGGATGACACTTCGTTGCGACGCTGCTCGAGCATCTGGGTCAGCTCGCAAATGCGTTGCTCCAAAGATTGCTGTTGCTGGCGGAACGACGCCAAAAGTTGTTCCTCCGCCGCGAGCGCCACCTTGCTTTCCGTGAGCGCGGCATGGGCGGCATCGCGCTGCTGGCGCAGATTTTCCAGCTCGGCCGTGAGCGCGGCGACCTTTTCCTGTCCGGCGCGTTCGCGGGCTTCAAGCTCGTTCAGCCGGGCCGCCAGTGCGCTGCGCTTTTGCGAACCTTCCAGCTCCTGCGCAGCGAGGCTTTGAACTTCAAAAACCACCGTCTCAATTTTCTGGTGCAGCAGCCGGTTTGAATTTTGCAACGCGTTGAACTCGCCTTCGCGCGTGGCGATGGCGACTTCCTGCTCGCGCAATTCGGTCTGCGCCTGCTGCAGGCTGGCCTGCAACTCCGTCTGCTCGCCCAACAGCGCGCCGCGTTTGCGGCTCATGTCGGCAACGCGGAGCTGGACTTCCGTCAGTTCCCCGTGCAATTCGGAGATCTGGTTTTTGCGTCCGAGAATCGAGGCCGGCGCCTTGGGATTGCCGTTGCCGTTCAAGTAACCGCCGGTGTAAATGCCGTGCCGGCTCAGCAAATCGCCGGTCAACGTGACAAAATCACAGCCCGCGTGGCCGTTTTGAATCTGGGCAGTGGCCGTGGTCAGGTCGGAAGCGATGAAGGTGCGGCCCAACAACGCTT
>Ga0187859_10003204_pt1 | contig 10069 bp, 11 predicted proteins | sample June2016WEW_10_1_2_FD_133019 | JGI IMG/M metagenome (GOLD analysis project Ga0187859, IMG submission 133019) | Peatland microbial communities from SPRUCE experiment site at the Marcell Experimental Forest, Minnesota, USA - June2016WEW_10_10 | ecosystem: Environmental > Terrestrial > Soil >... | reverse complement strand
CGGACAGCTTCCACGTCCTGCTCGGGCCCGAGCGCGGGACGCATCTTGTAAGCCCGAAAGCCAAGCTGCGCGATGGCCGCGGCTTCGGCCGCGAATCCCTCGGGCGGCATGTACATCCCCGCGCTGCCGTAGAGCCGGATGTGGTCGCGGACGCGGCCGCCGAGCAACTCGGAGACCGGCACGCCGAGCGCTTTGCCGGCCAGATCGTACAGGGCGATCTCGACGGCGCAGTAAACCTTGGCGACCTCCAGGTCGGCGCCAGCTCCGGCCAGAAAGAGCACGCGAAGCGCGTCCGGGTCGGCCAGCGTGCGGCCCTCCAGAAAAGGCGCGACTGTCGACTGGATGGTCTGCTGCGCGCTTTCGCTGGCCGCCGCCGGCGCGTAGCCCACCAGGCCGTTGCTGGTCTCCACGCGCACGAACATCGCGTCGCGCTTCAGAATGGTGCGCTCACCTCCCCAGAATGGCAGCTTGAGCGGTTCCGGAAAGGGATAAGACAGCAGGAAAGAACGGACACTCGAAATCTTCATGGACGCCGAATCAGGATATCACGGAGCGGGCCGGGTGCCGCTACCGGGGCCCGCAGAAAAACTTCCGGCCCATGTGCATCGGCGGGACGGCCTTACTCTTCGGTTTTGTTTGCCTTTGAACCAAAGATGTATCCAAGGATGCTCGTGAATACCGGCAGAAGCACTTTGACGACGATGGAATCAAACAGTGACGCGAACGGCTCCAGCGCGACCTGCTGGAGGGTCCGAAAGTTGTCCAGTATTGCCTTAGCGGTGGTCGGGTCAGAGGTTGGTGGGATCACAGGCACCGGGGGCGCATAGAATATCCATCTACCTACCAGTGCGAAGGTGATGATCGCGCCCGTGACGCCCACGGATCCGGCAAGATAAAGTCCCGTGCGCTGGAGAAACGTACCGCCCTTTACGGGCCTCGTAGCCCCAGCAGACTGAAGGATCTCTGCGGCGGAAACCTTGTCTTCGTTTGCCATGCTCTACGGAAGCACGACCTCCTTCTTGAGGTTGGCGTCGTCGGTGATAACAATCTTCGCGCTCTTGTTGGCTCGCTGCTCGTTCTTCAGGTAGCTGTAGCTCGCCACCGCCCGGCGGATTACATCCGCTTTTGTCGTCGCGTCCGTGGTGTCGACCAACTCGGAAAGCGTTTTGTCGAAATCCTTATCGAAATCGATGGTGTACCGAGGCATACTTAAATCGTACTGCATTATTACTGCAATGTAAAGAGCGAGCATGCCGTAAAATCGAGCCGGCTATCGCCACTGTTCTGTCCTATCGGCGCGTCCCGTAAGCTCTTTCGATTTCGGATTCCACACGGCCCACGCTTTTCTTCAATCTTTCGAGGTTCTGGTCGAAATCCGTCAACGCATCGAACAGCGAGAGCTGAATCGGTTCAGGTCTTCGGCGTTTGACGCCACCTTCTACGTCACTGATCGAGAATTCGCACCAGTCAGGCGTTCCGTCAGTGTCCTCAATTCGGACGGTCAAGTCCCATTTCAGAAACGCGCTGAGGAGAACATCAGCTTGCGGAACCGACCCTTTGGCGTATTGACTCAACGCCTGTCGTGTCACTCCAATCTGCGCCGCCACATCCGCCAGAGATCCTCGCCCAGATTTCACTTTGTTGACGAGTGCGGCAAACTTCTTTTGGATCTCGGCTCGAATACTCGCTCGGAGTTGGTCCGGCTTCAGTGATGTTTCCATTTGAAAGGCGCGTGGGCCTCCGAGCGATTTTAACTTGCAAGTGGCTCAAATTGCAAGTATACTTGCTTAAAATGCGCAAGTATGCTTGCGGAATAGCAACGGCCCTGCGGGCCGCGCTAGAATTGCTGATTGTCACGTAAACTAGGCCGCACGGAGAAACCGGGTGGACGAGGCTTAGGGAGTGTACCAAATGCCGACAGACCTCCAGGTACGAACGCAATACCTCGCGTTAGCGGAATTCTGCCAACGGGTAATCTCTTCGCTTTGGGATTTCATAGACGGAACCGCGGAGCTCCAGACCGAGGTTTTGAATGACGCGCAAAACGCGCTCCGATCAATCAAGTCTGGTGATCCATACGGGTTCGGCCAGAGGTCCGTGGCCGCGCTTGGCAGCTATGAACAGGTGTGCACGCTCGAGGATGTGTGGCGGACCCCCGCACAGGAGGAGGTCCTACAGCTTATAGCGCACCTCCTTAATAGCGCCGGACAGGCTCCAGCCGACGCACCAGCCACTGCGAAGAAGTTGATAAAGGCTTTTCTGAAACTCCAGACGAAGGCGCTCTGGAATTTCGAACAGCCAAAGCCGAGTGCCCCTCCGGATATAGGGGAACTATGTCAAGCTCTGGCGAGAGCCTAGTACACGAGGCAACCTCACTTCTCCGGCTTGTTGTTTCCATAGACCGCTTCGTATCCGAACACGAGGATCAGTTCGCCTACACCGAAGCAGCCCAGGCGTTCTTCAAAGACACACACAAGTGGGCGACAGAGGACACTGGCCGTATTGCGGATATTACTTCAAAGGCCGCGAAGGCGCCGGACCAAGTAGAGTCGCGCTACCTGCCGGAGTTGATCACCCTCAAGGGACGCTGGAAAACCCTTCACACCTACATAAAGCCCGCCATAGATGCCCACACCCTGACGTTGCCAGCTCCGCTGATCAAGATGGCGACCGAGCACTTGAAGCAGATTCCTGCGCTGGCCGAGAGCTCCATTGTGGCTCTTCTCACGCCGGAACTCATGTACTTTTACAACACGCCCAAATCCGCCTTCAGCTCATCGGTGCTGGTAGAGGTGCCGTACTCCCAGGCACCGGGCTTTTTTACAAACCTCACCATCTATCACGAGATCGGTCATTACGTTTACGAGAGGCTTGGGCAGGTGACGTCCGCCGCCGGCAAGCCCCAGGCGTCCACCAATCTCACGGAAGCCATGGAGAGGGCGTTCGCCGAAAAGCTACGTCCGGCTCTCCCAACGGCGCGCAATCGAGCGTGGGCGGAGAGAGTCCTAGCAGCGTGGACAAGAGAAATCTTCTGCGACCTATTCGCGCTGCGCAACCTAGGGCCGGCTTTCTCGTTCGCGCTGATCGATATGCTATCTCTGATCGGACTCATGACGGAAGAAACGGAAATCGCCTTTGATGAGGAGCACCCCGCACCGGCCGTGCGGTTCCGAGAGCAACTGCGGGTCCTCAAGAGTGACGGATGGTGGACAACGGTTCAGGATCTCCAGACGGAGCACATCTCCTTGATTAGCCGGCTCGCCGGCCAAGATCGGGACAACTACTTCTTCGAATTCCAGGAGAAGCGCATCCCCGAGTTTACAACCGCTTTCGAGAATGTTGTGCCGCTCATTCACGAAGCGGTTGTCGCGATCACCGGTCATTGCGTGAACTTAGCCCAAGATTTCGCGCAAAATAGAGGAGAGATCGAACAGTGCTTGGCGCACGGCGTCGTGCCATCTAGGCTGCTGGTGGACGATAATCCCTCATGGCCGACGCCGATTGCAATGGTCAATGCGGCCTATTGCTTTTATCTCTCCCGCTTGCCCGAACTCATGGACAAGCTCGAAGACCAAGACTCCTCCAAACCAGCAGACCGCCAAAAGTGGATCCAAAAACTGGAATCTTGGACAATGAAGGGGATCGAGGATTACTATCTCCTCAAAGCCGAGCAGAAGGCACGTGTGGCGATCACCGCCCCTTAGAGGCCGGATCATATGGCTACGGAAAGTGAGTCTACCTCAAAACGCGATTCCGGATTGGGCGTGTTCTCGAAACGCGAGATCGAAGCCCGTTTGGCGCTTGGCGTTGATAATCCCGAAGGTCTGGTGATCACGCCGTTGTTCAATCGAAAAAAGGCGCTGGACGCGGATTCCGTGGATCTCCGTCTTGGCACCTATTTCCTGCTCCCAAGATCGCTTCCCGAGCCCTATTTTTGCCCGGATAAGAAGACGGCCACCTCGCTGCATGTCAAGGTTCATGTGCCCCTCGGCCGCTACCTAGTGGTTCCCGCGCATCATACCGTGCTTGGCTCCACGCTAGAGTTCATTAAGCTGCCATGTGATGCGTCCGGGGAGATCCTGACAAAGTCGTCGATCGCACGCACGTTTATCGTCGTCGAAACTGCACCGTGGATACATCCCGAATACCGTGGCTGCTTGACGCTGGAAATAGCTAATGTCTCCAATACTCCAGTGCTCCTTTACCCAGGTCGAACGATTGGGCAGTTGATTCTGCTTCACGTGGCCCGCGATCATGACCCTGCAGCTAAAATCGCGAGTTCCTACTTCGGTCCTGTCCACCCTGAAGCACCGCTCTTCAAGAACCCGGAGGAGGACCTGCGCGGAATCGGTGTACCCCGTACTTCGGTGATTCGGAAAAGCTGGATAGACGACAAGGGTCAATTCGAACTAGACGCGTAGCGTGCGGCCTTCCAGAAAAGGCGCGACCGTCGACTGAATGGTCTGCTGCGCGCTTTCGCTGGCCGCCGCCGGCGCGTAGCCCACCAGGCCGTTGCTGGTTTCCACGCGCACGAACATCGCGTCGCGCTTTACGATGGTGCGCTCACCACCCCAAAATGGCAGCTTAAGGGGTTCAGGAAAGGGATAGGACAGCAAGAAGGAGCGGACACTCGAAATCTTCATGGACGCCGAATCAGGATATCACGGGGGGCGCCGTGTGGCGGGCGCGCCAGCGCAACGCGGGATTCGCTGCGGGAGAGCAGACGGGACCACATGGCATCCGGATTGGGGTCGAAGACCAGCGCGGCGTTGCCTTCCAGGATGTACCAGGCGCCGAGGTGCGTCTCGTTATCCAGTTGCCCCGGACCCCATCCGCAATATCCCACGTACACGCGCAGATCGTCGGCGCTCTTGCCGCCGGCCAGGGCACTTTCGAGCGCCGGTTGGGACGGGATAAGGTAGATCTTCTCCAGCACCCGCGCGCCCGAATCCGGCTTGGTGTTGGAGCGGAACAGCGCCATGGCGGTGCCGGTTTCCACCGGTCCGCCGATGTACACCGAATCGGAACGCTGCGCGGCTCCTTTCAGATTGCGCATCGCACGAGAGAGCGGAATGGTGGTGCGGCGGTTGATCATCAGGCCGACGGCGGATTCGCTGTCATAGTGAACCAGCAGGATGACGGATTCCGCGAAGGCCGGATCGGGGGCGTCGCGCGGGGTTACCAGGAGCTTGCCAACCGCCAGATCTTCAGTGCGCTTGGATTGCGCGGGCAGAATGAGAGCCGCCAGCAGAACGCCGGCCGCCACCCGAGGCGCGATCCCGAATCGGCGGAGCACACGTATATTATGTCGCGTCCGGCAAGAATCCGCTTGAACACTTTGGAAAAAACGTGGCGCGGCCAGTCCTGGCTGCTGTGTCGAGAGTCTTCTCGACATTTCTTCTCTTCGATTTCCCCGACGCGCTCGAAAGTCGAATGACGCTGAGCGTCGCCTAGTTCTGCGCCTTACCCACCACAATGACGGCCAGTTGCAAATCGCCGATCTTCACGTTGAGCACCTGGTCCGGTGTGTCGCCTTCGGTGGTGATGGAGGGGAACTTGGCTGGGCCCGGTTTTTCGATCGAGAACACGGCCGGGTGCGGCGTGCCGGAAGCCTTGGTGCTCATCTGCACCAACTGTTCGAAGCCGGGAGTTGCGCTGGGATCGGCGTCATTGGCGATGGGCGCGAGCAGCAGAAAATCGCGCTGCGGGGCCACGCCCTGATGCGAGCCATCGACCGGAAAATCGCTGTAGCGCATGGTGTAGAGCCCGGCCTTAATGGTTTGACCGCGGCGGTCGCTGCCCTCGGACGGGAAGCGCAGAACGCCGACTAACGCGCCCTGCGGAATCGGAAACACGATGGCATCATCGGTTGGTTTTGCGCCGGTGGGGATGCTGTTGCGAAACCAGATTTCACACCACGCGCCGTTGGGTCCAGCGACGCGATAACCTTGCGTTTGAAGCGCTGAAGTGTAAGCCGCTGGAAGGCCGGACGGGGCGCCGGACACTGCCTCAACCTTGTAATCCTGAGCCCAAGCGGTTGGGAGCAGGAAGACGAGCAGCAAGATGAAGCGCATGATAACCCCTCAGGCCCAAAAGCATGGAGCGGGAGACGGGATTCGAACCCGCGACATCGACCTTGGCAAGGTCGCACTCTACCAACTGAGTTACTCCCGCGCAAACCGCAGTATCAATTTTCCTTCAGAACATTCTCAAAGTCAAACGTTGCGAATATGTAGCTGATTTTAAAGCAATTAGAAACTTGTGGCAAAGCGATGCCCCTGTGTTAGACTACAGTCTCGGTTGACCAAAGCGGAGGTGCCTGGCAGCCGTGCACAGGGCGAGTCTTCTGCTGCCGGGGTTCTTCCGGTAGGCCATCCGCGTCCCCAACGATTGTGAAGGAAAATGTTGTGGGAAACTTGCGGGATTCGTGTGTAAAACCAATGAATTTATGGGATCAGCTTCGCCAGCATATCCAGCCGCGCGTAAGCGAGGAAAGCTACAACAACTGGTTTAAAGGCACTACTTTTCTGGGAGTAGATGGGGACACGCTGGTGGTGCTGGTTCCGGACGGCGAAACCCGCGCCTGGATGGAAAACGAATACGGAGCCCAGTTGCGAGAGGCGATTCGCGAGTTGCGGTTGCCAGTCGGCCAGATCGGCTTCGAAACCCGCGCCTCAAGCGGGGCGCGGGAATCGGTGAATCGAAGTGGAGCGGAGCCCGAGCCGGCGGCCAGCTCACTGAATCCCAAGTTCACTTTCGATACGTTCGTGGTGGGCGCCTGCAACCAGTTTGCACACGCTGCCGCCCGTTCGGTGGCCACCAACCCTTCGCGCAGCTATAATCCCCTATTTCTTTACGGCGGCGTGGGCATGGGTAAAACACATCTGATGCACGCCATCGGCCGTGAGCTGATCGATAAATTTGGCTCCATGCGGATTATCTACACTTCGAGCGAACGTTTCATGAACGAGATGATCGCGTGCATCCGCACCGAACGTATGCAGCAGTTTCAGCAGCGCTACCGCGAGGCGGACGTGTTGTTGGTTGACGACATCCAGCTTCTGGGCAACAAGGAGCGCACGCAGGAAGAGTTCTTTCACACCTTCAACGAGTTGCACGATCATCAAAAGCAAATCGTGATTTCCAGCGATTCGCCGCCGAAGGAAATACCGGGCTTGCTGGAGCGGCTCCGGTCGCGCTTCGAATGGGGTTTGCTGGCCGACATTCAGCCGCCCGACCTGGAAACCAAGATGGCCATTCTGGACAAGAAGGCCGAAGCCGAGGGCGTGAAACTGCCGGATGACGTGCGGTCATTCATGGCAACCAAGACCAAGTCGAATGTGCGTGAACTGGAAGGCGCGCTGGTCAAGTTGGTGGCCTACTCTTCGCTCACCTCGACGCCGATCAGTTTGCAGATGGCGCAACAGGTGCTGCGGCACATCGTTCACGTGCAGGACCGTAAGATCACCATCGATGCAATTTTGAAAGCGGTTGCCGAGCGTTTCCAGATCAAGCCATCGCAACTCAAAGAGAAGAGCAACACGCAAAAGGTTGTGCGGCCGCGCCAGGTGGCCATGTACCTGGTGAAAGAACTCACCGACGCTTCGCTGCCTGAGATCGGCCGCGCTTTTGGCGGCAAGCACCACACCACCGTAATTCACTCCATCCGTAAAATTGAGAAAGAACGCCAGGCTAACCCGGAATTGAACAGACTCATTCACAGTCTAATGGAAACATTACAATGAGGTTACGCTTTTTTCCACACTGGCCGGTGGACGACGGACAGGAAATCTGTGCAAGAACTGCGGCTGAGGCTGTTTTTGGTTGCTCTTGCGCATCTCAATCCACAAGTTGATGTAGCGAAAAGTACTTGAATTTAGTATAATTTAGGTGATCTTCAACATTTGCACAGGCCCGATGAAAACGGTTCTATTTTGTGCTCATTTAATACCGTCAGAATAGTTAGGAGCCGTAGCGCATGGAATTCACTGTCAGCAAGGCCGATTTGGTACGAGAGTTGAGTCTGTCGCAAGGGGTGGTGGAGAAGAAGACGACCATTCCGATCTTGTCAAACGTTCTCCTGGAGGCTTCCGGAGATCGTGTCACGCTGACGGCAACGGATCTGGAATTGGGTGTGCGTTGTTCCTGCAAAGCGACCGTGAAAAAAGAAGGCGCGGGAACGGTGCCGGCGCGCAAACTTCTCGATTACGTGCGGCTGTTGCCGGAAGGCGACGTGCATATGAAGTTTCTGGAGAACCATTGGGTAAGCATTACGTGCGGCCGGTCGAAGACGCGCATCGCCGGTATGTCGCGCGATAGTTTTCCCGAGTTGCCGAAAATGCCGGATCCGATCGCGGAGATCCCTGTGAAAGCGCTGGCATCGCTGATCGCGCGGACGTCATTTGCGATTTCCATGGAAGAATCGCGGTTTACTCTCAGCGGCGCGTTGCTCATACTGCGGCCGGACAGCATGACCATGGTGGCGACCGACGGCCATCGCCTGGCCTATGTTCAGACCCCGTGCGAAAACGCGGGTGTAGGCCAGCAGTTTCGCGCGCTGATTCCAAAGAAGGCCATGGGAGAGTTGGTGAAACTGGCCGAGGACGCAGTTCCGGAAGCGAAAGCCGAGTTCGCGGGGGACGACAACCATTTGTTTTTTAAAGTGGGAGAGCGGTTGCTGATTACGCGCAAGCTGACAGGCAATTTTCCCGACTATGAGCGCGTCCTACCGAAAGACCATACACTGATCGCGAGATTACAAAAGGACGAAATTCGCGCCGCCATTGAGCGGGTGGCGCAGTTTGCCGACGAGCGTTCGCGCGCCATTCGCGTGCAGTTTACCGAGGGTGAAGTGAAAGTGTTCTCGTCATCGGTGGAGATGGGCGAGAGCGAAGAGACGGTGACCAGCGAATACAAAGGGCCGGATCTGGAAATCGGGTTCAATGCGCAGTACCTGCTGGATTTCCTGCGGGTGACGGCACAGGACCACATCGCTTTCGAGCTGAAGGACCAAAAAAGCGCTGGTGAATTGCGGCCAGCGGGCGATGCGACGCCGGACCAATACCGGTATGTCGTGATGCCGATGAGGATCTGAGTTTAGGACCATGGAAGACCTGACCAACGGGCAACAATCAGCGGTTTACGATTCAACGAGTATCAAGGTGCTGGAGGGGCTGGAAGCGGTGCGTCTGCGGCCCGCCATGTACATCGGCTCGACCGGCGAAATGGGGCTGCACCACCTGGTGTACGAAGTTGTCGACAACTCCGTGGATGAAGCCATGGCGGGACACTGCACGGAGATCAACGTCACAATTCATGACGACGACTCGGTGACGGTGGTGGACAACGGCCGCGGCATCCCGGTTGATCTCCACGAGGAAGAAGGCGTCTCGGCAGCGCAGGTGGTGATGACGAAGTTGCACGCCGGCGGCAAATTCGATTCGAAAAGCTACAAGGTGTCGGGCGGCTTGCACGGCGTGGGTGTCAGCGTCGTGAACGCGCTCTCGGAAAAACTGGAGCTCGAGATCTGGCACCCCGACGGCGAAACCGGTCCCAGTTTCACCTGGCAGCAGGAGTACGCGTGCGGCGCTCCTAAAGGGCCACTCGTGAAAACCGGCCGGGCCGGCCGCAAAACCGGAACCAGCATCACCTTCAAACCAGATTCCACCATCATGGAGGTGACGCAGTTCAATCACGACACGCTGGCCAACCGCCTGCGGCAACTCGCGTTCCTCAACAAGGGCCTGAAAATCACGCTCACCGACGAGCGCGTGGAGGCGGAGAAGACCGAAGAATTTCAGTACACCGGGGGCATCGCCGAATTCATCAAGCTGCTCAATAAGGGCAAGCAGGTGCTGCACGACAAACCGATGCACTTCGAGGCCGAGCGCGATCTGCCCAACGGTGGAACGCTGACGATGGAAGTGGCGCTGCAATACAACGACGGCTATTCGGAAAACATCCTCAGCTTCGCCAACGCCATCAACACGGTGGATGGAGGCACGCACTTGCGCGGCTTCTATTCCGCGCTCACCCGCACCATCAACGCGTTTGGCCAGAAGCAGGAGTT
>Ga0187859_10003198_pt1 | contig 10076 bp, 6 predicted proteins | sample June2016WEW_10_1_2_FD_133019 | JGI IMG/M metagenome (GOLD analysis project Ga0187859, IMG submission 133019) | Peatland microbial communities from SPRUCE experiment site at the Marcell Experimental Forest, Minnesota, USA - June2016WEW_10_10 | ecosystem: Environmental > Terrestrial > Soil >... | reverse complement strand
AGATACCCTGGCTCCACGGACGGATTGCCATTCAAGATAGGTTTGCGGTTCTCGGCCACCCAGCCGGACAAACCTTCTCCGACGGGTATCTCGAGCGAGGAGAACAATCGGAAATCTTCTCCATTTACGTAATGAGGAATCAGTTTCCCTTCCAACCGCACGTAGATGGCGATGGCGTCATAGGGTACGATTTTCTTCAAGCGCGCCGCCACCACGGAAAGCGTCTCATCCAGACTCAAGGAGTTGCCCAGATCCTGCACCAACTCAAACAGCAACTGCACTTCCTGCCGGGCCGCGGCGATCGAGTCCAGAAAGTCGTTTTCGCTGGCCGGGGCCGTGCGCGGCGCCGCGCCTTGATATCCGGCGCCTGGCTCCAAGCCCTTGTCGATTCTTACTTCCGTCGACAATTTAGCCGTGATCTCCGGGGTGGCCTGCGACAGCCGCTCCAGCTCGGCAAAATGCCGCTTCAGGACGTCGACCACATTCGGATCGAAGCTCTTGCCGGCCAGATCGGACACCTCGTTCATGGCCTCCTCGAGGCTAACGGCGCGCCGGTATTGGCGGTCGGAAGCCAGCGCGTCCAGGCAGTCCACCGCCGACAGGATCCGCGCCCCGAGGGGTATCTCCTCGCCTCGTAGACCGTAAGGATAACCGCTGCCGTCCCACTTTTCGTGATGGGCCCTCACAATCGGAGCCACTGGATACGGAAACGATACTCGCTCCAGAATCTCCGCGCCCACCACCGGGTGGATCTTCATCTTCTCGAACTCTTCCTGAGTCAGACGGCCCGGCTTGGATATAATGTGCTCGGGCACTGCCAGCTTTCCGATATCGTGCAGCAGCGCCGCCGCCTTGAGGGCCTCCAGTTCCTGCCCGGATAGCCCCAGTTGCTTGCCCACTTCGACTGCATACACGCGGACCCGCCTCAGGTGCTCGTGCGTCGTATGGTCTTTGGCCTCAATCGCCAGCGCCAGAGCCTCGATCGTCCGCATATGCAGCCCACCGATGGACTCCACGTGCCGTCTCTCGTCTTCCAGGCGCGCCAGATAGAGCTCGTACGAGCGGTAAATCAAATAGATGACCGGCATCAACACGATCGAAGCTTGCCAGTGCATCTGTCGGGTGAAGAGACTGATAATCCACGCCAGCGAACCGCCGACCAGATAGAAGGGAAACGACCAGAAGAAACAGCTATGCCAGGTCTCGGCAAACCGTTTGCCTTCGGCAAGAGAGATGACCGCCGCGATAGGAACGGTGTTCAGAACATAGTAGGCAACCCCGGTCGCGATCAGTAACAGGGGACCGATGTTGTCGAGCCGTTGCAAAGGGGCGTAATGGTAGAAGGCATAGGCCAGCGCAACCGCGATTCCGGTGTTCGCGATGTTGAAGATCACCTGGAACGCTTTGGGACGCTGCTTTGGCTTCCAAAGGCATTGCACCACCGTGCCCAGGCAGCCTATAATCATGGCCTCGGACGCACTCAAGTCTGCGATGCCGATAAATACAAACAGGAAACAGACGGACATGGTCCCTCGGATCCCCGGCAGACTTACTTTCAATCCGGCTGCCAAACCCGACAGGACGAGATAGAAGACAAAGCGGTATAAGTCGTCGGAACCAAACCGGTTCAACGTCGCTCCGATGACGCTCAAGCCTAACAGGCTGAACATCGCAACGTACAGCTTCGCCTTGATATTCATGTCGATAGGACCGGGGAGGCGCACACGCCGGTGTTGGCGCGCGTCTTATACTCTTTCAGTCTCCGGAGCAGCGTGCGGCGTGAGATTCCCAGCAGCCCCGCCGCCAGATCCTGCCTGCCTCCCGATTTTTCGAGCGCCTCACGGATCACTTGCTCTTCCAGTCCGCCCAATTGGTGCTTCAACTCGGGTCTCTCTGCGCGTCCCGGCGCGGAGAGCTTCAGGTTCAGATCCGCCCCGCAAATCTCCCAGCTCTCGGTCAGCACTGCGGCGCGCGTGATCACATTGCGCAGCTCCCGCACATTGCCGGGCCACCCGTAATCTTCGAGCGCGTCCAGGGCGTCGTCGGCCAGGTCCAGCCGCGGGTCTACTTCGTGCAAGAAGCGATAGGCCAGGGGCGCGATGTCTTCCACCCGCTCGCGCAGGGGCGGCACTTGGATACTCACCTGGTTCAGCCTGTGAAACAGGTCCCCGCGGAAGGCCCCGGCCTCGACGGCCTGCTCCAGATTCTTGTTCGTGGCGGCCACGATGCGCGCGTCCACCGCAACTTTGCGCGTGCCTCCCAACCGGTAGTAAGGCACGCCGTCCAGCACGCGCAGCAGTTTCACCTGCATCTTGGCGTCGAGTTCCCCGATTTCGTCCAGAAACAACGTCCCGCCGTGGGCGAGCTCGAACATACCCGCCTTCTGCGCTTCCGCACCGCTGAACGCGCCCTTTTCGTACCCGAACAGTTCGCTCTCTACCAGGTGATCCGGCAGTGCGCCGCAGTTTATGTCCACCCAGGGCCGCTCGCACCGCATGGACAAGTTGTGCACCGCGCGCGCCACAACCTCTTTGCCCGCTCCGCTCTCCCCTCCAATCAAGACCGTGGCGTTGGTGCGCGCGATTTTCTCCACCATGCGAAACACGGCCTTCATCCGCTCGCTTCTCACCACCGCGCCGCCCACGATGTGGTTGCCGTCCTGGGCCTGCGCCGCCTTGAGATGGTCCTGTGGGTACCGCTGGTCCGGCCCCGGGCCCTCCCGGTTATGGCGGGGTACGGCGCGATGCAGATTGTAGCGGTCCGCGGCCCCGCTTCCTAGTGTGTGTATCTTCGCGGCCATCGCCATACCAGTAACATACGCTCTATAAGCTCTATACTCAAATCAATTATCGGCCATGCAGGTACTTTCTGTACCAAGATAGCGATAAGGTTATGGCACAGCATAGTATCCTTTGGGATAAACCAGTGGCGGTTAACGGATACAGTAGATAGGAGAGTACTAACTTTAGGCAACTTGTGGGGCAAGTTGGCAAGCTGCAGGCCGATTTTTAATCGGCCTTTCCCCGCGTGCGCTTAACGAAAGGTAACTTGCCGTGACTACCCGCGGCCAGCCATCGTGGAAGTGGTAGATGCCTTGACCGACCATCCGATCGACGACGCGCCCCTGCTATCCGTCCGTATCTCCGCCGGCTATCGCGCGCGCGCGGACGTGCTGCGCGACGTCGCGTTCGAAATCGAACCGGGAGAAATCGTAGGCCTCGCCGGTCAGAGCGGGTCGGGCAAAAGCACCATCGCCCTCGCCATCATGCGGTTGCTCCACCTCAAGGGCGGCGCCGTGCGCGGGCAAATTTGTTTCCGCGGCTGCGACCTGCTGCGTTCCACCGAACGCGAAATGCGTGCCATTCGCGGCCGCGAGATTTCGCTCGTGCTGCAGAATCCCGTCTCCTCCCTGAACCCCGCCCTGCGAATCGGTACGCAACTATCGGAGGCATGGGAAGCCCATAGCCGCGCGCCCCGCGCCAGCCGCGAAACCGCCATATTTGACGCTCTGGAGTCCGTCAGCCTCGCCGTCGACCAGCCCTTCCTGCGCCGCTATCCCAACGAGCTAAGCGTAGGGCAGGCCCAGCGCGTCCTCATCGCCATGGCCATCCTCCACCGCCCCGCTTTGCTGATCGCCGATGAGGCTACCAGCGCCCTCGACGCGCTCACCCAATCCGAAATCCTGCGCCTCTTCGCCCGCCTCAACCGCGAGCTGTCCATGGCCATCTTGTATATCTCGCACGACCTGCTGTCCATCGCGTCACTCTGCCGGCGCATGGCCATCCTGCATGAGGGTGAAATCGTAGAATTTGCGCCAGTGGAACGTATTTTCCACCGGCCAGCCCATCCCTACACGCGCCGCCTGATCGAAGCCATCCCCGTTTCGCCTCTCTCCGGTGAGCCGCGGGCCTTGGTTGCCGGCAGCGCCGGCAGCCGGCTACAATTGCAGGCATATGCTCGCGACCAGGTTGACGGTATCCGCGCTGCTTTCTCTCTCGATGGGAACGGTGACGGCGTTCGCAGCGGACCTATCGCCAGCTAAGTGGCCGCCCGACGAGAAAGCCCTTGCCGAGCGGCTCGAACTGAGCGCCTTTCCACCGAAAGCCGCAATGGTGGAGGGCCGCTCCGGGCTGGTGACCGCCACGCTATCCCCGATCGCGGTCCGCGCGGGCATCGAATCGCTCAAACAGGGCGGGACCGCGGCCGATGCCGCTTCCACAATCGCGCTGACGCAAGTCATCACCGCACTGGGATCTTACGTATCCTACGCGGGAATTCTGCAGCTTGTCTACTACGACAGCCAGACGCACAAGCTTTACTCATTGGACGCCGGTTGGAACTCTTATCTGGCTGAAACCGCGCCGAAGACCATCCCGGCAAGCCACATGTTACCGCTCGGCGGCGCGCAGTCAACCGCGGGTGAGGAAGGGCGCAAAACCCTGGTCCCGGGATTCATGGCGGGTATCGAAGCCATCGAGAAACGATTCGGTCGGCTGCCATTCGCCAGCCTGCTGCAGCCCGCTATCTGGTACGCCGAGAATGGCCTCGCCGTCTCTCCCCTGCTCGGGAACTACTTCGCCAGTCGGGAGAAGTATCTTTCCCGAACTCCGCAAGGCAGGAAGTTCCTGCACCAGGCCGGCGACCACGTACCGAAAGTCGGCGACCGTTTCATCCAAACCGATCTGGCTCAGACGCTGCGCTCCGTGGCGAAAGATGGCGCCGGGTACATGTACACTGGCGACTGGGGCCGCCAGTTCGTCGAAGCGGTGCGGCAGGAGGGCGGCCAAGCCACCCTGGAAGACATGCGGCGCTACCAGCCGGCGTGGGACGAGCCGCGCAGCACCGAGTTTGTGGGTCATTCCGTCTTCGCCCCCGCCGGAAGCAACGAGGGCGGCCGGCAAATCCTGGGGGCGCTGAACCTGATCGAAGAAATGAAGCTCGACCGCGCGGAACCATACTTCAAGGACTGGAAAGCATTCCGCGATCTGTCCACTCTGTTGCAGTTCGTGGAGTACGGACCCGACGCTCCGCCGGCGGTGGCCGAATTCCAGCGCCAGCACGGGCTCCACTTCTCCCAAGAGGATCGCGTCACCAAGGCGTATGCCCGCGCCATGGCCCCGCTGCTCGCGCGCGATGCGCCCCGCCACAGCGATGCGATCGTTGTCGTGGATCGATGGGGCAACGTCGCCGCGCTTGTGCACAGTATCAATGCCGTTACCTGGGGCACGACTGGGATGGTCGTGGGAGGCATTCCCATCGGCGATCCCGCGGGCTTTCAGCAATGGCGGCTGGCCGCCATCCAACCCGGAGAACGTGTGCCGAACGACATGGCTCCCGTGATTGTCATGCGCGGCGGGAAGCCGGTGCTGGCTGTGGCGACGGTGGGTAGTTCGCTGGTCGCCGAGACCGCCAGGATACTATTGTCCACTCTCGGGAACCATCTGGGCCTCCAGGCCGCGATGGAGGCGCCTCCGCTGCTCTACAACTACCTGCCGCCAAAAGGGGGCGGCACGGCGATCCTGCGAACACAGTTCGTTCCGGAATCAGCCTACGACCCGGATTTCCTCCGCAATCTCGAAGCTTCGGGAGTCGTTTTGGAGCGGAAATCGAGGGTGGAAGTCTTGACGATCAAGGGAACTGCTGTGGTGGGAGCGGGCGACCTTGAAACCGGCGCCTGGCGTAGCGTCGAAACGCCCTCGCTGTTCGGCTTTGCTGGCGCGTACTGAGCCAAGTCCACCTCGGCACGATCCTCCGGCCAATTTTTCCCCTTGACTGTATCGGTGAACTAGTACACTATATGTATAGATGACAAAAACAGACGCCTTCGCGTTTCACCTGGACCTTCACAGCGGCGTCCCTGTCTACCGCCAGATCATCGACCAGGTCCTCGGCGGCATGGCGTCCGGCAAGCTGACTGGGGGCCACCAAATCCCCACCGTCCGCCAAGTGGCCGTAGATCTAGCCATCAACCCCAACACCGTGGTGCGGGCCTATCGCGAACTCGAAATTCGCGGCGTGCTCGAAACCCAGCAGGGCACCGGCACCTTTATCGCCCATCGCGAAGTGCAGCAGGACGAAGTCGAGCGCCGCCGCCGGCTGGCGCAGCTTGTCTCCGAATTTGTGGCGCGCGCCGGCAGCGCCGGATTCACAGTCGACGAACTCAAGGAGCAACTCAATGATCTTTAGAATGCTGAAGTCGGGAAAACAGGAAGGATTCGAGAAGGGCGAGAAAATGCCCATCAGCAGCATCGGCGCCGCACTCGGCGTGATTTGCATTCTGGCCGGAGTCGTGGTGACCTCCGCAACCAACAGCCCCATCCCCGCGCTGGGGGCCAGCGCCATCGGGATCTACCTCATGTTCGCCATCCGGGTGGCCGATCAGTGGGAAAAAGTCGCCGTGCTGCGCCTGGGCCGCTATGTCGGCCTGCGCGGCCCGGGCCTGTTCCACATCATTCCGATCGTGGATTCGCTCAGCCGCTTCGTGGATCAGCGCGTGCGCGTCGCCAGTGTGACGGCCGAATCGGCCCTGACGCGCGACACCGTGCCGGTGAACGTGGATGCCATCGTGTTCTGGGTGGTATGGAACGCCGAGAAATCCATCCTCGAAGTGGAGGACTTCATCGGCGCCATCACCCTCAGCGCGCAAACGGCGCTGCGGGAATCCATCGGACGCCACCAGCTTGCGCAGATGATCACCGAGCGCGAAACGCTGGGCCACGAACTGCAGCGCATTCTGGACGAGAAGACCAATCCGTGGGGCATCACCGTGCAATCGGTGGAGATCCGCGACGTGCGCATTCCCCACGAATGGAAGACGCCATGTCGCGCCAGGCGCAGGCGGAGCGCGAGCGGCAGGCCCGCATCATCCTGGGCCAGGCGGAGACCGAGATCGCGGACAATTTCGCGAAGGCCGCATTGACCTACCGGGACAACCCGGTGGCGCTGCACCTGCGGGCGATGAATATGCTCTACGAAGCCATCAAGGAGAAAGGCTCCATGGTGATCGTGCCGTCGTCGGCGGTGGAGACCATGGGGCTGGGCGGTATGCTCGCCACCTCCGCCCTCGCGGGCAACCGGCCCGTGGAGGGCGGGCTTTAGCCCGCGCGGGGCTTCAGCCCCGCTCTCGGTGCTACAGTGATCCCGAAAGGAGCAATCTCGATGCTCAAACGCCGTGCCATACTCGTTGGTGGATCCACTTTGCTGGCCGGATTCGCGAGCGAGAGTGCGGGGGCACAGACCGCTGGCGGGCCGCGGCCTCCTTATTACAGCTTCCTCGATTTCGGGGGCGCGGGCGACGGCCGGACATTGAACACGGCGGCCTTCGACCGCGCGCTCAAGACGGGTGCCGAAGCGGGTGGCGTCGCCATCTACGTTCCGCCGGGCGAGTACCTGAGCGGCCCCATTTTGTTGCGTTCGAATACCGTGCTGCACCTGGCGGCGGGTGCGGTGGTGAAGGGCAGCCCGAGGCTGCAGGATTACCCGGCGGAGCCCCAACAGGTCAGCGGGGAATCGCCGCGGGCCGGCCTCGTGACAGCGCGCGATGCTGAAAACGTGGCCATCCTGGGGCGCGGCGCCATCGACGGCAACAGCATGCCGTTCCACAGCGCCAAGATCAAAGGCGGCTCCGATTGGAACCCCACCTTCACTCGGCAGAAGGACGAGTACATGAGCCCCAAGTTCGGGACCGAGACCGGCCCGCTGGACCACGGAGAACGGCCCGGCAACCTGGTGCGGTTCATCAACTGCCGCAACGTGCTGCTGGACGGAGTCACGGTGCGCAACTCGCCCACCTGGACGATGCTGTTCGACTCGTGCGACGACGTCCGCATCGACGGCCTCAACATCAACAGTCTGGCCAGCGGCCGGCGCATCCCCAACGACGACGGCATGGACCTGCGAAACTCCACCAACATCCGCATCTCGAACTGCAACATCGCCACCGGGGACGATTGCATCGCGGTCTTCGGTTCGCGCAACCTGGTGGTCTCCAACTGCACGCTGGCGGCGCGTTCGGCGGGCATTCGCGTGGGCTACGAAGAGGGCGCCAAAAACTGCACCTTCGAGAACCTGACCATCGATGCCAACTGCGGCCTGAAGGTGAACGTGCGCGCTGGAGGCTCGGTGGAAGACGTGCTGTTCTCCAACATCGTGATGCGCACCGGGTTGATCACTGGACACTGGTGGGGCAAAGGCGAGCCCGTGAACGTCTCGGCGGTGCCGCTGCGAGCGGGCGGCGGGGCGCTAGGCCGCATCCGGCGGGTGCGCTTCCGCAATATTTTGGCCGAGTGCGAGAACTCCGCGCTGGTCTACGGGTCACCCGACAGCCCTGTGGAGGACGTGGCATTCGAGAATTTTGACTTACGGATGCGCAACAGCAGACTGCATCCCTCTTACGGCGGCAACTTCGACCTGCGCGGCGCTGCGGATTTTTCGCAGGCGCTGTTCGAACACGGCATCCCGGGACTCTTCTTCCGTCACGCGACGGGTTTGCGCATACGCGGCTTCCGGCTGCACTGGGATGATGATGTGCCGCCCTTCTGCACGCATGCCATCGAAGGCGAGGAATTCCGCGACGTGGAGGTTCAGGGGTTCGAGGGCCGGCAGGCGGCAGGAGCCGCCATCGCACTGCGCAACGGCAGCGGCGTCACCATCCGCGATTGCCGCGCGGCGGAAGGGACTGGCACGTTCCTGGAGCAGGCGGGTGTGACTGACCAGAGGCTGTTTGTGAACAACGACCTCAGCCGTGCCGCGCGCGCATTCGCCGCCGAGCCGCACGGATTCATGGCGGCAGGCAACCTCATGCCCAAGGGCTGAGTGGGGCAGGCCCGTGGCCTGCGGCGGCCTCTCAGGCCGCCCGCACCCTCACCCGCGCTCCAGAATCCGGAAGATTTGCGCGCCATACTGCTCCGCCAACCGCGCTCCCACGCCGGGGATCTCCAGCAATTCGCGGATGCTGAGCGGCCTTTCCGCCGCGATGGCCTGCAGCGATTTATCGGACAGAATCCGGAAGGCAGGCACCTCGCGCCGCTTGGCCTCGGCCAGCCGCCAGTCGCGCAGGGCCTTCTCCACTGCAGCATTGGCGGGCGGCGGGCGCGGGGCCTTGGCAACTGGCCCGGCCTTCTCCCGCTTGCGAACCTTGCCGGCGCGCGCCTTCTTGCGGCGCCTGCCGGTCGCCTCGATCTCCAGCTTCATCTCGAACGGCGGCACAGCCGCGGCATCCAGGTCCCGTCCGGCCGCGCTCAGACCCGCCAGCCGGTAGTCCACCCGCCGCCCGTCCCGCTCAAAAGATGCCTCGGCCATCTCTACCCATCCGGCGCGCGCCATGCCGCCCAGCACCTCTTCGAACCCGTCGCGATCGAGCGAGTAGTCCGCGAACACTTCGCTGTGCAACCGCCCGGTGGCCTTCCGTCCGGACTTCTTCAGCGCGGTCAGGATGCGCCCCGCGGCCTTGCGCTCGGCATCGGTCGCGGGCCGGAAACTCTGCGCAATGGATTCGTCCGGCGCGCAGAAATCGCAGATGCCGCAGCGCTCGTGGGCATCCGCGAAGTCGCCGAAATGGCGCACCAGCCCCAGCATGCGGCACTCGCTCGCTTGCGTGTAGCGGATCATCAGCTCGATCTGTGCCAGCTTGTGCTCGGCCTGCGCGAGGTAAAGCTCGCGCCAACCCTCGGCCCCGCGTTTCAGATTCTCCGCGGCGTCCACCACCGCGCCTCCGTGAATCCAGAGTTTCTCCAGCGCCTTGTCGAAAACGTCCGGGTCCATCCGCACCATGCTCTGGACCATCTCCTTCGGCCGTGCCTCATCCACCAGCCGCGCATAGATGTTCTCCAGCACGGACACGTCCGGATAATCGCGGTCGAAGAAGAAATCGTGCGTGAAGCGGTCGGCATAGGCGTGCATGAGGACCGCGCGGGATGGGGCTCCGTCGCGGCCGGCGCGCCCCACTTCCTGGTAATAGGCCTCCAGCGATCCGGGTAGCGCAGTGTGGATCACGGTCCGGATATTGGGCTTGTCGATGCCCATGCCGAATGCGATGGTGGCCACCACCACCTGCAATTCCCCGCCAAAAAAATCGT
>Ga0187859_10003197_pt1 | contig 10080 bp, 8 predicted proteins | sample June2016WEW_10_1_2_FD_133019 | JGI IMG/M metagenome (GOLD analysis project Ga0187859, IMG submission 133019) | Peatland microbial communities from SPRUCE experiment site at the Marcell Experimental Forest, Minnesota, USA - June2016WEW_10_10 | ecosystem: Environmental > Terrestrial > Soil >... | reverse complement strand
GGCCGGACGCGCCCAGTTGCGCGGATCGCGCATCGCCGACAGCTCCCACGCCTCGAGCTCGTCGGCGGCCATCTCGGTGATGCTCGTCAGCGTGCTCTCCAGGCGCTCGGCCAGATCGGCGGGCGGCTCGACGGGCGCGAGCGCTTCGCGCAGCAGTCCCTCGAAGTTGGGCGCGGCCTCAGTCATGGACGATCTCCTCGAGCTGCTTGATCGCGCGATGGATCAGCACCTTGGTCGCACCGTCCGAGCGCCCCAGCGCGCGCGCGATCTCGCGGTTGTCCATGCCCAGCGCGAAGCGCATGATCAGCGCCTCGCGCCGGTCGTCGGGCAGCTGCTGCACGCCGTCGAGCACGCGACTCAGCTCGTCGCGCCCCTCGACCAGCTGCTCGGTCGTGTGCATCGCGGTGAGCGTGGTCGTGTCGTCGATCGGCGACACCGGCTTGCGCGAGCGGTCGCGGTAGAGGTTGGCGGCGAGGTTGTGCGCGATGCGGATCAGCCACGGGCGCAGCGGCCGTCCGTCGGATTCGCGCTGCGCGCGCTCGAAGTGGCGGTAGGCCTGCAGGAACGTCTGCTCGGTCAGGTCCTCGGCGTCGTGGTGATCGCCGACGCGGTAGTAGGCGTAGCTGTACACGTCGCGCAGGTGTGCCCGGTAGAGATCTGAGAACTCCTTGTCCAGCTGCGCCTTGGGCTTCTGGCTGGCTTGCTCGCTCACTCATCGCAGCCTATCCCCGCGCCGGAGTCGAGCCCCATCCGCCCGCTCACGCGGCGCGCGATATCTCGCGTCGCGGCGCCTGCGGCGCGAGCGCCGGATCCGTGGCCTCGGCGCCACCCAACCAGTCCCACTGCAGGCTGACGCACGCCCAGATCCGCTCGGTCACGCCGGCGGCCAGCGCCGGCGAGCAGCTCTCCACGATCGGGTAGCGCAGCGGACGACCGACGCGCAGACGCACCTTGCGCGGGCGAATGCGCCAGCCCCTGCGCACGGCGTCGCTGCCGATCACCGCCACTGGGGCCACGGGGGCGCCCGTTTCCAAGGCGAGGCGCCCGATGCCGCGGCGCGGATCGCTCAGCGGCCCCGAGCGCACGCGCGTGCCCTCGGGGAACACCACCACGCAGTCGCCGCGCGCGAGAATCGCGCGGGCGGTCGCCATCGCGTCGCCGTCGCCCGCGCCGCGGTCGACCGGAAAGGCGCCCAGGGCGTTCAGCACCCATGCCTGCCAGCGCTTTTCGAACAGCTCGCGCTTGGCCATGTAGTACACGGGCCGGCGCACGAGCGTGCCGATCACGAACGGGTCCAGGAAGCTGCGGTGGTTGGAGGCCAGCAGCAGCGGCCCGCTGCGCGGCAGGTGCTCGCGCCCGATTCGCTGCAGGCGGAAGTACACGAGGAAGAACGGCACGAACAGCGCACGCACCACCCGGTAGATGACCGGGTTCACGCCGCGCTGCAGCGAGCGCTCGTGAAACGCGGCGAGGTCGACCGTCGCGCCGACGGCCGGCTGCTCTGACGCGACGAGGGCCCGCTGGCTGGGAGTCTGTGCCATGCCTGAGATACACCGCCCGCGAGGGCGCCGTTACAGTCGCATCGCGGCGCCTATTCGAGCGGCGTCAGATCTGCGCCGCTGGGCGTCGCCGAGAACCCGGGGTGCCTCGGCAGCTTGGCGAACACGATCCACTGTGGCCGGACGCCGGCGGCGACTCGGCCGGCGCCGCGCGTGGCTGCGTTTGTGAGCGGCGGGCGATTCACCGGACCATGACGAATTGTTTTATTGAGTGCACTATTTGCTAGGTGCTCCGGCATCGTTCAGTACGCGCGGTCCCACGAGACCCCTGCTCGTCACAAGAATGGTCGAGACACCGCTCCTGCCGGGCGGTGGCCCTGCGGACGGTTCTAATTGTTGACACACTAGGTCAGCGAGCTGCGTTCCAGGCGCCCTGGCGACTCGGTGCCTGGGTGTAGTGGTAGATGCAAAACACCCTTCTCCATAGGCGACCGTTATGGGCCGTGTCACCTAGCAAGCCGCAGGCGGATTGCCTTTCCGCTCGCGCTCGCGGGGCAGGAAATACGTGACCTCCCTGTCGCTCGGATTGAGGTCGGCTACAGGATGCAGGCGTGAATACCTTGTATTTCGTACACGATTGCCGGATGGCAACTGCAGACGCAAGGGTGTGGAGATGTAAAGCGGATAAAGGTAGTCCATCCCACTGCCGATTCGAGGCTGCGATGCCAGCCAGCCAATCCATCAATATGAAGCCCGGAGAGCTGAACCAACTTGGCCAAGCTCTGAACGAGCGAACGGCCGATGTCGTAGCTGCGATGATGCGCCGCACGCAAGCATCGGGCGGATTGCTGGAGGACAGCGTCGAAGAGCGCTTCGCCCGTGTCGGGGCGGTGTCCACCACGGCTGTTGCGCGCTGGATGTCCGGCGAGAGCCCCGGCGTCGCACGGGAGGTCGGTAGAGAGTCCTGGCAAATCTTCGCGCAGTTGGCTGCGCAGCGATCCGCGCCGCTGAATGAGGTGACCAAGCGGTGCCTGCGCTGGTGTGACGCCGCGTGTGAGGTCGCCGCGGACTGCGCCCGGCGAATGCAGCTCTCGCCAGAGACACTCGAGCACGCATACGGAATGTTGAGGCGCAGCCTGAACGTCACGCTCGTGCGCATGTGCGAGTCCTTCGAGCATGAGCGTAAACGCGCCGAGAGCGACCTCGAGAACCGCCAGCAGGAGCTCGCGTTTCTGGCCACGCACGACACACTCACGGGACTGCCGAACCGTGCGCTGATCCTCGACCGAGTCGAGCAGATGCTTCGACGCGCTCAGCGCGACAGGACGGCAATCGCCACGCTGTTCATCGACCTCGACAACTTCAAGAACGTCAACGACACGTTCGGTCACGAGATGGGTGACGAGCTCTTGCGCGGCGTCGCTGCGAGGCTCGGCGCCACATTGAGAGGAAGTGATGCCGTCGGCAGGCTTGGCGGCGACGAGTTTGTGGTGATCGCCGGAGACCAAGCGCTGCAGCAAGGCCCAGAGGTAATCGCAGAACGTCTGCTGGACAGCTTGAAACGGCCGATCCGCCTCGGCGAGGATGAGACGCCCTTTACGGTGACCGCGAGCATCGGCATCGCGTGCGGCCAGCGTGAGAGCGCAGGTGAGCTCCTACGCGACGCCGACATCGCCATGTACCACGCCAAGAAGGAAGGGCCGAACCGCTACGCCGTCTTCCAATCGGGGATGCACGCAGTCATACAGACCCGAGCAGAGTTGGAGATCGATCTGCGCGCCGCACTCGACGACGAGCAGTTCTTCCTCGTATACCAGCCCACATTCAGCCTCCAGAGCATGACCCCGACCGGCATGGAGGCCCTGATCCGCTGGAACCGGCCGGGCGAGGAGGTCCTGCAGCCAGAAGAGTTCATCGGCCTGCTCGAAGAAACCGGGATGATCATCGAGGTCGGCAGATGGGTGCTCGAAGAGGCCTGCCGCGAAGCGGTTCGTTGGAGGGTAGAGGGCCACCCCGCCGCGGTCGCCGTGAACGTCTCCGCGCGGCAGCTCGACAGCGATGACTTCGTTGCGCACGTCGAGCAGGCGCTCGAACGGACCGACCTCGAGCCCTCGATGCTCACGCTGGAGGTCACCGAGACCGCGCTGATGAAAAACGTCGACGCGACGGCGGCACGTCTTTGCGCCGTCAAGGAGCTCGGCGTCAAGATCGCGATCGACGACTTCGGAACCGGATACTCCTCGATGGCGCACCTGCAGAACTTTCCCGTAGACGCGCTGAAGATCGACCGCTCGTTTGTCGCCAAGATGACGAGCTGCCGGCAGAGCGAGACGATCCTGCAGAGCCTCGTCGCGCTCGGGCGCGCGCTCTCCATCGAGACACTCGCCGAGGGCATCGAGCAGACACATGAGCTCACCGCCCTGCAAGACCAAAGCTGCGACAGCGGGCAAGGATTTCTGCTCGCCAGGCCGCTCGACGCCGCCGACACAAGCGAGTTTCTCGAACAGGCACTGGCGCCGGCGCCGGCGCCGAGCATCGTGCTCTAGGTCGGAGCTGGCGAGCCACGACTCAGCCGTCAAATCCGGCTCCCGGTCCGCGAGGCGTGCGGCAACGATCTCAGCCGGTGCGCTGAGACAGACCACCAGCATTCGCTCCGCACACGTGGCGCTGATGACCGCATCAAGCTCAACGGCATCCTCGGTTGTGGCGGCGACGAGGAACAGCCGCCGCCCGGCTTGACGTTGCAGCGCAAGCACTGCCTCAAGCTGAGGCGTCCACTGGCTCGCCGGGAGTAGGGGCGAACCCAACGAGAGCTGCTCGCTCTCTATCGCGCCGTACTCCACGCCCTCGATTTCAAGGAGCGTCATCAGCGCCTCTAGCACCGAGGACTTGCCGGCTCCGGGAGCACCAATCAAAATCAGAGCCGCTACCACACCGGCAGTATTGAATGCGATCATTCCCTCTGATGCGTCGCGCTCCTGCTCTTGCGTCACTGACCGTTGCGGCCTTGCTTGCTGGGTTTGGCGGGACGGCGCCGACCGCTGACGGCGGGACGATCGTGTCGAAGGCGGCTTCCTCGGCCCCGAGTGGGTTCGTCGTCCAGCCCGAGATCGCGGACCCGTTGTGCAACGGCGGGCGCGGAGCTCGTCTGCCCGGAGGGTCGGGCGGGGACTCGGTCGTCGCGAGCGCGACGATGGCGGACGGCTCCACGTTGATCGCGCTCACCAATGTCTATCCGGGGAAGAGGTCTGCCGTTCTGCGCTCCGTCACGCGCACGTGCGCGTCCAACCGCGGGTTCGGCGACGACGGTGCCGCGACGATCACGATCCCTTCCAGTCTGCGACCCACCGATCCGGCAGAAGACGGCTTCCCTGCCGAAGGCATGTGGGTAAACGCGATCGCGCCGAGGAACGGCGGTGGCGCGATCGTGGCCGGCGTCTATGGAGGCGACTGGGTGGTGGGTGAGGTGACCGCGCGCGGGACCGTAGATCAGACGTTCGGGAGCCACGGCTGGGTCCTGCTGCCGCTGCCCGGGGAGGTGACGGCGATCCTTCAGGAGCCCTCCGGGCGGATCGTGATCGCCGGAGACAACGGCGGTGGCGGCTGCTGCACCGTGAACTGGGCGGCGGCCCTGTCAGAAGGCGGCCAGCTCGAAGATGGATTCGGGGAACATGGGCGAGCGGTGCTGCCGACGGGTGAGGATTCAGGAGTCCGCTCGCTGGCACTCGAGCCGAACGGTGACATCTTGGCCGAGATCGGCTACGGAAACATGGGCTGCTGGGGTACAGCGCTCGCCATGCTAACGCCGTCCGGAGCGCCCGAGCCGATGTTCGCGGAGCGCCTTGCGCAATTTTGGGACGCACACCGCTTCGGCGCCTTCATCGGCGATGTCCACGTCGACGGTGAAGGCTTCACTCTGGTCGGCACCGGGCAGAAACCGTGCTACGACGAACCTCCGGGCTCCACAGCGCGGGCCACGGGTCTCATAGCCCACTTCCGGGCGGACGGCACGCCCGCCGGTCCCACGGTTCGCTTCCCCTCCCAAATGTATGGGTCCGTGCAGGTCCTGCCCGACGGCCGCGACGCGATCCTCGCCGCGACCCCATACGCCGACCCAACCGACATCACACTCACGGCGCTCCGTCCCGACGGCTCAACGGACCCTCGGTTCGGCAGCCACGGCAGCGTGCGGATCCGCACGCCCTGGCACGGACCGAATGCGACACTCTCGACCACGGTCTCGATAGACGAAGCGAGTCCGACCGAGATCGTCATCATCGCGACAGAACCCGAACGTAACCAGATGCAGCTCATCCGCGTGCGCCTCTGACCAGCAGCCTCGCGCCGAGGCCCGCGTCGCCACCGTCGTCCGCACGTATCGAGACAGCCAAACAGGATGCCCGCTTGCACCGCGGCGCTACGATGCGAGCGCACGCCGACGTAGCTCAGCTGGTAGAGCACCGCTCTTGTAAAGCGGATGTCGCCGGTTCGATCCCGGCCGTCGGCTCTGCTTGGAAGCGGCCGACCGACGAACGCGACGACGGGTTTCAGGGCGACCCGGGAGGCCGGAGAATGACTTGACCTCCCGGGGGTCGCCCTCTACCCGGATGACCTGTCGGTCTTCCGGTGTTCGCTATCGGCTCCGCCGCGCCGGCGCTTGAGGCGAGCGACGACTGCGACCACGGTGCGTGAGTCCCGCTGCGCCGTTCATACTCCCCGTATGGACACCCAACACGCCAGTGAGCTCCTCGCGCGGGAGCGTGCGCGTATCGAGCATGCACTCGGCGGGCTGACCCCGCGCGACCGCGAAGCTGCTCCCGACCCGTACGAGGCCGCCGACGTTGGCGAGGATCTGTTCGACGCGGAGCTGGCAACAGCCCAGGCCGAGCGGCTGCGCGATGAGCTCGCCGCGATCGAGCGAGCCGAGCAACGCTTGGTCGATGGCACCTACGGCGTCTCCGTCGAGAGCGGTGAGCCGATCCCGGATGCCCGCCTGGAGGCGATCCCGTGGGCCGAGCGCACGGCCGAGGAGCAGGCCCGCTACGAGGCGACGGGCGGCTGAGCGGGCTGCGGCTCGGCCAGCGCTAGAGCGCTGCGGGCGCCGGCCACGGCACTCGCGCCGGCTACGCGCAGCGGCTCGGTGCTGCGCATCGCGCGGCAGAAGATGAAGGCTCCCTCCAGCAGGCACAGCATCGAGAGCGCCAGCTCGCACGCTGTGTCGAGCGGGATGCCCGCGGCGCTGAAGTACTGCGTGGCGCCGGTGATCCACCCATCGAAGACGTCGGCGCACGCCTCGCGCAGCTGCTCATTGGTGCTCGCGACCTCGAGCGCCACGGTCGCTATCGGGCACGCGTCCGCGTAATCGGTCTCCACCAGCGTCTCTGCGGCGCCGCTGAAGAAGTCGCCGACCGCCGTGGGGACGTCGGGCGCCTGCATGGCGATGGTCGCGAACAGCTCGATGTAGAGCTGCCCCGATGCGCGGATCGTGTCCGCTCCGAGCTGCTGCTTGCCGCCCGGAAAGAAGTGGTACAGCGATCCGAACGGTGCGTTTGCGGCGGCGAGGATCTGCTTGATGCCGATGCCCGCATACCCCTGGCGGCGGAACAGCTGCGCGCTCGAGTCCATGATCCGCTCCCTGGTGCCCGCCACCTCAAACCCCTCCCCGCCCCGTTCACGCTTGCAGCTCAACACACGCTCGACCACTAGAGCGATCTATCTATTTCGAGGATAGCGGCCGCGGCTCGAGGCTGCGACTACGATCCGTGGAGTGCGCATGCCGTGGCCCAAGACGCGCGTTGCGACGATCGTCAGCGCGGTTGCGATCGCGCTGACGATCGTCGCCGTGGTACCCCGCCCCGGGCTCGCGGCGACGCCGCCGGTCCCTGAGACGTTCGCGGGCACGGCGCTGTGGGTGACTGAAGTCGAGCCTCCGCAGACCGGCCAGGCGCTGGTCGCGCAGGCGGCGAGCGCGGGCGTGCGGACGCTGTACGTCAAGGCCGCCGACGGCACGACCGTCGAGCCGCAGTTCTCGAGCGCGCTCGTCAGCGAAATGCGCGCTGCCGGCGCGACGGTGTGCGCGTGGATGTTCGCCTACATCCAGGAACCAGCCGGCGAAGCGGCGGCCGCGGTGGCGGCGGTGCGCGACGGTGCGCAGTGCCTGATCGTCGACGCGGAGAGCGAACAGGCGAAGCTGTATGGCCCGGCGCAGGCGTTCGTGCGCGCGCTGCGCTCGGCGCTTGGCGCCGGCTTCCCGATCGGGCTGGCCAGCCAGGCGGAGGTCTCTCAGCACCCCAAGTTTCCGTACTCGGTGTTCCTCGGGCCGGGGGGCTTCAATGCGTTTCTGCCGTTGGTCTACTGGCGTGACTTCGGCGTCAGCGTGGAAACCGCCGACGCCGCCACGATCGCCGGCGACTCGATTTACGGCCGCCCGATCCTGCCGGTGGGACAGCTGTATGGCTCGCCGACGCCGGCGGAAGTGCTGCGCTTTCGTGCCCTCGCGCGCGCGTACGGTGAGCCGGGCCTGAGCTTCTTCGATCTCGAAAGCGCGCAGCCGGAAACGCTCGCCGCGCTCGGCGCGCCGCCACCCGCACTCGCCCGTAAGGCGATCGTCGCGCCGACGCTGCGCGCCGCAGCCGACGGCGATCAGATCGTGCAGGCGCAGGAGCTGCTCAACGCCGCCGGAGCGCACCTGCCGGTGGGCGGCTTCTTCGGCGCCGAGACCGCCCGTGCCGTTGCCTCGTTTCAGGCCCGTCGGCACCTCCCGCCGAACGGCGTGCTCGGCCCGGCCACGTGGAGGGCGCTATTGCATTTCCGTCCGCGCGAGCCGTCGTGGGCGAGCGCATCGCCCGACAGCGCGCAGTGAGCGCAGGCCTCAGGGCAGCCGCAGAGCGGCGCGGCGTCTAGGCGTACAGCGCGTCGATCGCGCGCTCGTACTTCGCGGCGATCGGCTTGCGCTTGAGCTTCATCGTCGGCGTCAGCTCATCGCCGCCGGGCAGCCAGTCGCCGGCGACGATCTCGAACTTCTTGATCTGTTCGACGCGCGCGAGCTTCTCGTTGGCGGCGTCGACCGCCTGCTGCACGGCCGCGCGCACGCGCTCGTCGCGGGCGAGCGACTCGAGCGTTGTGTCCTCGATGCCCTGCTGCGCGGCCCACGCGGGCGCAAAGTCGGCGTCGAGCACGATCAGCGCGGTGTTGTACGGGCGCATGTCACCGATGCAGCACGCCTGGCCGATCAGCGGCGAGCTGCTCTTGATCGTCGCCTCGATGTTCGCCGGGGACATGTTCTTGCCGGCGGCGCTGATGATCAGCTCCTTCTTGCGATCGATGATCGACAGGTAGCCGTCCTCGTCGAAGGCGCCGATGTCGCCGGTGCGCAGCCAGCCGTCCTCGGTGAACGCCTCGGCGGTCTTCTCCGGCAGGTTGCGGTAGCCGAGCATCACGACGTCGGATTTGACGAGCACCTCGCCGTCCTCGTCGAGCTTGATCTCGATGCCGGGGGCGGGCTTGCCGCAGGATCCGGGCTTGCGCATCTGGTCCTCCGGCATCAGCACGGTATCCACGCCGAGCTCGGTCGACCCGTAGACCTCGAACAGCGACTCGGGCGGGAAGTCCGCCACGTACTGCTGCTTGAGCGCGTAGCTCCACGGGGCCGCGTTGGCGATCATGATGCGCATGGAGATGCGGTCGTAGCGTTCCTTGACCTCCGCGGGCAGCGCGCAGATCATCCGGATCAGCGCGGGCGCGGAGAACGTCGAGCTCGCCTTGTACGTGTCCACCAGCCGGAGCCAGTCCTCGGCGTCGAACCGGCGCTGCACGATGATCGTCTGGCCGTAGAGCAGGGCGGCGGCCATGAACGCGCTGGGGCCGCTGTGGTAGAGCGGGCCGGAGACGATGTAGACGTCGTCGGGCCGGTAGCCGAACTGGTTCAGCAGCGCGCCGACGGTGGCCGGATCCTGGGGGTGGCCGCGGAACGCGCCCTTCGGCTTGCCCGTCGTTCCCGATGTGTAGATCATCGACCCGCCCGGCTCCGCGGCGGCGGGCGCATCGGCCGGCGCGGCCGCGATGTCGGCCTCGCCCAGCATTCCGTCCGGGACAGTGCCGCCAACACCGCCGCCGACCACGATGATGTGCCGCACCTTCTCCAGCTGGTCGCGGAGCCCGGCGAACGTGGCCACGTGCTCGTGATCGGTGTAGACGACCTCGGCGTCGCTGTCGTTGATGACGTACAGCGCCTCCTCCGGCGTCAGCCGGTAGTTCAGCGGGACCGCGACCGCGCCGATCTTCCTGGTCGCGTTCATCACCGCCACGACCTCGGGCGAGTTCGGCCCGCACCACAGGACCTTCGTGCGCGGCCCGACCCCCAGGGACAGCAGCAGGTTCGCGACCCGGTTGGACCGCGCCTCAAGCTCGGCGTAGGTCCACCTGACGACGGTCCCGTCCGGTCTGTCGTCGATGACGCCCGGCTTGTCCGGCTGCGTCTGGGCGTAGATCGTAAGGGTGTCGTCCGGCATCGCACCTGTTCCTCAGCGGTGAAGTCAGTGACCATCGGCGACCGGTCCTGCGCCGCCTATGTCAATGTACG
>Ga0187859_10003192_pt1 | contig 10087 bp, 9 predicted proteins | sample June2016WEW_10_1_2_FD_133019 | JGI IMG/M metagenome (GOLD analysis project Ga0187859, IMG submission 133019) | Peatland microbial communities from SPRUCE experiment site at the Marcell Experimental Forest, Minnesota, USA - June2016WEW_10_10 | ecosystem: Environmental > Terrestrial > Soil >... | reverse complement strand
GCCGAGTACTTCCACATCGGCGACAAAACCCTGCAAACTCTCGGCCTGGGAGCGCAGATCGCCGCGGCCTCAGAGAGCGGAAGCTTCTCAACCCTCTTGCTCGCGACAATTTTGATGGCCACCATCGTCGTCACCATGAATCGCCTGGTCTGGCGCCGCCTCTACCGCCTCGCCGAGACCCGGTATAAACTGGAGGGCTAACGGGTGAGCGGCGTTAGCTGAGTTAGCTGAGTTAGCTGGGTTGAAAACTAACGCCGCTAACAGGCGCGAAGCGCGGCTAACAACGCTAGCTCCGCTTCCCGCCAAGGAGGTTCCCCGTGATTCGAATAGGTTTGGTAGGTTTCGGATTGGGAGGGCGCGTCTTCCATGCCCCTTTGATCTCCTCGGTGGAGGGACTGGAACTGGCCGCCGTCGTTGAGCGCAGCACGAATCTTGCCGCCGAACGCTATCCCGGCATCACAACCTACCGCGCTCTCGACGAGCTCTTGGCAGACTCATCGATCAATCTGATCGTTGTTTCTACCCCTAGCGCGACCCATTTCGACATCGCACGGCATGTGCTCGAAGCGGGAAAGAACCTCGTCGTTGACAAGCCGCTGGCAACAACTTCTGCCGAGATAGCCCAGTTGATGGCTCTGGCCTCCGCAAAAGGCGCTCTTCTTGTCCCATTTCATAACCGGCGCTGGGACAGCGACTTCCAGACAATTCAGAAACTGCTACGTGAAGGAACTCTGGGTCGCCTCGTCCATCTGGAATCCACCTTCGACCGCTGGAGCCCCGGCTCAGCCAGGCGTCCCTGGAAGGACGACCCAACCCAGGGCGGTGGAATCCTGCTCGACCTCGGAACCCATCTTGCCGATCAGGCGCTTGTTCTACTTCAAGACCTCTTCGGCAAGCCCGAGGCGGTCAGCGCTCACATCGGCCGCGAGCGAGACGGCGCGGGCGCGGACGACTCCTTTACTTTGCGCCTAAGCTACCCAGGCCTCTCGGTCACCCTAGCCGCCAACTGCCTCTCTGCGCTTCCGCGCCCACGTTTTCACCTGCGCGGGACAAGGGGCAATTTCAGGAAAAAGGGCCTGGACCCCCAGGAGGCCGTGCTCAGCCATCTCACCCGCATCGACCCCGGCCCCTGGGGCGAGGAACCGATCGCAAAATGGGGCCTGCTCAGCGTGGACGTGGATGGCGGCATGGTCACCCGTCCGGTCGAGCCCATTCCAGGCAACTACCGTCTCTACTATGCGGGGATTCGCGATGCTCTGCTGAAGAACGCGCCCCCTCCTGTCACTGTCCTCGACGCCTGGCGCGTTGCACGCCTGCTCGAATGGGCCGTTGAAAGCTCCAACCAGCGCCGCGAAATCGTCTGCAACTGGAGCGAAGAGCCAGAATAAGAGCTACTTGGAACTTATCCGGACATTGGTAGCGTCGGCCTGCTGTTCTGCGGGTCTTAGGACTCACAGGCGATGTCAGGCGACTTGGACGCCGACAGCCCTGCCGGCCAGGAGACCGCAGCTATGTTTCTTTCTCAATCGCGGATGAGTTCTTAGTCAAGGCAAGTTCATTCGAGCGGCTCATTTCATCGACTTTGCTCTCCGGCTCCCTCTCCACCAGCGGCACCCAGAAGCGGAAGCAGGCGCCATGTCCCGGAGCACTCTCGACCTCGATCCCCCCGCTGTGCGCGGCCAGGATCGCGCGCGTGATGGCCAATCCCATCCCCGTTCCCTTCCCTTTGCTGGCGCCCTTTTTGCCGCGATAGAACTTGTCAAAGATAAAGGGCAGATCGACGGCGTCGACTCCCGGACCATCGTCCTCGATGCTGAATTCAAGCCGATCGCCCTTGCGCCGGCTGCCGAGCAGGATGCGGCCTCCGGGCGGCGTAAAACGGGCGGCGTTCTCAAGCAAGTGGCGCACCACCCGGCCCAATAGGTGCGCATCGAACCAGGCCGAGCAATCCAAATCATCCACTTCGCCCGTCCTGTCCACCTTCTCCGGTTCTTCCACGGCGATCACCACTCGATGCTTCGCCAAAGAGGCCCGCGACTCCTCCACCGCCTGATCCAACAGCGCCCGCGGGTGCTGTGGCGCCAGATGCACCTGGACCACATTCGCGTCGATCTCAGCCATCTCGACTGCCTCGCCGATCAGCCTGTCGAGCCGCGAGGCCTCTTCGTCGACAATCGCCGCCAGGTCCAGCCGTACAGCCTCGTCCAGGCCTTCGCTCCCTAGCAAAGTTGTCGCTGCGGCGCGTATCGAGGTCAGCGGCGTCCGCAGTTCATGCGTCAATGAGTCGATCAGAGCAGTTCGCAGGCGTTCTCCTTCGCGGGCTGCCTCCATGCGCGCCGAGGCTTCGATTGCTGTGGCGCGAGCCAAAGCGACTGCCACCTGTGCGCTCACCGCCGTAGCTACCTCTCGCGAGATCAGCGCGGGCCTCATGCCCAGCGCCCCCACTGGGCGCACGCCCAGCATCAGCGTCCTCACCGTGAAACCACCGGGGATGGCCAGCGTGGGATTCTGGCCTTCGGTCATAGCTCGCAGGCTGGGCTGGATGCTGATCGGCAGATCCGCGGTTGAGGAATAAAAACGGTCCTGGTCGCGAACGTAAAGCACTACCCCGTCCAGCGCGAAGATGCGCGCAATCATCTGTGGCAGGTCGCTGATCAACCCCGCGGCATCCTCGTGCAGCATCACCTCCTGCGCAAGCTCGTAGAGCCGCTCCACATCCGCGCGGCGCTGCTCGGCCTGCCGCTTCTGGCGGCGCGCCGCATCGGCCACCCGGTTTACCACCACGCAGGATGCTAAAAAAGAGATCATGGCCACCCACTCCTGACCGCTCGCCAGGCGCAGGGTCCCATAAGGCAGCAGAAAGAAGTAATCGAAGGACAGCGCACAAAGGGTCGCTATATACAGCGACAGCCACTGCCCGGCTTGGGTGGAGGACCATACCACCAGCACGAGAAACGCCATGCCCGCCGCGGTCGAATCGGCTCCCAGCCAGACCAGAAGCGTTGTGGCCGCCACCGCCATCAGGGTTCCGACGCACCAGTGTACGATTCCCCGCGAATCGGAGAGTCCTTGCATGACGTTCATGGCATAAATCATACCCGCACAGGCAAATGATGTAATCTTTTGAGGAAAGAAGAAAGACATGCCCGGCAGAATCCTGGTGATCGACGACGAGCCGCAAATTACACGCGTGTTGCGCGCCGCCCTCTCCGCTCAAGGCTTTGACGTACGCACCGCCAATGACCCTGAAGAGGGCCTGGTGACCTTCAAGGAATGGACACCCGACCTGGTCATCACCGACCTGATGATGCCCGGCTTGAGCGGCGTCGAGGTCTGCCGCACCATCCGCACCCACTCCGCAATCCCGATCCTGGTTCTCTCGGTCCGCGACCACGAGCGCTCAAAGGTTGAAGCACTCGATGCCGGAGCCGACGACTACGTGACCAAGCCGTTCAACACACAGGAATTGCTGGCCCGCGTCCGCGCCCACTTGCGCCGCGCTCCCGAGCGGACCACTTCGGCCATCGAAGCCGGCGACTTTGTATTGGACTCGACGGCGCACGCGATTACCGTTGTGGGCAAGCCTATTCACCTTACGCCCAAGGAATTTGACCTGCTGCTCCACCTGGCCCGCCACGCCGGCAAGGTCATCACCCATCGGGCGCTGCTCACCGCAGTGTGGGGCGCGCAATCGGCCCATCAGCCTGAATATCTGCGCGTCTTCATCGGCCAGTTGCGCAAAAAGCTCGAAGCCGAGACCGGCAAACAGTACATTCAGACCGAGCCGTGGGTCGGCTATCGCTTTATCCCTGAAGGATGGATAGGCAACGAGGAGAAGCAGGCGGAAAGCCTCTGACGGGAATCCGATTAGTCAACCGAGAGGGATCGAATAGGCAAGAATTGCCTAACTATTGCAACAAAATGAGAGATGGTGCCAGCGGGCCAACCGTGACCGCTGATTTGATGTGCAAGGAAGACTTATTTATGAGATTGCTTCGGATGATACCTGCGAGTCCAAGAACTGATCGGAAGCAGGGTGTCCAGAACCCGAATGGCGCCGGACAACAGATCCTCAGCACGGCGAAGAGTGTATGCGGTGGGAGCCTTTAAACATCGGCTCCTCCCCCAAGGAGCCGATGTTTAACAGGCCGACCGGATACTACCGGCTGCTCACGAAAACTAAAAGTGCCATGGTCAGAAAGAAGATGCGCCCCATTGGATTCTCCCCCTTTTTCCTATTTGCCGTCCCAGTCGGCTTTACCGCTTGAAACTTGCCCTTATGTATGCATGTAGCTAGCCAAACTTTCTCATTAATTTTCAGCTACTTGCAGAATCACCTAGAACCAGTGTGCAATCTTTTGCATATAGCCACTGCCGACTTTCTCACTTTCAGGGTCATCGCTGTGGAATTCCAGTTCGTGGTTCAAGTGGGCTGATGAACTACACCTCCTCCAGGGTGACCGGAACGGGAGACCCAATCTTTGTTCTTCAGCAAACATTTCAAAGGTTGGTTGCGGGATTTGGATCCTTGTGCTCGGTCCGTGATTCCGATCCTTGCTGAAACCCTCCTTCAACGCTCCGATCCTTACGCTTTATTTAGGAAGTCTTTTGGATACTCAAACAAGGCGAGAGCCAGAATGATTCTTGAGCAGGCGATTCACCAATTAGCTGCTCGACAGATTGCGAGACCCGACATGCAAGATCTGACGATGTTGCTCTTCACGGTAGTTTTCTTCGGCCTGGCGTTTCTTTACGTCAAGGCTTGTCAGAAGCTGAGGTAGCCCATGCAAATCGACGTTACGACTGTCGTGGCCCTGGTTCTGTCCGTTTTACTTCTGGGTTACCTGACCCTCACCCTGCTCTTCCCGGAGAAGTTCTGACATGTCCGCCAACGGCTGGTTGCAATTTGCCATCTACTCCCTGATTCTGCTTCTTACAGTTCGTCCAGTGGGCATCTATCTGGCCCGCGTGCTGGAAGGCGAGCGCACGTGGCTCGATCCGGTGCTGCGTCCGATCGAGCGGCTTATTTACAAGCTCTCCGGCATCAAAGCCGACCAGGAGATGAACTGGCGCGAGTACGCATTCGCGGTGTTGGGCTTCTCTGCGGTCAGCATGCTGATGACCTATGCCATCGAGCGCCTGCAAAACTTTCTGCCTTTGAATCCACAGAATCTGGCCGCAGTCGGGCCCGATCTGGCATGGAACACGGCCGCCAGTTTCACCACCAACACCAACTGGCAGTCGTATTCGCCTGAGTCGACGATGAGTTATTTGACCGAGATGGTCGGCTTGGCGTACCACAACTTCGGCAGCGCTGCAGTGGGCATCGCGGTGGCTGTGGCCCTGATTCGCGGAATCAAGCGGACCTCGTCCGGCACCATCGGCAACTTCTGGGTCGATATGACCCGCTCCTACCTCTATATTCTGGTGCCGGCGTCACTCATCTATGCGCTGCTTCTTGTTGGCCAGGGCGTTCCGCAGAACTTCAAAGCCTACACTGCGGCCCATCCGCTCGAACAGCCCGCGCAGGTCCAGACGATCGGCCAGGGACCAGTTGCGTCGCAGGAAGCCATCAAGATGCTGGGCACCAACGGCGGCGGATTCTTCAACGCCAACAGTGCCCATCCCTTCGAGAACCCCACGCCCTTCTCAAACTTCCTTCAGATTCTTTCGATCTTCATCATTCCTGCTGGACTCACTTATACGCTGGGCCGCATGACCGGCTCACCAGGCCATGGCTGGGCTGTGCTGGCGGCGATGTGGGTGCTTTTTGCTACCGGTTTTACCGTGCTCTACTGGGCCGAGTCGCAGCCGCATCCGCTGATTCACGGGGCCGCGCAAACCAGCAGCGCCACCGCTCCGGGCGGCAACATGGAGGGCAAGGAGGTTCGCAACGGCATCGCCGAAAGCGCACTCTTCGCTACCATCACTACCGACGCCAGTTGCGGCGCTGTCACCAGCATGCACGACAGCTTCACCCCGCTGGGAGGGCTGGTGCCGCTCACTAACATCATGCTCGGCGAGGTCGTCTTCGGCGGCGTCGGTTCGGGCCTCTACGGCATCCTCATTATGGTGGTGCTCTCGGTCTTCATCGCCGGACTCATGGTGGGCCGCACCCCAGAATACCTGGGCAAGAAGATCGAAGCCTATGACGTGAAGATGTCAATGCTCTATGTACTCATCTTCCCGTTCATCATTCTTTCGCTTACCGCGGCGTTTGTGATGGCGCCGACCATCGGTCTCAGCAGCCTGGCCAACCAGGGCCCGCACGGACTTACCGAGATCCTCTACGCTTTCACCTCGGGCGCGGGCAACAACGGCTCGGCCTTTGCCGGCCTCAATGCCAACACCTGGTGGTACAACGTTGCCATCGGCTGGGACATGCTCTTCGGGCGGCTTTTCATGATGATCCCAGTGCTGGCCCTGGCCGGCAGCCTGGCTCAAAAGAAGAGCGTACCGCCTTCGCCCGGCACCTTCCCCGTGAATGGTGCGTTGTTCACCGTGCTTTTGATCGGCGTCATCCTCATCTTGAGTGCTCTCACTTTCTTCCCTGCTCTGAGCCTGGGACCGATCCTGGAACATTTGCTGCTTAAGACGGGTCAGCTTTTCTAACCGGTACCTCACCAAGACGAGGCGAAACGGACTGTCATGCTAGAAAAAAAGTCACTTTGGAATACGGAGATCATGGGCCAGGCGCTCGTCGATTCGGTGCGCAAACTCGATCCTCGCGGAATGGTCAAGAACCCGGTGATGTTCGTCGTCGAAGTCGGCTCCGTGCTCACCACGGCGCTGCTGATCGACAACACCATCCATCACCGCCCCGGATTCGGGTTCAACCTGCAAATCACTCTCTGGCTGTGGTTCACGGTGCTCTTTGCCAACTTTGCCGAGGCCATGGCCGAGGGACGCGGCAAGGCCCAGGCCGACACGCTGCGCAAGGCCAAGGGCGAGACTGTCGCAAAACGCTACTGCGCCGATAACAGCCTTGAAGAAGTCGCCAGCGGCCTGCTGCGCCTGGGCGATGTAATCTATGTCCCCGCCGGCAACTATATCGCTGGCGACGGCGAAGTCATCGAGGGCGTCGCCTCGGTGGACGAATCGGCCATCACGGGCGAGTCGGCCCCAGTCATCCGCGAGGCCGGCGGCGACCGTTCGGCTGTGACCGGCGGGACCAAAGTTCTCTCGGACTGGATCAAGGTTCGCATCACCTCTAACCCCGGTGAAACCTTCCTCGACCGCATGATCGCATTGGTCGAGGGCGCAACCCGCCAGAAGACACCGAACGAGATCGCGCTGAGCATTCTGCTCTCCGGCCTGACAATCGTCTTCCTTTTCGCCGTCGTAACCTTGCAGCCCTTCGCCATGTACTCCAAGGCCCCGCAGACGGTCTTTGTGCTGGTCTCGCTCCTTGTCTGCCTTATACCCACCACCATCGGCGGACTGCTCTCGGCCATCGGCATAGCCGGTATGGACCGTCTCGTTCAATACAACGTGCTGGCCATGAGCGGGCGCGCCGTCGAGGCTGCCGGCGACGTCAACACTCTGCTGCTCGACAAGACCGGAACCATCACCCTCGGCAATCGCCAGGCCACCGAATTCATCCCTTCGCCGGATGTGAGCCATGAACGGCTGGCCGATGCGGCCCAGCTTTCCTCACTCTCGGACGAAACCCCAGAAGGCCGGTCGATTGTTGTCCTCGCGAAGGAAAAGTACGGCCTGCGCGGCCGCGATCTGGCAGGCATCCACGCCGAGTTCGTTCCCTTCACCGCCCAGACCCGCATGAGCGGCGTCAATCTGCCCGGCGTGCGCATTCGCAAGGGCTCGGTGGACGCGATTGCGCGATTTCTTGAAGAGCAAAGCGCGACGCTGCCCAAGAAGGTCAGAGACAGCGTTGAAGAGATCGCCCGCCAGGGCGGGACACCGCTGGTCGTTGCCGAAAACTCGACCGCTCTGGGCGTCATCCACCTCAAAGACATCGTCAAAGGCGGCCTCAAGGAGCGGCTCGCCCGCCTGCGCGCCATGGGCATTCGCACCATCATGATCACCGGCGACAACCCGCTTACCGCGGCGGTCATCGCCCGCGAAGCAGGCGTCGACGACTTCCTGGCCGAAGCCAAACCAAAAGACAAAATGGACCTGATCAAGCGCGAACAGGCCAAGGGCAAACTGGTCGCGATGACCGGCGATGGCACCAACGACGCCCCGGCTCTGGCTCAGGCCGACGTGGGCGTGGCGATGAACTCCGGCACACAAGCCGCGAAAGAAGCTGGCAACATGGTCGATCTGGACTCGAACCCGACCAAGCTCATTGAAATTGTGGAGATTGGCAAACAGTTGCTCATGACACGCGGAGCGCTGACCACCTTTTCCATCTCCAATGACGTGGCCAAGTACTTCGCCATCATTCCCGCCATGTTTGCCGGAGTATTCCCCGTGTTGACCGCGCTGAATATCATGCGTCTAGCCACACCCCAGTCGGCCATTCTCTCGGCGGTCATCTTCAACGCGCTGATCATCGTGCTTCTCATCCCGCTGGCCCTGAAGGGCGTCAAGTACGAGCCCAAGGCCGCTGATATCCTGCTGCGCAACAACCTGGTGGTTTACGGCTTCGGCGGCATTATCATCCCGTTCATCGGCATCAAGGCGATCGACATGCTTTTGGTAGCCCTGCATCTGGCGTAAGACATGGGGGCGATGCCCCTTGAAGGAGAACGACCGTGCATTCCGCATCCACCCTGGCACCTGCTGCAACAGCAAAAGCCGCGTCCACCCAGCATTCCGTCTGGATGACCTCGATTCGCTTCACCCTCGTCACCGCGCTACTGCTGGGCCTGGGTTATCCGCTGGTCGTCACCGGCCTTGCAGGACTGATCTTCCCGCATAAGGCCGGAGGCAGCCTCATTCAGCTCAAGGACGGTACGGTGATCGGTTCGGAACTGCTGGCTCAAAGCTTCACCTCCGATCGGTATTTTCATCCCCGCCCCTCGGCAGCCGGGAACGGCTACGACGCCACGGCCTCAGGTGGCTCCAATCTTGCCCAGTCCAGCAAGACCCTGGTCACGCGCATCCAAGGGGATATCGACAAGCTGGCAGCTCAGAATCCCGGCAAACCCGTCCCCATTGATTTGGTAACAACCTCAGGCTCGGGCCTCGATCCTGACATCACTCCAGACAACGCCTTCTATCAGGCCCCGCGAGTCGCCAAGGCTCGCAACCTGAGCGAGGACAACGTCCGCCAGCTCATCCAGCAGCACATCACCCCCCGCCAGCTAGGTCTTCTCGGAGAGCCCAGGGTCAACGTGCTCCTGCTCAACCTCGATCTCGACAAGTTCCCTAAATAGAACGGCTTCCCCTCTGATTCCCGTCGCACTGCACTGGACCGAGGCAGTGCGACGGCCTAGTATCAGCAACATGGACGCAGTAATGCTCGATGGCCAGCCCCTGGCGCTGGCCGAAATTGAAGCCGTTTCGCTAGCCGCCCGCCCGGTGGCCCTTGCACCCGCAGCCTTAGCCCGCATGGCTCAAAGCAGGACCCTGATCGAGGAGATACTGGCTGCCGGTCAGGTCGTCTATGGAGTCAATACAGGCTTCGGCAAGCTCTCAGACGTACATATTCCCCCCGGCAGCCTCGCGCAATTACAGACAAATCTGGTACGCAGCCACGCGGGCGGCGTCGGCCAGCCGCTCGCAGAGGCCGAATCGCGGGCCATGATGCTGCTCCGCGCCAATGTTCTGGCAAAGGGCTTCAGCGGCTGTCGGCCAGAGCTGGTTGAACTGTTGATTGCGATGCTCAATGCCGGTGTGCATCCGGTCATTCCCGAGAAAGGCTCCGTAGGCGCAAGCGGCGATCTGGCTCCCCTGGCCCACCTGGCCTTGGTGGTCATTGGCGAAGGCGAGGCGCTCTACCAGGGCGAACGGCTGCCCGGCGGCGAGGCGCTTCGCCGGGCCGGATTCACCCCCATCGTTCTGGCAGCCAAGGAGGGCCTCGCGCTGCTCAACGGTACGCAGGCCATGACTGCGGTCGGCGCCTTGGCCGTTGCGCGTGCGCGGCGATTAGTCCAATTGGCTGATCTCGCTGGAGCTATCT
>Ga0187859_10003191_pt1 | contig 10087 bp, 4 predicted proteins | sample June2016WEW_10_1_2_FD_133019 | JGI IMG/M metagenome (GOLD analysis project Ga0187859, IMG submission 133019) | Peatland microbial communities from SPRUCE experiment site at the Marcell Experimental Forest, Minnesota, USA - June2016WEW_10_10 | ecosystem: Environmental > Terrestrial > Soil >... | reverse complement strand
TAAAACCCGCGCCCCGACTTCCGCCCATACCACCCCGCCATCACCAGCCGCTTCAGCAGCGGAGGCGACGCAAACCGTCGCTCCTTAAACTCGTCATACATCACATGAGTAATGTAGTAAGTAGTATCGAGCCCGACAAAATCCAGCAAAGTAAACGGCCCCATCGGATACCCGCACCCTAGCTTCATGGCGTTATCGATATCCTCAATCGACCCCACTCCCTCTTCATACGCCCGGATCGCATCGAGCAAATAAGGTACCAGCAGCCGGTTGACGATGAATCCCGTCTTATCCGAAGTCCGCACAGGAACCTTCCCCAGCTTTCTAGCAAACTCATAAGCTGCGTCGTAAACCTCAGGAGCAGTAGCAATCGTCTTCACCACCTCTACCAGCTTCATCAGCGGCACGGGATTAAAAAAGTGCAGCCCGATAAATCGCTCGGGCCGTTTCACCGCCGTCAACAGTTCAGTCACCGAAATCGACGAAGTATTTGAGGCAAGGATCGCGTCCTTTTTCGCGATGCCATCGATCGCCGCATACATCTTCTTCTTTTCCTCGACGTTCTCAATGATGGCCTCAATGACAATGTCGCAATCCGCGAGGTCCGCTCTGTTAGTAGTCCCCTTAAGCCGCGCCCGAATCTCGTCCTTCTGCTGCGGAGTGATCCCACCTTTGTCCACAGGCCGCTCAGCAAACTTCGCCAGCGACTTGTCGATCCCGGCAAACCCCTTGTCGAGATACTTCTGTTCGACTTCGAGCACAGTAACGTCAAAACCAGCCGTAGCGCAGACCTGCGCGATGCCTGAGCCCATCAGGCCACAACCTAGAATGCCGACTTTCTTGATTTCCATACCGATAGCCTCATTGTTCGGGAAGTTCGCGTCCCGCCGCGACATTGATCCGCTCTGCATCGACTAGTTCTGTTATTCCGGCCTCGCCAAAGATCTCTTCCAGCCTTTCCGCGCCTTCGGAAATCTTGAGGGCCATTTCTTCTTTATAGACGGGAACCGCGGCGAGAAACCAGATCTTGCTGCCATCTTTCCTGGTCAGGTGTTTGAACTGATCGGGAGCGAGCTTTGGCTCTAACAGCACCCACCCACACAAATCAGTATCTGCCGAGAGAGGCACCGGAGGATCGCCATTCGGCATCGAATGTCCCCACCATAACGATGTGCCGTATTCGTGAGGAAAACGAGCGAGTTTCCTTAACCAGATTACCGGCCAATCCTTTTTCGCGGTGTCGCCAGTGATGACGTCACCCGCGCTTGTCTTCCACGAACTCGGCAAGCAGAGCATTAACTCAGCGAAGTCGAAACCTTCGCCTCGTACTTTTGGAGGCACATTCATCGGCTTGTCACTCATCCCGCACGTAATCAGCGTGTAGAAGTCGCGATCAGGCCGCGGAGGAACCACGTGAACATCTACATGAACATATGCGGACGCGAGCTCATGGAATACGGTCTCAGGCTTCCCGATATGAGCTGTAATATGCTCAACGATAATCTCCATTGAAGGAGAATCACCGCCAACAAAAGCACACGGATTCCGCTCGTTGTGCCTGACAATGCGCTTCGCGAATGGCCATTTCACAGAGCACGCTTTCCTATAGCCAATTTGTGAGTTTAACAGCAGAGAAAAGAGATGAGTAAAAGTTTCAGAGGATGGAGTTTCGTTTACGCGGGACCTTCCTGTGTGGCGCGGACACTCCTGTCCGCGAAAAGTTGGCGAGGGCCGGAAAGTTAGGGCCGGAATTGCAAAGACTCGCTCGGATAAGTACAGGAACAACGGCAGCGGACAGGAGTGTCCGCTCCACACGAGCAAGCTTTACGCCACCGCAGCTGAAGCAGCAAACTGCGGTGCCTGCGTAACAATCTTGCCCACACCCTGCGCCACTGCCAGTTCGAGAGCGTGATCGGCTCGGTTCGCTACTTCAGTCACGATATCTACAGGATCGAAATGCTGACGCATCACCGCCTGCGCCAGGCCGGCACTGAATTCGACTGCTTTGTCTTTGCCGGGGAAACGCACCTCCGTCAGCAGACGACGCAATTTCTCTACCGCCAGCAACGCTTCTTTTTCGCCCGTATCTCCGAGCACCAGCGCGACCGTCGTCGCCTCATAGCGGAAAGCGAGATCGTTGGTTCGAATATTCGCCGAGAACAGTTGCCCGATCTGCTCCATAACGGCCGTCACCGACTGCTCACCATATTCTTTGATCAGGGCACTGCGCCGTCCGAACTGCATGAGGAGTACCGTCACCGTCGTCCCCTGCTGCAAACCGCGCCGGGTTTCTGCCTGCAAAAGATCGAGATATGAGGCGCGCTTCAACAGTCCCGACTTCTCGTCGGTCACGGAAAGATTTTTTACCAGCCGCCGCAGTCCGGCATTGTTGAGGGCAATCAAGACCTGATCGCTCAGAGTCCGTATGACCAGCACCTCGGCCGGCTGCCATACGCGCGGCGCGTTCTGCGTCAAAATCAGCACCCCGATCTGCTCTTTATTGCTGTCGTTCCCTTCGGTCAACGGCAGCGCCAGCAGGGATTCAATCTGCAGCTCTTCGACTGGATTGCGCACCCCCATCAACTCGGGCGAGTTCTTGGCGTCGTTCACCGTCACTGTGCCGCGTGCCACCGCCAGATCCTGCACGGTTTCGACCAGGCTGACGAGCGCGCCCGAACTCGCCGGAATCAGACCGTCTGTGTGATATTCCTGCATGCTGGAGGGCGGCAGGCCGGGCTTGCGCAAGGCGACAATGCAGCGCGCGGTGCGCCAGTTCGAGCCGATTTCGTTTGCGGTTGTTTTCAAAACTCCTTCTGCGTTTCCCTGGTGATAAAGCTTGCGCGTAATCTCGGCAACTCGTGCCAGGCTGCTGACGTCCGCCGCGTCGCTCGTCGCAACTGGCGCAGCGGGTGAGTCAGCACTCGCCGTTGCCGCCGGAGCAGCGACGGGCGCAGGCGCACCCACCTGCGCCTTCGTATATTGCCGTTCGATGCCAGCGGCCATGTAGAGCTTTTGCAGCTCTGGATTGCGCTGTTCTTCATGGGGGAACAGTTCCTGAATTCTTTGTAGCCGCTCGATCGCCTTCGAGCGCATTCCGTACTGCACCAGGATCTCGGCTTGCAGCATTAGGTCTTGGAGTGCGGCTGGACCGAGCGTAGGCTCTGGAACCTTGACTGTGTGCTCTTCTTGTTTCACCGACGAAGAGAAGCGGGAGGCGATGACGTTAAAGCGCTGATCGTCAATCTTGCCGCGCAACGCCTCCAGTCTTTTCTGATGGCCGGTCTCGTAGGGATCCACTTCCGCCGCCCGGTCGAGACACTCGCCTGCCTTCTGGTAATCGTGCTTGGTGCAGTAGAGATCAAAAAGTTTAAGCAGCGCCTGCGCATAATCGGTTTCGCGGTTCGAGGCGTTGAACAGCTCCGCCAGAAATTCCAGCATGTCCGCGGAGGGGCGATGCGAAGCCAACAGCTCCTGCATGGTGGCGATGAACGATCGCCGTTCTCCACGCCGCCGCTGGAAGGCTTCGAGCTTCCGCGCCAGCGCCACGGCCTCGGCGTCCAGTTCGGAGTCAATCATCTTTCCGATCAGTCCCACCACCTGGTGAATGCGCGCCGGATTCTGCTCGAATAATGCCCAGATCAGCGGCTCGCTCTCGAGGCAGCGGTCGGCCTGAAGCAGCGCCTGCGCGTAGAGGTCACGCAACTCGAGGGACGCGTCTCCGGAGTGCACCAGCGGCTCGAAAATAAAAATCGCCGCTCCAGCCTCGCCTCGGGTCAGCAGGCTCTTGCCATAGGCCAGCGCGATCTTGGCGTCCGCCGGATTTTCGGTGTACGCTCGCTCGAACCACTGGCCGGCGTTGCCTCCGGCCGTCTCGGCCAATTCCGCCAAGTCCAAGAATGATTGCGAGGCCATTACATGCTCGCCCAGTTCCGCCGACAATTCGGCGACACGCAGGTGATTCGATTGCGACGGCTCCAGACTCACAATAAGCCGCAGAACGAGCAAGGCTTCTTCTTTTTTCCCCTGCTTGTTCAGATCCTCCAGCGCGTTTTCGTAGGTGCCAATCGCCAGCTTCTTGTTCGATTGCTCGAGCAACTGGCCGAAGCGCACCTTCTGCTCCCAGGTGGGATTGGTATAGCGCGCCAGCTTCTTATAAGTGAGGCTCGCCCGGGTGGCATCGGCTGCCGCCACCTGGCGTTCGAACAACTCACCCATAAGGCGCACAGCTTGCGGCCCTTTGTTTACTGAGAGACACAAGTCCGCCGCCATCTGGCGGACATTATCGTTGGTTGGATCGCTTTCCAGGATGAGCAAATATTCCGCCAGCGCGTCGGCCGTTTTGCCCTTTTGCAGGAGTTTCTCCGCCTTTTCTACGCGGCGGGCGATCTCGGCACGATTAGGATTTTCCGGCATCGGCGGTCTTTGAACCTGGACAGAGAGTTCCTTTTTGATTCTAGGATTTGGCCTCTATCCCAGCAACGCGCTTCCCGTGCTTTGCGATTACGAAAGTCACGCAGCACTTCAGCTTCCTTTCTGTAAAATGAGCGTCGTAGTTTGCGGTGCTCCCTGCGGACGTTCTGTGCTCTCGGTAGTTCAGGGGAAGCGTCGGGCATAGAGCACGATTCTCCGCCAAACGGGAGTGGAGTTTTCACTCGTTCCGCCGATCTCAATCACGAGGCTTGGTGTGTCTTCCTAGACCTGACGATGACCGCGGCGAATTCTGAAGCAAACGTTCTTCCACAGCGCACGAATATGAGTTCAGCGTTAATCGTGGGCGTTGCCTTCGCCGTGCTGATTGTTGCTCAAGCCATCGGTTTCCTTTTGCTCGGAACCGCCCGAGCCGGCTGTGCATTTGCCGAGTCCATCCTGGTGCTGGATAGTCTTGTGGCGCTAGCCTGTGCCGGGACAGCGTTCCGGCGCGCGCGCGGAATTTCTGCCCTGTTTTGGTTTCTCTTCGCATCCATCCTTGTGGTTTTGCTGGTTCCGACAGCATTCCAGACCTATGACACATTGACAGGTCAAACCACCTTGTCGGATTCGACCTGGCGCCTGCTCTATTGTCTCTATGGCGCTCCGATCCTGATGATGCTCTTCCTTCCCGAATCCTACCGCGGCGCGCAGGTCAAGTCAGAGATTGTTCTCGCTCTGGTGCAGATCGCGATTGTAGTGGGGCTGGTCTACTCCACTTTTTTCTTTCTGCCAGACCGGCGGATGTTGCCAGCAGATGCCCTGCTCCACGACATCACCATCAGTGACGTGCAAAGCTTGCTGCTTCTGATCGCCGCCGCGGTGCGGCTGCAATTCGCCCGCCTTGCCAGCACGCGCAGCCTGTTGCTTCGCCTGGCGGTTTTTCTTGCGGTCTGCGCGGTCGCCACTTTCATCGGCGACTGGATCGACCTGCACCACTATGTGTTCGCCGCCGCGTGGTTTAACTTGGGCTGGGCCGTCCCGCAGGCTGCAGCAGCCCTCGTTGCCATTACATGGAACCCCGCGGCGGAACTCGAAGCTGCCCCGCCCGCCACGAATTTCCTTGGCTTTGTCGGCACCAACCTGGCTCTGGTCTCCATGCTCTGCGGCCTCAATTTACTGATGGATCGCTGGCAACAGGCATATGGCAGCGTCCTCGCAGACGTTGCCATCGCCGCTTCCTTGCTCGCCTTCACGCTACGATTGGCCCTCACACAATTCCGGCAACAACAGGAAATCGCTCGCCGCCAGGCCGCGCAAAAGGAGCTGACTTCCTCCCATCAGAAGGTTGCGCGCCTGCTCGAGGATGCGCGACGACAAACTGCCGAGATCACCCAGATCAGCGAACTGGGCAGCGTCCTGCATGCCTGCGCCAGTCGGGAGGAGGTTTTTCGGCTGATCCCGGAGCGCTTGCGCCGTCTATTCCCGGGCGCCTCCGGGAGCGTTTCGCTGATCAGCGCCTCCGGCAATCGCGTCCAATCGGAAGCGGCGTGGGGAATGCTTTTTCCCGCGGACCAGATTTTCGCTCCCGAAGAATGTTGGGCTCTTCGCCGTGGATGTACCCACGCCGAGTCCGGCGGAGGGTCAAGCACCCGATGCACCCACCTGAGGGGCCAAGGCGCCTCCGTATGCATTCCTCTAATCGCCAACGGCGAAGCTATCGGGGCTCTCGCCATTCAGAATGACGATGCGCTGCATCATGCGTTTTCTGACATTGACACTGATGTTGACTCCGATTCCTTTGCCCACCGCCGCCAGCTCGCGGCCACCGTCGCCGAACACATTGCTCTGGCCGTGGCCAATGTCAATCTCCAGGAAGCGCTTCGCCTGCAAGCCATTCGCGATCCGCTCACCGGCCTTTACAACCGGCGTTATATGCAGGAGTTCCTCGAGCGCGAACTTCATTCCGCTCGCCGCAAGCGCCGTCCCCTCTCTGTGATGATGCTCGATCTCGACCACTTCAAACGCTACAACGACAATTTCGGACACTCAGCCGGCGATCAGGCTTTGGCCGCGGTGGGCGAGATGCTGCTGCGCATGCTACGCGCCGAAGACATTGCCTGCCGTTACGGTGGCGAAGAGTTCACGCTTATCCTCCCCGAGTGCCCGCTCAGTGAGGCGACCGTGCGCGCGGAAGAGATTCGTAAGCGCCTCAAAGAAAATCATCTTCGGCCCGAGGGTTCCGAAGCGCACTTGAGCTGTTCTATCGGACTGGCTGCCTTTGATGAGACTACTGACCGTGTCGATCTATTGCTCCAATTCGCCGACGACGCTCTTTATCAGGCCAAGCGCGCCGGCCGCGATCGCGTTGTCGTCGCCCGATCCGTCGCTGCTCTACCCCAGGCAAATTTCACCGAATCCGCTTCCACCGCGACCGCCTCCGGAAAAGTGACGTAGTCCAAAAGGTTTCAGAGTTTCGAAGTTTCAGAGTGTCAAGGGAAAACAAGACCTTGAAACATGCCATTCTGAAACTCTGCAACCCTGAAACTTGCCTTTTCTGATATACGAGTACGAACCTTGAAACTTTGAAACCTTGAAACCTAACCCTTTGAAACCTAGCGCTTCATCCACCAATCCCGAATCCGGTCTCCGCCGCCAACTCACCGCCGGGCAGATGACCATGGTTGCGGTCGGCGGCTCCATCGGGACCGGTCTCCTCCTCGGCACCGCTGCCGCCATCGAACTCGCCGGACCCGCCGTTATCCTCAGCTTCGTCCTCGCCGCCTTCATCAGTTGGACCGTAGCCCTCGCCCTTGGCGAACTCGCCAGCACGCATCCAGCGGCTGGTTCCTTCGGCGTCTATGGTGACCTTTATCTCAACCTCTGGGCCGGATTCATCTCCCGCGCCGGATACTGGCTGGCCATCGCCGTCTCCATCGGCGCCGAGATGGTGGCTTCCGCCACTTACATGCAGCTCTGGTTCCCGCGCGTTCCCGCGGTCGTTTGGGTCTTTGTCTTCTCCCTGTTCCTTCTCGCTATCAATTTTCTTAGCGTCCACAGTTACGGGCGCTTCGAATTCTGGTTCGCCATGATCAAGGCCGCCGTCATCGCCATCTTCATTGTGCTTGGCGCCGCGCTCCTTCTGACCGGACGCTCCGCTCCGCAATACACCACCCATGGCGGGTTCTTCCCCCTGGGCGTTGCCGCGCCGCTTCTCGCGATTACCTTCGCCATCTACACCTTCGGCGGCGTGGAGTTCGTCGCCGTGACTTCGGGCGAGTCGGCTTCCGCCCAGGCCGTGGCCAGAGCCGTCCGCTGGACCTTTCTTACCCTCGCCGTCCTTTACCTTGGAGCCATCACCATCCTCGTCGGCGTTATGCCATGGAACCGCGCCGGCGTCACCGAGAGTCCCTTCGTCACCGTGTTCCGCTCCGTCAACATCCCCGGCGCCGCTCACTTCATGAATTTCGTCGTGCTCACCGCCGCTCTCTCCGGAGCCAACGCCGCTCTCTACATCTCCTCCCGCATGCTCTTCTCGCTGGCGCGCACCGGATGGGCTCCCCGCGCCCTCGGCCGTCTCAGCGCAAAGGGCACTCCGACTCTGGCGTTGCTCGCTTCCTCCTACGGAATCATCGTCGCCATCGTTCTCGAACGCTACGCGCCCGCTCGCGCCTTCGAATACATCATTCGCGGCGCTTTTTTCGGCATGATGCTCTCCTGGATCATCTCGCTCGCCGCCCACATCAACTTCCGCCGCCGCTTAACCCCCGACCAGGCCTCTGCAATCCCCGCTCGCTCGCCCCTAGGCAAATGGGGATCCATCATCGGCCTCTCGGTCGTCTTCGCATCCGTAGGCAAAACCTGGTACGACTCCAGCGTCAACCGCATCGCAGGAATTATTTTCCTGATCGCACTCACAATCCTCTACTTCCTGTTGCGCCGCGGTGCGTTGCCGCGCGATTCTTAGCACGCTTCGTGATACTTGGTGTCCTTCGTGGTTTAGGCTTTTAGTCGGCTTTAGGCTGAAACTAACCAGCGCCAATTCTTCTCCAGCACCAGCAAGCCCTCCCGGATTGGGAACAACCCCTCTCCCGCCCTCCCAAACTATTTAGCCGTTTCTGTTGGCAATCGCACATTCCTTGCTATGATGAACTCGTCTCGGGAACCATCTTAACGGCGGGACGAACCCGGACTTCCCTACCTTTTGCGACTCCCAGTCGCGATAGTTCCCAGCCGCTCTGTTCCCCCGAGACGAAGGAGCAGCGATCGTGTCCAACCAGCGAAAATTTACGGTATTAGCAGGGAGTGAACGCCAGCCCGTCCGCGGCGCCCGCCTGATCCAGGCTTCGCATCCGGACCAAACCATCGAAGTCTCCATCCGCCTTCGACACAAGTCGGAGACCAAGCAGAAAGAGTTGAAAGCCGCCCTAGAGAAGCCAGGTTTCAAGCCTATCCCACGCGCGGAATACGAAAGTCAACACGGCGCCGATTCCGCCGATCTCAACCAGGTCAAGAAGTTCGCCCAGGAGTTCGGCCTCAAAGTTCACGAAACCGGCACCGAACTCGCCCGCCGCACCGTGCTTGTCTCCGGCACCGTCAGCCAGTTTCAAAAAGCCTTCAACGTCGAGCTCAAGGAATACAGCCATCCCAAGGGAAATTTCCGCGGCCGTGTTGGCGCGATCAGCGTGCCCTCCGACTATGCCGACATCATCACCGGTGTCTTTGGTCTCGACAACCGCCCCCAGGCTGAGCCGCACTTCCGGCGTCTGCCTGAGACTCCGGGGATTAAAGCCCACGCCGCCACAACTTCCTACGATCCAAATCAAGTGGCGCAAATCTACGACTATCCTTCCGGAGACGGCACCGGCCAGTGCATCGGCATCATCGAGCTAGGCGGCGGCTTTCAACTCGACGACCTGAGCAATTATTTCGGCTCGCTCAATCTCGCCACGCCACAGGTCATCTCCGTCTTGGTCGATGGAGGCACCAACAGTCCCGGCGATCCCAACGGCCCCGACGGCGAAGTGATGCTCGATATCGAAGTCGCTGGATCCATCGCTCCGGCCGCGAAGATCGTCGTCTATTTCGCGCCCAACACCGACCAGGGCTTCCTCGACGCCATTACTACAGCCGTACACGACAGCACGAACCAGCCTTCGGTGATTTCGATAAGCTGGGGAGGTCCCGAGTCATCGTGGACTACGCAATCTTTAACCAACTTCGACGAAGCCTTCCAGGCAGCGGGCGCAATGGGCGTTACCGTCTGCGTCGCCTCCGGCGACAACGGCTCGACCGATGGAGTGAACGACGGCAACAACCACGTCGACTTCCCCGCTTCCAGTTCGTTCGCGCTAGCCTGCGGCGGCACCACGCTGCAAACATCGAACGAACAAATTGTCAGCGAAACCGTCTGGGATGATTTGCCGAGCGGAGGCGCCACCGGAGGCGGCGTCAGCAACGTTTTCCCTCTTCCCGCCTACCAGGATGGCTTGAACGTGCCCGCACCCACCGTGCAGGGCGGCGGACGAGGCGTGCCCGACGTCTCCGGCGATGCCGATCCCAACACCGGCTACAACATCCTCGCCGATGGCGACAGCGTAGTGGAAGGCGGCACCAGTGCGGTCGCGCCCTTATGGGCAGCTTTGGTGGCGCGCATCAATCAGCAAATGGGAAAGCCGAT
>Ga0187859_10003183_pt1 | contig 10095 bp, 8 predicted proteins | sample June2016WEW_10_1_2_FD_133019 | JGI IMG/M metagenome (GOLD analysis project Ga0187859, IMG submission 133019) | Peatland microbial communities from SPRUCE experiment site at the Marcell Experimental Forest, Minnesota, USA - June2016WEW_10_10 | ecosystem: Environmental > Terrestrial > Soil >... | reverse complement strand
GATCAACGAGAGTGGAATATTGCGCTGCGGATTTCTTATTTCGCCCGCGACCATGTTGAGATCGTTCCATCCGTCATAGGCCCACAGCGCAGCCACCAGCGCGGCGAAAAATCCGGCGATGCCACCTTTTGCCCCGACGAATTCGGTTGCGAAGTTCGCCCAGGTTCCTCCGCTGTAGGAAAAGCCGACCGCGACGATTCCGAGGATGATCGCGACCTTGAGCAGGGTAAACAGAAACTGAAATTCTCCTGCGCGGCGGACGCCGATATAGTTGAGCCCGGAAATCAGCACCGTGGCTGCGATCGCCACGAGTTGGCCGTAATGAATAGTGAAGGGCCGCGAAAGACAAGCATCCGAAAAAAAGGAAAAGACCGGGAAAGTTCCGAGAATTCGAACCAGCCCGGTGGTGATGGTCGCAATCGAGGCCGGCTTGGCGATCAGAAACCATGTCCAGGAATAGAGAAATCCCGCCAGCGGCCCATAGGCATCGCGGACGTAGACATACTCGCCACCGGCCTGCGGCTTCATCGCACCAAGTTCGGCATAGGTGAGCGCGCCGAAAAACGAGAGCAGGCCGCCGACCATCCAAGCGAGGTAGACAAGTTGCGCCGAGCCCACCGCCTGCATCATCTCGGAGGGAACAAGGAAAATTCCGCTGCCGATGATCGTACCGACGACCACCGCGCCCGCGTGGGATAGGCCCAGGTCGCGCAATAACTCGGGGCGGGGATGGCTGTTGTTCGCCGGTCTGTCCATTTTCTCTGCGCGTCCTCAGCGCCTCGGCGGTTCAGCACTCGATGGAACATGCCACCATCCGCTCGCCGCGTATCCGATGGTGAACGTAACACAAGTTCCGATCGCGACCCACCAGGTGAAGGCTACATGCGACCATCCCCACAAATACAACTCGATGGCGAGGCCGAAAATCATGCCGACTATTGCGCCGTTCTGATTCGCGCGCTTGGTCAGCACTCCGAGCAGGAATACTCCGAGCAGCGCTCCATAAGCGACCGACGCGATTTGCAGACCTACTTCTACCACGCGCCCTACCCGATGAAGCGCGAGCACTGCCAGCGCGAACAGGATAAGTCCCCACACGACCGTTGCCAATCGCGCCAGTCTCAGCCGTCGCGATTCGGTTGCGGCGGGGCGTAATCGCAAATAGAAGTCCATCATCGAACTCGACGACAACGAATTTAATGCTGCGCTCAGGTTCGACATCGCCGCCGCCAAGATCGCAGCGATCAACAGGCCAGCAATGCCATGTGGCATTCGGCTTACGATAAACGTTGGATAGATGCGATCGGCTCGTCCAAAAGTAGAAGATGGAACCCGGTAGTAGACGAACAGCATCACGCCGACAAAAAGAAATAATGCAAACTGAAAGAAGACGGCGACGCCGCTCGAGAGCAATGCCAGCACTGATTGACGCTGATTGCGCGCGGCTAGCAAGCGCTGGACGATGAGTTGGTCGGTGCCATGGCTAGCCGTCGTCAAGAAGGCGCCGCCAATGATTCCAGCCCACAGCGTGTAGGGCTTTGCAAAATTTAGGAGCTGCCAGTGAGATGCGACGGCCGAATTGTACAGCCCTAGATCAAACACCTGAAACTTGTGCAGTCCGCTCGCAGTGGACGAGACCAGTCCCCATCCGCCCGGGATGAGACGGAGAATCGTCACCAGGCCGACCAGCGTTCCGCCGACATAAATAAAGGTCTGGACGACATCGGTCCAGATGACCGCCGCCAATCCGCCCTCGAAGGTGTAGATCAGAGTCAGCAGCGTGATGATCGCAATCGAGGTGACCTCGCCCGTGCCCAGCGCAATGGAGACGACAATCGACACCGCGTAGACACGCACTCCCTCGGCCGCCGCTCGTGTCAGCAGAAACACCGCCGCCGTCACGGTGCGCAGTTCAGGACCAAACCGTCGCTCGATCAGCTGATAAGCCGTATACAACTCGCCGCGAAAATATTGCGGCAGCAGAACAAAGCTAATAATGACGCGTCCGATCACGTAACCCATCACCACTTGAAGAAAAGTAAGATTCGAATCGTAGGCCAGCCCAGGAATACTAATGATGGTCAGGGTGCTCGTCTCGGCGGCAACGATCGACAGGGCAATTGCCCACCATGGAATATCGCGGTCGGCGAGAAAGTAGTCGCGCATGGTGCGCTGGCGTTTGCGAAAACGCAGCCCGAACAGCGTGATTCCGGCCAGGTACAGAGCGATGATCAGCAGATCGATCCGATTCAATCCCACGCCAATCCTTTTATCTAACCGAGCGACTAGATGCGTTTCTGCACGGGCTACCAGTTCGCAGCATTGTACAAGCATGTTCCGCGGACTAATCGGCAGTGGAACCTGTGTTAGAACTAGCGCGATGGCCTATTATCTGGGAATCGACGGCGGCGGTACGAAGACCCGCTGCATTCTGGCGGACGAAACGACCGTGCTCGCGACGGCGATGACCGGCGGAAGCAGCGTGATTCGTTTTGGCGAGCAGCAGGCAAGAGAATCGCTGCACGCTGCTTTACGGCAAGTGTGTGACGCCAGCAATATCTCTCCCGAAAGGATCGGCGCTGTCTGCATCGGCGTGACCGGCGCTGCCCGGCCTGCGATTGCGGAAAAGATTAGGAGCATTTTGGGAGAACTGATTTCGCAGGGTGCTGCGACAAAAATCGAAGTGGTTGGCGATCATGAAATCGCACTCGAAGCCGCTTTCGGTGCGGGTCCGGGGGTGATCGCGATTGCCGGTACTGGCTCCATCGTCTACGGCCGCGATGCGGACGGCCGCACCGCGCGCGCGGGAGGTTGGGGGTTTGCCATCTCCGACGAAGGCTCGGGTCTCTGGATCGGGCGGCGCGCTATCTCCGCACTTCTGACGGCCAGCGATGAAGGTCTTGATACCGCACTCACGGCAATGGTTCTCCGTGCCTGGAGACTTGCGACGCTGGACGAGCTTGTGCAGCAAGCGAACTCGACGCCACCGCCAGATTTCCCGCGGCTATTCCCGGTTGTGCTTCGGGCCGCGGATGAGGGCGACTCAATCGCTTGCGACCTGCTATCTGAGGCGGGAACAAAGTTAGCCGGGCTGGCAACGGTCGTTATTCGCCGTCTCACGCCTGCCGCGACAGCGCATGGGGTGTCTGGCCTTTCGGTCGCCATGACGGGCAGCGTCTTTCGTCAGTCGTCGCGCGTGCGCGACGTTTTCTACAATAAGCTCCACGCGAGCTTTCCCGGCATCGATGTGCGTCAGGAATTAGTTGATCCCGTGCAAGGAGCTCTCGCGAGAGCAAGACGGGCATAAAAATGCACTCGATTTCTACGAAGACCTCCGATCGCAAATATGTCTGACGCGGATGTGCGACAAAGAATTTCACAAGGCGAAATTGCCGAAAACGAAATCGCGCCATCGCCCGCCGCAACCCCACCCACCGTTGCTCCCGCAGAAATGCTTCAAACTGCCGCCGATCCCACGCTGACCGAGGATCTGGCTCTGTCGGTTCTCAAGCGCGCCGACCTGCATCCGCAAGTCTTGGAACAGCTCGCGAAGAATGCCAGCGCACTCAAGAGTCGCAAGGTGAAACTGGCGCTGGCCAGCCATCCGCACACACCACGTCACGTTTCCGTGCCACTGGCTCGTCAGTTCTACACATTCGATCTGATGAAGGTTGCGCTTTCACCGGGCGCTCCCGCCGATGTCAAAGTTGCGGCCGACGATATTCTCATCGCGCGCCTCGAAACCGTCACCATAGGCGAGCGTCTCACTCTCGCCCGTCGCGCCTCGGGCAGAGTCGCGGCGGCGCTGCTGCGGGATGTCGAAAATGCAAACCTCAAAATCGTCGAAGGCAAGATCGGAGAGAGCAAACCTTTGGGCTTTCAGACGCGCGTCATGCAATCCGCGCTTGACAATCCGCGACTGACCGAGGTGCTTGTCATCAGTTCCGTGCTCCGCGCCGACGCTGGCGCAGCCCTCGTGCATGCGGTCGCGGGGCACGCCAAGTGGTCATCGCGCCAGGAAATCCGCGCCGCCCTTTTGCGAACGGAGCACCTCTCGCTGGCCCGCGCGCTCGCCTTTGCTCGCACAATGTCGCCGGCGACACTACCTGAGATCCTACAAAGCTCGCGTCTGTCGGAGAAAATTAAAGACCAATTGTTGCGCGAGCGTTTATGCAGCGATGCTCTTGGCGCGAATCTGCGCCATTAACTCTTTCGTGGTCGAAACATTAATGCCGTAGCGTTGCCCGCCGCGCACAATCGGACCGCCGATGGCGTCTAACTCAACTTGGCGGCCTGCGACGACGTCTTTCTGCATGGAGCTACGCATCGCCGGCGGCACTCCCTGAAACGACGCCTCTAATTTCTTTTTATCGATCTCCGCTCCGCTGGCATTCGCAACGGCGCACGCTTCATCGATAGCGGAATTCAATTTCTGTTTCCAGGCAGCGTCGGCCAGAACTTCTCCAATATTCTTGCCCGAGGCGGACGTCACTAGGGCGAACGGCCCGAGGAAGCAGAGCTTACTCCAGAGCAGAGTCTGTTCGTTAGCGATGAATTGGCAGGTGAATCCAAGATTGGTGAACTGCCGGACGATCGGCCCCAATAGTGCCTCGCCGCTGCTGGCGAGGTTGAGACGAACGAAGGGCGAGCGCTGGATGAAGCGGCCTGGAGCCAGTTTCTCGGCTTCGACCGCAATCGTCGCCGGAACCACCCGCTCATTTCCAAATCGCGCACGAAGCGCCGCAACGTGGTCGACCCCGTTGAGCAATGGCATCACGCAGCGTGGCGACGCTTGCACGGTCTGCAAAGCGGTTTCTAGCTGATAAGTCTTAGTGGCGATCCAAAGCACGTCGACCGGCTCTGTGAGCGACGAGACCGATTTTGCCGGCGCAGTAATAGAGGCGGAGCCTGATGGACGTTCCAGCGTCAAGTCCGCGGGATAGCTTGCCAGCTTTTCGGGTCGAACCACTACAGTGACTTCTTCGCCGAGCGATGCCAGCACCGTGCCGATCAGCCCTCCAATGGCTCCTGCTCCGAGAATTGCATGTTTCATGCGCGGCCACCTTGAAAACTACACGATACGCCAGTTTGGATGCGGTAGGCCCTGCCCTCGATCCGCCTTTACGCTCTGCCTTTGTATCTGTCACACTGGCCACTGCATCCCATGGGCAAAATCCACGTTCTCTCCGAGAGAGTTGCCAATCAGATCGCGGCCGGCGAAGTGGTGGAGCGTCCTGCGTCGGTGGTCAAGGAGTTGCTGGAAAACGCTCTGGACGCCGGTTCCACGCGCATACGCATTCAGGTCGAGGCTGGCGGGAAGAAGCTGATCCAGATTACGGACAACGGCTGCGGTATGGTGCGCGATGATGCGATGCTCGCTTTCGAGCGCCACGCCACATCGAAAATTAAGGATACCCACGATCTATTGAGTATTGCGACACTCGGATTTCGCGGCGAGGCGTTGCCGTCGATTGCATCCGTGGCTCGGCTGCATCTCGAAACGCGCGCAGAGGGAGAAGCGGCCGGAACCGTGGTTGAAATAAACGGCGGCAAGATGATCCGGGTTGAAGAAGCGGGATTGCCGCTGGGGACTTCGATTACTATCCGCGATCTTTTTTTCAATACCCCGGCGCGCAAGAAGTTTTTGAGATCGGAATCGACTGAGTTGTCGCACATCGCGCTGCTGGTTACTCACTATGCCCTGGCGCATCCGGAGAAGCATTTCGAATTGCATTCGGCGACGAACGCGTTGCTGGTCGCGCCGCCTGTGGCCGGCCACCGGGAGCGCATCTATCAGGTTTTTGGACGCGAGACGCTCGATCAGTTGATTCCGCTGGCTGCGGTGCAACCGCTCGAGCGGATTGGATTGCCGCAGCTTCCGCCTTGGAGGCGCGCGCCGGTTGCTAACGCATCTGCCGATGTCGAGGACGACGCTTCGCGGGCGGGGGCGCCCGCTCCACACGATTTCGGCGAGGTGCGACTGCATGGTTTCGTGTCGAAGCCAGAGATTCAAAAGCTCAATCGCAATTCGATTTACATTTTCGTAAATGGACGGCTGATTCGGGATCGTTTGATTCAGCATGCGATCATTGAGGCCTATCGCAATATCCTGCCGCCGACCGTGTTTCCAGTGGTGTTGCTCTTCATCGAGATGCCGGGCGTCGAGGTTGATGTGAATGTGCACCCCTCGAAGACCGAAGTCCGATTTCGGCAACAGACGGTGATTCACGATTTCGTTCGCGAATCGGTGCGGGCAGCGCTGATGAAGGCGCGTCCGGTGCCGCAGTTCTTGACTGAGATACGCGCGCAGCCCTCAGCTACGCCCGGCCTCAGCAGTCCCGGGGCGGGCCATCATCCGTTTGCCTACAGCGTTGGCGAAATCGATCCTGGGCGACACGCACCTTGGCACGATTTGGCGGAAGCAGGTGTAGCTGGCGGCTTTGCCTTGCAGGCGCCGACCGTTCCTGCGGTAACGGCGCGCCTTGAATTTGAAGGAGGGATTGCGGTCGAGGCGAACGCCGCGGTCTCGCTGGCGCGAGCGCCGGAGGCAACCGCTGATCCGCAGCCGATTCCTGATCACGGTTGTGCGCCGCCGATCGCGCAAGAGCCGCAATCCGCGCCCACGCTCGAGTCGCTGCGCACTTTGCGCCCGTTGGGCCAGATTCGAAATTCTTTTATTCTCGCCGTTAATGAAGACGGGCTCTGGATCATCGATCAACACGTGGCGCACGAGCGCGTGCTTTTCGAGCGCGTGCTGCGGGAGCGTTCGGTGCAGCGAGTAGAAAGCCAGCGTTTGCTGATGCCGCTCATCATCGAACTTACTCCCGCGCAGCAAGCTATCTTCAGCGAAATCGCGGAGGAACTTGCGCACAATGGTTTTGAAGCGGAGCCCTTCGGCGCGCGCAGCGTCGCCGTGAAAATCGCGCCCGCTGGCGTGGATGCTGCCCAGATTGAACACTTGCTCAACGAAATCTTCGAGCAATTCGAGCGCGAAGATCAGGCGATCAATCTGGAGGCTATCCGGACACGCATCGCAGCCTCGATTGCGTGCCACGCCGCAATCAAAGTCAACATGCCGCTCGAACAAAACAAGATGGAATGGCTTCTGGCCGAGTTGGCAAAGACGGATCATCCGATGACCTGCCCGCATGGAAGGCCAGTGGTACTGCGCTATTCCATGCAGGATATTCAGAAGGCGTTCAAGCGTATCTGACGATAGCATTTAGCACTCAGCAATCAGCAATCAGTCAGATCGCGGCAACGATTTTCTGAGTGCTGAATGCTGATTGCCGAATGCTGCTTTGTGTTCTAATCAAACTCATGACCGACGCGGAGCTTTTTCAATCTCGCACGCATAAATGGCGTCTCGACGGTCAGCCGGTGCGTACCCTTGACGATGCGCGGACTTTCCTGGAGTCGGTGGGATTTTGTGTTATGTATCCCATGCGGCCGGCACTCTTGGTGCCCACTTTCATAGGAGCATGGGTGGGAGCGGATGAGAAGTTGCCAACGCAGAAGCACGCTTACGCCGATGCGCGCGCGAAAGAAGCGACTGATTTAATGGTGCGTACTCTGCGCGATAAGGCGGCGTATGAGGCTCCGCTGATTGACGAGAATAATGCGTTTCTGTTGGCTGCGTCGGTGTTTCCTTATTTTTATTCGCTGGTGGGCGAGCGCAATCCTAAACAGCCACCAGCGTCGGGGCCGCGATCCCCTTATTCACCGCTGGCTTGTGATGCATTTGAAATTATCCGGCGGAGCGGACCGATTTCGAAAATGAAGCTGGGCGAAAAGCTGGGTGGCGCGGTATCGAACGCCGGCCTTGATCGTGCGCTTGGCGAATTGTGGGCCAAACTGCGCATCACGCGCGTCGATTACACGGTGGAAGAAGGCTCGGTGTGGGACGAGTTGTCGCGCTGGGCGCCGGACGTTGTGCGCGAGGGTGTGGGAATTTCGGTGCCAGAGGCGCTTTCTGCGCTGACAACGAAGTATCTCGACTGCGTGGTGGCAGCGGATGAAGGCGAAGTCGAAAACCTGCTGACGCACTTCGTGCCGCGCACGCGGGTGAAGGAAGCAATCCATGCGTTGCTTTCGGCGCGCGAATTGAGTTTTGTGCATGTCGGGAGCAAGTCGCTGTTGCAGGTGACTCCTCCTAAGCAAGCTTACGTCCCAAAGCCGCGCCCACAGCGCGTCAGCTAGCGTCCGGTTGCTCCGTGTACAATCTTGTTTCGCTACGATGACGGATCCATCCCCAAGAAAACTTATCATTGCCATCGACGGGCCCGCTGGAGTGGGCAAGAGCACCATCGCTGCCCGACTCGCGCGCAAACTCGGCTACGTGAACCTCGAAAGCGGAGCTATGTATCGCGCGCTGGCGCTTCGGGCAATCGAATGGGACGCTTCGTTTGATGACGAAGAGGCGCTGCTGAAGATGGCGCAGGATTCGCGTATTAAACTTGAGAGCACGATGGGCGGCAATCGCGTTCTGCTTAACGGCAAAGATATTTCGGCGCGCATTCGCGAGCGCGATGTGACGGAGGCGGCATCGCGTGTTTCCGTGCATCCGAAGGTGCGCGAGTGGATGGTGGCGCGGCAGCGCGAAATGGGCATCGGCGGCGGCGTGGTGATGGAAGGGCGCGACATTGGGACCAAAGTTTTTCCGGACGCAGATTTGAAAATTTTTCTCGATGCCGATCCGGTGATTCGCGAGCAGCGGCGACTCGATCAGCAGCGAGTGAAGGGCGCTCGGGCGGAGACGATGGCTGCCGAGCTTCGGGAGCGAGACCGGCGAGATCGCACGCGCGCGGCGTCTCCGCTGGTGGCAGCGTCGGATGCGGTGCTGATTGATTCGACCAAGATGAGTGAAGACGAAGTGCTCAGTCGAATCGAGGAGTTGGTGGAGCAACGACTGGCGGCGCGCTAAAGTGAAACGACTTTCTCGTCATCCGGGAACCCTTTAGCCAGCTCTCGGAGCACTTGCTCACCTGGGATCATCTTGAACCTGCCCGATCGAATATCGTCGACCCGACGCTTGATCTCGCGGTCCCAGGCTTCCTCAACTCCTTCCTCAGTTGGCCCTTCATCGAGGCTCTCGATCAGGCGGTCGATTAACAGGCCGCGCTCTTGAGTGGAAAGTGTAAGCGCTTTTTCCAGTACCTCCGAAACCTGCGGCGTCATTTCTGCCATAACCACCTCACGGGTTCATTCTAGCGTACGCGTCGAGGAACAGCGGAGAGCACCGCGGAAGTCATCGCTGTGCGAAAAAGGGATTATCTCCTATTTCTTCACCACCGCGATCCCTAACTCGCGCAGTTGTGCATCGGCCACCGGCGTCGGTGCCTCCATCATCAGATCTTTGGCGGCGGCGGTTTTGGGGAAGGGGATTACTTCGCGCAGGCTTTCGGCTCCGGCGAGAATCATTACTATGCGATCCAGGCCCAGGGCGATTCCGCCGTGGGGAGGAGTGCCATACTCCAGCGCCTCCAGGAAGAAGCCGAAGCGGGAGCGCGCTTCTTCTTCCGTCATGCCCAGCGCTTGAAAAATTCGGCTCTGTACGTCTTGCCGGTGGATACGGATCGAGCCCGACCCCAGTTCGGTGCCGTTTAGCACTATGTCGTAGGCTAGCGCGCGCACCATGGCGGGATCGCTTTCGAGTTTGTCCATATCTTCTTCGTGGGGCGAAGTGAAAGGATGATGCGCGGCCATCCAGCGCTTTTCGCCTTCGTCATATTCGAACATGGGAAAGTTGGTTACCCAGAGAAAACGGAAATCGCACTTCTGAAAAAGTTTGTGGCGGTCAGAATATTTCTGCGCCAGGGCTACGCGCAGGATTCCGGCGGAGGCGTAGATAGAAAGCTCGGCGGGTGTGACTATGCGTTTGCTGGCGAGGTGATCGTCGCGGACGGATTGTTTCGAGCCCACCACCAGTACCAGTAGATCGTCGGCTGCGGCGCCTGATTTCTCTCTTACTTTCGCACCCGCTTCGGGGAACTTCGTCTCAATGCGCTTGAAGTCTTCGAAGACGCGGGCTCCGCCTTTGGAGACGAAGAGAGGCTTGATGTCGTCGCGTTCTTTGCGCGAGAGCTCGCCGACGTG
>Ga0187859_10003182_pt1 | contig 10095 bp, 10 predicted proteins | sample June2016WEW_10_1_2_FD_133019 | JGI IMG/M metagenome (GOLD analysis project Ga0187859, IMG submission 133019) | Peatland microbial communities from SPRUCE experiment site at the Marcell Experimental Forest, Minnesota, USA - June2016WEW_10_10 | ecosystem: Environmental > Terrestrial > Soil >... | reverse complement strand
CCATTCATCATCCTGCTGGCCGTCCCCATGGCGGTTCTTGGCGCTCTTGGTCTTGTGGCTTGGCGCCACCAATACAACGATGTCTATTGCCAAATCGGCCTAGTGATGTTGATTGGACTTTCGGCGAAGAACTCGATTCTTATCGTCGAATTTGCGGAACAACTGCGACGTAAGGGCCGTTCGATTGCAGAAGCCGCGATTGAGGCCTGCGAGCTGCGACTGCGACCCATTTTGATGACCTCGACCGCCTTTATCCTGGGTGTGTTGCCGCTGGTGTTCGCCACAGGCGCCGGCGCGCTGGGGCGACGCTCGGTGGGCACGACCATTGTTGGCGGGATGCTGCTCTCCACAGTGCTGAACCTGATCTTCATCCCAGTGCTTTACGTGATTCTTAGCCGGTTGCTAAGCCGCGGAGACGAAGCTGCCGCGGAGCCCACTGTGGTGGCATAAGATCGGAGCTCACTGTTTTTCATGGTGGGCAATTATGTAGTCTTTGATGCGGTCGAAGAAGTAGTCGGGGACTACGCCCATTTCCATCAGGTCCCCTTTGACGCGGTAGGGTCTAAAGCGAATAATGCGTCCTGCCCAACTGCGCGTCATGCCGGGAACCTTCAGCAACTGATCTTCGGTGGCGTGGTTAATATCGATTCGCGCTTCAGGGGGCGGCGCATTTTGAGAAGTCTTCGGTGCGCCGCTAGAATCTCGGTCGTACTGCGCGATGCCAGGCAGACCCATACAAGCAATTGCAATCGCCCAAACCGTGAATCGCGTCCTGGCCCGCATCACTCTATTCTCTGCTTTGTCGTGCAGGGGCTGCAAGCACGCTGCGTCTCCGATCTGTGACAATAAAAGAATGGTTATGTCTCCCCTTACTCCGGTCCCCGCGGACGTAGTCCATTCGCACATCTTCGGCCGGACCAGACTCCTTCTTCTTCTATCGCTGTCTGGCCTTTTTCTGGTATGCCTGAGCTTTGCCTGGACCACGCGTGACGCCATGGCGCACCTTCCCTTCCTGCAGGGTAAGGGACAAGGGATTTTAGGAGGCCAAAAAACGCTTGTCGATCAACGCCCTTGGCAAACGGCCCAGGCGCTGGCTCCATTGGCAGTGAGTGCTGAAGAGGCGGAGTATGCACGAGAAGCCTTGCGGCTTGCCGATCACGAAGTGGACCAGGCTTTCGACTCGGCGTTGCGGGTAGCGAGCGAACAGGCACAACATCGCGTCCTGACCGGTGAAGCGTCAGCGCTCTCGCAGAAGGTGGCGAGCCTTCAACAAGTGGTGGTTCAAGACCAGGCGTTGGTTGACAGCCTCACATCGAAATCTGCCTCCCCGGCGATTGCGGTGAAGGGAGCCCCTCAGCCTGAAGCAGCGGGAGATGGTCTTGAGGTTGCCAAGGCCCAGTTCGGCCTTGACTCAGATGAAATGGCCGACGCGCAGCGGGATCTTGACCGCGCATCGGGTGACAATCGAGCCGAGATTCAAAGTGAATTGACCGCGCACCAAGCGGCGATGCACAAGTACAACAACCAATTGAACAGCGCTGCCCAGGTTGCGGTTCTATCCGCAAGGCAACACGGTACGCTTGCAGGAAGGCTCAAAGCGTGGTTCGATCAGCGCGATCGTTACCAGTTGATCCAGCAGGCATTGGGACAAGCACAATCAGATGTCGTTTCACTAACCACGGATCACAACGATCTTGAAGCCAAAGCCAACGCGAGGGCAGCCGCAAAAGTAGGCGAGGGCAGTGCGGGGAAACTCGCCGAGCTCCAAGGCAGGCGTGAGCAACGCCAGCTTCTGAGCATCTTCGACGACCGAATTCAGACCGAGCAGCAGCTCGCAACGTTGTATGGCAAATGGTCCGCACAAGTGCTTCTTCAACACCGCATCGTGCTCCATCTAATACTGCAGTCGTCGGCACTGATCGCTTTGATTTTCATCGGTATGATCCTTTCCGATGCGCTTGTCCGACGGGTGATGGATGATCCGGCGCTCGACCGGAAGCGCATGCACACGATACGCACCATTCTTGAGGTCAGTGTGCAGGCACTTGGCGTACTTTTGATTCTGTTTGTTCTTTTCGGGGCGCCGCAACAAATCTCCACGGTCTTGGGTCTTGCCACTGCCGGCATCACCATCGCCTTGCAGGATTTCATTCTCGCGTTTTTCGGCTGGTTCGCTCTGATGGGCAAAAACGGTATGCGTCTGGGAGATTGGGTTGAAATCAATGGCGTAGGCGGTGAGGTGACCGAGATCGGCATGATTTATACCACTCTTCTGGAGACGGGCGGTCTGGCGGATAAGGGACATCCGACGGGCCGCCGCATCACGTTCATTAACAGTTTTGCAATCCGCGGTCAGTTCTTCAATTTTTCCACGAATGGCCAATGGATGTGGGATGAAATCACCGTTCCCGTTCCCGCGTCTTCAAACACCCAGGAGATCATCGAAAGCATCCAAAAGGCGGTGGTGGAGGAGACTGGAGAGAACGCCGGTGTGGCGGAACAGGAGTGGAAACGTGGAACCCGTGGCGACGGTTTGAGCCGGTTCAGCGCGACGCCGGTGGTGAATCTGCGGCCTTCAGGTTCCAATATCGACATCCAAGTGCGCTATGTGACGCGCGCATCGGAGCGATTCGATCTGCGCAATCGCTTGTACCAGCACGTTGTCGATCTGTTGCAGAAGCAGGAATCCCCATTTCCGACGGAACGGGCGCGGGAAGTGGGGAATAAGTAAGGGACCAATCTGTTTTGGCGGCGAGTCGCGCTCATTGAAAACGCTGAATTTGACAAGACGCGGGGTTTTCCCTTAGCTTTTGAAGCAGATGCAGAGCCTCCGCCATCACGGTCACCACCATCATCACGGGACCTCCATGCCGGCGGACTGCTATGGCTTGAACTAAGCGGCCATCCAGATCAGAAAGATACCAAGCCCGCCGGCGACTAAGCTGGCGGGCTTTTTTGTGTTCAAACAAATAACCAAACCAAGATCAGGAAAACGATGAGCAACGAGACACCGACAATCGACTTCGACAAAATGGATGGCCTGGCGCCCGGCATTGTGCAGGATGCGCGCACAGGCGAAGTGCTGATGCTGGGATTTCTAAATTCCGTCAGCTATGCCAAAACCCTTGAGACCGGCTTTGTTACTTTCTGGAGCCGCACCCGCCAAAAGCTGTGGATGAAAGGCGAGACCAGCGGAAATCGCCTTCGCGTCATCTCCGCTGCAACTGACTGCGACAACGATACGTTGTTGTTTCGTGTTGAGGTGGAAGGCGACGGCCTTGTGTGCCATGAGGGCACGGTCAGTTGCTTCACCAGGGCGCTTCCGATTGGCAACTCCAATAAGAACGTGGATGAAAAAGAGGAAGCACGTGGCTAACAAACTCAGACTAGGCATTCCTAAAGGCAGCTTGCAGGATGCGACCATCGCTCTGTTCAAACGCGCAGGTTGGAACATTTACGCCGACGGCCGCTCGTACTTTCCTTCGATCGACGACGGCGAGATTGAGTGCATGTTGATTCGCGCACAAGAGATGGCGCGTTATGTCGACCACGGCGTGCTTGATGCAGGATTGACCGGCATCGACTGGGTGATTGAAAGCGGGCTCGATGTCACCTCTGTAACCACCCTCACATACGCCAAGCAGAGCCGCCGCAAAGTGCGCTGGGTTCTTGCAGTTCCCGAAGGTAGTGGCTTTGAAAAGGCTGAAGACCTGGAGGGAAAGATTGTTGCCACCGAACTGGTTGAAGTAACCAAGCGCTACTTTGCCGGGAAGGGTGTAAACGTGAAAGTGGAGTTCAGCTGGGGTGCCACGGAAGTTAAGCCGCCCACGCTTGCGGACGCCATTGTCGAAGTCACGGAGACCGGCAGTTCGCTTAAGGCCAACCACCTGAAAATCATTGACACCGTGATGGAAAGCGAAACCCATCTGATCGCCGGCAAGGCGGCACTCGCCGATCCATGGAAGAAGGAGAAGATTGGCCAGATCGCCTTAATGCTGCGGGGTGCCATTGACGCCCAAGCGCAGGTCGGCCTAATGCTGAACGTCAAGCGCGATGACTTGGCGGCAGTGCTCGCGGTTCTGCCAGCATTGAACTCGCCGACAGTTTCGCAATTGAGCGATTCGGAGTGGGTTGCAGTGAACACCATTGTTGATGAACGCGTTGCCCGTGACGTAATCCCCAAGCTGAAGGCTGCCAGAGCTACTGGGATCGTCGAGTACCCGCTGAACAAAGTCGTGTTGTAACCGGAGACAGCGATGAGAATAATCCGGACGAAAGGCCGCGGCTCCAATAGCACAGCAGAGATTCTTGCTGCGCTTGAAAGCCGCGGTGGCAATGCGCTGGACTCGGTTCTCCCCGCTGTGAAGCGCATTGTGTCCAACGTGCGCAAGAGGGGCGACCGTGCACTACAGAGCTACGCTGCGCAATTTGATGGGCTGAAGGATGCAGCGAGCGTACACATCGCGGCAGATGAAATGGCTGCTGCGTGGGAAGCTACTTCTCCGGCGTTGCGCCACGCACTCTCCACTGCAGCTGAACAGATCCGAGGGTTTGCGCAACGCCAACTCCCTGGTTCTTGGAACGAATCTCCAATTGCCGGCCTTACTACCGGTCAACTAGTTCGCCCGCTCGCGTCGGTCGGCTGCTATGTTCCCAGTGGGCGTCATCCGTTGCCATCCACATTGCTGATGACTGCAATTCCGGCACAGGTGGCAGGTGTTCAGCGCATCATGGTTGTTTCTCCTCGCCCAGCTCCGGAAGCTCTCGCGGCTGCTCACCTCCTGGGCATCACGGAATTCTATCGGCTGGGTGGCGCACATGCAATTGCCGCACTTGCTTACGGGACCGCAACTATTCCACGCGTCGACAAGATCGTTGGCCCCGGCAATCTCTATGTCACGGCGGCCAAGCGCCTGGTGGCCTTCGACTGCTCTATCGACATGCTCGCGGGTCCAACGGAGATTGTGGTCACCAGCGAGCGCGGAAACGCAGCCGACATCGCTTCCGATCTGGTTGCCCAAGCCGAACACGATCCCGAGGCGCTCGCCATCTTTATTACTACGCATGGCGATCTTGCAAAAGATGTCGCCGCGGAATCACAGCGGCAAAGTCGTGGCAACGCTATTGCGCGCAAGGCGCTGGACAGGAACGGTCTGGTGATAGTTGCATCCACACTGGACGAAGCGCGTCAGATCACGAATCGCCTGGCTCCTGAGCACCTGACAGTTGATGCTCTCAGCGATCTCGACTGGATTCAAAATGCCGGATCTGTTTTTGTGGGTCGATGGTCGGCGCAACCTATGGGCGATTACATATCCGGGCCGAATCACACCTTGCCTACGGGAGGCATGGCGCGCGTGCGCGGGGGACTCAGCGTGAACGACTTCGTCAAACTCATCACGGTGCAGCAGTACACCGTAAGCGGAATTCGGACACTTGGACCACCGGCGGCTCTGCTGGCTGAGGCCGAGGGCCTGCATGGGCACGCAGAAGCTATTCGTTTGCGATTCAGTAGGAGGTCCCGTGGCTGAACTAGAAGCATCCGTGTTTCCGGCTGCGCGCGTCCGCGTGCAGGCTATGAAGGAGTATCACCCTCCCCTTGGCGATCGCGATCAGCTGCGTCTCGACTTCAACGAGAATACGCTCGCCTGCTCGCCCAAGGTTAGAGAGGCGTTAGCCCAAATATCTACCCGCGCTCTCACCAAATACCCTGAGCGCGAACCTGTAGAGGCTTTCGTAGCTGCACACCTCGGTCTTGCGGCTCCGCAATTGGCGCTCACCAATGGGGTTGACGAAGCCATTCACGTCCTGTTTCAAACTTTCCTCGAGGCGGGTGACGAGCTTTTGCTGCCCGTTCCGACCTACACCATGTGCGAGGTCTACGCCTCAGCCACAGATGCAAGCATTGTCCCGGTGCTCGCTGGCGACGACTTGCGGTTTCCTTTCGAGCGCTTGCTCGCGGCCATGACGACGCGCACCAAGATCATCGCCATTGCCAATCCCAACAGCCCGTCCGGCAGCGTGGCTACTCGTGAGCAATTGATAGAGATTGCCAGTCGCGCACCTCACGCCGTGGTATTGGTTGACGAAGCCTACTTCCACTTTTACGGCGAGACGGTGATCGATCTCATCGGCATGGTGCCCAATCTTTTTGTCGCGCGAACATTTTCAAAGGCATACGGCCTGGCTGGATTGCGGCTTGGTGCTCTTGCCGGACCGGTTGAATCCATGCGTTGGATTCGCCGCGTCTTATCGCCTTACAGCGTCAACTCGCTTGCACTCGCGTGCCTGCCCCCGGCGCTTGAAGACACAGCGTATCTCGATTGGTATGTCGGCGAAGTGCTCGCGGCGCGAAGAGAATTTGAGGACGCGCTTGACGCCGCCGGCCTTCACCGTTGGCCTAGCCGAGCCAACTTCATTCTGGTCGACATCGGTTCCCAGCATGCGGAGTTTGTCGGCGTCATGCGTGCTGCGGGAGTACTTGTTCGTGATCGCTCTGCCGACCCAGGTTGCGATGGCCGCGTCCGTATCACCATTGGGACGAGAGAGCAGATGCAGCTTGCAATAGTTGCAATGAATGAAGCTGTGACAGCGCTGAACCTGGGAAGGAAGACGCTATGACAAGCGCTAAGCAGACCGCGCCCAAATCACAATCGACAGCGCGCACCTCCGTTGTCGAGCGCAATACTGCGGAGACGCGCATTTTTCTCCATCTCACCATCGAGGGTCAAGGCCAATACAAAGTCTCCACCGGAATCCGCTTCTTCGATCACATGCTGGAATTGTTCACGCGGCACGGAGCCTTCGATCTTGAGCTTAAGTGCGATGGCGACCTGGATGTGGATCAGCATCACACGGTCGAGGATGTGGGCATCGCGCTTGGCGAAGCCTTTGATCGCGCACTGGGCGACAAGCGTGGGATTATTCGCGCCGGGTATTTCCTGATGCCCATGGACGAGACGCTCGCGATTGCCGCAGTCGACTTGAGCGGCCGGACGGCTTTCGCTGTTGACACAAAGGTGCGAACACGCATGGTCGGCGATCTACAAACAGAGCTCGTCACAGATTTCTTCGAGGGCTTCGCTCGCGGCGCGCGCGCCAACATCCACGTGAAGACCATGTACGGACGATCGAATCATCACAAGGTCGAAGCCATCTTCAAAGCTTTCGCGCGCGCTCTCCGCGTTGCCTGTTCACGCGACAAACAGCTCGGTGACATGCTGCCGAGCACCAAAGGACTGCTGTAATGCGCGTTACCGTGATTGACTACAAAGCGGGAAATCTCACATCGGTGCTCAAGGCACTGCGACACCTTGGCGCGGAAGTCGAGGTTAGCGACGCAGACCTCGCGCCCATTGCGTCTGCCGAGCGCATTGTGCTTCCCGGCGTCGGTCATTTTGCGGCGACGCAGTATCTCGATTCGACTGGATTAGCGGCAGCGATCCACGAGGCAATCGGGCGGGGTGTTCCGTTCCTTGGCATTTGCGTTGGAATGCAGTGGCTTTACGCGGGATCGACCGAAGCACCCGATCAGGCCGGACTCGGCCATTTTCCGGAGCAATGCGCCCGCTTTTCTGACAGCCATGAAAAGGTGCCGCACGTGGGATGGAACTCGCTTGAAGCGAAGGCAAGCTCACGATTGCTCGCTGGGGTTAAGCTAGGCGAGTTTGTCTACTTCACGCACTCTTACAAGGCTCCCGTTAGTGCTGACACCGCGGCGATCACGCAGTACATCGAACCCTTCGCGTCCGCGGTTGAGAGAGAAAATGTGATGGGCGTCCAATTTCACCCAGAAAAGTCAGGCGAAACGGGGCTAAAGATTCTCCGCAACTTTCTCGCTTGGGAAAGGCAGGGAATGGCTTGATAACCAAGCGGATTATTGCATGCCTGGATGTGCATGGCGGGCGAGTCGTGAAAGGCGTACAGTTTGTCGACCTCATCGATGCCGGTGACCCAGCCACGCAAGCCGCACGTCACGCAGGCGAAGGCGCGGACGAAATTGTGCTTCTCGACATTACCGCGACCCACGAGGGCCGGGCCACGCTCCTTGACACGGTCCGCCGTACGGCGTGCGGACTCTTCGTCCCATTCTGCGTCGGGGGCGGCATACGGACAGCCGGCGATGCGGCGCAGGTCTTCGAGGCCGGGGCGGACAAGGTCAGCGTTAATTCGGCTGCGCTCGCGGACCCGAATTTGATCGATGCGATTGGCCGTAGCTTCGGCGCACAGGCTGTCGTCGTGGCTATCGACGCTCGACGCGATCCCAATGCTGAAGATCCGGTCCGTGATGCGGAGGTCTTTGTGCAGGGTGGAAGAAAGCCCGTGGGACGTCGAGTGGTTGAGTGGGCACGGGAAGCCGAGGCACGCGGCGCAGGCGAGATCCTACTGACATCGATGGACTCCGATGGAACGCGTGCCGGTTTCGATTGCGAACTTACCGCGGCCGTCAGCGAGGCTGTCGGCATTCCCGTGATTGCCTCTGGCGGAGCAGGAACCGTATCGCATTTCACCGATGTCTTCGCGCGCGGTAAGGCCGATGCCGCGCTGGCTGCAAGCATCTTCCACTTTGGCATCTCGAGTGCGCGTTTGCTCAAAGAAGAACTTGCTCGCGAGGGTATTTCCGTGAGGCTTCCATGCTGATCCCTTCTATCGACTTAATGGGCGGCCGCATTGTGCAGCTCGTGCAGGGCGAAAAGCTTCGCCTTGCATTCGACGACTTTGAATACTGGATCGAGAAGTTCTCGAAGTTTCCTTTAGTCCAGTTGATCGATCTTGACGCCGCAATGCGCCAGGGGGACAACTCCGTGTTGGTCGCACAAATCGCGAAGCGGTTGCCCGTCCAAGTCGGAGGAGGAATTCGTTCGATTGAGCAGGCGCGTGAGGTGCTCGACGCTGGCGCGACGCGCGTGATTATTGGCTCTGCGCTTTTCTCTGAACAGGGAACGGTGAACAGCGAATTCGCATCCAAACTGGCCGATGCCATTACGCCCGCTTGCGTCGTAGCCGGAATCGACACAAAGAATGGCCGCATCGCGGTGAAAGGCTGGAAGGCGCAAGTCGCACTCACTCCTGATGAGGTAATTCCTCAACTGGAGCCGCACGTGGCCGCATTCCTGTACACGCATGTGGATGGCGAGGGTCTGATGCAGGGGTTTCCCATTGCGACGGCCGCACGGCTGCGCAGACTTACCCAGCGCCAGCTGATCGTGGCCGGCGGAATTCGCAGCCGGCAGGAGGTGGACGCTCTGGATGCGCTTGGCGCGGACGCCGTGGTTGGAATGGCTGTTTACACGGAGCTGCTCGCGGTGTAATGGAGGGTGCTCACGCTACATCAGCTATGCTGGAAGAACGGCTTCCCTAATACTCTTCGAAGGGATACGGAATCATGATGGCAAGGCAGAGCGGCATACGGTTGGCAAGGCGCCTGGACGAAGTTGGCTTTTCCGACATTGTGCAAATCCGCAACAAAGTGATGGAACTGCGCGCGGAGGGACTCCAAGTGCACATGTTGCACGGGGGCGAGCCCTTCTTTGAGACGCCGGAAGAGATCAAGTACGCGGCGATCAAAGCGCTCGTAGAGAACCAGACCCACTACGCGGCATCCTCGGGTGTGTTGCCGCTGCGCAAGGCGCTGGTGGAGAAGCTTGCCGCGAAGAATGGCATCCGCGTTACGGCTGACGAAGTGATCGCTACAGTGGGCGGGTCGCAGGGACTGTATGGGGCGTTCCAAAGCGTCCTGGATCCGGGAGATGATGCGCTTGTTTTCTCGCCATATTGGACGCCGATTGGCGACCTGGTTACGGGAGCGCAGGCGCGGCCCTTACTGGTGCCCACCACTACTGCGCGGCGTAATGGAATTCGAAATACTCTGGAACAGTTTTCGACGCCACAGACCCGTGCCATCTACTACAACACACCGCAGAATCCGAGCGGCCTTGTGTTCACACGCTCCGAGGCCGAAGAGGTTGCCGCGTTTGCGATTGACCGCGACCTGATTGTGATTGCCGACGAGGCGTATGAGGACCTGGTGTATGACGGGGAACATGTATCGATTGCGTCATTGCCGGGGATGGCCGAGCGAACGATTACTTCATT
>Ga0187859_10003179_pt1 | contig 10103 bp, 8 predicted proteins | sample June2016WEW_10_1_2_FD_133019 | JGI IMG/M metagenome (GOLD analysis project Ga0187859, IMG submission 133019) | Peatland microbial communities from SPRUCE experiment site at the Marcell Experimental Forest, Minnesota, USA - June2016WEW_10_10 | ecosystem: Environmental > Terrestrial > Soil >... | reverse complement strand
CTTCATTTTGTGCACGGGATTGAAAAAGTGCATCCCGACACACTTTTTTGCGCGGTAGGTGACGCTGGCGATTTCAGTAATACTGAGCGAAGACGTGTTCGAAGCCAGAATCGTGGTTGGGCGGCAGATCTTGTCGAGCAACGTGAAAATCTCGATCTTCGATTCCATCTCCTCGGGCACGGCTTCGATGACCAGATCGGCCGGACGCGCGGCTTCATCCACCGAGCCTGCATATTCGAGGCGCGACATCGCGGCTTTCGCATCGTCGGCATTCACCTTGCCAAGTTCGACGGCTTTGTCGAGATTGGCGCGGATTTCGGTTTCGGCCTTGCGCAGCGCGTTGGGAAGAATATCTTCGAGGATGGTGCGGTAGCCGCCGAGCGCCGATGCATGGGCGATGCCCCGTCCCATAAGGCCAGCGCCAATGACGGCTACGGTCTTGATCTCCGCCACTATTTCGCCACCTTGTCGAGCTGTTTGTCGAGCTGCTTGAGGACGCTTTCGAGGCTGGGGTCGGATTTGCGGATGTACTCGGCAAGGCGAAGTTTTTCTTCTTCTGCCATGGTGGGTAGCGAGGCGTTGACGCGGCGCAGGATTGCGGCGATGTCGTCAACGTAGTTCATCAGGCGAATGAGTTCTCCAGTTGCGGGCATGATTGCTCCTTGCTTGTACTGATCCATTGTTAATGGAAGAGCGGGGTTTAGTAAAGAAACAGGCTTGGGCTTCCACCCGTTACCCCTGTATCGAATGGAATCAACATTTTAGTGGAAAACGGGGCATCGGTGTGGCGGCCACATCGGCCTCCGGCGGGGGCTCTGTTATCACGGGCAAGCGTGACATAGGTCACTTCAATTTGATTACTTTGGTGCGACACTGTCCCTGACGTCCTCCCCGGACTGTGTGCTCGATTAATACCCAGGCAACGTTTGCCAAAGGGCAGCAAGACAACAATTCAACTTCGTGACCCGATGATCGCCACCCCCCCAGCGGCTCGTAAACGGATCACCCTTATTCTGTGGAGGGTATCATGAAAAAACTAATTTTCTGCCTGGCGTTACTTGCGCTGTTGGCGCCAATTGCGGCCAGAGCAGACGGCATTAACCTCACCAACGAGTTTGGTACGGTTACCATCCTGTCTTCCGGGATTACGACGCGCGGATCCGAACTTATGAGCTTTAATGGCGTCCAAGCGCCGAAAAACCACTCCCTGGGCACAGTCGCCTTTTCGACTGGGGCTATCGTTACTGGAGATATCTGGAACGGGGGAACGTTTTCCAGCGTGGGATCGAGCTTTTTGATCACCGGCAGAGGCATGTACGGCGAGCCCCGTGGGGTGATCTTTGATGGCGCTTTTGTCGGCGCAATCGACTGGACCCTGGTGGCATCGAACAAGCAATTCCACGAGTATCAACTGACGGGCGAAATCGAGGGCCAGATCTGGACGGGCCGCATGGTGACCGGGAATACCACGCAGACCATCTATACCTACTGGAACCAGGAATCCGTCGATCATAAGGGCGGTATTAAACTAGGCGGGACGCACCTGAACACACCCGAACCGAGCACCCTGGGATTGCTGGGGATCGGTCTGGTTAGCGTTGCTGGGCTGTTTCGCCGCAAACTGGCTGGAGCATAGAACAAGCTCCAAGAGGGACTGAATGGGCCTGTACGATGGCCCATGAGGTCTTGGTATGCCGATTCCCTCCAAACGGAGCCCCAGGCCCAGCGCAACGCCTCAGCGCGGGTCTGGGGTGCCGTATTTCTATGTGAGTTTGTGGAAACGGCGGAAGGCGGCATTGCCTTCTTTTCCCATGTAGCGCTCGAGGATGGTGGGTTCGGTCTGGCGCAGGTCTACGACAACCAGGCCATCGACGACATCAGAGAATTTGCGATCCAGATTGAAGGCGATCAGTTTGCCTCCGACTTTGGCGTACTGCTTGATCAGGATCGGAACACCCTTGCCGTCTTCCTCGATGTCGGAAATAGGCTCTGCCAGTTCATCAAGATCGCGCAGAGCACTGCAAATGGCGCGGCAATCCCAGCGGCGAAGTTTCGAAGCTCGGAACGGCGTGCGCGGGTGGATAAGTTCCGTGAACTCGCGTCCATCTTCCCGTTGCTCGAAATAACGGACGATCATTTCGCGCGAAAGTCTGCTGTACTCATTGCTGATGCTCACAGCTCCGAAGAGCACCGGCGTTTCGGGATGGAGCGCCACGAAGCGCGCAATTCCCTTCCATAACAACAGGAGCGGGGCGTAAGCGCGCTGGTATTCGCGCCGCACGAAAGAGCGGCCGAGTTCAAGGGCAGATCCGATCTTGAGAAAGAGCTGCTCATCGTAGCGGAAAACCGTGTTCGTATAGAGACCCTTGATGCCGTGAGTGCGAATGATCTCGTCGGTATTGCCCGCGCGGTAAGCGCCGGCGAGTTCCTGCCTTTCTTTATTCCACAAAAGCAAATGCCAGTAGTAGGAGTCGAAGTGGTCGATATCGGAACTGCGTCCGGTACCCTCTCCGGCGGCGCGGAAGGTGATTTCGCGCTGGCGCCCAAGTTCATCTAGCAGATGCGGAAGTTCGGGAGCGCGAGCAGCGTAAACGGCGAATTCGGCATTTTCGGTCAGCAGGCGACCGGCAGGCAAAGCTTCGATGTCAGCGATCACGAAACGCTGCGGAACTTCGTCGGCGATGGGCTCCTGCGGCTTGCGCGGAAGGGCTGAGCGGACCTTGGAAGGGAGCGAAATCGGTTTCTCTCCGCGATGGGAAAGCAAGTAAGTGCGCAGGCGAAGGTATTCGGTCGCCTCGTCGTCGTTGTCGAGACTGGTAATGAGCTCGGCGGGAATCGGTTTTCCGATGCGCACGTGGACTTGCTTCTCGCGTTGCTGGAGGAATTCCTGAAGTAGAAAGAGTGTGCGCAAGCGCGGGTTGATGAGACCGAGAAGCTGGAACGTCACGCTGCTGCGGCCGCAGAAATAAACGGGAAGCGCGCCCGCCCCGGTTTTGCGAATTAGGCGAGCAGCGATCGTGTTCCAAGCGGGATCGGTGACCTGGCCCTGGCGGACGTCTAACTGCGAAACTTCGCCAGCCGGAAACACGGCGAGCGCGCCGCCCTGGCGAAGCCAGTCCGCAGCCTGTTTGAGCGGCTTCAGGTTTTTGCCGGGCGATGAAGATGTGCGGAACGGGTCAACAAAGATGCAGTGCTGATGAAGTTCGGGAATACCGGCCAGCAGCGAATTGGTCAGCACCCTGACGTCCGGGCGGGCGCGCGACAGCAGCACCGCGAGTGCGACTCCGTCGAGCACTCCGAATGGATGATTGGCAATGGCGACCAGGGGGCCTTTCGTGGGAATGCGAGCGAAATCGGCAGCCTGAACCGCGAGCTCGATTTCCATCTCGGCAAGCAAGGCCTCGAGACGAAAACCCTCCGGCGCCGAGCGAATGCGTCGATAGAGCTCGCGCGCCTGTTCGATGGGAATGAATTTTCCCGCGAATGGCGGAAGGCCGGGGAGAAGCGGCGGTTGGGTCAGAACACCCGGGGCGTCTGCTCCTGGAACCCTGATTTCAGGCATGGGCTCATTGTGCTGACGTCCGGTTGCGCATTGATGAAGGGAGCGTTAAGGATTTGTGAAATCGGCCTTACAACAGTAACCACCCGTAGACATTACTCTTTGGGCCCGGGGGCGTAACGACGGAGCAGTGTGATGGAAAAAACCAAAATCAAGATCAGGACGCCGAGCAGGCCCAGTTCCATCATCGAGGCGCGAAAGATGCTCGCTCCCTCGGGGGACCATGAATTGGCCTTGGTGAGAGTTGAGGCTTCGAGCGTGATGACAAGAATGCGGCGGATGGATGCGATGAGGCCGACTACCAGAAACGGCTCGGTAACGAGGATATGTGAGCGAATCGAGATGCTGACGGTATGCAGAATCTCAACCAGCATGAGAACGATGAGCAGGTGGTCTAGGACCTCCAGGGTCTCGGAGGACATCGTCCAGCTACGGATGCCGTGCCATAACATCACGGCTCCATCGGCGAGGGAAGCCACGGCCGTAATCGTCAACAGAACCGCGAGGATTCCGTAGACGGCGACTTCGGCTTTCCGCGAAAAGCCGTCGAAGTGAGTCCGGTACTTTTCGTCTGCCGTCGCGGGCCATGTTATCAGCCGGGTCGAGCGGGCACAAAAGAACTGGGTCAACTGGCAGGTGGGTCAGTTTGACCCAGTCGGATCGGCTTCAGCCTTCCAACTTGTACCGGGTTTCGGCGAGGCGATAAAGGCGGCGCCATACGAGGCGATTGGTTGTGACGACGACCGCAGCCAGAGCAATGGTTCCGGCAAGGAGGAGATCGAAATTCTTGGCATCGGTCGCAGCGGAGATCATGGCTCCGACGCCGGTGGTGGAATAAGTCTGGCCCTTGAAGTGGAAATACTCGGCTACGATGCTCGCATTCCACGCTCCGCCAGAAGCCGTAACAAGGCCAGTTACCAGGAATGGGAAAATGCCGGGAAGAATCAAAATGCGCCAACGCTCCCAGCCGCGCAGGCCGAAAACGCTAGCGGCTTCCTTGAGATCGGTGGGGATCGCCATGGCTCCGGCAATCACATTGAACAGGATGTACCACTGCGTGCCGAGCAGCAGCAGGACGATGGAGCCGAGGCCGAGTCCTCCGCCAAGGCGGATCAGGATCAGAAGCACGACCGGAAATAGCGCCGTTGCGGGAACCGAGGCAGCGATTTGCGCCAACGGCTGTGCAATGCGCGCCATGCGCGGATTGAATCCGATAGCGACGCCGACGGGGATGGTCCAGAGAGCGCCGAGAATCAAGGTGGCATTCACGCGCAGGAAAGTTGCACCTAGACCAAGGCCCAGTTGATGGAATTCTGCCGTGTGCAACCCGGTGAGGATCATGACAACCCGGACGACGGCATAGCCGATGACAGCCAGAATCGCAATGCCCACAGTTCTCCAGAACCATAAGCCGGCTTCGCTCTCACCATTCGATTGGGCAGCGAGTTTCTTGTCGTTCTGGCCCGCAAAGTAATGAACCATCTGTTCCCGCAGAGGCCGAACTGCGCGCTTGCGAAGGTAGGCCATCCCGCGCGATCGTCGAAGGAATTCCAGAACCCATGATGTTGGAGCACTCGTGCTCTCGACCTGCTCGAATTTGAATTTTCCGCCCAGGCGATAACCGGGCGCCAGACCAACTGATCAATGAGCACGATCACCGTGACCATGGTGAGAATGCCAAGCAGAATGGAGCGCGTGTCGCCATGATCCGCGGCCGACTGCAAATAGGAGCCGAGGCCGGGCAGGCGGAAGTCGCCAAATTGCTCGCAGGCCATCAGAAAAAACCACGCTCCGGCAACCGACATCATGGAATTCCAGACCAGGCCAATGGTCGCGAAGGGCAGTTCAATCTGCACGAAACGCTGCCACCAATTGAAGCGGTAAATTGCGGCCGCTTCGCGCATTTCTCGCGGAATGCTTTTCAGCGAGGCGTAGAAGCTGAAGGCCATGTTCCAGACTTGGCCGGTAAAAATGAGGAGCACGGCGCCCAGTTCTACGCCAAGTTGACGACCGGGGAATAGCGCGGCCATCGCAAGCATCACACCCGGAAGAAAACTCAGAACTGGAATGGATTGCAGAACGTCAAGCAGGGGGATCATGAACTTCTCGGCGCGCGGACGATAGGCAGCGATGTATCCATAGACGACGGCGAAGATCAGGCTAAGGATATAAGCGAGAGTGATGCGGAGGAGCGAATATCCAGCATAGACCGGAAGGACCAGCGGGCTGCGGCTGATTTCCACCTGGGGAGTGAATGCGCCGAACCAGTGGCGACCGATTTCGACGATCCCGTAGAAGAGGGCGAGGCCGGCGGAAAACATGATGAGGTCGGGAAGGCTTGCCGCATTCAGCCGTGGAAGCATCGACCAGATGCGAACCGGCGTACGGAGGCGGATGCGCGGCGGACGCTTCGAGCTGGGGCGCTTCAGGACGTCACTTTTCACGTCTTCAGTTTTCAAGGCTGCACCGGAGAAGTGGGGGGGTGCGGTTCGGAGATCGGTTCAGCCAGGATCAGGCGGTGCGATTCGCGGTCGAAATCAAAAATCTCCGCGTACCGGCCCCAGTTCATCGCCGTTTCAAACTGGCGTTCGACTTCATCCTGGCTGAAATGCTCGTCGAGAATGTCGTAGAAAAATTCTTCCGAGATGGAGTGATCCGTCTTGGCGTGAAGAATGCTATCGATCTGCTGCAGAATCATGACGTGAGCGAGCGCGGCATGGCGGAACAGGATCTTGCGCGTGAGAATGTCGGCCTCGGCAAAGCGGGCGCCATCCGGAGTAATCTCGACGTCGCCTTCTTTCAGGGTGGCAAACCCAAGCAGAACCGATGCCTCGACGATCGGAAGCAGGTCCTCGGCATCCATGATGAGGTCTTCAGCCAGGCGATAAACATCTTCCCTGCCGCCGCGGTCCTGCAGAAGCTCGATCAGGCCGGCGATGCCGCCGACGCGGGCATGAGGGAGCATCTGATATTTCTGACGAGCGGGCTTTTGCGCAGCGGCCTGCGCTCCCGGAACTGCCAGCGCAAGGTCAGGCTGGGTCATGATTTTGTAGATGTAATCGACGAGTTCGACAAAGCGCGCTGATTTGCGATCGCGCGGATGTTGGAGCTCGACAGGAAAATCGGCACGGATGCGGGCGGGATTTCTTCCCATCACAATGACGCGGTCGGCCAGCAAAATTGCTTCTTCAATATTGTGAGTAACGATGAAGATCGCGCTGGTCGGCATCTTCTTGCTGAGCCAGAGTTCAAGCAGTTCGTTACGCAGGTTTTCGGCGGTGAGCACGTCCAGCGCGGAGAACGGCTCGTCCATGAACAGGACCTCCGGTTCGACCACGAGGGCGCGCGCGAAGCCGACGCGCTGCTTCATGCCTCCGGAAAGCTCTTTCGGATATGCGCTTTCAAAACCGTCGAGGCCTACGGTATCGAGAATGCGTAATGCGCGCTTGTGGCGCTCGACGGCGGGGACGCCGCGCGCTTCGAGCGGAGCCTCCACATTATCGAGAACGGTAAGCCACGGAAAAAGAGCGAAGCTCTGGAAGACGATCGCCACGCCTGCGTTCTGCGTAGTGATCGGCTGCTCGTGCCACAGAACCTGGCCGGAGGAGGGCTGGCTTAATCCGGTAAGGATGCGCAGGAGGGTCGACTTGCCGCAGCCCGAGGGGCCGAGCAGCGCGATAATTTTGCCGGGCTCGACATCGAGATCGACAGGCGCAATGACTTCAATACGCGCGCCATCGGGCTGCGTGTAGAACTTCTCGACGGCCTGGGCGCGAATGATGGGAACAGTCACAGGGGCGTGCTCCGAATGTGTAGAACTCATGGTTCTTCGAACAGTGAGGATACACCAGATATGTTTCGAAACCTTGAAAGGCCTTGAGCATTACACTCGACCATGCTCGCCCCACGCGTTCAGGCCGCCCAATCTTGTCTGCTCGCCGGGATCGGTTGCGGAATGCGGTCGGAAACCTCAGCGAGAGCGGCCAGTTCAGTTGCCCGTTCCGGACGCAGAAGGTCAGCGCCAAAACGCCACCGCCAATTCCCATCCTCGAGGCTCGGCACGTTCATGCGGGCTGAACTGCCGAGTCCAAGAACATCCTGCAAGGGGAAAATGCAAAGGCTGGCGACCGAGGTCGCAGCAGAGCGGATCATGGCCCAGTGGATGCCGTCGTCAAACTGCCCGAGATATGCGTGGATATGGCGGCGCTCTTGCTCGGTTGCCGCCGTCTCCCACCAGCCGACCATCGTGTCATTGTCGTGCGTGCCGGTATACACGACTTTCTCCGTGGTGAAGGTGTGCGGGAGATGGATGTGGGCGCCCGGATCGCCGAATCCAAATTGCAGCACGGCCATGCCGGGAATTTTCAAGCGGTCGCGCAGAGCATGCACGTCGGGCGTGATGTAGCCGAGATCTTCGGCGAAAAACGGGAGACCTCCAAGAGCTTCGCGCACTTTGACGAACAAATCGTCTTTAGGGCCATCGACCCAGCGCCCGTGGATCGCCGTGGGTTCGTGGGCTGGAATCTCCCAGAACTGGGCGAACCCGCGGAAATGATCGAGCCGAATGTAATCGTAATTTTGGGTTGCCCAACGCAGCCGGTCAATCCACCAGACGTAGCCTCGTTCTTTCATTACATCCCAGCGATAAAGAGGATGGCCCCAGCGCTGGCCGTCTTTACTGAAAAAATCGGGTGGCACGCCGGCGACAACTTCGGGTTCGAGTTCGGGAGTAAGGCGAAACAGATCGGGATGAGTCCAGACGTCAGCACTGTCGAAGTTTACGAAGATCGCAATGTCGCCGGCGACGCGGAGACAGCGTTCCGCACAATAGGAGCGAAGCGCCTGCCACTGCTCATAGAAAAAGAACTGGACGGTGCTGCGCTGGTTGAGTTCCTCGAGCATCTCGGCGCGCGTCTCTGCGAGCGCCTCAGGCTCACGGCGGGTCAGTTCACGCGGCCACTGGTTCCAGCTCTGCAGCTTGAAGCGGGCGCGCAATGCGTCGAAGAGAACAAAGTCATCAAGCCACCAATGATTCTGGCGGCAGAAGTTTTCATAGCGGGTGCGCGCGTTGGGCGGAGCGGAGCTCAGGAAATTGCGCGCTGCTTCGAAAAGCATCGGTAATTTCTGATGGAACACTGACGGATAATCGACGGGGCCTTCGCCCGCGGGCAGAGCTTCGAGTTCAGAGCGGCCGATCCAACCGCGATCGGCAAGCCGCTCCAGACTGATCAGGAGCGGATTTCCCGCGAAGGCAGAAGTCGAAGAGTAGGGTGAATTTCCGAAACCGAGCGGACCCAGCGGCAACACCTGCCAGACGCCCTGCCGCGCGGAAGCCAGAAAATCCGCAAACGCATAGGCGGCTGGACCGAAGTCACCGATCCCGCCCCGCGCAGGAAGCGAGGTGGGGTGAAGCAAGATTCCGCTGGCCCGTGCGAAAGACATTCAGAGCAGTTCTCAGTTCCCAGTTGCCAGTTCTCAGTGGCTGGTTGTCAGCTCACAGCGCCGACTGAGAACCGAGAACTGGAAACTGCATTTGTCCTACGAACCTTCTTCCGAGGTCTGGCGAGTCAGGTTCTTCATTTCTTCCTGATTGACCTTCAGGCGTTTGGATTTTTCCATATCCTTCCGCAGATTCGAAACAAAGAGCTGAAACATTTCGCCCTGTTTGGCCTGAAGAAGCGACTCGCGGATCTCGTCCTTTTTCTGGGCAAACTCCTGATCCGTCGGCTGCTGCTTGTCGAGCAACTGGGCAACGACGCCGTCGGCGCCCGCCGTGATTGGTCCGCTGATGTCCCCTGGTTTCAGCGAGAAAATCACGCTCGCCGGGCCGGACAGCGAACCGATGCTGGGAACCTGTCCGTCGGGAGCCACATAATCGCTGGTCAGGAAATTCGCCCCCAGCTCTTTGGCGGCCTTCTTCAAATCGTGCTCGGATTTGGCGCGGTCGGAGAGTTCCTGCGTTTTTTGCTGGAGCAGAAAAGCGGCGCGCTGATTCTTGAATTCTGATTCGACGCGCCCGCGAATCTCTTCAAACGTCGGCGTTGCGGGCGGCCTGATCGCAAGCAACTGGAAAACGACAAAGCCTTGCGGAACCTGCACAACGTCAGGCGGCGCCTTGTCGGGCTCGTTGAAGACCGCATCGGTGAATTGCGGAGCCGGGCCCAGGCCGGGCAACGTGTCGCCGTGACCGAAGAACTCAGTCGTGACCACAGACTCGCCTTTGGCTTTGGCCCCCTGGTCGAAACCGTCGGCACGCGCCGCGCTTAACAAGGCATTGGCAGCGGACTCGGTGGCGCGAGCTGCTTTCTGCTGTTTCACTTTTTCGAGGATTTCGCTCTTCACCTCGGAGAACGATTTCAGGTGCGCGTCCTGCTTGTCTTCGAGGTTGATGATGTGGAAACCATAGCTGCTCTTGACCAGATCACTGGTCTGGCCTTTGGCCAGCGAAAAAGCAGCTTTCTCAAATTCGGGCACGGTGCGGCCGCGGCCAACCCAGCCCAGTTCGCCGCCATTCTTGGCGCTGCCTGGATCGTCCGAATACTTT
>Ga0187859_10003178_pt1 | contig 10104 bp, 9 predicted proteins | sample June2016WEW_10_1_2_FD_133019 | JGI IMG/M metagenome (GOLD analysis project Ga0187859, IMG submission 133019) | Peatland microbial communities from SPRUCE experiment site at the Marcell Experimental Forest, Minnesota, USA - June2016WEW_10_10 | ecosystem: Environmental > Terrestrial > Soil >... | reverse complement strand
GCGCAGTGCCCAGAACAGGTCAGGGTAGGACTCCGCTGTCACGGTCAGGCTGCCGTCGGCGGGCGTGACAACCTCGACTGCCTGGATATGGTCGGCGCTGAAGCCGCAGGCGCGCGCCAGCGGGCCGAGACCTCCTCCCAGGAGATATCCGGCGACACCGACCGCCGGCGCCGACCCGCACAAGGGGGCGAGCCCGCGGGGGGCAGTAGCCGCCAGGACTGGCTCCCATGTCGCGCCTGCACCGATCCGGGCCGAGCGCTTGCCGGTATCGACCTCGACGTCCGCGAGTGCCCGCATACTGATCGCGACCCCACCGTGCACCTCGTGCAGCCGGCCGTGCCCGGAACCTAGAATGGTGAGCCGCTCGCCGCGTTCGCTGGCGACGGCGACGGTGGCCGCCACGTCGGCGGGTGTCCGCGCCGCGACCACGATGTCGGGCAAGCAGGCGATTCCGAGGTCAAACCCGGACGTCTCGCTGGCGTACCCCGCATCGTCCGGGGCCAGGACGCGCGCCACCCCTGCGCTCCGTAGCGCCTGCGTCGTGCTTGTTGCCATCGCATACCCTTTGCGGGTCGTTGCTCCCAACCTGCCGCCGACTGCTGAGACTACCGGGGCTCCGGTGGCGGTGCTGCTCAGGTGCTGGACAGGCGCTGCTGGGGGACTTCGATCAGGCGCGGGCCGTCGCCGGCCAGTGCGGCTCTTACTGCAGTAGTGAGCTGGGCCAGGCTCGTGACCTGAGTTGCGGGTATTCCGTAGACGGTGGCAATGCCGGTGATGTCGATGTCGGGAAGTTCCAGGCCGGGGACGCCATCGAAGTGCGTCACCTGGGCGAACTTCTTCAGAGCGGCGTACTTCCGGTTCCGGGCCACGACAAAGACGACAGGAACGCGGTAGCGCGCGGCTGGTCTTCTCGCCGGGCGCCAGGGCCCGTGCGGTCCGGCAGGGAAGTGACGGTGCGCCGGCCGGGCTGTGCTCGGTGTCGACTTCCCTCATGCTCGCCCGGAGCCATCCGGCCGTGACGTCGGTGACTGCGCCGCCGGGTAGCGTCAGCCGTTACCGGCCGAGTGTCTGGCTGAGCCTGGCGGTCGCGTCGATGACGAGCCGGGCCGCGCTCCCGACGTCGCCGAACTCCTCCTCGGGACCGACGACCGAGATGGCCGCGTACGCGCGGCCGCAGAAGTTGCGCACCGGTGCGGCTACCGACGTCTCCTGGCACTCGGACTCCCGCACGCTGATGGCAACGCCGGTACGGCGCACCTCGGCCAGCGCCCGGTCGAAGTCGGCGGCGGTCGAGATCGTGCGCGGCGTTAGCTGCGGAAAGCCTGCTGCTTTCCGCGCCTCCGCGAAGACAGGGTCGAAGGCAGCTATTGCTTTTCCCGCGCTGGTCGCGTGGGATGGCATCCGTCGCGTAACGCCCCCCATCATGCCAACGCGGGGCACGCCCGGCAGGCGCTCCAGGAACACGATGTCAGCCCCCTCCGGCACCGTGAGATGCACCGAGAGGCGGCTGGCTTGCCGGAGTCCTTCGAGCAGCGGGAGCCCGGCCCGTCGTAGCGGGAAACGGTCCGACGCCATCTGGCCAAGCTCGAACAGGTGCACGCCCAGCCGGTACCGGCCGGAAGCCGGGTCCTGTGCCGCGAGACCGCGGGCGCAGATGGCGGCCAGCAGCCGCTGCGCGGTGCACTCCGGGACCTCCAAGCGCTGAGCGAGGTCCCCGGCGTCGATGTCTTCCTCCCGTACGAGGCACTCGAGCACATCGAGGGTATTGAGGACGGACTGCAGATCGTTATCAACTTGCTGCGCAAATGTCACCATATGGCGGAGTTTTGCCGGTCCCCTTACGCCGAATAAGGGCCCAAGGTCCCTAGCCAGCCACTGATCCGCCGCAGCCGCCGAGTGGCACCTGGCCCCGGTTCAGCGGTAGGTCGGTGACAGCTAGTGGGCTGAAACGATCCGTACCCCCAGTGGCATGAGTGAGACAGGAATGATCTTGAAGTTGGCGAGCCCCAGCGGGATGCCGATGATCGTCAAGCACAGCAGGATCCCTGTCGCCACGTGGGCAAGCGCCAGCTCCCAGCCAAACAGAATGATCCAGATGATGTTGCCAATCACGGCGCCGACGCCCATCCCGCCCTCGCGGGGGGCGATGTCCCGGCCGAAGGGCCACAGCACGTAGTTGGCGATCCGGAACGAGGCAATCCCGAATGGGATGGTGATGACCAGGAAGAACAGCGCAAAGCAGAGCAGCCCGACCACCGCATAGGCGATTGCCATCCAGATGCCGCAGAGCACGAGCCAAATCAGGTTAAGGATGATTCTCATCGCTCCGCGCCTTGGGCTTCGACGGTGGTTACGCAGTCATTCTCTCTCCCGGGAGGACGTAACCGCATCACCCGTAACGGGTGATGGGCCCGGGTTGCCGTGCCTGATAGTGATTTCTGACCGACCGCCCGGATGAGACCGGATGAGAAAGGAGCGGGTTCTGGCCGCCGTCGAAGTAGCCGCGGCCGGCCAGGCCGCATCCCGGCACGGGACGTGAGGCGTGGCCGGTACCGGGGCTCAGGGCCGTGACCAACGCGGGGCTTAGGCCCACTCGCGGCTGGACTACAGCGCTGCTATCTTGGCAAATAGACTTAGAGTGATTGTAAAGTTACTAGTTGTGAGCAACGGTCCGCGTGGCCAGTTCTGTTCAGGGGGCCGGATGAAAACCAGTGGAACGAGCCACGAACGCGGCCGGATCCTGCTCATCGACGACGATCCCGCACTGGGCGCGTACCTGGCGCGGGTGCTGAGGACGCGGGGCGGTTTTGACGTCACGCATGAACTCGACTCCATCGGCGCGTTGCGCTGCATTGAGACCGCACAGTGGGACCTGCTCCTCACCGATATCGAGTTGCCCGGCATGACCGGGCTGGAACTGCTCGACCGGGTACACCAGCTGGTACCCGATCTGCCCGTTGCCGTGCTCACCGGGCACGCGAGCGTCGACTACGCGGTCACCGCGCTGCGCAGCTCGGCGGCCGAGTTCCTCGAAAAGCCGATCGCGGCGGACGTACTCGTCGCCCGGGCGACCGCCCTGATCGAGGCAGGCCGCGAGGCGAGGGCGGCGGGCCGGGAGAACGTGCTGGCCATCGGGGCGCACCCCGATGACGTGGAGATCGGCGCGGCCGGCACGTTGCTGGGCCACAAGGCGGCCGGTGACCTGGTGACGATCCTGACCCTGTCCCGCGGGCAGCACGGCGGGAATCAGGAGCGCCGGGCCCGCGAAGCCCAGGAGGCCGCCGACGTCATCGGCGCCCGGCTGTTCCTCGACGACCTCGAGGACACCCGCATCCCGGAGGGCAACCCCACGATCGGCGTCATCGAGGCGGCGATCGCGGAAGTGCAGCCGACGATCGTCTACACCCATTCCGTGCACGACGTGCACCAGGACCACCGCAACGCCCACCGTGCGGCCATGGTCGCGTCCCGGCGCGTCGGCCGGATCTACTGCTTCCAGTCACCGTCGGCCACCATCGAGTTCCGGCCCGCGCATTTCGTCGTCATCGACGATTACATCGGCCGCAAGCTCAAGGCCATCGACATGTTCGGCTCCCAGGTCGGCGTGCGGGACTACCTCGAACCCGACCTGATCGCATCGACGGCCCGTTACTGGTCCCGGTTCTCTTCCGGGAGCCACGCCGAACCGTTCGAGGTCATCCGCGACCGGGCCGGCCAGCCGGCCCGGCCCGCCGGCCTCCAGACGCTAGCCAGCTCGTGACGGCGCCGGAGCGTCCCGGTCACAGGCCGCTGCGCCTGCTCGTCACCGGCGCCGGGGGCCCGGCCGCGATCGCCGCCATGAAGTCGCTGCGCGCCGACAGCTCGGTTGAGCTCCTCGCGGCCGACATGGATCCCTGGGCGGCAGGCCTGTATCTGGTCCCGCCCGCGGCCCGGACGCTGATCCCGCCGGGCGCGGCCGTTGATTTCGCTGAGTCGCTGCTGGGCCGGTGCATCGCGCTCGGGGTGGACATCGTGCTGCCGACCGTCGACGCGGAGCTGCGGCCCCTGGCGCACGCACGGGAGGAGTTCGCCGCCGCTGGCATCGAACTGCTTCTGGCCCCGGCCGCCGCGCTCGAGGTCATCCTGGACAAGCTGCTGCTCGCGCAGCACTGCGCGAGCGTCGTCCGGGTCCCCCGGACCGAGCTTTTCGGCTCCGCGGTAGACCCGGCCAGCTGGACGTATCCCGTCATCGTCAAGCCCCGGACCGGCAGCGGCTCCCGAGGCATCCTGCAGATCGGCTCCGCCGCGGAGCTGGCCGCGCTCGAGCGCTCATCCACCTTGATCGTGCAGGAGTTCCTGCCAGGAGAGGAATACTCCGTCGACGTCCTGGCCGACGCGGGCGGTCAGGTCATCGCCTCCGTGCCCCGGATCCGGGCCCGGGTCGATTCCGGCGTCTCGGTCGGCGGCCGTACGGTCCACGACCCCGAGATCGAGGAGTTCGGGCGCGCTGTCGCGAGGGCCACCGGCCTGACGTATGTGGCCAATGTCCAGTGCCGGCGCGACCCCGCCGGCCGCCCCGCGCTGCTCGAAGTGAACCCCCGGATTCCCGGAACGCTGGGACTGACCATCGCGAGCGGTGTCGACATGCCCCGGCTGGCGCTGGACGTCCTGCTCGGCAGGCCCGTTCCGGCCCACCTGGACTTCCGCGAGCTTGCCGTGGTCCGTTTCCTAGACGAGCGCTTCGTCGACCCGGCTGAGATAGCGGGCGCGAGCCTGGCCCTGGTATGAGCGGGTGCATCGCGCTGGACGAGGATTTCCACGTCCACTCGACGTTCTCCGACGACGCCAGCAGCACGGTGGCCGAAAACGTGGACGTCGCGCGTGAACGCGGGCTGCGCACCCTCTGCCTCACCGATCACGTGCGACGGGACACGACCTGGGTCCCCGATTTTGTCGCCGCGGTGGCTGAGCACCGCCACGGGCCGGGCCTGCGCGTGCTGGCCGGTGTCGAGGCGAAGGTCCTGGACACCTGCGGACGGCTCGACGTCCCGGCCGGCCTGGACGACGGCATCGACCTCGTGCTGGTCGCCGACCACCAGTTCCCCGCCGACAACGGCCCTCTGCACCCCGCGGAGGTCCGGGCCGTGATCGAGGACGGCGCCATGACCGCCGGTGAAGCCATCGAGCGCCTCTGTACGGCAACAGCGAACGCCATCGCGCCCGGCCGGCCGCTGCTGCTGGCGCACCTGTTCAGCCTGCTGCCCAAGATCGGCCTGACGGAGGAGATGGTCCCCATGCCGCTGCTGGCCGACCTGGCGGCCCGGGTCGCGCGGGCGGATGTGCTGGTGGAGGTCAATGAAAAATGGTCCTGCCCGTCGGTCCGCACCGCCGCGGCCATGGCGGACGCGGGCGTGCACCTGGTGGCCGGCAGCGACAGTCACCACTGCACCCAGATCGGCGCCTACGCGGGGGTCAGGCGTACCGCGGACGCGGTGCCCAGGGCCTTACCAGGTGAGTCATGATTTGGTTCTCGGCGGGGACTGGCTGCTCGTTGTCCTCGTCATGGCCGGAGCCGCGCCCGAGCTGGCCGCCAGCTACCAGTTCCTACTCATCGCGGTCCATTTCCGGCGCGATCACTACGCCGCGTGCGAGCCGTACTTCCCCCGGACGGCCGTGGTCATTCCAGCCTGGAACGAGGCCGCCGTCATCGGCACATCCATCGACCGGCTCATGCTGCTCGAGTACCCGCGGGACGCGCTGCGCATCTTCGTGGTGGACGACGCGAGCACGGACGACACACCCGACGTCGTGCTGGCCAAGGCGGCGCAGTACCCGGGCAACGTGATCCACCTGCGGCGGGAGAAGGGCGGCCAGGGCAAGGCGCACACGCTGAACCACGGGCTGGAGATCATCCTCGCCGACGACTGGATGGAGGCGCTCCTGATCATGGATGCCGACGTCATCTACGAGCCGCCTTCGCTCCGCACCATGACCCGGCACTTCGCCGATCCGAAGGTCGGTGCCGTCACCGCCTACATCAAGGAAGGCACCCGGCCCGGCAACTACCTGACCCGGTTCATCGGCTACGAGTACATCACCGCCCAGGCGGCCGCGCGGCGCAGCCAGAACGTCCTGGGCGCGACCGCCTGCCTGGCCGGGGGCGCCCAGCTGCACACGCGCGAGAACCTGATCGCCGTGGGCGGCCGGATCGACACATCCTCGCTGGCCGAGGACACCTTCACCACGTTCAAGACCCAGCTGGCCGGGCACCGGGTGGTCTTCGAGCCGCACGCCACCGTATGGGCGGAAGAGCCGGACAAGATCAACGGGCTGTGGAAGCAGCGGCTGCGCTGGGCCCGCGGCAATGTCCAGGTCACCCGGCAGTACCGGCACTTGTGGTTCCGGCCTCATCGTGGTCACCGCCTCGGCAGCATCAGCTTCGGGCTGTTCTGGTTCTGCCTGCTCCTGCAGCCGCTCTTCATGATCTCTTCGTCGGTCTCGCTGATCACGCTGTACTTTGCCAGCTTCCCGCAGGCGTGGCTGGCCTTTCACATCCTGTGGATCATCAACGCCGTCACCTATATTTTCATCACGCTGTTCTCGGTGCTCATCGACCCCCAGACCGGGCGGCACGTCTGGCGGGAAGCCATCATGTTCCCCGGCGCCGTGAACCTGGCCATCATCATCTACGCCTGCTTTCCCCGGCTGTTCCGCGACGGAATAGACGAGCTGTCCAGCGCAGCGCATATTACGGCCATCCGGCATTTCCCGGGCTGGCTCATATTGTTTGTATACGCCTGGCTCGCTGGCTCCATGGCCCTCGCCTACCTGGCCAAAGTGGCCGAGCCACACCGGGGCGGCCGCTTCATCAGCGGGCTGCTCGTCTATATCGTGGGATACGGATCGCTGCTGTGTGCGTGCACTTTCGCGTCCTACATCAAGGAATTGCGGAAAGCGGAGATGAAATGGGAAAAGACGGAGAAGACAGGGAAAGCAGCGATACCGATCTGACGACCACCCGCCCGGCGGAACCATCCCGGGCATTTCAGCGCGAGATCCGGGCCGCGGTCCGCTATGAGCGAGGCCTGGCCGTCAAGGCCGTGTTCGCGCTCGCGGTGGTGGCCGTCATCGTGACGATACGGCAGCTGTACTTCGCCTGACGCTTTCCGGCCGTTTCCGGGCACCGGAACCCGACCCTGTCAATAACAAATCGTAATCGGAGAATCACATAGGGTCATTATGTAGCGGGGGACGCTGCGGGCGGGACGGGGGTACCCATCGTGGCACGTGCATCCACCTTGCGGTGGCGGGTGATCAGCGCATCCGTCATCGCGCTGGTGCTGACGGCGGCAGCGCTGGCCGTCGCGCTCACCGCGGCGGCCAGCGCCCGGGGCGACAGCCGCGCGCTGTCCCGGCAGCTGGTACCCGCCGCCGCGTCCTCGGTCACCCTGATCAGCCTGTACAACACCCAGCAGACCGCGCTCCGGGATTACGTCACGGCTGGGCGCTCCGGGACACTGGCGCCCTACCGTGGCATCGCGGCGCAGATCCAGGAAGAAGAATCCCGGGTCGCCAGCCTGATCCGCGGCTACCAGGCGATCACGCCCCAGCTGGCGGCGACCCAGACCGCTCAGCGGACGTGGCTGAACCGCGTGGCGGCGCCGCAACTGAGCGCGGCGGCCCGTGGTGATTTTCCCGCCGCCCGGGCCTTGCAGGCTGACGTCCCGCGGACGCGGCCCTACGCCACGGCGGTTCGCTCGCACGGGGCGGCCCTGCAGGCTCAGATCGCCGCTGCGCAGCAGACGACCGCGAACCGGCTCAGCCACGCGCAGGCCTGGCTGCTGGGCGCCCTGCTGGGATTGTGCGTCGTCATCGCCGCCTTTGCGGCCGACGCGCTCTTCGGCGTCATCGTCAAGCTGCTGAGGCCGTTCACGGCGCTGGGCCACGCCGTGGACGCGGTGGCGCACGGGGACTACGGCACCCGCATCCCAGTGGTGGGCCCCGCCGAGCTCATGGATCTGGGCCGGAGCACGGAGATGATGCGCGTGGCTCTGGTGGCGACCCTGGGCAAGCGGGAACAGGCCGAGCAGCGATTCCGGTGGCTGTTCGACTCGGCCCCCGACGCCATGATCGCCGTCGCCTCCGACGGCTCGATCGCCATGGTGAACACCCAGGCCGTACGGCTGTTCGGATACCCGGCCCCCGACCTGGTGGGAAGCCCGGTGGAGATGCTCGTGCCGGAGGCGGAGCGCGCGGCGATGGCGGCCGAGCGCACCAGCTACTTCGCTGACCCGGCGGCCCGGCCCATCGACGCCGGGCTGAGACTGACCGGGCTGCGCCGCGACGGCCGCCAGTTCCCGGCCGAGATAAGCCTGAGCGGGCTGCCCACGGAGGGGGGGATGCTGGTCACGGCCGCGATCCGGGACATCTCGGAGCGGCTGGCCCTGGAGGAGGAGCGGGAACGGCTGCGGTCCGAGGCGGAACGGGAACGATTCGAGCGCCGGCTCCAGCAATCACAGCGGCTGGAAAGCCTCGGCCAGCTGGTCGGCGGGGTCGCGCACGACTTCAACAACCTGCTCAACGTGATCCAGGGCTACGCCGACTTCACCGCCGAGCAGGTCCAGCCGCTGGCCGAGACGGAACCGCGGCTCCAGCCCGTGCTCAGCGACATCGAGCAGGTCCAGGTCGCCGCCCGGCAGGCCGCGCGGCTGACCCGCCAGTTGCTGACCTTTGCCCGGCACGAGGTGAACCGGCCGGAGGTTATCGATCTCAACGAGGCGGTCAACGGCGCCAGCCAGCTCCTGGGCCGCACCCTGGGGGAGCACATCGACCTGGTGACCACGGCCGATCCGGCCCTGTGCCGGGTCAAGGCGGACCGTGGCCAGCTCGAGCAGGTCCTGGTGAACCTGGCGGTGAACGCGCGGGACGCGATGCCGGGCGGTGGCCGCCTGACCATCGAAACGGCCAACGTGGAGGTCGACGACGCCTACGCGGACGGCCGCCCCGACCTGAAACCGGGGCGTTACGCCCGGCTGCGCGTTTCCGACTCGGGCGTCGGCATGGACCGCGCCACCGTGAGTCGGGTCTTCGAGCCGTTCTTCACGACCAAGCCCAAGGGGCACGGTACGGGGCTTGGTCTCGCGACCGTCTACGGCGTCGTGAAGAAGGCGGGGGGCAGCATCGACATCTACTCCGAGCCAGGCCTGGGTACCTCGGTCAGCGTCCTGCTGCCGGCTACCCGTGAGGACGTCATGCCGTCCGCCGGCGCCGCTCCGCGCGGGGACAGCCAGCACGGTCACGGGGAGACGATCCTGCTGGTGGAGGACGAGGAAAGCCTGCGCGAGCTGACCCGGCGCATCCTGACCCGGCACGGCTACCAGGTGTGTGTGGCCGCCGGCGGCCGCGACGCCGTCGAGCGGGCCGGTGACCCGGCGCAGTCCATCGACATGCTGCTCACCGATGTAATCATGCCGGAGATGCTTGGCAATGAGGTCGCGGCCGGGGTCCGTGCCGTCCGGCCCGAACTGCCCGCGCTCTACATGTCCGGCTACGCTCAGCCGATCCTGGACTCCCACGGCATGGAAACGCTGTCCATCGACATCCTGGAAAAGCCGTTCACTGAGGCGGCGCTGCTCGCCCGGGTCCACGAAACCATCAGCTGCGCGCCCGCCCAGCAGACCTGACCGGCCCCCGGGACCAGTGCCGGGCATGCGGGCGCTGTGGCCTGGCGCGGGCTGTGCCATCCCGTCAGCGCACCTGGCCCGGGACGAGGGGGACGGCGAAGCCGCATTTCGGGACCATAACCGGGGCGCTGCGCGGCCAGACGAGGACCTGCCGGATCGCGCCAGCGGGCTGGCACCGCTGGGAGGCGGGAGGCGCTCAGCCGAGCAGGCGCTGCACGCGAAGGAGTATGTTGCGCAGGTTGGCCTCGGAGGTGGCGTCGGCCGCCTCGCGCACCGGGAGCCAGCGCAGCGGCGCGCCGGGCGACTCAGCCCGGACACCGTCCGGATGGTGCGTGGCGAAGATGAAGCGGACATCCGCGTGCTCGTGCGCGGGCTCCTTGCGGCTGGCTGGCACCGAGACGATCGCCACCTGCCACAGCTCCGCGTCCGGCCACGGCTCCAG
>Ga0187859_10003176_pt1 | contig 10106 bp, 12 predicted proteins | sample June2016WEW_10_1_2_FD_133019 | JGI IMG/M metagenome (GOLD analysis project Ga0187859, IMG submission 133019) | Peatland microbial communities from SPRUCE experiment site at the Marcell Experimental Forest, Minnesota, USA - June2016WEW_10_10 | ecosystem: Environmental > Terrestrial > Soil >... | reverse complement strand
CCAGAAACCAATAGGTGCTTCCCCCGATCAAATCCCTCCCGCCACCTTACTTTCCATAAGGTGTGTATATAAGGTTTTCGTACCATCCCGCCGATTCATGGCTTGGTTGTACCTCTCATGCCTCAGTTCCTGACGGAGTGGAAGGCCGGCAAAATTAAGGACCCCGTAGCTCGTTTGCGCTACCTGCACCGGAAGCTCGGACCCGGCGCCATCCCACCTGTGCCCCGCCGCACCCGATGGAAAGCCGTGAGCCTGCTCCCCGCCATGGCATGTCTGTTCATCCCCGGTTTTAAGGCCTCGAACACCGGCGACGAGTTGCTGCCCCTTCCGCCTCCGCACCTCACCGCGCCGGCCGTGGATGTATTCTCGGACGTCTGGCTGGTGGAAAAAACGCGCGACGTCGAGACCTTCAGCAACGGCCTCCACATCGACGATCGCTATGCCGTTTCGAATGACCCGCGCGTGCCCTATCCCGTGTTCGGGCCAATCGGGACACAATCCGGCTTGAGAACACAGCCGGCCGGCATCGTCTATCACACCACCGAGAGCGATCAGGCCAGTTTCGAAGAGAACCAAAACGGCGCTCTAAAGAAGATCGGCAAGGAAGTGTTGAGCTTCGTCAAGCGCAATCACTGCTACCACTTCCTGATCGACCGGTTTGGTCAGGTTTTTCGCATTGTTGACGAGTCCGATATCGCCTTTCACGCCGGAAACTCCGTCTGGGCGGATTCGGGAGCCATCTACGTCAACCTCAACACCAGTTTCCTCGGCGTCGCCTTTGAAACCCAAACCCAGCCGGGCGACCTGCCATCGGCAAATCCGGCGCAGATTCACGCCGCACGCGTCCTCACCGAAATGCTGCGGGCGAAATACCACATCCAGGAATCCAACTGCGTAACGCACGCGCAAGTCTCCGTGAATCCCGACAACATGCTGGTGGGCTATCACACGGATTGGGCGGGCAATTTCCCGTTCCTGGAAGTCGGTCTCACTGACAACTACACCGCGCCCCCCGCCAGCATCTACGCACTTGGCTTCGATTACAACCCAGTGTTCGTACACCGGACCGGCGTCCGCCTGTGGCAAGGCTTGGCGCTCGCCGAGGATCAACTCCGCACGCAATCCACCGCGCAAGGCCTGCGCCTCGCCCAATACCGGGCCATTCTCAGGAAGAGATACAAAGAAATCATCACGACGCTCAAAGCTGCGAGCGCCAAAGAGGAACGTCATGCGACATAGCGATAAAGAGAACCATTCCGCGCTGGGGCTGGATGTCGGCACCAGCCGCATCTGCGTTGCGCAACGGGCGGGCGAGGAGTATCAATTCGAAACCCAGCTCAATGCCTTCGTTACGGTTCCGTTCTCCAACATGACCCAGACCGTGCTCGGCAAGGAAAGAATTCCGCATACCGTTTCAGGGCCGGAGATCGTGGTGCACGGCAATGAGTCGGATCGTTTCGCCGATCTCCTGAATGTCGACACGCGGCGCACCATGACGCGCGGCGTGCTCAATCCAGCCGAGCCTGACAGCCTCAACATGTTCCGCAAAATCGTGGAGTCGCTGCTCGATTCCACCAAAGAGCCGCAAAAATTGTGTTTCACCGTTCCCGCCGCACCCATCGGAGCCGAGGAAAACCTCACCTATCACGAGGCCACGCTGCGCCAGGTTCTCACCGAAATGGGCTACCAAGTGAAAAGCATCAATGAAGGGCTGGCCGTAATCTACTCCGAACTCGAAAGCACCAACTACACCGGCATCGGCATCAGCTGCGGCGGCGGACTCTGCAATGTGTGCGTGGCGTATCTATCAGTGCCGGTAATGAGCTTCTCCATCCCCAAGGCCGGCGACTATATCGACACCAATGCTGCCTCGGTCACCGGCGAGCTGGCCAATCGAGTTCGCATCGCCAAAGAAGATTCCTTCCACTTCAACGGATTCCACGCCGACAAACTCCTTCAGGTGCTGGGCGTTTACTACGACGAAATGATTCAATCTCTAGTGAACGGTATCAAGCAAGCATTCTCCAACTCACGCAACTTGCCCAAACAAAAACGTGCCCTCCCAGTAGTACTCAGCGGCGGCACCGCCCTCCCGGACGGCTTTCGCGACCGCTTCGAAAAAATCTTCAAAGAAGCCAACCTCCCCATCCCGACCTCAGATATCCGAATGGCCGCGGATCCCTTACACACGTCCGCGAAAGGCGCCCTAGTAGCCGCCCTAGCAGATGTGTGATCTCCTGTATCCTTAGACAATGCATCGCAGAACTTTCGTAGGCGCTCTCGGTGGTCTCCCTCTAGCCGCTGCAGCAACGGACAAACGCACTGGATTCTACTTTTTCCAGCACTTTAACCTGAAAAGCGGCAACCAGCTCCCGCGCCTGCACGAATTCATGTCGCAGTCTGCGCTGCCGGCCTTCAACCGGATTCATTCCGGTCCTAAGATTTTTCTTGAAGCCATTATCGCTCCCCAGCTCCCGAATCTCATCGCCATCTACGGATTTGCGTCGCTGGAAGAATTCTGGGCCGTTCACATGAAAATGATCCAGGATGAAGATCACCGCAAAGGCCTGATTGCTCTGGAGAGCGGCCCCGAGCCGGCCTTGGAATCGCTCGAAACCACGGTCGTCGAAGCGGCCGATTTTTCGCCCGAAATCAAGCCCGAGCCCGCCGAGGCATCGCGCATCTTCGAATTGCGCGTCTATCACTCTCCAACGTTCCGGCAGCTCATCGCTCTTCACGAACGTTTTCGCGGGCCAGAAATCAAGATCTTCCACCGCTCCGGCATCCATCCAATTTTGTATGGATCAACACTGATCGGCCCAGACCAACCAAACCTGGTCTACCTGATTCCCTTCGCTGACTTGGCCGCGCGCGAAAAAGCCTGGGCCGCTTTCGGCGCAGATCCGGACTGGCAAAAGGTACGCAAGGAATCCGTCGAAAAATCCGGCGAGATCGTCAGCAACATTCAGATCACGTTCTACAAGTCCACGCCCTATTCACCCGTCAGATAAGTTATTCCGTCCGCAGTCGCCGCGCGCCAGGCCGGCCAAATGCTTGCCGCTAGCCAAATCCCGAGGAGCAGCGCGCTCGCGCAAACATATGTAATCGGATCCGCGCCGCTAATCTCATAAAGCAAGCTCGCCAACACGCGCGTCAAAAGCAAGGCAGCGATCAGGCTGATCGCGAGGCCCGTTACCAGGGGCATCATAGCAGCGCGCAGCACCGTTATAATCACTCGCTTTGGGCTGGCTCCCAGTGCTACGCGGATTCCCACCTCTCGCACTCGGAGTGAAGTGGTGTATGCCACCACGCCGTAGATTCCAACCGAAGTCAACAGCAGCGCCAGGCCGCCGAGCACTGAAAATACCCAAGCGGAAAAACGCGGCCGCCAAATCGAGTCCGTGATTACATCTGCCAGCGTCTCCACTTTAGTTACGGGTTCCGACGCATCCACCGCCCACACCTGTTTGCGAAGCGTGTCGGCCAGAGCCAGCGGTTCGCCGGATGTCCTTACGACGATGGCCGCCAGAAACGTTCCGAACATGTATTGACGATACGGCACGAAAACTTCACCCTTGGCCGGTTCGCTATAGCTGAGTTGCCATGAATTTTTAACGACCCCGACCACCTTTACTTCGTTGGAGCCTTCCTCGTCCGGAAGGAACAGTCCCACCGGATCTCGCCCCGGAAACAGGTGATGAGCGAGATACTCATTGATGATCGCGACCCTCGGCGAGTCAGCGTGATCTGCGTCGGTGAACGAGCGGCCTTTGATTAGCGGCGTCCCCATCACCGCGAAGTAGTTCGGACTGATGGTCCGCGTCATCACAGGAAAGATCGAGCCGTCCACGTCCTTATAAACGGTGCTGGTGCTGGAACCCGACAGCGGGAGATTGTTGACTACGGCTGCCGCCTTTACGCCAGGAGTTCGCTCGAAGCGCTCCAGCACGTCGCGATAGAACTCGATTTGCCGCGGCATGCTCTCGTACTTTCCGGTCGGCCGGGGCCGCGTGAGTGTCCCGATCGGAACGCGCATAGTGAGGACGTGTTCGGTCCGAAAGCCGTTGTCGGCTTGCTCAAGTCGGATCAGGCTCCTGAGCAGCAGCCCCGAACCAACCAGCAGCAGGAAAGCAAACGCCGCTTCCGAGGCAATCAGAATTGAAAAGAGTCGAGCCGAGCCACGGGAGCCGCCGCCGAACCCTCTGCGCAACACGTCTTGTAAATCGGTTTTCCGCGCCAGTAGCACCGGTGCGAGGCTCGAAAGGCACGCCACCAAAACGCACAATCCTGTACTCACCGCGAGGACGCGCCCGTTCAGCGCTACGCGCTGCATGTGCGGAAGAACGATAGGCAGCGCGATGAGCTGCTTGAGCAGGAATTGGACCGCATAGCGCGCGATCAGGATGCCGGCGGCGCTTCCCGCAACGGCGAGTACAAAGCTCTCCGCCAGTAGCTGGCGCAGAATTCGCCAGAAGTCGGCACCCAGTGCCGCGCGAATCGCGATTTCCTTCTGCCGTTGAACGGCGCGGCTCAGCAGCAGGCTGCCCACATTGGCGCACGCGATCAGCAGCACCAAGCCCACAGCAGCCAGAATGAATACTAGCGACAGTTGATATTGCCGATCAAGAGTTTCGCGCCACGGCGAGACTACAATTCGCAGTCCCGCGTTCGCCTCGCGATTTTGCTGCTGTAATTTTCTGGCGACGATATCCATTCCGCTCTGCACCTGAGCGAGGGAGAGCCCAGGCTTCATCCGAGCCACCACTTCCAACCTGCCAGTGAATCCTGAAGTCAACCGCAGTGGAATCCACATATCGATATTGGACGCAGGAAACTCGAACTCCACAGGCATTACGCCAACGATGGTGTAGACTTCATCCGAAGCCGTGATGGGGCGGCCGATCACGTTGGGGTTCGCGTGGAACAGCCGCCGCCATAGCCGGTCGCTGAGCACAACGACATTCGGAGCTCCCGGCACGTCGTCCGAATCGACTAAAGAACGGCCCAGCCGCGCCGAAACTCCCAGCAACGAAAATACCTGGGCCGAAGTTCGCTCGGCGAAAACCTGCTCGGGCGGGTCGGCGCTCGTTATCGTGACTACATCCTTGCGGTAGGACGCAGTTTTGTCGAAGATATCGCCGCGATTTTCCCAGAATCGGTAATCCTCCGAGGCAATCGTCTTAATCACCAGCTTAGGATTCACTTCTTCGATTCGCACCAGCCGCTCGGCAGACTTGTAAGGCAACGGCCGCAGAAGCACAGCGTCCACGATGCTAAACGCCGCGGTGTTGGCGCCGATTCCCAGTCCGAGAATGGCGGTAATAGCCAGAGTGAAGAGTGGATTCTGGCTGAAGAATCGTAGAGCGCCCAGCAGGTCTCGAGTCATACTAACGAATTAGTATACACCCGCTAGCGTGATTCATTCATCACCCAGCCGTTGCCATCCGGATCGCTGAAAGTCAGATACCCGCCCCAAGGGGCCGATTGCACGGTGGAAGTCTTGAGGCCGCGCGCTTCAAGCGTCTGGAACGATCGGTCGAGATTATCGGTCAGCAGCACTATACCGCGCACGCCGCCCGGCGGCATGTTCTCGAACCATGTCACCAGCGCGATGTTGGTCTTGGTGCCGGGGACGTTTAGCTCGATCCATTTCGCGTCGGGCCGGAAGTCGGCTTCGCGCGTGATCGGAAAGCCCAGCACTTCGTTGTAGAAGCGCTTCGATCTCTCTTGATCTTTGACCGGGATGGAGACAATGGCCAAGCCATTCGTGACCGGTTCCTGTGTGGTGTCCATAATTAAGCTCCCTTCGGTTCCGTCATGCTGAACCAGTTGCCGGAATTGTCCTTCATGATTGCTTCAACGCCGTAGAACTGCTCTTTCGGTGGAGAAAGGAACTCCACACCCTTGCCCTTCAGCTCTTCATAGGTCGCGCGGCAGTCACTGGTTTGTAACACTCCACCGTTGATCTTGCCTTCACTCAAGAGAGCCCGAATGGTCTTGGCAGCCTCGGGCTGCATGTTGGGACCATCCACCTGCATCAGGATGATTTGCAGGTCGGGCTGGCCCTTGGGACTTACAGTGAGCCATCGAAAGCCGTTGTCCATCTTGCCGTCCATGCGGACGTCGAAGCCCAGCTTGTTCACGTAAAAATCTTTGGCGGCGTCCTGGTCGAGAACATATAAAGTTGTATGCGAAAGCCGTTGGATCATCTAAAACCTCCTCGTTTCTTTTGTTATCTTATCCGGCTCGCGCGAAGAAGGCTTCTCGATTCTTGCGGTCTTCTAGGTCTCTGGCCGCTTGATTTGTTCCCCTCGCTCACGCGTGGGGCTACAACCCGGCTCGTGGTAGCCCCGCGCGTAAGCAAGGGGACGACCCCGTTTTTGGAATGAAATCAGCGGGTCACAGACCTAGAGTGACTGGATAAAGAAGCGCTGGTAGCAGGCGGGAATGTAGTAGAGCGGCCAATGCGATGCGAATCCACCAAATGCGATGCGAGCCTCGCGCCGGAAGGCGGCTGGCGATAGACCTGTAAGAAAGCGAAACCTGGTACTGAAGGATCCCAGACTTTCGTAGCCCAGGTGGAAACAGATACCGGTGACGCTCTGGTTCTCGGCCAGCAGCATCTTCTTGGCTTCTTCGATGCGAATCCGGGTGACAAACTCGTGCGGAGTCTCACCAAACACCCGCGTGAACACCCGGTTGAAGTGAAACGGCGAAAGGCATGCCTCGCGGGCGGCATTTTCCAGGGGAATGCGGTCGCGATAACAGGCGCCGAGATAATCCCTAGCGCGGGAAAGCCGCGCGAACGTAACGGCATCGGCCAAGCGTACGTCTTCTCGTAATTCCTCGCGCCGAGCTTGCGGCCTCATGTCTCACCACATTTTACATCAAGTGCCCAATGGCTGCTGGGATGAATGGTACGATGGATGGTGCGATGATAAATCGTACCTCACGTAAGCTTGGCACCCGAAAGGCCAAGAAAAGCTTCACCCTGTCGGACGAATCCTGCGCGTTCCTGGATGCAATGCGCAAGCGGCGACGCACATCCGCATCCTCCATTCTGGAGGAAATGCTGCAGGCGTTCCGGCGTGAGCAAGGCAAGGCCGCTCTCGACAAAGCTGTTGCGGACTACTATAGTTCCCTGTCCCAGCAAGAATCCGAAGAACAAACTGAGTGGGGGGAGTTTGCACTAGGTGAGTTTCCCCGCGGTGGTGTCTGAGTGCTGCCGCAGGGGAAAACACCGCAGCGCGGCGAGATCTGGTTCGTTCAACTTTACTCCGATCCACCCGGTAAAGGAAGGCGGCCCGTGGTGATCGTATCAATCAATGCGAGGAATCGCCACGAGCGCGCAGACACCGTGCTAGTGGTACCCTTGACAACGTCCGTACATAAGAACGCCCCCACACACGTTTTTCTTCCGGCAGGCGAGACTGGTCTCCAATCGGACTCCGCAGCCCGCGCTGAAGACATCACTGTAGTTCGAAAGCAAAGCTTAATTGAGCCGCGTGGGCGGCTAAGGCAGATTTCAGACCGTCGAGTTTGCGAACTGGCTTCAAAAGTGAACCTCGCGATGGGTTGCGCTCCCACGCAGAACATAGTGTAAGAGGCGTCGCTTCGGAGTACCGCCGTTGCTTAGACTCCATGGGTAATACGTGCGCCCTCGAACAATGCGAGTAGCCAACGCTCTAAATGGCGGAAAGGATCGTCAATGCGCCTCGTAAGCCGGGCGACTTGGGGCGCAGATTGAGTCAGAATGGGACTTCCCTATCGTCGGCGCGTTCATCGACTCTGGACGTCCCATACTTCCTTAGCAGCTGAGACTGGCAAAGGACTATTGGGCCGCTGCTTTCTGGCCGGGGCATCCGCATTTCGCTCGGCGGGGGTGGGGTTGCGGGGATGGCCGGCCCCTCCCGCAGGACGTATCCGAAACGCTCGCGGTGCACCTCTCGAATCCAGTATTTGACTGGCAGCTTCCACTTTTGCTTTGGATCGGGCCGGTTGCGAATCAAGCTGTCTGGCCGGAAACCCAGACGCTTGGCCATGGTAATGTCGTCCTGGTTGAGGCGGCAGAGCTTCTCCGCTTCCGGCCACACATGCGGCTGCGATTTTTTTTCCATCCCTAAGTGGAAACGCAAACGCTATCGTCTTAAAATGGCACGTCGTCGTCGGTGATTCCCTGATCGGGACCCATTTCGTCACTCGGCTGCGCGGCCGGCTGGGGCCGGGGGGCGCTGCGCGGCATCGAAACCGGCTGGGGTCCTGCGTCCTGACCGCCATCTCCACCGCGTCCGCCCAACAGGATTACCTCGTCCGCGACTACCTCCGTCATATACTGCTTCTTGCCGTCCTTGTCGTCCCAACTGCGGGTTTGTAAACGGCCCTCCACGTAGATTTGCTTGCCCTTGGTGAGGTAATTCGCCAGGTTCTCCTGGCGCCAAAGGACCACGTTGGCCCAGTCAGTTTCGTCTTTCCACTCACCGGTTTGCTGATCTTTCCAGCGACGGTTGGTGGCCACCGAAAACTTCGTTACCGCCACGCCGGACGGTGTAAACTTGGTTTCCGCATCCCTTCCCAGGTGTCCAATCAGTATGACTTTGTTTACGCTGCGCGATGCCATTATGCAAGCACTGTATCACAATGGCTAATGTCTCAGTTTTGGTCTCGCCGCCGTCTCTAGAGCGACCGCTTCGAACACCACTCGCGAGAGGGTTCAATCCGGGCGATGCTTGGCGCTTCGATTGCTAGTATCGATAGTACGAATTTGGGCGTGGGCCTAATTTTCTGGTTCCGAGATGCCGATCTGGATGTACAATATTAAGCAATTAAGACGGGTGAGGGTGAGTGCAGAGACCCTGTTGGTTTGGAAATCCCGGTCGATCTGACCATCGATGGCTGTTAGCCGGCCTCCTGGTGAGCGCCGCGCTGGCTCGTGGGCAGGTCCTGATGCTGGCGGGCCCGAACGGGCACGTCAACATCTTTAATACGGACTTGGCCGTGTTTGAGTCGGGTGAGGTCCGGAAAGATCTGGCCTGCACCGTAACGCCCGCGAAGCCCGTGCTGGGTTTTGACCTGCGCTTTCACGCCGGGTACGACGTCACGATACCCCTTAAGGAACTGGCGGGCAGCGAGAACGCGCTGAATATCCTTTTCCGGGTGGCGCCCCAGAACCATCCGGACCACCCCATGTATTTCACGCAACATATCCGAGTGCCGAAGCTTGAGGATGAGGCTAAGGGCGATGCCTTTCTCCAGGGCGGTTTCGACCTCGGCGAAGGCAACTATCACGTCGATTGGCTGATGCGTGACCGTACCGAGCGCGTCTGTTCGTTCAGTTGGGATTCCGAGGCAACTCTAGCCGCCAAGGATCGATCTATCAATCTCGCTATCGGCCCAGGCGAGATACAGCGTACCGACCGTGAGCAGTTCAAAGAAGAGCCTCCGGTGCAACGTGTCAGTAACGAGCCGCCTCTGAACGTAAAGGTTCTGGTCAACTTCGCGCCTCAGGACTCGGCGTCCGCCGCGCTCCAGCCGGTGGATACCAGCGCGCTAGTCTCCATCCTCAGAAGCATCTCTCGCGAACCGCGCATCGGAAAGTTCTCCATAGTCGCATTCAACATGCAGGAGGAGCGAGTGGTGTACCGGCAGGAGGGCGCGGATCGCATCGATTTCCCCGCCTTAGGGGAGGCCATCAACTCGCTGAATCTTGGCACTGTGGATCTGAAGCGGCTAAGTGAAAAACATGGGGACACGGATTTTCTGGCTGGTTTGGTCCGGCGTGAGGTCGGTTCCAGCACCAGCCATCCGGACGCCCTTATTTTTGCCGGCCCGAAAGTAATGCTGGATTCTAACGTCCCTCCGGATGCGTTGAAAGAGGCAAGGGACGTCAATTTCCCCGTCTTTTACATGAATTACAATCTCAATCCGCAAGCGGTACCCTGGAAGGACGCAATCAGCCACACCGTGCACTTCTTCCGGGGCTACGAATATACCATCACGCATCCACGGGATCTATGGTTTGCCGTATCGGAAATGGTTTCCCGTATTGTAAAATCGAGGAACGGGAAGCAGACTTCGTCCATCTCAACTCAGTAGGGGTATGCAAAGTT
>Ga0187859_10003173_pt1 | contig 10111 bp, 7 predicted proteins | sample June2016WEW_10_1_2_FD_133019 | JGI IMG/M metagenome (GOLD analysis project Ga0187859, IMG submission 133019) | Peatland microbial communities from SPRUCE experiment site at the Marcell Experimental Forest, Minnesota, USA - June2016WEW_10_10 | ecosystem: Environmental > Terrestrial > Soil >... | reverse complement strand
TCTGCATCGAGCATAGAGAACTGACCTTCTCCTGCAGATTTACCGGATGCTCCCGAAACTGATCGACGAAGCTATCAGCCTGCCCGATGTGAGACTAAGCGACGGCGACGATCCGGCCGAAGGTTTCACGCCAGCTGCGCGTGCTGAACTCGCGGAGGCCCAAGATTGGTACGAGGGCCGGCATCGCGGTCTTGGGAGTCAATTACTTGCATCGCTACGGGCGTCGTCGCTCTAACTCAGCGCGCAACTGTTCCCAGGTGACGGATTGGGTTCGATCCTGATCGAGACTGGACAGCCGCCGCGCCAGTTCGACTTGTTGTGCTTCCGGTAGCGGAACTTCAGCATCGTGCAAACTGTCCCAAAGCTGGCCGATCAGGGCAAGACGCTCCTCGGGGCTAAGCCGCGCGAGTTCGTCAGAATTGAGACTTCCCATACCTTTAAACTACCTCTTTCCGATGCGCCAAACAACCCCGAGGCGAACACGCGATCTCGCCGTCGCTGTACCCGGCCCGATCCCTTTCCACCCCATTTCTCAGTACTTTCGTAACTCTCCTTTGGGTAGTTGGAGGCGGTATCCTAGCTATGATTCTCCCCCTGTTTTAGCCGAATTCATACTCAGGGCGTTCTCGGCTTGCCACCGCGAGGCGATTGTTAATGACGACGTTGTTTGGCCGTTTTGAAATTCAGAGTGAGCTTTCCAAGTCCGAAACCGCCTTGATTTACAAGGCGATGGACCTGAAGGCGAACCAGGTCGTGGCGCTCAAGACGCAAAGTCTGGAGCCGCTCGGCGAGCGCGCTGACGCGTTCGTGGACACGCTGCTGGCCGAAGGCGAGAGCACGCGCGATCTGGTCAGCCAGAACATCGTGGCTCTTTATGGAGCGGGCGAGGTCGACGGGCAGTTCTGCGCGGCGATGGAGTATATCCAAGGCAACAGCATCGCCACCATGTTGGAGCGCAACGAAGGTTTCTCCATCTGGGATCTGCTCGACATCACGCGCCAGGTTTGCGCCGGACTGGAACACGCCGCCGCCAAAGGTGTGACGCATTGTTCGCTGGAGCCGGCGAAGATCATGGTGCAGTGGGATGGCCTGGTCAAGATCCTCGGCTATGGCATCTCCAACATGAGTCTGATTGCAGCGGAGTCGGGCAAGGGCCTGGGCCCTCTGTTGAGCTACTGCTCGCCGGAGCAGATTCGCGGGGAAGCGGTCGACCCGCGGTCGAATCTGTTCACCCTGGGCGCGATCCTCTATGAGATGGCGGTGGGCCGCAAGGCTTTCGAGGGCGCGGATCCCGTGGCGCTGGTCAACCAGATTGAACTTGAGATGCCGGCAAAGCCGTTGTCGGTGAACGCGAAGATTCATCCGTTGTTGAGCGAGCTGATCATGAAAGCGCTCGCGAAAGATCCAGCGGAGCGGTACCAGAGCTCGCGCGAACTGCTGGAGGATCTTGAGCAATGCAAGGAAAGCGGCAAGAAAGCTGCCGCTGCCGACACTAAGAAGCCAGCTTTGGCGACGAGTGCCGCCGTGAGTTCCGCGCGCGCGGCTGCATCCAGCAAGTTCGTCTCTTCAGGCGCAAGCGCAGCCGCTCCTGTGCCGTCCGATCGGCCTGCCGTCGGGAACAAAGCTTCTGCGGCGGTTGCGGGCGCCGCGAATGGAGCCGGCGTTTCCGCGGCCCCAAATGTCAGTGGTTCGGATGCGCGCTCGAACCACAACTCGAACACGGGTGCGCGACTCATCAGCGATTTTGAGGTGAATGCTAGCGAAACCCAAGCTCCACGCGGCCCGGTTTTATCGGCGTCGCCGGCCGAACTGGGAACAGTCCGGCCAACGCCCCGCGTCGCCGCCGATCCGGTCATGTCGGGGGCAGCGGCGGCCTCATCTGGAACCAGATTTTCCGACCTGGCCGAGATGCCTCCGCTCAAGGAACCGGTGTTTGCGCCGTCCGTCCCCGAGTCCGTTGATCCGCCTACGGTGGTGCAGGTCTTTCCCCGGAGATCGGCGGAGAACGAAGACAAGGCAAGAATCCAGCCGCGCGAAATCGCGGAGAGAGCATTCCAGCAAATCGCCACCGTCCCGCCACGGCTGATTCTTTTTTCGGTTCTTGGAGCGATGGGGCTGATCCTGCTTATCGCGATCGCTGTGCTGCTTCACGTTCGTTCAGAAGACGATGGCGCGACCGCGGCTCCGAAGAAGATTACGGCCGCAGGGCCCGATTCGACTCCAGGTCCAAAACCGCCCATTGCTCATACTCTGGCGCCGCCAAGAAAGCCAGCTCCGCAGGTCGCAGAAGCGCAATCCAGGCTGGCGGCACGCCCCGCCGAAAAGCGCAAGTCAAAGAACGCCCCACGGGAGCCAGTTCCCGCGCCGGCGCCAGTCGTGATTCTGGGCGCGGCGATGATCGACTCCAGCCCGCAAGGCGCATCGTTTCAGGTCGACGGGAAAAATGATCCCTCGTGGGTTACGCCGTTCAATGTGACGGGTTTAACTCCCGGCAAGCACATCATATCGGTGAGCAAGCCCGGCTATTCTTCGGACGTACATTCGGTCGATGTCGCCTCCGGCAACAAGTCGTCTCTAATGCTGCATTTGTCGCCGGTCAATGCGCTGATGGTGGTGAACAGCACACCCGTCGGCGCCGAAGTCATCCTCGACGGCAAGCCCACGGGGCGAGTAACCCCGGCGCAGTTCGCCGTGGAAAAAGGAAGTCACACCGTTCTGCTGCGCAAGCGCGGATATCTCGACGAAGCCACGCTGGCCGATCTCGCACCCGCTCAGAATTTCCAGTACGCACCCGCACTCCGAGCTCTGGGAAACACCGAGGACATGCGGCCCCTCGGCCGATTCAACAAGCTGTTCGGCCGCGGCGGAGAGAGTGCGGCCGACCTGGGTTCCATCGTCGTTCGCACCGTACCGAAGGGCGCACAGGTGGCCATCAACCAGCAGGTTCTGGAGAGGACGTCGCCCGTTGGCGTTGCTCTCGGACCGGGTAACTACATCGTGGATATCACCCTGACCGGGTTCAAGCCCGTTCACAAAGTTGTGAGCATCGACAAAGGCAACCGGGCTGCAATCGACGAGATCCTGGAGCGGCAATAGCCGCGCGGCATCGATGCCTCTCAGGCACGGCAGGCGAGAATATTCTCTTCGCCCAGCGCTCTCAATTCAACGGCAACGCCCTCCAAGCCACAGTCTGGAACTAATTGTCACTTAAAGACGTGATCTGGATCATAGGCAGACCTCGCCAATGTATGCAGACTGGTTCTAAGACAGGAAGGGGTGACATTGTGTCGTCGCAGCCTCCGCCGAGTAAGTTGAGCCCTGATCTACTCAAGGCCCTGCACGGAATCCGGCCGGTGCATCGGTTCCAGAAAGGCGTGCCGCTGTTCCATGAGGGTTCAGCGCCAACCGGCGTTTACCTGTTGGAGAGCGGCGAAGTGCGCCTGCTGCTGGCGACCGGTGCCAGCCAAAAACAGCTTCTGGAGGTCGCCACTCCGGGCACGATGCTCGGACTGAGTGAGAGCATGAGCGGTGAAAAGTACCGGGCCACCGCCGAAGCCGGCGACCAGACCACGGCAATTTTCATACCGCGCGAAGAGTTTCTGGCATTCTTGCGTGAGCACGGCGATTTCTGTGTGCAGGTCGTGCGGCTGTTAAGCGAAGACTTACACGCACTCTACGACAAGTTCCGCAGCATCACAGCCCATCCGGGACGTCCACGGCAACGGCCCCTGGACGAGCAGTTGAACTAGCGATCCGCCGCCAGCCATCGGTTTTCCGCCGTTGCACCATTCCTGAACGATTCGCAAGCGACCCGCTAGTCTCGGGAGACTTGTGGGCGCATTCCTGGAGAGTCCAAGATCCGACAGCTGAAACCTGGCGGCTGGCGGCTAGTTCGCTCTGAATTTGACGGTAATCTCGGTCTTGACTTCGACGGGCTGGCCATCGAGGTAGTAGGGCTTGTATCGCCATTGGCGGACGGCTTCCACCGCCGCTTGGGCAAGAGCGCGATCCCCGCGCAACACTTTGGGATTGCTGACGACGCCCTCTTTATTAATGGTGGCTTCGATCTGGACTGCGCCCTGGATATGAGCTGCGAACGCGCTTTGTGGGTACTTTGGCTGTACCCGCTTGATCAGAAGCCCTTCCGAGACACCTTGGGAAAGTTTCACCGTCGAAATGGATAGCGCGGGAAGACTGGAGGGCGCCGAAGACACCGCGCCGCTCAAGGTGTTTGCGTTTTCGTTTGCACCGGCCAACAGGCCGGAAAGCGGTGGCGCCGGCTCGTCGGCTTGCGCCTGCGTTTTGTTTTCTGCAGCTTCCGATTTCACGCGCAAGGGAGCCGAATCCGGCTTCTTGCTTTCCAGTTCACGATCTACGCCAGCCTCTGCAGTCGGCAAACTGCCCGAAGCGGTCGTCTTGCCGGTCAATTGTCCAGTCGCGGTTTTGGAAGGCGAGGTTTGGCCGCCGCCGGGCGTGCTTCGCGCAGGCGCCGCAACCGGGGAAGATTGTGGCCGTAGGACTGAAGCGGGGTTCGCTAAGTCTGGCGACGTGCTTGCGATGTGCGGAACTGCGGTGGCGCTTGATTTGCCGAGCATCCCGTATACAAGGTACCCGAGCGCCGCCAGCGCTAGAATAATGGCCGCTACAATCAGCGTTTTCTTGTTGACGCCCGAGCCGCCGGAATTCCGCTCACTCAACCCTCCAAACGACGGTGCATGGCCAGTTGGAACCGAACTGAGCACCGGAGTTGGAGCGAGGTCAAGAAGTGAATCGGTGCGAGAGGAAGCGGCATGCTCCGTTTCGAGAATGTCGTCGGTTTCCGCTATCACAACCGGCGCCTCTTTGGCCGGAGCCGGGGCTGCGGCCGATCCCGCGATCGAAGAAAAGGCGGGAGCGGCATTTTGCGCTGGTTCCGAGACGGATGCCGCAGGATTGATTCCCGCCTTGTCTTGGACCGCGTTCTTGATTCCGTGACTTTCGACTGCGCGGTCAACGACGCCCGCGGAAGAGGGCGGCTGCGCTTCTACCTTCCCTTCCGGCGCGATCGTAATCAAGTCCGGCGTAGCGGCCGTCGGAGTAACCGTCGTCTGGTCTGCGATTGCCCTCTGCGCGTTCGTTGCAAAAGAGTCCCTTGCAGTCTCCGCTGGCTGTCCTTCCGGAGTTATCGCGGGTAGCGGAGTTTTAGAGTCAGGAGCCTCCGAACGACGTAAGGAAGAGGCCGTCGCGGCTGCGTTCCCTCCGGCTGGCTGGAACGAACTGCCCCCGAACATAGGAGTCGAACTCACGGGTGTTGTGGGCGCGGCCGTTCTGGTCGCGCCGGCGGCCTCCGACGTTTTTCGCAGGAGTCCTCGCGCCACCCGAATCGTTCCCTTGGCTTGCTCGACGTTGATCGGTTTGGTGAGCACAAGGTTGGCGCCAATGCGGTAGGCCTTGGCGACTCCCGCTTGCCCTTCCACTAATGCGATGGCCAGAGTGCTGTGATTGGAGGTGGAATTCCTTGCGCTCTTGAACAGCAGGGAAGCGTTCTGTTCGTTCTCGCTGTCGACCACGATCGCGTCGTAATGTTGCGCCATCAGCTTTTTGACGGCTGCGAACGGCTCGTGCACGGGCTCTACGGTAAAGTCCAGGTCCCCGAACACTTGACCTACGACTTTTAACAGCTTTTCATCGGAACAGAAAAGTAAAGCTTGGTAGCCCATGATAAGCCCATCGTAGGGAATGCGCTGGTTACCGGCAAGTTACGTGAGTCATGGAGTGGTTCGGCCGTTTGGTCGCGAGTTGCGCCCACTTTTGCCGAATTGCTGGATAGCGGGGGGTTGTTTATGGTCGCTGAAAATCTACGATCACGACCGTCTGAAAGGGCTGGGCCTTTTCGTCGCGCAAAAAAGGCTGATACCGCCACTGCTTTACGGCTTGGATGGCAGCGGTTGCCAGGGTCGTGTTTCCCTCGACCACGCGCAGATCTTTCACCTTGCCGTTCTCATCCACCACGGCCTTCAGGACGACCGTTCCTTCCGCGCCTTCCGCGCGCGCCTCGGCAGGATATCTTGGGGCAATGCTGTAAGTCAGTCGTTTTTCCGCACCCTTGGATGACAGAACAATCACGCCATTCTCCGTGGGCAGAGGTGTGTCGGAGGGAGCCGTCGCGCCAGTATCCTTCTTTGTGACGCTGGTCTTACTGACGTTGGCTTTACCGACGCTCGGCTTACTGGCGCTTGGTTTCACTACCTCGGGCTGTTTGACAACGGGTGCGGCGGCGGGCGTGTTCCCGTTCCCCGAAGCAGGCGGAGCAACAACTTTGCCTGGCGTCGCGGGCAGCGCCGCTGCAGCGGCGGCGGGCGGCGTGATCCCGGCTGCGGAACCATTACCTGCGCCAGTTGGCGAAGCGGGCACTGCATTCTTTGCGGAATCCCCGGTCGGGTTCGTCGATTGCGTCGGATTCGCGTTAGTGGTCGAGGCGGGTGCCGGTGCGGGCGCGGCGACCTGGACCGGAACCGGGCGGGCCGTTGGTTTTGCGGGCGTCGGCTTCGAAGCCGGCGGTAGCGCCATCCCCACCAGCGTCAGCACGCGATCAATCTGCGGTTGCACCGCGGCCCGAAATCCGGGCTGATACAGCCATGCGCCATAAAATCCGCCACCGGCCATAACAAGCGCTAGTAATGCGACCTGCGCGCCGCTCGCTTGCTGTGGACGTGGTTGATGCGACGGTACGAAAGCGGCGCTGGATTTTGCCGCCGGTTGCGCGAGCTTTGCCTTGGCCGGCTCTAGGATTTTCTGCTGTGTCTCCGACGGTTCCGCTTCCACTTCCGCTGTCTTCGGTTCGGCTAGCACTGGATCTTCTGACAACGTCGATGTCCCAGATGTCCCAAAGGATGCCGACGCATTTTCCGAACTCGGCGTCGCTGGCGCCGCATCGATTTCTTCGGCTTCCTCCACAGCGGAATGCATCGTCGTAGTGACGGCCGGCGCGGAGCCTTGCGAAGAAGCCGCCGCCGCTGCCATCGCGCGCACTTCCGTGTTAACCACGCTGGCTTCGACGGCGCTCACTGCACTCGCTGGCTGCACGGAAACGCTCTCGTATGCCGGGGCGTCTCTTCGCACCCGGCTGACGGCGGTGCGGATCGTACTTCGGGCCTGGTCTTTCGCAACCGGCTTGGTCAGGATCAGTTCCGCACCCAGGCGAAAGGCAGTGGGCAGCCCCACACGGCCATCGACAATGGCGATGGGCACAGGGTTGTGGCCGTTGTTTCCTTTACGGCAAACGTCAAAGATCAGCTTGGCCGCCGGCAGATTTTCGCAATCGACCAAAACCAGGTCGAAGCTTTGCGCATTGAGCATTTGGGCCGCGGAGACTCCGTCCAGCGGCCGCTCGCAGGTCACTGACATCTCTTCTAATACGCCAGTAATTGCGGCGACAGCTTGGTCGTCCGGCGATAACAGCAGAGCATGAGGCATAGCCTAAATGCTAGAAACCGGCGTCGAAAGCCGCAAGTTACCGGAGTAAGGGGACCGCTCTCAACCCAGCTGTGATTTTCCGCCGACGGCCGATTCCGGCGGAGGATAGGCAATCGAGTCGCGAAAGGTCGACTTGTCTTCAGCCGCAAAGTCCGGGAAGGGCAGTTTGTGTTGGTCGCGCCATTGCTGCACCTGTTGTTCGGCGGCTGCGGTTTTCTCCTTGTCGAGACCGGAATCGCGCGAAAAATACAAGGTCTGCGACGGGAAAGCGAAACCGGTGCCCGATTTGTCGACGATCCCCATGATCCGCAGCAAGAGGTCTTCGCGAATCGCAATGAACTCGTTGGAGTCGCGAGTCAGCACGTAGGCCGCGATCTCAAGGCGCAACGCGCTGCTATCGAAATTGGCGAAGCGTATGCCCGCGCTGTTACTTTCGACTTTCGGGTGTTCGTACAACATCCGCCGAATCTCCGCCAGCAGATAGCGCAATTGGTCCGCCGTGGTCTCATATCGGATCGCGAGCGCGGGACTAAACTGAATCTTGTCGCGCCGCGTAAAATTCTCGATGCTCATGGTGGCGAGCGTGCCATTCGGGATGGAAAGCTCGGTGCGCGCGTCGGTGCGCACTCGTGTAGACCGCAGGCTGATGTCTTCCACCGTTCCGGAGCGGTCGCCGAAGCGGCAGTAATCGCCGACGCGAATCACTTCGTCGGCTAGGACGGAAATTCCGCCGAAAAGATTCTCGAGCGTCTTCTGCGCGGCGAAAGCGATGGCAATGCCGCCGATGCCCAGGCCGGCGAGCACCGTGGTCAGGTTGAAGCCCAGAACCGCGAGGATGGCCAGGATCGCGGCGATTACCACCAGCGCCGCGAGCAGCCGTTCCGCCAATACCATCAGGGTTCCCGTTCCGACGCGGCCCACGCTGATGGCATGGAGGCGCAGGCGCTGCATGATCAGGCTGGTCACGCGCAGCAGAAACCAGAAAAAGCCAATGCTGATGAGAATGCCGATGGTCCGGTAGTAATAAAGACGCGGCAGCAGCGGCAGTCCAATGTAGTGAACTATGATGCGGTGAGCCAGCGCGCTGAAGAACACCAGCAGCGGCTTGGACATGCGGCTGTAGGAATGCAGGTTGGGACGATTTCTGAACTTAAGCCAAAGCCGCCGCGGAATCGCCAGCAGCAAAACCACCGCCCAGCCGATCGCCATCGCTGCGGGAATCGCCGCCAGCAGCGCCAGCCACTGCCAGAGCGGCATCCCAAGAAACACATTTCGCACCAGGCTTTGCGGCAGCTTGTTTTCCACCTGGTGCGCTTCGACGTTGTCGTACAACTCCGAAACTTTGCTAAGCGTCTCCGATGAGAACAGCCAGATTTTCCCCGCGCTCGGATCGGTGACCCGCACCAGCATGACGGGAACGTCCTGGTCGCCGTTGGAAAACAATCCGATCGTTTGCTGATCGGCGACGCCGTTTTCCAGATTGCCCTCGGGACGCGTGCTGATCCGTCGCAAGCTGCCCACAAAAGCGCTGTCCATCAGCACTTTCAGCTTGCCCGCCATGTCAGGGCCCTGCGACTGGCGGCGCGCGGCGCTCATTTGCAGGTAATCGGCGGCGGCCTTTTCATTTCCGTCTTGCGCGGCTTGCAGGAATCCCAGCACGGTTCCGGATGGCGTATCGCGCCCCAGCGGATCGGCGGACGCGACAATGGGCGCGGCAGTTTGCGTCGCGCCCTTCAATAGGCTCGTCACCGACTGGGCCATGAGGCCCGGGAAGGAAAGGGAAACGACGAGAACCAACAGCGCCAATTTTTTCATTGAAGTATTAATAGTCGCATGTGTAGGACCGGGCGCGCTCGCGAGTCTGCCCTGAGCGAAGTCGAAGGGTCCAGCCGAGCGAGTTCGGCATCTGCCTTTATTTCTTCGGACGATAAATGTCGGTGGCCTGCCCGTAGAAAATTTCCGCCGCTTCCATCATGGTTTCCGACAGCGTTGGATGCGGATGGATGGTCATGCCGACATCGGCCGCCAGCGCGCACATTTCGATCGCCAGCACCCCTTCGGCAATCAGTTCGCCCGCACCCAGGCCCACGATACCGACGCCGAGCACGCGCTCCGTCTTCGGATCGATGAGCAGCTTGGTGAGACCTTCGGGCCGGTCGAGCGTGATGGCGCGCCCCGAGGCCGCCCACGGAAACTTGGCGACCGTGATCTCGCGTCCCTGCTCTTTAGCCTGCGTTTCGGTGAGCCCAGCCCACGCGATTTCCGGATCGGTGAATACGACCGCGGGAATTGCGTTTGGTTCGAAAGCGACTTTGTGTCCGGCGATGGCTTCCACGGCGCACCGGCCTTCGTGCATCGCCTTGTGCGCGAGCATCGGTTCACCCGCTACATCGCCGATGGCGTAGACCGTAGGCTCGGCGGTCTGCCGCTGCTCGTTAATTTCGATAAATCCCTTGGCGTTCACTTTAACTTTCGTTTTGTCGAGTCCGGGGATCTCGGAATTCGGGCGCCGCCCAACCGACATCAGCACGCGGTCGAATACTTGCTCTTTCTCCTTTACGTTTGGACCGTCGAGCGTCACGCGAATGCCGGTCTTTTCGTCCTTGAGCGATTTGACTGTGGTATTCAACAGGATGGCGGAGAAGAGTTTTTCCAG
>Ga0187859_10003163_pt1 | contig 10130 bp, 4 predicted proteins | sample June2016WEW_10_1_2_FD_133019 | JGI IMG/M metagenome (GOLD analysis project Ga0187859, IMG submission 133019) | Peatland microbial communities from SPRUCE experiment site at the Marcell Experimental Forest, Minnesota, USA - June2016WEW_10_10 | ecosystem: Environmental > Terrestrial > Soil >... | reverse complement strand
GTCGCCACTGTCCCTATTTCGACAGCCTGTCGGTCCGCGGTCTGGCATGGTCCACTCCTACTCTTCCTATCCGTTCGGGTGGGACGTTCATCTCAGCAGAATGGCGGTTTCCAATGATTTCGCATTTTTGGCGGGTACTCGAGAGGAAACGATGTGGTGTCCCAAATCGATTTCGCGATAGTTGAGCTAGGGAGAAGCGCAAGGCGGATCATCTTGACATAGTGGGCTTTGCAGTTATACAAGTTACTTCGCGAAGTTAATACTTATCTGCCCACGCTATTTGTACTCAATGGCCGTTGCATTCCGGGGCGATCAGGTTCCCGTGGGGGGGGCCAGATATGGCGCTGGTGCGACAGATATTCAGGAGCACACTAAGAATGACGTCCTGTGCTGCGTTCCGGCTAAAGACGAATTTTGCGCTTCTCGTGGTGCACCTCATCATAGCTGTACCAGCACTTCCACAAACCACGACTTCCTTAGTCGGACGAATCGGCGATGCTTCCGGTGCGGTGATTGAACATGCAGACGTGGTGCTGATTTCGATCGACGATGCAAGCCGTCGCGAAGAAGTTAGCGATGGTCAAGGCGACTATCAATTCCGCCAGTTGAAGCCGGGTAAATATTCCCTGACGGTTACGGCTCAGGGTTTTGCGACGTTTACCAAGGAAAACATTGAATTACTGGTTGCGTCTCCGGCCACCTTGAATGTCACGCTGCAGGTTGGTCACACACTCCAGGTGGAAACAGTGTCCAGCATCCAGCCAATGTTGAATGCCGCTGATGCCACCTTGGGCAATGTCTTCACCTCAGAACAGATCCCGGAGCTTCCGCTCGAAGGGAGGGATGTGCTGCTTCTTTTGAGCCTCCAGCCGGGAGTTAGCTACCTGGGTCCGCAAACGGGCAACAGCTTGAACGATTCGAGGAGTGGCGCGGTGAATGGCGCCCGCTCCGATCAGTCGAACGTTACGCTGGATGGAATTGGAGTAAACGATGAAAACTATGGATATTCATTCGACAGCGTACTTGGCGTAACCCAGGAATCGGTCGCTGAATTCCGCGTGACGACAAGCAATGCTGGCGCGGATGCAGGCCGCAGCTCAGGCGGTGAAATTGCCATGATCACACGAAGCGGCACGAACCAATTTCACGGCGCAGCATACGAGTTCAACCGCACTACGCCGTTCTCGGCGAACGATTGGTTCAACAAGGAAAATCAACTGGCCAACGCTCTGCCGAATCGAGCTACTGAACTGATCCGCAACGTTTTTGGTGTCGCGGTTGGCGGACCGCTCCTGAAGAACCGAATCTTCTTCTTCACCAATTATGAGGGAACGCGAGCGGCACAGTCCGCTTCCTCACCGGAAATCGAAATGGTCCCAAGTGTTGCCTTGCGACAGGGCATCGTTCAATACACGGACGTTAACGGCAACCTGGTTCAACTCACGCCGGCCCAGATTCAGGGCATGGATCCCCAGGGCGTCGGCATTAACCCGGCTGCATTGCAGGTCCTCGGCAGCTATCCGCTTCCTAACAGCAACTTGGCGGGCGACGGCCTGAATTTTTCCGGCTTTCAATTCGTCACTCCACAACACTCATCTTTCGATACTTACATTGCCCGGCTCGATTGGAACGTTACACAGAAGCACTCCGTTTTCTGGCGTGGCAACCTGGTCGACGACGATCAGCCTTCGCCGCCGCAGTTTCCCAGCCAGCCGCCGGCCTCCAGCGTGCTGACAAATAGCAAAGGATACGCAGTCGGATACACAGCAATCCTGCGTCCCAACCTCGTGAATGACATACGTTTCGGATTGACGCGACAGGGCAGCAGCAATTCAGGAATCTCAAACCAACCGCAGATCACGCTCGCCGGTTTGGAATCCCCGACGGCCTATACGCGCAGCAGCAGCTTCATCATTCCAGTCAACAACTTGGTCGATAACATGTCGTGGACCGAGGGTGTACACAGTCTGCAATTCGGAACCAACCTTCGATTTATCGATGATCAGCAAATCAGCACGCAGAATTCGTATCCGAGCGCGAGTGGGGTTATCGGCTGGCTTCATCCGGGAACGATCGCAGGCGGCGATGTTCCGCTGGATCCGGAGTATTCGGGGTATCCCACAGTCTCGAATAATTCACAGTCCTACTATAACGACGCGATTTCCGACGTAGTTGGGCTTCTTACGCAGGGCAACGCGATTTACAACTACACGAAAACAGGCACGGCGTTAGCGCTGGGAGCGCCCGTGAAGCGCGACTACCGCTGGCATGAACTGGAATTCTACGGGCAAGATAGCTGGAAAACTTCAGCGAATCTCACGCTCACCTTTGGCCTGCGATACTCCTACCAGCGAGTGCCTGCCGAGACGAGCGGTGCGCAGGTCGGCCCATGCGTCGTAAGCGGCTCCGTATGCTCCCCGTATTCGCTTACGAAATACCTTGAAGTGAGCGCCATGCAGGGCGCGATCGGCGGCGCGGCTAGCAACCTGCCCGACCTGTCATTCGCTCCGGATGGCCGCTACAACGGAAAGCCGGATTTCTGGACTCCGGACAAGGCAGACTTCTCGCCGCGCCTTGCATTCGCTTATGCACCGCATGCAAGCGAAGGATTTTGGAAAACGATTTTCGGAGATAGCTCTTCAATTCGCGGCGGATATTCGTTGATCTTCGACCATTTCGGGGCTGGAGTAGTCAACGCCTACAACGAATCGGGATCCTTCGGCCTCACCGATCAGGTGGAGAATCCTCCCGGTCAGCTCACCACCACCACCGCGCCCCGATTCGAAAGCCTGACTCAATTTCCCGCGGGACTTCTACCAGCAGCGCCTCCGGGAATATTTCCAGCTACACCAAACCCGTCCGGATTCGCAATCTCTTACAGCCTCGACAGCTCGATTCACACTCCGTACTCGAACCTGTTTGATTTCTCGATCCAGCGGCAGTTGAACGCATCGAATCTGCTCGAAGTCGCTTACGTGGGCCGCTTCGCACATCGGCTGCTGGAGCAAGAGGACGTCGCCGCTCCGCTCAATCTAGTTGTGAATGGCCAGAGCTATTACGATGCCGCCACGCAACTATCCATGCTCGCCAGGCAAAAAACGCCTGCTGCCGCCGTGCCACAGATTGCCTACTGGCAAACTCTTTTCGGAGCTTTGCAAGGCGTAAACACTGGATTCGGCCCGCTGTCGGCGACGCAAAATGTATACCAGCAATTCTTGCTAAATGTGCTGGATGAAACTTCCGCGCTGAATGTGCTCGATGAGCCGAACGGCGGATTGGGCGCCGGAACGCTTTATCCGGCCTATCGCTTCTTTCACAGCCAGTATTCGTCGCTGTATGGATATCGATCGATCGGGCAGTCTTATTACAACGGTCTGCAGATTATCTTTCACCATCGCGCCTCTCACGGCCTGCAGGCCGATTTCAACTACACCTATTCAAGGGCGATCGATTGGACTTCTCAAGCCGAGCGACTGGGCAACGGCGGCCTCTTCAACCTGGCGCACATCGTCAACACATGGGAGCCGGGCCAATTGCGCGGCGTCTCTGACTTCAACATGACGCACCAAATCAATAGCAATTACGTTTGGGATATTCCCGTGGGACGCGGAAGAGAATTTTATTCCAGCGCCGGAAGGTTGGTCGATGCCGCGATCGGAGGCTGGCAATTCACCGGTATCGTGCGCTGGACCAGCGGCCTGCCGTTTGGAGTGGCGAATGGTCCGAACTTCCCGACGAACTGGAACATCGCAGGATTCGCTACTTTGGACCAGCCCATTCCTTCCTCAGCCTTGGCCCGCGGACAAGGCAACCAGCGCTTCGCCGATCCTGCGGCTGTTGTCAGCAGCTTCGAGAGCGCATTTCCCGGGCAGTCGGGCTCGCGCAACCCACTGCTCGGTGAAGGCTACTTCGGATGGGATGCGGGACTGAATAAATTCTTTTCGCTGACTGAGCGCGTAAAGATGCAGCTTCGTTGGGAAGTTTTCAACGTAACTAATAGCGTCCGCTTCGATCCGCAATCGATTAGCGCCAACTATGGACGCCAGGCGCTTTTTGGAGAAGCTACCGCCGAACTAACGACCCCGCGCGATATGCAAATCGCGGCCAGAATTTCATTCTAAGTAAGAGCACGCTTGCGAGGCAGGATTTACTTCGCTGAGTGGACACAAGTAAAGTTCGCTGCTTCGTTCGTGCTGCCGCTTCCTTTCCAGTTCGCAACTTGAGGATACGGGCATAGTGGGCGGGTCATATCGGTGACACCATCCCTCGTCTGATGGCTCGCGATAATTTTGTCCGGCGCCACGTGATGCTCGACCCATTCTTCAATCGCGCCGATCTTGTCGAACTCATCCGGACCTGTACCGCCCTGACAATGCCCCATGTTGGGAACCATGAATAGCCGCACGAAATCATCGGTCGGCGCTGCGCCTCCCACAGCCGTCACAACACTCTCGTAATAATTGACGGTATTCATCGGGCTGATATGAGGGTCACTCCATCCGTGGTACAGGATGAGCTTTCCACCATGCGCTTGGAACGCTTTGAGATCCGGATCTGTCGCGTTAAGAACGGCCGCCGTTTGGTCGGCGAGTGTGACGTCGGAGTCGAAGTTGAGAGTTTGCCACTTCCAGTCCGGGTTTCTGAACAATACGTAGCGAAAGAAATTTAGCGGATGATCAGGAGGCGCCCCTGTGGCCTGTTCAAGTGGGCTCCCCGGTTCGAGGCCTGGAAAGATCTGCTCACCAGTCCGCGAATTCTTCACCCCTGCGTAGATCTGCCGGACCGCGCGCACTTGCGGCGGTGTAAGACACTCGGGGCCGTCGGGCCCCTTACACGCGAGCGTTTCGGGGTTGAAGTGGCATTGTTCGGGATCATTGATGATGCCATCTTCCACGCCGTCGAGAGCGTCGCAGGCTTTCATCACCGCCTGGTGAATGACCGCATACTTTTCGTCAGGAATGTTTGCCGCCGGATCTTTCAGCGTTGCAATCGCCGGCCAAATATTTCCAAACATCAGATGCGTAAAGAAATTGGCGGGAGCACCAGCGACGATGCCGTCGTAATCATCGGGATACCGTTGCGCCTCGGTGAGCGCCTGTTTACCGCCTGTGGAGCAGCCATCCCAGTACGAGTAGCGAATGGGCTTTCCATAAAAGTTCGCGATGATCGTCTTCGCATTCATTGACATGAGATGAACTGATCTGTACCCGAAGTCAATTAACTTTTCCGGGTGACCGAGCGCGAAGCTGGCGTCACCGGATTTTCCAGTGTGGCCGGTGTCGGTGGAAGCTGCCGCAAAACCCTGCCCAAGGGCCGTGAACAGTGCGGGATACGCGATCGATCCGCCCCATCCTCCGTTCCCTAAGCCCATAAATCTTCCATTCCATCCGGAGATCGGCATCCAAACTTCAATTTTGATATCTGAGTCTTTGGTCGGCCGAATTGTAGCCGCGACGCGACAGAACGCGGGCAATTTGCCGAATGCCTGACGGGCCTTCGCCGCTGTACCCTCAGGAAGAATTCCATCAGGCAGTTCGAACTTAGCGGCAGCCACGGATTGTGCGAGCGTGATTACCGTATCCGCGACCGGTAGTTCCTTCAGCTTTTCGCAGGACGCAGCATATAGAGGAGTTGCAAGCAAGCCGGCCGCAGCGAACAGCTCGGCCAACCAGAGGATGTGTATCCCTCGACCGCCAAAGCCATGCGTGCAATAGTACGGCATCACTCGTGACAATTGGGTAGCAACGAGCCTCGAACCGCGCTTCAACGCGAAGAGCGAAGGATTCTAATTTCGCTTCCGGATATCGATCCCATTCCCGCTGAGCGTGAACCGCGAATCCTGGTTGGTGGCATGAATCAGCGCAAGCGCGCGTTGGCTATTGCCGACCAACTTCTCCAGGACTTCGCACAATCGTTGGAATTCGCCGCGCGAATCGAGCTCGAAAAATATGTCGTTAATCTGCTGCAACAACGGAAACAACGAGTTCAGCGCCGTTTGCCCCTTGGGCGCAATGGAAAGGAGCGAAAATCGCTTATCCGCCACGTCTGGACGCTTCTTTAAGAAACCCTTCTTGAACAGCTTTCCCGACTCTGCCGTAACGAAGGTGCCCGTAACATGCAAATAGTTGGCCACACGGCTCACGTTGGCTCCATCGGCTCCCTGAAGTTCGGCGACGGCCATCATCAGGCTGTATTGGGGTCCAGTAAGGCCGACCTTCTTGCCGAGATGCCGCCGCACATCTTCCAAGCGCGCCCCAACCGTGAAAAAGTCGTATAGCAATTTTCGCAGGGAATGATCGGACCGCCCGGAAGTGAGAATCGGGCTGGTGGCGGTGACTGGAAAAACGAAGCCTGAGGATTGCTTAGACTGCGACATGGCAGTTGGGCTCCGGTAGGCAAAGCTCAGTCCGAACTTGTGTTGGATTGCGAATCGTCTTGAAGGCCTCTCGATTGCGGTAGAAGAACTATACAAGGTCGTTGTACCGGCGAGCAAGAACAGAACAAGGTAAAATGCCCGATTTTTGCTTGACACATTACTCGCAATATTATACAAGTTACTTCGCTAATATAATGTGGTAGCGGGGGGCTACGCGCTGAAACCTCCCTTTCGCACTAATAACACCATGAAGCAAGTCGAAGAGGATTTGTTATGCGGGGAAAAAAGAGTTCTGCTGGTTTAGGTGCCGTATCGGCGATCTTTGCCGCGAGTTTGCTGATGACAGGCAGGTGTGCGACTGCCCAAACTGAGAAGGTCCTGTTTAATTTCCATGCGAGAGAGGGCAACAAGCCCTACGCCGGCCTAATCTTCGATGCCTCCGGCAATCTTTATGGCACAACCTCAAGCGGCGGCGCGGACGGGTACGGAGTTGTGTTCGAGTTGTCGCCTGCAACAGGAGGAACTTGGGCGGAGACAGTGCTCCACAGCTTCAGCGGGGGCGAGGATGGGCGCACGCCATACGCCGGGCTTGCTATGGATGCTGCTGGCAATCTGTACGGTACAACCTATGACGGCGGCGCGGGCGCTTCGTGTACTTACAAGATCGGTTGCGGCACGGTGTTCGAGTTGACGCGGACGACGGGTGGCGTTTGGACCGAAAAGGTGCTGCACGCCTTCGGAGACGGTACCGACGACGGAGTGCGTCCCTACGCCAACCTGATCTTCGACTCAGCCGGCAATCTCTACGGCACAACGTTTGCTGGGGGCAGCTTCAAGTCATGCTCTGCTGTCGGCGTGGATTCGGGTCATTACGGCTGCGGCACGGTTTTCGAACTGTCGCCCACGGCGAACGGGTGGACAGAACAAATTCTGTATAACTTCGACGAGGGCACAAACGGACAGAATCCCTATGCGGGGCTGATCTTCGATTCTTCGGGAAGGCTATACGGAACCACTGAGTACGGTGGCACAGATCTTGGCTGCGGAGGAGAGGGGTATGCGGATACCTGCGGCACTGCATTCCTACTCACGCCGAAAGCCGGGGTCTGGAGCGAGTCGTTGCTCCCCGCCCCGGTATATGGCTTCATCACGAACCTGACAATTGATGCCACTGGGAACGTCTATGGCACCAACGCTTACGGCGGTGGCCCTTGCTTGGAATCGGATTACGCAGGTTGTGGAGTTGTCTACGAGCTTTCACCAACCGCTGGCGGAAATTGGTCCTCGGAGTGGCTATGGAGTTTCGCCTCCAGAGCCTTCACTCCGGACGGTGCTTGGCCGTCGTCCGGACCGACCTTGGATGCCGAAGGTAATTTATATGGCTCAACCTCAGGATACGTGAACGAGAATGGCGTCGGCGAGTATGGCGGTACCGTGTACCGGCTGTCGCCCACCGCAGGTGGGTGGGCCGAAACATTGCTGTATGTCTTAAGCGCTGGATCTTGGCCTTCGGGGGGGTTGGTGTTCGACGTCGAAGGCAACGTTTACGGCACAACCCGGGAGGGCGGTACATACAACCAGGGGACGGTGTTCGAGATTACGCCCTAGTCGAGAACGCGGCGAATTCGCGCTACTTTGGTCTGCCTTCAGAGCAAAGTAGCCCAATCAACTTCTAAATTTTCCCGGCCCGAATTCGGTAACGGATCCTAGCGCGTGCGCGATGGGCACGACCTTACTCGTGAGGCAAATCGCGCAAAATCGGCAACGGCTTTTAGCTGCTGAGGCGGTGCCCGGCCAAAGAAGAATTCAGCAGCGTGATTAGCGTGATTAAGGACCGCAAAACGCGATGAAGACAAAATTTTTCATTCTCATCGTGGGTTTATGTCTCTGCCTCACCGCATGCAGCAACAGTAACAGTAACAGTAGTCCCAACCTAACCCTCGGCGGTAAGGTCAGCGGTCTCGCAGGCTCAGGCCTGGTCTTGCAGAATAATCACATGGGCTACCTCGCGGTTCCGGCAAACGGCCCCTTCACCTTCGTCAATACGCTTTCCAGCGGGGAAGCGTACAACGTCAACGTTCTCACGCAGCCGAGCAATCCGACGCAGTTTTGCGCCGTAGTCAATGGATCGGGAACGGCCAACGGAAATGTCAGCAACGTCCAAGTCAACTGCGGTGCCAGCTACACCATCGGAGGCACCGTTTCCGGACTCACCGGCTCAGTGCTGTCCATAAACAATAACGGCGGCGATACCATCAGCACGAGCGCTAACGGAGCTTTCACCTTCGACCAGCCCCTCGGCACTGGCTCTACTTACTCCGTAACGGTGTCCGCGCAGCCCCCCGGACAAACTTGCCTGGTGACCAATGGCTCTGGGACTGTGGCGAACAGCAATGTCACTAACGTGCAGGTCACCTGTGCCGCGAACACCTACACCATCAGTGGCACAGTCTACGGTCTCTCCGGATCAGGCCTGACGCTTCAGGACAATGGAGGCGACAATCTCCCGGTCAGCGCCAGCGGCAGTTTCACCTTTGCTTCGCAAATCGACTATGGCAACCCCTATGCCGTCACGGTCGAAAGCCAGCCTTCGAATCCGGCTCAAACCTGCCGCGTGCCGAACGGTACCGGCATAGCCTATGCAGATGTTACCGGCATTCAGGTCGTCTGCACCAACGGCGCCCCCACTTCAAACCTCTGGACATGGGAGAGCGGCTCCGACCAGACAGAAAACGCTGGCTCATATGGATCGCTAGGCGTCTCGGCACCCTCCAACCTTCCGCCGTCACGGGGCAGTGCTGTTACTTGGAAAGACAGCGCCGGAAATTTCTGGTTTTTTGGCGGGACCGCAGGCGAGACTGTCGGCTATTTCAACGACCTTTGGGAATACAGCGGTGGCGAGTGGACGTGGATGAGCGGCTCTAATTCCCTAAGTCAAGCTGGATTCTATGGCATCCTGGGCGTGGGCTCCCCCTCGAACGTTCCCCAAGCCCGGGGACGGTCAGCCCACTGGACGGATTCCGCCGGAAATTTCTGGCTCTTCGGCGGCTTCGGATACATCGCATCCACTAACTTGTCAGGACGTCTTTCAGACCTCTGGAAATACAGCGGCGGTCAGTGGACGTGGGTCGGCGGCCCGCAGGGCTACAACCAGCCAGCAGTCTACGGAACAATGGGTACGGGCGCTCCAGCCAATATTCCCGGGGCGCGGCAGAATTCAGTCAGTTGGACCGACGCAACGGGAAATTTCTGGCTCTACGGCGGGATCGGAATCGACTCCGCTGGCATTACCGGAGACCTCAACGACACTTGGAAGTACGACGGTACGCAGTGGACTTGGGTGGGCGGATCGGACTTGTCCGGACAGCCCCCTGTCTACGGCACTCGCGGCACTCCTTCTTCCAGCAATACTCCTGGAGGCCGTGATGGTTCCGTCGTCTGGACCGACTCTTCCGGCAATATATGGCTCTTCGGCGGAGAAACCAATCTCATAAACGGAGTCTACAGTTACTACGACTTCAACGATCTCTGGGAGTACAGCGGCGGCGAATGGACCTGGATCGGTGGCTCGAACGTCACTAACCAAGCGGGTTCTTACGGAGTTCTGGGTACTGCCTCCTCCACCAATATCCCCGGCGCCCGTGATGGCGCGGCCTCGTGGACCGACACTGCCGGACATTTCTGGCTTCTCGGCGGCGAAGACAATGCCGGCAATCTTTACAACGATCTCTGGGAATACAGCGCCGCCGAGTGG
>Ga0187859_10003159_pt1 | contig 10138 bp, 13 predicted proteins | sample June2016WEW_10_1_2_FD_133019 | JGI IMG/M metagenome (GOLD analysis project Ga0187859, IMG submission 133019) | Peatland microbial communities from SPRUCE experiment site at the Marcell Experimental Forest, Minnesota, USA - June2016WEW_10_10 | ecosystem: Environmental > Terrestrial > Soil >... | reverse complement strand
CGGCCTGCCACGATAGTTCATGGACGGCGGTCTCGCCGCAACTGGCGCAGCGGGTGTGATAGGTGACGCCGGGCCTCGGAGAGCACGACAGGTTCTGCAGTTCGAGGAAGACGCATCGCACTTCCTGGATCTGTTCATCGGGACCGACAATGTGCTCGTAGCGCAATAGGTATCCAAAACCAAGCTTGCGGGCTTCGACTTCGGCTTCCTCGCGAGTGTGAAACGGACCATACTCGGCTCGCAGCTGCTCGGTCGAATCGCAGGCCATCCAGAAAATGTCCTTATAAGCCATACCCTATCCTCAGTCTCGGTCCGAACCGATCAAAACAGACGCATGGATCCACTGGGCAACCGAGCAATTTGATTACCGGGATTAAGGGGCCGAGCACGCCCGGAGAGGCAGCCGCTTCCAGGACGATCCGGCGGGCTATTTCTCTGAAAACATGCTGGTTAGGACAGACAGACTGGGGTACCCGGCAGCTTTCGGGAACTGCCGGGCAGGCCGCCCAGGGTGAAATCTGTTTCCGTCGTCCAGTTTTCAGACGGCAACTAGGCCTAAGCTTCGGTTGACCGTCTGCCCGACGGAGCCCAAGACCCGCCGCTTGCGAACCTCATGGCGGCAAACGTCGCATGCGGGAGATTGCGCTACCCGCACCGGCGCCCTACAGCCCGTTGTGGGCTGCGAGAGCGGAGGGCTGTTCTGTGCTCGCGGAATGCTGCGGCTCCTCGCTCACGGTGGCGGGCCATATGTTGGTTGGCGGCAACATCCCACCACCCAGTTGCAGGTGCCAGTTCGCTCCGCCATGGCTAGCCACGTAGAGCGCAAGTTCGAGCCGAGTCCAGACGCCCAGTTTGTCGAAGGTGGTGCGCAGGTAATTCTTCACCACCTGCTCGCTGGTTTGCAGAACCCGGGCAACGTCTTTGTTGGTAAGACCCTGCCAGACCAGGGTCGCGACCTGAATCTCCTTGGCGGTTAGCCGATCACGGGGTTGCATGGTTGCACCTGCTCCTTAATGAACATCGCGGTCGCGAGTTTTACGCGTTTCCGGCCTTCTTAATGCCCGCCCGCAGAAACAGCGTACGCAGGTGCTGTTTCACGGTTCGCGGGCTGATGTTTAAGTGGCTCGCGATCTCTTTGTTGCTGCATCCCTGGACTAGCAGATGTAACACCTGCTGGTCTCGTGGCGTGATCTTTATTTCATTGAGGTTGATCATGGGCGTTTTGTCTGCTCCTTCAGTTCAGTCTTGGGGTCGCGACCCACCTCGACGAATGCAAGCGGTTCGCCAAATCGCAGACGCACACAACACTCCATTAAATCATATAGTTACAGCTAATCGTCGGCCGCGAGGCGGGTTTGATTAGACCGATTTCATGAGGAAGGTTCCAGATCGGCGTTCCCGATCGGGAATCGTTCCCTAAATAGCCCGCCCGTTTCTCCCTTTCACTTCAGGCAGGACTTGCACTACAATGATCTGAGGCTCGGACCTTTACCACTCCCCCCCGTTTGCTATGCCCTCAAAGCGGCCCAACTTGACAATGGACGAACAATCCTTTCAGGGGCTGCTGTCGGCCGCATTCACCATTCAGGAACATAACGATCGCCAACGAGAGCCTGAGACCCTAAAGGCCGAAGCTGAAACCCCTCCTCAGCAGCCAGTTCGTAGCACTTGCCCGCATTGCGGCGCTCCGAAGGACGCCCAAGCATCGCGGTGCGACAGTTGCGAGCCCGACGAACTTCGACCCGGAGAACGGCTGCAGCGCAACTGGGCCTCAATGTGGCTGATGAGCCAGCAACAGGGTCTCTTTCCTGAGCGTTCGTCCGATTCCGGTTCGACGAATCCAAAGGTTCAAACGGCAACTCGAACAAACACGCCAGCGATCCCGGCCGAGCGTACGCCGTCAGCACCGAGCAACGATTTTTCTGCCTCCAATTTTCTGGCTCCGCCGGAGATAAAAACGGTGACCCGGGAAGTGACCGGACCGCAAGAAGTGGCCGCCCCCCTGGATCGATCACGTCGCCCATCGATCCCCCTGAACACTGCAGGCAAAAACAACTGGACCGTTGCCAGCAGCGCGCCGCAAGCGGCCGAAGTCAAAGTGAACGGGAACAAGGCGGCCGGCAACGGCTCTACCGCGGAACCCTCGTATTCGACGGGCACACCATTTTCGTTCTCCGCGAACACCCATTCGGCAACCGACGGGATGCTAATCGATGCGGAAGCGGATGGCGTGACGACAGACAACACGACCCTGAGCAACACGGAAGCGATTCAGGCCGAATCAACCAGTGACGATCTAGGCGATGACCGTGCCCCAACGCTGGTGCAGCGATTGACAGGGCGGTCGGTGACCTTGCGCTTTCAACGTGCCGACCTATATCTGGGAGTATCCGTATTCGTGGCCGTGGCAGCCCTGCTATGGCCAGCGGCGGATGCCCCGCATCGCCCAACCCTTAGCCCTTGGGACCGGGCGCTCATCACGCTTGGAATCGCGGAGGCTCCCACCGTCCCGGTTCATCCTCAGGGGGATCCCGGCCTGAACGTCTGGGTCGATCCGCACACCGCGCTTTACTATTGTCCCGGCGAGGAGCAATACGGCAAGACGCGCGATGGACACCTCAGCAGCCAGCGCGAAGCACAGATGGATAGCTTCGAACCCGCCGGTCGCAGCGCCTGCGAGTAACGTATTGTGCAGCGGACACTTTGGTTCGCCTGCCGCTCGCAGCGGACACGCCGTATCAATTCCAGGATGGCCCGCGAAGGTTTACATTATTAGGGAGGTGATACGCATGCTTCCACGTTCTACCGTCAGGCGGTCCGGGTTGCCGCGACTTGCTGTTTGTTCGCTCGGCGCAGCCATCGGTCTCGGATGGCTCTTGGTTGCGGTGCCGCAGGTCTTGGTTTCGGCTCAGAGTAATGGTCCCTCCCAGGGCAACTCTTCAGCTCAGAGCAGCCATGCCCAGAGCAAACAGCAGCATCCGACGGAAAGAACCGGCGCCGCGCCGGAGGTCGCGCGGGGAAAATATCTGGTCGAGGGTGTGGCCATGTGCGGAATGTGTCACACTCCGAGCGACAGCAACGGAAACCCAGACCGATCGCGATGGCTACAAGGATCGTCGGTTCCTTACCAACCCGCAAAACCCGATTCGGATTGGCCGATTAATGCGCCGCGTATCGGCGGCACCCCGCCGGCCAGCGATGCCGACATGATCAAGCTGCTGACGACGGGCATCTGGATTACCGGGAGCCGGCTTCGCTCTCCGATGCCGCAGTTCCGCATGGATCGGGCGGATGCCGAGGCTGTCGTGGCCTACCTGAAGTCCGTAACTCCGAAACCGTAGAAGGCGCAATCATTCCTCAAGAGGCGGCCGCCACATCCCGGCGGCCTTTCCACTCCCGGTTATTTCCGGACCCTACTTCTCCGCCACGCAATAGGCCCCGACCTTCGCGACCTTCGCGGCAGTGCTTGATTTGTCGGCGTCCCCGCGATAGACTTCCACGTTCTTGCAGTCGTACATCCCATAGTTTGCGGGAAGCTGAACCATCAAGTAACTTCCGCTCGCCAGTACCGTGCAATCGGCCGCTCCCTCGTTACATTGCAGGTCGATCGATTTGCCTTCCTTCTGAACGTGAACGATGACAACTCCGGTCACCACCTCGGAGCTTTTCACTTTGACCGATGTTTTTTCCTGTGCGAGCGCCAGTGCCGTCACCAGGAAAATGAAAGCTAACGACAAAACGCCAAGCCTGAAAATATTCGATTTCATGTCCGCCTCCGTTGATAAAACACTTCGTGCCTGTTTCTATTCTCCGGCTCGGGCGATGCCCTGTCTGTGATCCTGGATCACGGGCAAATGTGCGTGATGAACGGCTCGATCCTCGCCGGCTGATGCGTGGGATCGGCTCGGGGCGAGATCCATGCCGTGGTCGGGACTTGCCCTCCAACGGACACCTTCGGGTAGAAAAATCCATGGTCGTATTCGCGTTGGCACCGGTGTTTCGAAGCCGATCGCGCTGCCCTTGGTGGCGGGCGATCTCTCGTAAAACCGGTGGGTTAGGTGGATGGTCCCGTGCGCCCTTGGTGGTTCTCGTCGCCGGCGTGGTTCTTGCAAGCGAGGGTTGTTGGGTTTAGCCTCGAGGAATCGGCCTTGCTGGACGTCACCTGATGGCCTATGGCGGACGCTTGATGATGGTTTACCCTGGCGGCTTTCGCCATCGTCCCAAGGCCCTCGGAGCATCCCCGGGAGCAGTCTGACGGCAACAGCGGCCCGACCTCGGTTTCCGCCTGTTCTCCTGCGCTCCTTCAGGCCCGAGAATGCCGCGAGAGCCTCCGGATAATCACAGAATCGCGTCGCTGCCAGAACAGGTCCGGCCGGAGAATTGCGGCCGTGCGTTTGACGCGAACCGAGGTTGGATCCGGGTGCATTGGGCAAGCATTGTCCTTTGCTAACAAAGACGTATTGCGTGCGTCTATTTTCCACCGTCATTTTTCCGCAAAGACCAGGAGCAATCCCGATGAAGCCGGCAATCGTGGCAGGTACGATTCTGATTCTGATGTTCTCCTTCCCGAGCTACGCACAAAGTCAGCAGCAGCCTGCGACCTTGCGGAGCTTGCTTCTCCACGAATTGCACACTACTCATGATCAGGCAGACTGGTTTGTGCCGATCAGTGTGGCGGTCGATGGGCTCACCGCTGAGCAAGCCAGATGGCAGCCGCCGGCCGGAGGTCACTCTGCCGGGCAGCTGACTTATCATTTGCTATTCTGGAATCGTCGCAACCTGCTCAAGTTCACGGGAGGGACGCTCGAAAAATTCGGCGGCGACAACGATGAGACCTTCGTGAAGTTTGATGACAAACAATGGAATGACACGGTCCGGCAGCTCGATCAGGTGATGACGGATTGGGAGAAGCTTGTCGTATCTGCCGACGAGCAAAAGCTGGCCGTGTGGGCGCCAACCATTGCGAATATCTGCACCCACAATGCGTATCATGTCGGGCAGATCGTCTATGTGCGCAAATTGCAAGGGTCGTGGAATCCTGAAAAAGGGGTGAAGTAGGCTTCGGGATGCCGAGTTTCGGGGTCCCGGCCGCATGGTCTGCGAACGGCTGGACGGGAGCCTTGGCGCAGCCCGGGGATCCAAGGCGAAGCAGAGAGGGCAGAATTGTCTGAATCATTTCGGCTCGCACTTTGCCCTGGACGAGCCAAATTGACGCATGCACGTTGGAGGGATATGTGGGCCAGTCTCATTGTTTTCGATTCCCCGGTGAAGTTGATTCCTACCGCCGTGCTCGCAATCGGTTGCTGCAGGCGGAAATCGACCTGAGGCGGCGGGTGGAAGAAGTTGCAGCCCTGCGGCGCCAACTGCCCTTGGGCGGCAAGATCCTGGAGGACTACGTCTTTGAGGAGGGCCCGGCCGATCTTGAAGCCTTGCCATCCGTCCGGCAGGTGGCGCTATCAGAGTTGTTTGGACCTGGCAAAGACTCCCTTGTCATCTACAGCTTCATGTTTGGACCGAAGATGAAAGCGGCATGTCCGATGTGCAGTTCCATCATTGACGCCCTTAACGGCACCGCAGTCCATGCCAGCCAGCGCCTGCGTCTCGCGGTAGTCGCAAAGTCCCCGCTGGAGAGAATTCGGTCCTTTGCGCGGGAGCGCGGATGGAACCGGTTGCGTCTTCTCTCTTCGGCTCGCAACAATTACAACCGCGACTATTACGGCGAAGATGCGGAAGGCGGCCAACAACCATCACTGAATGTCTTTGTTCGCCGCGGCGGAAAGATTCATCATTCTTACCACTCCGAACTTCTGTTGGTTCCATCCGAGCCAGGGCAGAACCAACGCCACGTCGATATGATTTGGCCGCTGTGGAACCTGCTGGATTTCACTCCCGAAGGTCGGGGCGCGGACTGGTATCCAAGTCTGACCTACCCCGATTCTGGCAAAGAATGACAACTCACTCTCCGAACCTGAGCGGAAGCAGGTGCTGTTCGGATGGACTCCGGCGGGAAAAACTAAGCTCCCCAGCAGGATCGCCGCGGGTCCACGGTGAGGCAACTGGTTCTATCCTGCCGGGAAGAACGGCCGGAGATCCTACAATCAACCCCGCAGGTTTGATGTCGGAAGGGGCGGATGCTTTAGCCGGCGCTGGTGCCCTCACCCGGCACCTCAATGGATGGGATGCGCTCGACCGCATCCCATCCGGCACCTTCCGCGCACCAGGATTTTTGGCATGACGCCGGCACGTGCGACGAAGCAACTACCACAAGCGATCGCTACGAGAGCCCCTGGAATCGTGATACATGGCCACATCAGTCTACTCGCCCCATCGTCTCAGGCGAGGTAAGAAGCCGACGCCCTGCGATCGTTGTTCCCATCTGCCGAATATGATCACGCGCCGCACCCCCAATCGGATAGTTGGCGTAGAATCCCCGTTATCGTTAATCGTTCGGCGCAGGCTCGCGGGGACACAATGAACTGGAAATCACTTGGCAGGGCGCTCCGATGGACCGGGCAGATCTTGGTGTTGTTGGCGGGTCTGTGGGGTCCGCCGCCGGTTCGTGCCCAGGCCGGTTCAGCAGCATCGCCCTCCGAACGCAAGACCAGCAGCCCGTACACTGGCGATCTCTCCATTTTCGACGCCCCGGGGCGCGATGAGCGGCTGCAGATCAACCGGGTCATGGATATGCTTGGCATCGCGCCCGGCAAAAACGTTGCCGACATCGGTGCCGGATCAGGCTGGTTCGCAGTGCGCGCAGCTCGCCGCGTCACGGTCTCGGGCCTGGTTTATGCTGTGGACATCAACCCGGAAGCAATTCGTTACATTGACCAGCGCGCCAAAAAAGAGCAACTCCAGAACATAAGAACGATCCTCAGCCAACCCGACGATCCGCAGGTCCCAGCCGACAGCATCGATGCCGTGCTGCTGCTCAAGACCTACCACGAGGTAGCCCATCCGGTTGTGCTACTGAGGAACCTTCGCTCGTCGCTTAAACCGCAAGCCAAGATTGGCATCATTGATCGCAATGGCGACGGAGAAAACCATGGCGTCAGTAAAGACGTGGTCCTTCGCGAAGCCGCGCAAGCTGGATACGAACTGCGCGAGGCGCAGGATTTCGTGAAAGCCGATGGCATGGATTATTTTCTGATCTTCACTGCGAAGCCGTGAGTTCGGTGGCATTGTCCGCGCCCGAGCTCGCGATTTGCGCCTTCATCCGGTGCGTGAGGGCCTGGGATCGGCTCATGCCGACGGTTGCAAGCTGCCTTGCCGAGTGCCAGCCGAAGAACAAGCATGTCGGTTAACCAAGCAGCCGGCGCGCTGTGCGGGGCCTACGGCCTGAGTCTTCTCCCTCCTGCTTTGGCCGATTTTCGCGGCCAAGTATTCCGGAGGTCTCCCACTTCTCGATTTTTGTGATTCGCCGGATGCCATTTGGAGGTATCATGCGATCGTCAATGCGCGGTACGCGCGTTACCCGCGGCAAATGCGAAGGGAGGTCGAGTCCTCCGATGCGGTCCTTCGATGTCCTCATAGCGCCGGTCGTTCCGTTGTGCGCCAGGCTCCTCATCTGCACCATGGGAATATTCTCGGCCGCTCCGCTTGCCGCGCAGGCCAGTCAGGGACATGCGTTCGGGTATTATTTCGACAATGCGGTTCCCCGCTTTACTGATGATCGGGTTAAGGGATCAGAGGGCGCGGCGTTCACTGCTGGGGCTGCCGCCGGTGACGAGTCTTGTTTTCTCGCGCCGCTGACCGGGATTCGTTCTCCCGGAGTCGCAGTTGCGTCTTTGCAAGTTCCCGATCGGGCTCGCCGTGATTTTCAGCGCGCCTGCATCGCGGTAAAGCATAACCAACTGGCCAAGGCCGAAGAGCACATTCGCACCGCGCTCGGTGAAGACCCGCAATACCCGGCTGCATGGGTAATGCTGGGCCAGGTTTTGAAGGCACAACAGAAGCCCGATGACGCCCGCGCCGCCTGCTCCCAGGCGCTAAAAGCTGATCCCGACTATCTTCCGGCCGATCTCTGCCTGGCCGATCTTTGTGCGGTCGAGCATAGCTGGGAACAGATGCTCCGCTTTGCCAACACCGCCATTGCTCTTGATTCGGCCAACGATCCGGATGCCTATTTCTATGCTGCGGGCGCCTACCTTGCGCTGCATCGGCTGGCCGAAGCCGAGAGGAGTGCGCTGAGGGCAGCCGAGATCGACAAGGCCAAGCACGAACCCCGGACCCACTTTTTGCTGGCACAAATCTATGAGATCGAGCGAAAACCGGATGCCGAAGCAGCCCAACTCCAGGAATATCTGAAATCTGCCACCGACCCGCAAGAGGTGGCGATGGTCAAGAAGTACCTGGCCGATCTCGCGGAAAATCGCAAGTAACGCGAATCGCTGGAAAATGTCGGAAAAAATCAGATCATGGGAAATCGCTTTTCCAGAGTGGAGCGACGTAAGCTGCCAGTGTGTCGTTTGACGATTTTGTAGATCCCGAATCGTGTCAGCGGCTTTCGCTGGCGAGACATAAATAAAGGAGAAGACTGGCTTCCCTGGACGCCAGCGACTAGCCTCTTTAACAGTTCGGCCGTTTCAGTCCAAAGCGGGCAACTTCGCCACTTATCGCCCTTCCCATGCAGCCGGACGCGAAACGGCCCGTCGAGGTCCACGTCGGCGATGCGCAAGTCGGCGATTTCCTGCACCCTAGCTCCGGTGTTGTAGAGGATCGTGAAGATAGCCCTATCGCGGAGCGAAAAGACTCCTTTCTGAGGCAGGCTCTTGAACAGAGCCTCGATTTCGTCGTGCTCCAGATAATCAGTTTGGGGTGGCGCAGTGCGTTTCATCGGAATCGCCTCCCACGCGTTGAGCTTCGGCCAGCATCTCGGGATACTGGAGGCCGACATAGCGGTAAAAAGTGTGCAGAGCGGCGAGCCTCTGATTGCGTGTGCTAACGTGATTTCCGCGCGTGACCTCGATCATTTGCAGGAAAGTCGAGCACTCGCTGTGCTGACAGGTCTGACAGGATCAGCCGTGTGATAGGACGGCGACAGTTGCTTGCGACATGAGCAAGGAAGAGTTTCAGCCTGTCCCGATAACTTCGAATCGAACCTGGACGGAGTCCCTTCTGCGTTTTTAGGTAGTCTTCGAAGAACGCAAATATCAGCTGCCCCACGCTTCTCATCGGACACCTCCTTTAGGAGCCAGAACCTGGAAGCGTTGAGCAGCTTGATAGAGCAGTTCCTCGGTGATGGTCAGGTATACGGCCGTTGAGTTGGGATCGACATGCCCCAAGAACGTAGCGAGGTGCATCAGACGGCAGTTAGGATCGATGCCCTGGCGGTACCAGCGAAGCAGAGTGGCTACGGCAAACGAGTGCCGTAGGTCATGGAGTCTGGGTGGGGATACGCCCGGTGGAATATGAAGTTGCAGCTTGGGCAGGAGAGTATGAAAAGTTTGGCTGATTGTCCCCTCGTGAATGCAGCCTCGCTTGGTGAAAGAGAACAGCGGGCGTTCAGGCGCAGCATTGCTGCCGTGCCGATGTTCCACGTAGCGCTTGAGACGCAGCGCCAGATTCGGGCCCAACGGTACGATTCGGCTTTTGCAAAACTTGGTTTCCCGGATGAAGAGCAAGTCACGAGTGAAATCGACGTCGGCCAGCCTCAGCCGAACGACTTCGCCTACTCGGAGCCCCAGACCATAGAGCAAAGCGAAGATCGTCTTATAAACAAGACCTCGATACCGTGCCATTGATCTCTCCGGTAGACTGCGCGCTACGGCGAGCAATTGCTTTGCAGCATCGAGATCGAATAGATATGGAATCCGGCTTGCGGTTTCAGGGCGGGGAGGGGCAGTCACGGGATTCCGTTGTATCCATTGCTGCATAACGGCGAAGGCGAAGAAACGATGAACGACTCCAAGAAGATGGTTGTAGCTGCGTGCGCTAACGCGGGGGCGAGACTTAAGAAAATCGTCAATCACGAAGCTATTGATTGCTTGCCACCCCGCGCTGTGGCGGCTCTGGATGTCGTTTTTCCTTATTAAGCATTGGATCGTGCCTTCGGAACGATCAGTGGTACCAGAAACTTGATTAGATCTGCGCACGGGCGCAGTCTGTCAGAGGGATCAGGTTCGGCAAGCTAAGGTCGAAT
>Ga0187859_10003158_pt1 | contig 10139 bp, 8 predicted proteins | sample June2016WEW_10_1_2_FD_133019 | JGI IMG/M metagenome (GOLD analysis project Ga0187859, IMG submission 133019) | Peatland microbial communities from SPRUCE experiment site at the Marcell Experimental Forest, Minnesota, USA - June2016WEW_10_10 | ecosystem: Environmental > Terrestrial > Soil >... | reverse complement strand
GTTCGAGGTGATCCGACCGGGTGTAGCGCCTCCCGTTGGTCGGCGATGGGCGTTGTGGTTTTAACGGCCCAAAATCATTTTCGACTTGACAGGGACCGGCCTTCTCATGGAAGCCGCGACCGGAGGGGAGTCGGTGCCTTTTAATCCCTCACGGTTGCAACCCCGGCGCTACATACGCATAAAACAAAACAATCAGCCCGATCAAGCTCGCCAGAAACAAGCTGTGCCGCAGCGTAAAACGAAACAGCTTCGCCTCATCCTCGCGCTTCATCCCAGTGGCGCAAGTAGCCACAGCGATGCTCGATAAACTAATCATCTTTCCCATGACTCCGCCGGCCGAATTCGATGCAGCCATCAATACCGGATTCAGCCCCAGCCGCGAGGCCGTCACCACTTGCAAATTTCCGAACAGCGCATTGGCCGATGTGTCGGAGCCGGTCAGAAACACGCCCATCCAACCCAGCAGCGCGCTGAAGAAAGGGAACGACGCACCGGTTGCGGCGAAAGCCAATCCAAGCGTCGCCGAGGCCCCGCAGTAGTTCATCAGAAATGCGAGCCCCAACACGGCCGCCAGAGTTAGCAGCGAAAACGCGAGCTGCCTCAGAGTGCTCCAGAAAATCTTCAGAAACTGGAGTGGCGGAATCCTTAATACCAGCGCCGATAGCAAAGTAGCGATCATGCAAGAAGTTCCGGAAGCCGAAAGCCAGTTGAGGCTGAAGATGGCCGGGTAAGGCGAAACGCGCGCGGTGACCGGCGGAACGCGCGCAATCAAATTGTGCAAACCAGGCCAAGGAATCGGAACAGTCACGGAATTCAATGGGCCTTGCATCGGCTTGTAACCCCACAGAAGGACACAGGCAACCAGCAAAAGATACGGACTCCAAGCCAGCAGAATCTGTCCAGCCGACGGGCGCACTGCTACCGTGTTGGAAGAGGGCTGCTCAGCGGCCAGATCCTTCGGCTTCCAGAACAGGAATAGAAGCACCAGCGCACAGATTGCGGTCAACGACGCGATCAAGTCCGTGAGTTGAGGACCAACGAAATTCGAGATGAGAAACTGCATGCCGGCAAACGACACTCCGCACAGGATCGCGGCGGGTAGGACTGGCTGCAGAGCTTTCCATCCGCCCATCACCAGAACCAGGTACGACGGAACGATCAGAGACAACGGAGCGCAGATGCGTCCCACCCCGGCGCTCAAGCGGTCCAACGGCAGGCCGGTGATCCCCGCGAGTGTGACAACTGGGATTGCAATGGATCCGAACGCGACCGGCGCCGTGTTCGCAAGCAGGCAGATAGCGGCGGCATAGAATGGCGAGAAACCGAGACCGGCTAACATGGCGGCCGCAACTGCTACCGGAGTTCCGAATCCCGCAGCGCCTTCCACAAATGCGCCGAATGCGAACGCGATCAGCAGCGCCTGCAGCCGGCGATCGCTGGTGAGGCTTCCGATGGAAACCTTGATCGCCTCGAACTTCCCGGTATCGAGCGTGAGCCGATAGAGAAAGACCGCCCAGATCACGATCCAGCCGATCGGGAAAAGGCCGAACGCGGCCCCATAAGTCGTGGCGCCGATCACTTTTCCGATCGGCATTCCGTAAAGGAAAATCGCTACCAGGACCGTGGCCGCGAGCCCTGAAAGCGCGGCGATCCACGCGGGTTTCCGCCGGACGCCCAGCAGGTAAAGCAGCGTAAAAATCGGCAGCGCAGCCACCAACGCCGAGAGAGGGAGACTTCCTAATGGAGTATAGTTTTGCTGCCACATGGAAAAGGAAGTATACACGAGTGCGGACGCCCGGGAATCGGAGTACAATGGGGGTGTTCGAGATAAGGAGGCCGCATGTTCCGATCGATAGGTTTCCCTGAGCTGATGGTCATTTTGATAGTTGCCGTTCTGCTGTTTGGCGGAAAGAAGATTCCCGAACTGGCGAAGGGCTTAGGGGAGGGCATCAAGAATTTCAAAGGTGCCATGAAGGAAGATCAAAACCCTAACGTCGACGAAAAGAAGCAGGCCTGAGGCTTCCTGGATTTGCTCGCACGTTGAGTGAACCTAGTATCGACTTTCAGAAAAAGTGAACCCCCGCGAGGTCATCGCGGGGGTTTCGGTTTCTAGAGCTGCTGGGAGGTTCCTAACCTATTTCTTCTTGGGTACGATCGCGTCCTTCACGGCTTTGGCGACCCGGAACTTGACTACTTTCTTGGCCGGGATCTTGATCGCTTCGCCGGTGGCGGGATTGCGGCCCATGCGGGCTTTGCGATCCACACGAACCAGGCGGCCAATGCCGGGAATAATGAACACTCCGTTCTTTTTCGTTTCACGGACGGCCAGATCGGCGAAGGTCTCGACGAATGTCTTGGCCGCCTTGGTAGTGCTTCCGGTGGCTGCCGCGAGTTCTTTCATGATCTGCGACTGCGTCATCTTGGTTGCTGCCATGTACTTCTCCTTATTTTCCTTTTTTTGTGGGGTTCTTCCATCCAACAGTCCGGTTACTCTAAAACATAACCGTACAAATTTGTTTCCTTCCAAATCATACGGGATGCCGGGCCGGATGTAAAGAGAAGAATGCTAAAAAAACACGTTTTTCCTCAGTTTTTTCGCTGTGCTACGTCCCGAAAGCCGATGAAACGGGCTTTTGCCGCCTTCGGAGGCCTTCTGAGCCCTGATTCAAGCGCTTTGAGCAGCCTTGTTGAGGGAAAGCTGACTGGACGCGGCCGGTTTCGGAGTGGCTTCGCTATCACCAGCCGCCTCGAATCCCAGCTTTTTGCGTAGGTCGGCGTCCAGTTGTTCGCGAGCCTCGGGATTCGCCACCAGATACGCGCGAGCATTATCGCGGCCTTGGCCGATGCGTTCACCGCCGAAGCTGAACCAGGAGCCGCTCTTTTCCACCAACTCATGAATAACGCCCAGGTCAAGCAGATCGGCCTCGCGCGAGATACCTTCTCCATAAAGGATGTCGACTTCAACCTCGCGGAAGGGCGCGGCCACCTTGTTTTTTACCACCTTGATTTTGGTGCGGTTGCCGATTACCTTATCGCCATCCTTGAGCGCAGTCATCCTGCGCACTTCGACACGTACCGAGGAATAGAATTTCAACGCCCGGCCTCCGGTAGTGGTTTCCGGATTGCCGAACATCACGCCGATCTTCTCGCGAATCTGGTTGATGAAGAGCAACAGGGTGTTGGTTCGCGCTACGGTGCCAGTGAGCTTGCGCAGCGCCTGCGACATCAGGCGCGCGTGCAGGCCCATGTGGCTGTCACCCATTTCACCGTCGAGCTCCGCTTTGGGCACCAGGGCGGCAACCGAATCCACCACTACGACATCGATTCCGCCGGACCCGATCAGCGCCCCAGCAATCTCGAGCGCCTGTTCGCCGTAATCCGGTTGCGAGACGATCAGGTTGTCCACATCCACGCCAAGCTTTCGTGCATAGGAGGGATCCAGGGCATGCTCGGCATCAATAAAGGCGGCTGTGCCACCCGCCTTTTGTGCTTGCCCGATCACCTGCAATGCGAGCGTGGTCTTCCCGGATGATTCCGGTCCAAAAACCTCCACTACGCGGCCGCGTGGGAATCCGCCCACGCCCAAAGCTGCGTCGAGCGATATGGATCCGCTCGCGATCACTGCGACAGGCAGCACATTCCGCGAACCCAGCCGCAGCACGCATCCTTTTCCGAACTGCTTGTCCATCTGGCTGAGGGCGGCATCAATGGCGCGCTGGCGCGCGGCGGTATCTATGGAGGCTGCTTGATCTTTCACGACACTCTAGTGGTGCGAGCGGCAGGATCGTCTCAGGAAAGTGCTAACCTTTGCTTGAGAATCGAGTCCCACGTTCATGCAAACGGTCTGGCAGGACTTGCGATATTGCATTCGATCGCTCGGGAATAGCCCTGGGTTTGCAATTCTGGCGATTCTCGCTCTGGCGTTAGGGATCGGCGCAAACACAGCCATCTTCAGCGTGGTGAACGGCGTGCTGCTGCGGCCATTGGCGTATAGCGATCCCGCGCGGCTGGTGGTGATTCTCCACGACGGGCAGTGGCCGGTTTCACCGGACGACTATCTGGATTGGCGGAGGCAATCGCGATCCTTCGAGCAGATGGGAGCGGCCCAGGTCTGGAGCGGGGCGCTCACCGGCGGTGATCACGCCGAACAACTGCCGGGAATGCAGGTGAGCCCAAACATGTTCTCTATTTTGGGTGTGCCGCCGCTTCTCGGACGCACGTTTGAAGCCGGTGACGATCAACCAGCGCGCGGTCATGTTGTAGTGCTCAGTTACCGGCTGTGGCAGCGGCGCTTCGGCGCTGACCCGACGATTATCGGTAACGCGGTCAAGTTGAATGGCGAAAGCTACACCGTGAACGGAGTAATGCCGGAATCGTTCCGCTTCGCCCCCTTCTGGGCCACCAACGTGGAGGTGTGGGCCCCGCTATTGTTAGACAGGCGCTTGAACGATCGCGGAGGCCGTTCGTTGCGTATCTTCGCCCGCCTGCGCGATGGTGTGCCTATCGAGCAAGCTCAAGCCGATATAGATGTAATCTGCCGCCGTCTCGCCGCGCAGTATCCGGCGACGAATACCGGCATGACGGCTCTGGTGCTCCCCCTGCAGGAGAAAGTGGTGGCTAATATTCGGCCGACTCTATTGGTTCTGCTGGGCACGGTTGGATTCGTACTTCTGATCGCGTGCACCAACGTGGCGAATCTGATGCTGGTGCGCGCCAACGGGCGGAAGAAAGAGACGGCGGTGCGGCTGGCGCTCGGCTGTAGCCGATGGAGGATCATCCGGCAATCGCTGCTGGAGAGCCTGTTGCTTTCCGTGGCGGGCGCGGTTTTGGCCACCGTCATTGCAAGCTGGGGGATCGCCGGATTGATTGCATCGCTGCCGGCGAAAAGCTTACCGCGGTTGGACGAAGTAGGCATCGACAAGATGGTGCTGTTGTTCACGGCTCTGATCGCGCTGGCAACCGGCGTGGTCTGCGGCCTTGCGCCGGCGCTGCGCGCGTTCCGCACCGATCTACAGGAATCGCTCAAGAGCGGCGGCAGAGGATCTACGGCAGGCCCGTCAGAACATCGTATGCGCGCGCTGCTGGTGATTTCCGAAGTTGCTCTCGCGCTGGTCCTATTAGTAGGCGCCGGATTGATGCTGCGAAGTTTCCAGCATCTCCAGGCCGTGGATCCCGGATTTGATCCGCATCATCTTCTTACGTTGGAAGTGGCCGCAGGTGGAAAGGCCTATCCGACCGGGCCGGGACGCATACGATTCTTTGAACAATTGCGGCCGCGTTTAGAAGCGCTGCCGGGCGTCGAATCGGTCAGCCTGATCAATCATCTGCCGATCAGCGGCGACATCTGGACGCTCGGAATCATTATTTATGGACGTCCCGACCCGCCTCCAGGCCAGCAGCCCACCGCGGCATATCGAGTGGTGCAGCCGGGCTATTTCTTAACTATGAAGATCTCGATGCAGCAGGGGCGGGATTTCGATGATCACGATCTTCGAGAAACTACTCCCGTGGTCATCGTGAACGAGGCGCTGGCGAAACGTCACTGGCCTGGCGAGAACGCGATCGGACAACGCCTGCGTCTGGGCGCCAACTGGATGACCATCATTGGCGTCATCAAGAATGTGAAGCAGACGGATTGGACCGAAACGCCAGACGACGAGATCTACCTTCCACATGCACAGAGCGACGCGAATTTTTCGTTTATGACGGTGGTGATGCGCGCGTACGGAGATCCTCTCGCACTACGAAAGCCAGTGGAGGAGCAGGTTCGCTCGCTCGACAAAGATGTTCCGATTGCCCACGTGCAGAGTATGCAGCAAGTAATCGCCGACAAGCTTTGGCGCGGACGTCTGGCGATGACGCTGCTGGGGCTCTTTGCAACTGTCGCGGTGTCGCTCGCAGCATTGGGGATCTACGGCGCCATTTCCTATTCTGTTTCCCAGCGCATCGGCGAGATAGGGATTCGCATGGCGCTGGGCGCGGCCTCGGGCGATGTATTGCGCATGGTGCTTCTACAAGGTCTGGCAGTAGCCGGGATCGGAGTGACTTTCGGCCTGTTCGGCGCCTGGATGTTAACGCGCACGCTGGGAAGTTTGCTGTACGGAGTGACGGCCACTGATCCCGTAACTTTCGTCGCAGTGCCCGTGCTATTGACGTTGCTAAGCGCAGTGGCGTGTTGTCTGCCGGCCTTGCGTGCCTCCAAAATAGATCCAGTCACCGCGCTCAAAATCTGGTAGATCTTAAATCTGGTGACAGGATACTCATTCCCCGATTTTCATCGAGACTTTCCCCGCCCATCCGCCACTCGTAGTCTGAGATGCCGAGAATGGCGCGTGTCGTAGCAGCGGGAATTCCACATCACGTCACGCAACGCGGCAATGCGCGGCAAAATGTCTTTGACGATTCGGTTGACCGCAAGACCTACCTGAGCCTGCTGCGCAGATACGCTTCCGAGCATGAACTGCGCATATGGGCCTGGTGCCTGATGACCAATCATATTCATCTGCTGGCAGTGCCCAGCAGCGGTGCGGCGCTGGCGAATACACTCGGCCACACGCATCGGGACTATGCGCGCTATCACAACGCACGGTCGGGAAAGTCCGGGCACCTTTGGCAGGCGCGCTATTACTCCTGTCCCGTGGACACGCCGGGAGTCCGCACGGTGATGGCTTACATCGAGCGAAATCCAGTGCGGGCGGGATTGGTGGAACTAGCCGAGGACTATCCATGGTCGAGCGCGGTGGCCCACGTAACGAATCGAGATGAGAGCGGCTTGTTGGATGCTGCACCGGGACTAGAAGAATACACGCAAGAACGCTGGCGCGAGACACTCCGCGCCGGCATGGGGGAAGAGGCGCTTCAAGAGCGAATCCGCCTGGCTACTATGACCGGCAGGCCCTTCGGCTCCGCCGAATTCACGGAAGAACTGGAGGCGGCTGCGCAGCGCCGCTTACGGCCGCGGCCGGCGGGGCGGCCGAAGAAACCTAGCTCTACTGAGTCGGCGCAGCAAGCGCTGCAGTACCACGAAATCGGGGAATGAGTATCCTGTCACCGGATTTCGTACGATTTATACATGCCCCCTGTCGTTCGCGCGCCGCGTGGGCGCGAGATTTCCTGCAAAGGTTGGCATCAGGAAGCCGCGCTTCGCATGCTGATGAACAACCTCGATCCCGAGGTTGCCGAAAAACCCGATGAGTTGATCGTCTACGGCGGGACCGGCCGCGCCGCACGCGATTGGCCCTCCTTCCATGCCATTGTTCGGTCTCTGCAGCAGCTTGATAACGACGAAACATTGCTCGTGCAATCCGGAAAACCTGTCGGTATCTTCCGCACGCATTCGGAAGCGCCACGCGTGCTGATTGCGAATTCGAACCTGGTGGGGCACTGGTCGAATTACGAGGAGTTCAATCGGCTGGAGCGACTGGGCCTCATCATGTACGGCCAGATGACGGCCGGATCCTGGATCTACATCGGGAGCCAGGGAATCGTGCAGGGGACATTCGAAACATTCGCAGCCGCGGCGAACAAAAGCTTCGGCGGCTCACTCCGCGGCAAGCTGGTAGTCTCGGGCGGCATGGGCGGCATGGGGGGCGCTCAGCCACTCGCGGCCACTCTCAACGGCGCTCGTTTCCTCGGCATGGATGTGGACCCGGCGCGCATCGAGAAACGGCTGAAGACCGGCTATTGCGATCGAATCGCGTGGAATCTTGATGAGGCGCTCTCCATTCTGAAAGGCGCGGAGGCTCTTTCAGTGGGGCTGGTAGGGAATTGCGCGGATGTGCTGCCAGAACTGGTGCGCCGCGACATCGTGCCGGATATTCTGACGGATCAAACCAGCGCGCACGATGCCCTGAATGGCTACGTTCCGAATGGCATGGAGCTGAAGGAAGCGCTGGCGCTGCGTTGTGAGAATCCGGATGAATACACGCGGGCGTCGGTGGCCGCCATGGGCCAACATGTGACGGCTATGCTGGCGCTGAAGCGCATGGGCGCCGTGACTTTCGATTATGGAAACAACATTCGCGCGCAGGCCAAGAAAGCGGGGGTGGAGGACGCCTTCGAGATTCCCGGCTTTGTGCCCGAATATATCCGGCCGCTGTTCTGCGAAGGGCGTGGACCGTTCCGCTGGGCAGCGCTCTCCGGATCGCCTGAGGACATCCACACCACCGATCGTCTGGCGCTTGAAATGTTCCCGAATAACGAAGTGCTGGAACGATGGATGCGGATGGCCAAGGATCGCATTCACTTCCAGGGCCTGCCGGCGCGCATTTGCTGGCTCGGCTACGGCGAGCGCGCGGAGTTTGGTTTGGCGATCAACGATTATGTTCGCCGCGGAAAGATTGAAGCGCCCATCGTGATCGGCCGCGATCATTTGGACACGGGCTCCGTGGCATCACCGTATCGAGAGACGGAAGCGATGCTCGACACCTCTGACGCGGTGGCCGATTGGCCACTGCTGAACGCCCTGTTGAACACGTCGGCAGGCGCGTCGTGGGTATCCATTCACAATGGCGGCGGTGTGGGAATTGGGTATGCGCAGCATGCCGGCATGGTGGTGGTGGCGGATGGAACTGAGGCATGCGGCCGCCGGCTAGAGCGCGTACTAACCACCGATCCAGGTCTGGGCGTAATTCGTCACGCGGACGCCGGATATCCGAAGGCGGTTGAAGTGGCGCGCGAGAAGGGCATCCGGATGCCGATGGATCCGACGCGGTGAGCAAGGTCGCCGTCGTCGGTTGCTCCCAACTGGTAACTCTGGCTGGTCCCGCGCGGCCGCGTATCGGCGCTGAAATGCGCGATCTCGCCATTATCGCGGATGGCGCGATGCTGATCGAGGACGGACGCATCGAACGGGTGGGCCCGCGGTTCGAAGTTGAATACGGAATTAAAGAAGACTACGACGTGGTGGATGCAGGTAACCGCGTGGTGATGCCCGGATTCGTGGACGCGCACACGCACCCGGTTTTCGCAGGCAATCGCGCCAACGAATTTGAGCAGCGCGCCTCGGGAGCTACTTATGCTGAAATTGCGGCAGCGGGTGGAGGAATTCGGTCCACGGTTCGCCAAACGCGGGAGGCGAGCGAGGAGCACTTGGCCAGCGCCGCTCAGAAATACGTGGGTTGGTTCCTGGAAAACGGAACTACCACCATCGAGGCTAAATCCGGCTATGGACTCCGCCCGGAAGATGAATACAAGCTCCTGCGCGTCATCGGTGACATTCAACCGCTGCGCACAGTGCCGACATTCTTAGGCGCGCACGAGATCCCCGACGAATTCCGAAAGCATCCTTCGAAATACGTGGATCTGGTAGTGGAGGAAATGCTTCCTAAGGTTGCAGCCGAGCAGCTTGCGGAATACTGCGACATATTCTGCGAGCCAGGAATCTTCAGCATCGAAGACAGCCGGCGGATTCTGACTGCGGCTCGCGCGCTGGGCTTGGGACTGCGGCTTCACGCCGATCAATTATCGAATTCCGGTGCGGCGGTACTGGCAGCCGAGCTAGGCTCGGCCACGGCCGATCATCTGGAGCATACCGACGCACTGGGGGTCGCAGCGCTCAAGTCGGCCGGTGTGCAGCCGGTGCTGCTGCCCGGTTCCGTTTACGCGCTCGGTTCCAGCCGTTATCCGAATGCGCGCGCTATGATCGATGCGGGCCTCGCGGTGGTGCTGGCCACGGATTTCAATCCGGGTTCTTCGCCCACCCCCTCAATGCCGATGATCCTCTCGCTGGCATCAACGCAGATGAAGATGACGCCGGCGGAGGCGATCACCGCGTCCACCATCAACGCGGCCCACAGCCTGAACCGCGGAGACCAATTCGGGTCGCTCGAGCCTGGTAAGCGCGCCGACTTCGTCATCCATGATTGCAGCGATTACCGGGAGATCGGCTACTTCTTCGGCGTCCGGCATCCACGGGCGGTTTACATCGGCGGCAACCGCGTTTAACTGAGCCGCGACGGAGACGGATCGTGTATTCGCGGGGCCCGTACCGTTGCGGTAGCGCTCCGTTGAAGACGCCGTGTGGCACAGTGCCCCTGCGGGGCAAACAGTGTCGGTTGAAGTAGAAGGGCGTTCTGCGTTGTAGTATTTTCGATAGCCAATCTCAGAACACTACAGGAGAACGCCATGCAACAGTTTAT
>Ga0187859_10003157_pt1 | contig 10140 bp, 4 predicted proteins | sample June2016WEW_10_1_2_FD_133019 | JGI IMG/M metagenome (GOLD analysis project Ga0187859, IMG submission 133019) | Peatland microbial communities from SPRUCE experiment site at the Marcell Experimental Forest, Minnesota, USA - June2016WEW_10_10 | ecosystem: Environmental > Terrestrial > Soil >... | reverse complement strand
GGTCAATCGTTCGAACGTTGTCGGCGCTGCCTTGGGCGCTCGTGGCAGTCTTGGCGGCGGTGGCTGCGATTCTAGCCGTGGCGCCTCCTCCAGCTGAGGCTCCGGCTTACCGTCGCTTAACTTCCGAAGCGGGCACGGTATATTTAGCGCGCTTCGCATCGAATGGTCGGTCCATCGTTTATAGCGCCGAGTGGAACAACAAACGGGTGCAGATTCTTACGACGGTGGGGGACTCTTTTCTGACCCAACCACTCAATTTGAGCGATGCCAATCTGCTGGCCGTTTCGCCTTCCCCTGACAACGAACTCGCGATCGCCCTGCACGGCACACACAGTGGCCAACTCGAAACCGTTGGTGGCATGCTGGCGCGCACACCCCAGGCCGGAGGATCTCCGAAAGAGTTGCTGCCCGATGTCCGTTGGGCAGATTGGGACGCAAAGGGCGGGTTAGCGGTGGTGCATGATTTCGATGGCCAAAGCCGTCTGGAATATCCCATCGGCAACGTGCTGTACCAGAACAATGGCGGCTGGATCAGCAACATTCGTTTCTCTCCTGATCGTAAGCAGATCGCGTTCATGAATCACCAGACGCTCTGGGACAACCTTGGAGTAGTCTGCGTCACTGACCTGGCCGGCCACATCAAGACTCTTACCCGTGAGTGGGCGTCGGAACAGGGAGTCGCGTGGCGGCCCGATGGCAAGGAGATCTGGTTCACGGCCGCGGAGAGCGGCACCAACCTGAACTTGATGGCGGTCACGCTCTCCGGCAAAGTCCGCACTGTGCTGGCCTTACCCATGGCAATGACTCTGCAAGACATTGCCCCAGACGGTCGCGTGCTGGTGGCGTTGAACATTAAACGTCTGGCAATGGCTTTCACCACAGTGGGCAGCAAGCAAGCCGTGGAACTGTCGTGGCACGACTGGAATGTGGCCAAGGACATTTCTCCCGACGGGCAGTCTGTGTTGTTTGAGGATTCCAGCGAAGCCACAGGAGCGGGCGATGTCGTAGCGCTGCGCAAGTTGGACGGCAGCATGCCCGTGCGACTGGGGGACGGCAGTGCGGGTGGACTTTCGCCCGACGGAAAATGGGCGATCGCCTTTACCGGTCACCCGACCGAGTTGACGCTGCTGCCGACCGGACCCGGCCAGCCTCGTCCCGTCAAGACGAGCGGATTGGAATCCATTCGAAGCGGTTGGGCCCGCTTCTTGGCGGATGGGCAAAGGATCATCGTCAATGGCAATGAGCCGGGGCACGCAATCCGTTGCTTCATGTTAGACGTGGCCGGCGGAAAGACCACGGCCGTAACCCCGGAGGGAAGCAAGTGTGGTCCTTCGTCGCCCGACAACCGGTTCGTCGTCGGCGTTGGGGCGAATTCTCCCGCTGCCATCTACCCCATCGCAGGCGGTCCGCCGCGACCGATCCCCGCGCTGGATGCTGGATTCGTGCCGGTGCAGTGGTCAAGCGATGGGGCGGAGCTCTTTGGATATCATTCGGGCGAGCTTCCCAGCAAAATCTACAAGGTCGCGATCGCCACCGGAAAGCAAACGGTCGTGCAGGAGTTGAGGCCGGGAGCACCGGCCGGGGTGGTCACCGTCTCCCCGGTTATAGCCAGCCGCGACGGCACCCGCTTTGCCTACAGCTACAATGAGGCGTTTTCCGTTCTAGACCTGATCTCCGGGCTGCGCTAGATCGTCTGAAACGCCTGCACTAGAGCGGGCGTGCGAGCTTTTCCTTCACTCCAGTGGCCCCGAAAAATCTGCCGCTACATAGTGAAAGAAAATAGAAGTCGAAGTCTGGCCCTCGCTGAGAGCGCTGCGGTAATGGGGCAAGCGAGTTCCGCGGTAGGCGAGGCCGTCTCCCAGAGCCTGATAGGCGGTGACCTTCCCGGTGGGAGCGTCCAGGCAAATCGGCCAGGGAGTTTCGAGCGCGGGTTCGGGAGAAAAATCGAGACACAGGGTCACGCTGAACTCGCATTGTGCCCGGTCGGTGTGTTTTTTCAACTCAGCTCCACTCAAGTACGACGCCATATAGACGTAGGACGGCTTGAGGGATTCCCCAGCCACGGCGCTCAGGGTGGCGGCAATGTCCTGGTGGAAGAAGCGTGCTACAGGCTCGTTGTGGGCGACGTAGCGGCGGGGGCTTTGGCCGTCGCCCAGCCGGATCGCGCCGCTGCGGATCAGGTAGCGATAATACCGGCGCAAAGCCGCGATGTGAAATGGGTGAATCAGCCCGCCGAGCGGCGCGTAGCCCTGCTCGCGAAACAAGGCGGAGGCCTTCGCGATCCTTTCAGCTCTCTCACGTTCGCGCTGGCCGATTTGATTTTCCGGCAGCAGGATGCTTGCCGCGACCAGGCGCTGCGCCTTCCTCGGAAGGCTGCTCGGCGCTCCGTCTGACGCGGACGTTGGTACCGCTTCATTCAGCCGCAGACTTCGCGCCACACCTTCCAGCCGCGGCCCCAGCCAGAATGGAAGCAGGTTTCCGGTGGCCGGGTTTCGCACCCATGCCATAGTTCCTTGCAGAGCGAATCCTGAGAACTGTTCCCTTCTTGACTCGAGTTCCTCCGGCAGCTGGCCGTCGGTGCAAAAGATGCAGTCGGGATTAAGGTACAGAGGTTGCTGATCGTTTTCATTAGGCCCTTGAAGCTCTTCAAGCCCTTGCAGCTGTTGCAGCTCTTGCAGCCGCAATGACTTGAACGCGTGCCGCGGAATCAAGTGCAGGGGCAGTTCATCCAGCAGGCAATAGAAAAGATCGGGAGGAAGCGTCGCAGCATAGGTCGACCGCGACGCTCCTTCCCGTGATAGTTCGTCATGCGACGACCCTGCGTGCGACAACTCTGCCTGGGATGCGTCTCCCATCAGGGTCGTCATCCACTCCAGCCACGCCGGGTTGTTGGTGGTGTTGCTCATGCTTTGTTCGTCACGTTTTATTCTTCATGCTTTGTTGGTTAACGACGAAGCCATCCGTTCAAGGTAAAGCGGCCGTCGGCGAAAAGCTGCGAAGAGCAATTCACCGGTGTGATTTCGTGCAGCAATTCGCACGGGAAGAAGACGATCTGGTTCTGCTGTGGCACGATCGTCTGGTAGCTGCCTTCACTGACGTAAACCCCGTCCTGCAGGCGCGAGTCATGAATCCGCAGTTCACCGCCTTCGAACTGCCGGGGCTCGCGATGGAAGAAGTAGACAAACGTCAAGTGGCGCGAAGCCACGCGTTCGCTGCCGTTGTCGCTGTGGAAGTGGAAGAAGTCCCCGTCATTGCTGGCGGTGACCTGGGCTTCCGCATCGGCAATGGCAAATTCCTCCATGCCGAGCTGATCCAGAACCAGCGGCAACACGGACTTGATGCGGTCCAGCATCACGTCCTGGTGTTGCGCCAGATCCATCAGAACGCGGGAACGGCGGTGATCATAGTTAATGACGCCGCTGATCTCGCCGTTAACCTCGCCTTCCTGCGCGCGAGGAGAAACCACGGTGCTGGCGGTGAAGTCGGCTTCGTGCTCTAAAACAAAGCGGGTGAGATTGGCCAGTTCCGCGGGCGCCAGGAATTCATCCAGCACGACGCACTTGGCCGGCAACTCGGCAGGCCGTTCCACGATCTCAACTCCAACGTTCGCTTCAGAAACCACGGTCGTGCGAGTGTGGTGGCTCGGTGGATCCGGTTCCGCGCGAGGCGCACGAACCCCCGGTCCCGGTTGCGGCTGTCCCGATGGCGGATCCGGCTCTCCCATCGGCCGGCCCGGAGGCTGCGGCGCTTTCTGCGGAGCTCGAACCCCCGGCCCCGGGTGCGGTTGTCCTGACGGCGGATCCGGTTCTCCCATCGGCCGGTTCGGAGGCTGCGGCGCTTTCTGCGGAGCTCGAACCCCCGGCCCCGGTTGCGGCTGTCCTGACGGCGGATCTGGTTCTCCCATCATCCGCAGCGGTATGTTAGGGGGTTGAGGAGCCATGGGCGGACGCGGCCCCTCATAGGTGTCTGCCGTGCGCGCACTCGTGGAGTCGCTCTGCGGCAACGCGCTGCCCTCCAGGATGCGTTCCACAATGCTGCCGCCGAGCACGGCAAAAGCGCGCTGCGCTACGGTCTCGCCGATAGCAGATGCAATCACTGCCCGGACCGCTTCCTGCATCTGCGGGTTCTCGCCTGGGGCAGCCTTGGCATGCTGCAGCAAAGTCGCCACCAGTGCGCGTTCCTGCGGGCTGAGAATCCGCTCGTCCCGCACTAAGGTTTCTGAAAAGGAATCTAATATCTGCTTCGGTGTCATGAAAGACACGCCTCCCCGCGTGTGCTGGTGAAACACAACTAGGTTTTAGGGGACCCGTACTACAGGGGAAGACGGAATGACCATATACCGAGAGCCTGTTGATAACCTAGAAAAATCTTCGAGCGCTGGTTCCGAGCGCCGGTTCGATGAAAGTAGATCGAGTAGGCTGATGCAACCGAAAGCCGTCTACCGGCCCGCCATGGCACCGACCATCGACCGGAATACCTTCATTCCGTCGGTGCACCCCAGTTCCGGCTCGGCTGACCGCTCCGGGTGAGGCATCATGCCGACGACATTGCCCCCGGGGCTGCAGATCCCGGCGATGTTGTCCAGGGAGCCGTTGGGGTTAGCCGATTCGGCAATCTCGCCACCCGGCGAACAATAGCGAAACACGACCCGATTGTTTCTATGCAACTCCTGCAGCGTTGCGGGATCGCAGAAATAGTTACCCTCCATGTGGCCGATCGGGATGGTCAACACTTCCCCGTTCGCGCACGAATTGGTGAAGGGCGTATCGACATTTTCGACCCGGACATGCACCGGCTTGCAAACGTATTTGAGGCCAACGTTGCGCATCAGAGCGCCGGGCAGCAGGCCCGACTCGCAGAGAATCTGAAAACCATTGCAGATGCCCAGCACCAATCCGCCGCCGTCGGCGAACTTGCGCACCGACTCCATGACCGGCGAAAACTTGGCAATCGCGCCCGTGCGCAGGTAGTCGCCGAAGGCAAACCCTCCAGGAACAATGATGGCGTCGCAGTTCTCCAGGTCGTGCGATTCGTGCCACAGGGAGGTCACCGGCTGTTTCGCGACTTGCTGAATCGTCCAGAAGGCATCGTGATCGCAGTTCGAACCTGGAAAGGTGATGACGCCAAATTTCATTGCTGCCTCATTTGCAGGAATTTGTGCTTAGTCTAGCATGGGCGCCAGAATGAGACGATAGCCAACGAAACAATTGAACACGAGATGTCGATGGGTCGAAGAACTCGTCACGCCGACGCTTCGACCGCGATTTCCTTGAGCCGCCGCAGATCGAGTTTGCCCGTGCCCAGGTAGGGCAAGGTCTCCACGTGCACAAACTGATCGGCACGCGGCTTCCACAGTGCCGGCAAATCGGACTTGGCCAAAAGGGCGAGGCAGGGTTCGAGTTTGTCTTCGGGCAGCGTGTGCAGAACGATCAGGCGCTCGCCTTTTCTCTCGTCGGGAACCGCCGTAACCGCAAAAGTTTGTTCGGTGGCGCCGCTGAGCTCGTGTAGCTTGTCTTCGACTTTGATGTGCGGCACCATTTCTCCGCCAATTTTGCTGAAGCGGCTCATGCGGTCGGTGATGCGGACGAATCCATCTTCATCGACTGCGGCAATGTCGCCCGTGTTGTACCATCCGTCGCGCAAGACTTCGGCGGTTTTTTCCGGGCGATTTAAATATCCCTGCATCACGTTGGGTCCGCGCACCAGCAGCAAACCGGTGTCGCCTAACGGAAGAGGCTCGAACGTCTCAGGATTCACGATCCGCACGCTGACTCCCGGCAGCGGATGCCCGATGCTGGCCCGCTTTGCTCCCACTTGCCGGAACTGCGCTGCCCGAAAGTCGCGCGTATTCACCGTAACCGCGGGCGAGCATTCGGTGCAGCCATAGCCTTCGAGAGGGCGCAGTCCGAAGCGGTCTTCGAAGGCAATCGAGGTGCGCTCCGGAAGTTTCTCCGCGCCGGCCATCACATACTGCAGGCTGCCGAAATCTTCCGGTTCGCAGCGCCGGATATATGCCTGCAGGAACGTCGGTGTCGCCAGCAGGAACGTGACGCCATATTGGCTGACCAGTGCACCGATCGCCCTCGCTTCCAGCGGGCTGGGATGGTAGACCACGCCCATGCCAATGGCTCTCGGCAAACACAGCGTGCCCGTTAAACCAAAAGAATGAAAGAACGGCAGAATCCCAAGAATCTTGTCGTTCCGCCCCAACATAAAAACTTGATTCAGCTGCTCGACGTTCGAGGCCACGTTGTAATGGGTAAGTACAACGCCCTTGGGATCTCCAGTGCTTCCGCTGGAAAAGATGATGGTCGCGATGTCGTCGAGCCCGGTCTTGCGGCCTGCTCCTACTGTTTTTTCGATGAGCCGCACCGGCAATAGCCAGGAGATAAGCGCGGCGCTCAGTCGCTCCATCACCTGTGGATTCGCGGCGAGATCCTCGAGCATGACAGCCTGCGCCGGCACCTGAAGATGTACGCGTTCCAGAAAAGCCTTCGACGTAATCACCGTCTTCAGTTCGCATTGCTTCGCGCACGACGCCAACACTTCGTTCGACGCCGTGTAATTGAGATTGACCGGAACCTTTCCCATCAGCAGCGCCGCCAGGTTGATCAGCGCGCCCGGAACAGATGGCGGGAGCAGAATACCAACCATGTTTTGATCATGCCAAACCGAACGAAGCCGCCGTGCCAGAAATACCGTGCCGGTAAGCGCCTTGCCGAACGAGACTTTCGGCGTGCGTCCGTCGGCCATGGCGAAGCGCAAGGGGTGTCGCCGCGCGGTCTGCACGAAAGAGCGGTGCAGCGTCCGCATATAACGCTTGCGGAAGTGGTAGGCCCCGGCGCCGAGTTCCTGCACGGCTTGTCGAACTTCCTGCGCGCTGGTGGTCGCGGGCATCGGCTTTCCGAAGGTCACGGTCACGGGATACGGAATCCGCCGCGGCATCTTCCACAGAAATTTCCCGCGCTCGAAGCTGAAGATCGATCCCCAGACGCCTCCAAGATTCACCGGGATGATCGGCACTTCTACGCCCTTCACGATGCGCTCCATGCCGCGGCGGAACGGCAGCATCTGGCCGATGCGCGTCATCTGCCCTTCGGGAAAAATGCAGACGACCTCTCCATCTTTCAAGGCTTGGGTCGCGGTGCGCAGCGATTGAATCATTTCGCGCGGACGAAGTTGCGACGAGATGGGAATCACGCGCATGATCTTGGCAAACGGCTTCACCAGCCAGTGATCGTACGAACCCTTGAACATCAGGAAGCGAATCGGACGATCGATGGAAGCGACCAGCAGAACCGCGTCCACCATGGAAACGTGATTCGGAACCAGCAGCGCGCCGCCCTTGGCCGGAACATTGTCGCGGCCCTGCAGATGCACGCGATACAGAGTGTGAGTCGCGAACCACAGCAGCAACCGGAGCAAGGCGTCAGGCAGCAGGTACAAAACGTAAACCGTCGCGGCCACAGTCATCAGCGAGGCACAAAGAAAAATGCTGGACGGGCTGAGACGCGTGTAGTGCTGAAAGACGTAATAAATCCCGGCTGCGCCTCCAATGCCGACGAAAGAAAGCAGGTTCGCCGCCGCGATTACGCCGCCTTTATCTTTTTCGTCCGGTCGGTGCTGAATCAACGCGTTGACTGGAACGGCAAAAAAGCCTGCCGAGAAGCCAAGCGCGGCCAGCAACGCCAGCACGTGGGCAAACGAAAGACCAGGCGCAGAGAGCAGGATGCCGAACACGGTCATGCCGATCGATCCCAGCGGAATCAATCCATATTCAACCTTGCCGCTTGAAAGATAGCCCGCAGTCAGACTCCCCAGCCCAATGCCAATCGCAACCGCGGCCTGAAGAATTCCGGTGCGCGTCGAACTGATGTGCAGCACATCGCTGCCATAGAACACAATATTCGCCGTCAGCAGCGCGCCCAGAAACCAGAAATAAGTATTGCCCACCACCGCCAGCCACAGCACTCGATCCTGGCGAATGAGCCGACCTTGCACCCAGAGATCGCCAACCGGGTTGGCGCGAAACTTCTTCGCGGGATCGGCAGCGGGAACTTTGGTGATGCCAAGACTAAACAGCAAACCCACGCAAGAAAGAATTAAGAAGATCAGCCCCGACCATCCCTGATGCGTCTGAAAAAAGTCGGCCAGGAACGCACCGGAAACGCCTCCCGCAATCACTGCCAGAAACGTTCCTAGTTCGAGCACGCCATTGCCCCACGAAAGCAGCGGCTCCGGAAGCAGTTCCGGGAGCAATCCATATTTTGATGGACCGAACAACGCGGCCTGCGTACTCGCCAGAAAGACAGCGGCCATTTCAAGGTGCAGGTTCTGCCAGCCCAGTCCGGCAATAGCCAGTCCCATCACCGCCATCTCGAAAAACTTGGTCCAGATCGTGACCGTACGTTTGCTGTAGCGGTCTGCGAGAAACCCGCCCGTCATCGAAAACAGAATGAACGGGAGCGAGAACAGTGTGCCCACGATCAACACTAGCTGATCGCGATCGCCTTTCTGCATCGCCATCCCAAGAATCAGGAATACCACCAGATTCTTCAGGCCGTTTTCGTTGAATGCGCCCTGAAATTGCGTGACCACCAGCGACCAGAATCCGCGCCGCCACGCCGGTGTAGCAAGGCCCTCGACAGGTTCAGTCGTTGGGTTTCCGGTCACGGAAGTTTCCAGGGTCTCAACCAGAGTTGTGGCGCCGCTTTGGCTCATAGGGTGATCTCGCAAGCTCCTGCATATCTTGGAGTTCTGCTCATATTGTGATCAACATGTCGTGATGAACATGTTGTCATGAACAAGTTCTGTAATCCACCACAAGAGACAGAACGCTAGTTACTTCCGGGTTTGCAGGGGCAAATTAAGTGCAAGCCGTTAGTGGCTGTGCGTTCTACTATGGAAGGCTTACAGGATCACGTACATACGGGAGAGTACCGCTAGTGGAGCTCATACTCGTAGTGTTCGGGTTGTTTGCCATCGCCACGCCGTTCGCCACCGTCTATCTTCTCTGGCGGCAGCGCATTCTGCGCCAGCAACTTCTCAAACTCACTGATCTGAGCGTGGAGGTGAGTGACGGCTTTCGGCGCGACCTGCTGGAATTGCGGCGGCAGGTGGAGACGATCGCTAGAGTTCCGGCTTCAGCAACGGAACCGTCGCACCCAGTCCAGGTAGCGCCTGCCGAAAAGCCCGCCGGCGCGCCGGTTCCGCACAAGCCGGACGTTGTTCCGGCAAAGCCCTATCAACCATCTCCGGAGAAATCAACGCCCCAGGTTCTACCCGCTCCGTTTCCGACGACGTTGGAGAAAACGGAACCGAAACCAGCGTCTCCGGTTATTGCGCCTCCAATTGCAACTGCCCCACCGGAACCGAAGCCAGCAGCGCCCAGCGCGCCAAAGCTTGCTGTTCCGACGCCGGCTGTTCCTGCAACCACTGTTCCGGCACCGATCGCTCCAACGCCGGTCGTTCCCTCCCCGGCCACTCCTCCGCTATTGTTGCGCACGCAGACACCACCCAACGCTGCCCCAACTCCGGTCGTGCCCCCTCCGGTTCCCGTACCGACGCATCCGCCTGCGGCTCGGGTCGTCGCACCGGCGCAATTTGCTGCCTTCCGCGCATCCGCACCGGCTTCGCCTGCACCTAATACTTCAGCTGCTTCATCGACACCCAGGCCATCCTCTCAGCAGCGCATGAAGTCGGTATTCGCGTTGGAAGAAGTACTGGGCAGAAATTGGCTGAACAAGATCGGCATCGTCCTCATCGTGCTTGGCGTCGCCTACTTCGGGATTAAGGCGCTCGGCGAACTCGGTCCGTGGGGAAAAGTCGGGCTGTCGTATGCGGTGTCCCTTGTGCTTCTTGGCGGCGGCATTTTTCTCGAGAAGCAGGAGCGCTATCGTCTTTTCTCTTACCCTTCCATCGGTGGCGGATGGGCTCTCCTGTTCTTCACCACTTACGCGCTGAACCATGTGACGGCGATGCGTGTGGTGAATTCACTCAGCGCGGATCTCATCCTCATGCTCATCGCGGCCCTCGCCCTGGTGCTGCTGAAGGCGGCGATCGTCGGCGTGCTGGCGCGGGGCTTTGGCCTGCCGTGGCGCAGCGGCGCGCAGACCGCGCTGCTGCTCGGGCCGGGTGGCG